>Ga0265780_10009677_pt1 | contig 11532 bp, 16 predicted proteins | sample P1T30metagenome_FD_192432 | JGI IMG/M metagenome (GOLD analysis project Ga0265780, IMG submission 192432) | Plant litter microbial communities from East Loma Ridge, Irvine, California - P1 T30 | ecosystem: Environmental > Terrestrial > Plant litter > Unclassified | place: USA: California... | reverse complement strand
CCATGGGTGTGGCGTTTCGTGGCGTTGTCGAGGATGGCTTGCCGGAGCAACCACTCTCTTTGCTCGAGATAAATCGATGTCGCATCGGTTGAACGGTACGTATGGTGTCAACAAATCTCAGCATCCATAGCGTCACCGCTCGTAACCCATCCGTGGAATCCGGACTGAGTCTCCGAGTTACTTTTACCGCCACCTACCTTGTCTTCCATGCTTCGAGCTCCATAGTGCAGTATTGGGTACCCTAGTGTCTTCATAGACGTCAAATAGCAGTTTGTTGCTCGGCTCCAAAAGGGTGGGTGGATTCATGGACGGCATTTCAAGACAACTTCTTCGGCGTACGCATTTCTCGCCCGCCCGTCCCGGAAGAAAGGGGGCTTTCATGTCCGTAGACTTGCAAACACTGGTCGCCGGGAATCCTAGCAAGTTCCCTTTTACTCATGACAAGTGGACCGTTTGCATGGTCTGGAACCATGTTTTCTCACACATAAAGCGTTCCCTTCAGGTCCTTGCTAGTCACCACCTTGATCTAGCGTGAAGCCCGGCCAAGCGTTTGGTCGACCTCAACCTTACCTGCGACTTTACTTTGTACATCTACTCTTCCGATAACTGGGAATAGCGCTGGAACTTTATCCGCAACCATGACGAAGATGGGTACCATACTTGTAACCCTTGCTGGATTTCTAGTCCTCGCACTTGGTCTCTTGCCCGATCATGAATTTCGCGCGGGCGTGAGCCTGTCTTTCAACGCATCTGACTCTCCAGTGCACAAGTCAATTAAGTCCGTTAACTTACCCGGCAACAACCCGCCATCGGAACCGAATGTGGTTCAAGTCGGTGCTCATTATGACTCGAACCAGCTACCGACGGAGGGTGAACTTCTCAAATTCCGCGAGGAAGGTCACTGGCTAAGCTGTCTCCTACACGACACGGACGCGGAAGCTGGCTTATCATGGCCAGATCCTTATGGCCGTACGCTAAAGTCAATGCGCAGTATCTGGGTAGGCACACTCGAGCGTAAGTTGTCCATGTACTCAGATCAATGAGACTATTCGACGCTAATCTACACCCGAAGATGAATTGGAAGCTTGGGGCTGGCACGATGCAGAGCTCGATCAAGTCGTTGATTGCCAGTTCGACAATGCAAATGACGACCTTGCCAATCACATCAAAGATGCAGTTCGAGCTCTTGGCTCAAGTCTATATCCCATTGAGAAAGGTGGAGACAACGTCTGCTACTCGATAGAGTACTACGATGACAGCACGGCAAGCGATGACCATCCTCGATACATGGAGCATACATACTCACCTGGCAACGGAAGGGTGCTCTCTGTAAGCTAGACTTGAGAGAGTGATGCTGTACATCTGGCTGACCTCACATTTAGCACACTGGTGCTTATTATCGATTTGGACTGAACCTCCGTAGCGGAGGTAAGGACATACCTGCTACTTGGCGACGAACTCGCTGACATGATCGCGATTAGTAATTTACGCTCTGAATGTGCTGTCTCCTGCGTCAGCAGCTGTCCGCATTTGGCAAGGCGTACAAACCACACGCGACATGATGCCTGAACTAGGTCTTTTCTCTGATGTGCTCGCGGGCTACTGGCTACGCGACAATCCCGTTCCCGGAAATCTCCGATACATCTTCGCCTGTCACATCCAGAATGAGGAGACCTTGCGAGTGGTTGCCGAGATGCGCATGAAGGCTACCAAGAGCTACCCTACTGGCCTGGTCTCAAACTTAATAAGTTCAGAAACGACCACGAGGTCGCATGGGAAGCTTTAATGGGTATGTTTGCGAGCTAAACGTGAGACGGACTTTAGCATCTCAAGTACTAACGCACCTAGGTTGCCCAATGGGCGCCACTCTCATCTACTTCCTTTTGCAACATAAAGCTGAGCTGGGCATCAAACACATCACTTCCGTCACCATCTTTCGCGATACCTATGACGATGACTTTCAAGCTAGAGTAATGCTTCTCTTTGGTATTGAAGATGTCCCCACGCCGATGGAAGGCATCACCGTCCATGACGCGCAGGTGTCGAACATTCGATGCTCAGTGGATGTGACGCACAGCGGAGAAACAATAGTGAGGGTGCACAAGTCAATGGCTTCTGCTGTTCGGCCAGGCAGAAGCCGATGACGATGGATAGCGGCAGCTCGATGGCCGGCTAGATACTGTTGGCGCAGCAGTTCGTCTTCCTCAGGCTGCCAATGAACGCTCTTCTTCTTTGCGTGATAGTATACGCCCTTCCGCAATCGCACGAGGCGCGTGGTCAGAGCGGCGCGGGTCTTGTCCGGGAAGTACTTCGGGTTGATATCGCCGATGCTGAGGACTTTGGATTGTTCGAACAGAGTCTTGTCTTTCTCAGCAGTCCAGTACTGTTTTCGATTTATGGCGGCAACCTATGGACGAGGCAGCGCATCTTGGCGGGAGCGATGCTGGATCTGTTCAGAGGCACTTTCGTGCGCATAGTCGTACTGTGCCGGTACTTGCTCGGGACGCCCTCGATTCTGCTGGAGACGCCCAGCGAGTTGGTCGAAAATTTGGTACTCAAGGTTGTTGGCATTTAGCTCTTGCTCGAAGGGCCCACCAATCCGGCCACTGAAATCTGCTTGTACCTCCGGGTTTTGATATGTATAGCCGTTTGAAACCGGTGCTTTCTCGAAACGTTCACTACTCCGGTTACGAGACCTAGCTTGCACCTCCGGATCCTGATATGTATAGCCATTTGAAATCGGTGCTTGCTCGAAGCGCTCACGAGACTGCCTGAAAGGCCCCATTGGTACCTCTGAGTTCTGATATCCACGGCTGTAGGCATACGATGGCTGCTCGAGGGGATCATAGCTCTGCCCGAAAACTGTCGGTTCGTGATGAAGGGGCTGCCAAGGATAGAACTCCCGGTCCAGGAGCAGGCCTTGTCCGCGATTGTGTGATGTACGGGCTTGTCCTCGAGCGTTCTCCGAGTTCGTGGAGGGCTCGGCCTCGGTGGGGTCACGAGCGCTATCGTAAGCCATGCCATGGCCTTGTTGTTGATAGGTAGGATTGGCATCCGCTTGGGAGGTAGGGGAGGTCGGAATGAATGGATGCATTTCGAATGCTGGGTAGTTTCCGTTGGCTTTCCGCGGTGAACTAGTCTGTGCCGCCTGACCGACTACATCATGAAAGGGCTCAGAGGGCGCAGGTACGATTCCTGAATTTCCGCGGCTATCATCGTATGGTGTTTGAAGTGACTCCATTTTCGACAAGTGCTCTGCATGCCGGACTTTAGGCTTCGGCGTATCGTTTAGGAAGAAGAGCAGAGGGTCGATCGCGTTCTTGTCTCCTGGTGTTTGCGGCATCTTGCTTGATGCGGCAGTCAGGTGTATCTTGCTGTGTAATTTGGATGTAGTGTACGTTTTTAAGAGCTGTGGGTGAGATATGAAGTTGTGGTGGCGGGGTAGGGATAAAATAAAAGTCGGAGTAGTATGTCTATATACGAGAGGGCTAGGGCGCTAAAGACCATTGCGGTGAAAGAGAGCTAGGCTTCGGATTTTCGCTTAAGTCCTTTCACAACGGGCCACCGTTCATAAACATCGTAGCTAAGCCGTCGACGGTGAAAGTTGACTACGAAGGCTAGATGTGATGGAGCCATTGTGTAAGTACTAGGCACTCAGACATGCAGGCAGACCACCGGGCAACTTTGCACCATTTGAAGGTAGCCTATAATATATTACAGCAAGCTGATCGCGTTCTAACAGTGGTACAGAAAGTGCTTATATTTAGGAGATGTTGGTAGGCCTTGTACGATCGTACGGGTGAATAACAACAACGAGGTTCTTCTGTGATTTGGTATTATGATTCCCTGATCTATGAACGGGGGTGCTACGAAGGTATACCTGAGCTCGGCCACGAGTCAGACTGATGTAGGATCGAGTCGGCTCGTTGGCCAGCATTGAGCATCCGACGTCTCTACCGATACTCACGATCCGACAGGAGAGGCGTTTCGCCAGCAGTTTTAAGACAGTAACAAACTCAGATCAAAGCGCTTTGCCCGATCGTTTGCTGCTCAAGAGATGGAAGGTCAGTTGTTTGCTACATTCCATTTGCTCGGGTGGTCGGGTAATTGTGTTTGTCACAACTACAATTCGCAGCCTTACCAGGGCTTACAGACGATCATCACTCTTGAACATGTTGAATTACATTCAGGTAGCACTTTGCCATCAATCGTGCGACTGGCAATTGTTCCAGTACTCTAGACTCGGGCAGAAAGATGTCACAAAGGTCGAGAACGAACGAAATCTTCATTCTACGAAGCTCTAAGCTATTTTGGCACATTCGCCAGTATGAAAACTGATGCTATCGTACGTGAACGAGTATTCTATCATTCCAGTCCGCGAAATTCCCATCCGCCGCTTGCTTAGGAAAGGATATTGTCAAAGATGTATACAGACACGTAGCTCCACAAATCATCGACCCATCGCTAGCCTTGGTTCTCAAAGTATCTTAGCAGTGAACCATGACGATGCCGATAATGTGGTCCCTAACGCCCCATATGCTCGTGACGGCGGTCCATACATCTGGCCGCCGAACTCGCCGCCATCCTCGTCCACATCGTCGCCTCGTGGGCTTAATCAACCCATGGCGTTGTTAGGCTCATGAGCATGGTTGCCTTGCATCTCGCCAATCGCGGCGGTTGGAGCTGCAACATGTAGCGGTGGTGGAGCCATGCCAGCCTTCTTGTCTGCCGCCAGCATGTTGCTGATTCGATGCCCAATGGCGGTCTCGGTACGGCCAGGCAGGAGTCCAAGACGAGCGATCTCTGTAGTCCTTTTACCTTGCTGGTAAATAAGTTGATGTATCAACGCCTTCTCGTCATCGGTCCAAGGCGAGGACTTCTGCCGCGTGTGGTTCATCTCCCGACCTTTGCGCAGCCGCCGTAGTCGCGACTGTAGAGCAGACTCAGTGAGGTTCGGGAAGTACTTTTGTCGGATCGTGCGAAGAGGCGTTCCATTGTCGGCTTCGCGCAGACGGGCGTCCTTTTCTGCGGTCCACTTCTCTTGATGCTTCTTAGGGCGGGGACCGCGAGCAGCTTGCGGGACGGGCAGCGAAGCGGCAGCATTCCCACCACCTGGGTGCAGCAGGCCGGTGAAGCCGTGGGCTGGGCGGAATGCACGATCACCAAGTCCCATGTCTCCATCACCAGAATTTGGCAAGTGACCAGTCGGTGACGCTTGGTCGAGGAAGTCGGGATGGTACGAATTTTTGAAGAGGTTGGCTGAGTGAGACTGACAATTCTCAGATCCTGAACAGCCGACCTCAGCGCCTGGTGGGCCGCAGCCTGACGCAGTCTGGTGGACATGTCGGCTCGCCTGCTGGAAGATCTGGTCTGGCGTTTGGATCTTCTCGTGTCCGTAGCCATATGGATATCGCGCTTGCATGAACTGCTCAAGACCCTGATCAGAGGGCTCAGCAGGCACCTGTGACTTACCATGATCATTGCTGTATGGATATGGCGGCTGCTGGAATGCACCAAAGTTTTCTTCGGTAGCGTTGCGAGCGCCTTCGTAGTTCATACCGTGACCTTGCTGCTGATAGGTATGAGTACCATTGGCAGTGAATGTACGAGCCTGGCGAGACTGAAGCAAATCGAATTTCGTGTAGTCTTCTCTAGCAGTCTGCTGGGAGACAGGTCGTGTCATCTGGCCCACGAGACCGTGTATTTGCTCGTTGGACTTATTTGACACCTTCTAGCCCTCTTGATCAAGGTCATATCGGGCCAAGAATGCATCAATGTCAGGCAAAGATGGATCTACAGGTTCCAGAGCGGCCGTGAAGTCAAAGTCACCGGTAGAAGTGAGACCTGACGAATCTCGCGTGTCGCCCTCAGATTGTGGGGCGTCGGGCTTCGGTGAAGCGCCCAGTTCTAGGAGACGTGGATCGATTGTGTTGTTTTCTGATGGTGTGTGTGACATCTTGCTTGATGACGGTCGCTGAATTCAGGTGGTGTGAGGTTTTGGTACGGCTGTGCAAGTGGTTGTGTGTGTGATCTAGATGCGGTTGCGTGTGGGGTGCGAGATGGGAGTTGTTGCTATGGTGTGAGAATTAATGTAATGGTAGGGGAAAATGTGTATATATGAAATCAGGATACTAGAGACCAGCGCAGTGAGAGGGAGTTGAGCTACTGCCCGATCTTGCACCCAAGTACTTTCACAATGGGTAACTCTAATACTAAGTTATAGGACCGAGTCCGTACTCGGTCAAGCCTCAGAGTGAACATTGACAACGATGGAGACATTGTGTAGATGCACTTATAAGTAGTTGGTGGATTGTTCTCGTACCAAGTCGAAGAAGGTGGCTCATAACCCATTGCAGTAGATTCACGGCGTCCAAATGATGGTACATGGAGCGCTTATATGTGCATAAGACATGTTTGCTCAGGACTTTTGAGACCGTAGCAAACTAATATCAAGGCGCGCTGTTCTTCCTTTGATTCTATGCTATATAATGGAAAGGGCTGTTATTTGCTCGGAATTATTGTCTACGACGCCCGAAAACCTGGAAAACAGCGCTGCTAGCATAGTCTTCATGAGCCCGTCACGTTTTCATGCTTCTATTCTCTCGGTCCCACAAGCTTTCAAACGTTCTTATCTTTGCTAAATCATCGGAAGCGTTAAACAAAAAGCCCTTCCACTGCCTTCTTCATTGCACTAGCACAAGTTCGGTGGCAGGAAGACGCACTGCACCAGAAGCCTTCGACCTGAACCCGCACTTGGGCCACTGTCTTCCTCGCCTTCAAATCACCGAAAGTAGCCTTAAGCAGCTTCCTACACATCTCCGTATCTACGCCTGACGCCTTGCACCTAGGGGTCGCGAAAATGATTACCAAGTTCATCTCATCAAGCTGGAACTAGTCTTGCCAATCTGCTAGATCGCCGCGGAGCAAATAGTGCCAATCGGACGAGTCTATGGGAATCGGACTCGACCATTCGTCAATGTTAAGAGGAGTGTTGTGGGTTGATACCTCGAGCCTGAGCACGATCTTGCGGACCCAGTGAGCCACGGATGGGTTTGGATAGGAGAAAGTAGCATTCGAGGTCCCGGTAGCGCTGGGATACACTCCGCGTCGAACAACGAACGTATTTTTGGCAAAGTATATCTGCTCTGCGAGGACCGCCAGATGTTTGTTCTGGAGAGCGAACTTGAGGACGATTTGGGAGATGTTGGCGTGCGTCTCGCGCGTGATTGAGGTTTCGAAGACAAGGCAGTACTCGATGATCATGACCTCGACCTCGGTCGGAAGATATGACCAGAATACTCCAGAGGGTGAATGTTTGCGGGAGGTCATCGTCGCAGTATTTGATGAGGTTGTTGAGGTGTCCAAACTTTGTTGAGCAATGCGATTGTTCGTTGAGTTGATGAGAGAAAATTTTGGCCGTCAGTGATGGGGTTCCGACCAAGGGTAAGAATTACAGGAGCGACGTGACATTCATTGGTGACATAAAGAAGGTATTGGAAGCAGGCTAAGTTGTTCACTAGTAATCAATCGGACATTTACAAGTTCACGCCAAATCACAACATGCAGCCCAGCAACTCATGCAGACTATTTCATTCCCTCGCCGCTCAGCATATGCAAAGCCGTTCTTGCACCTCCTACCAAGTAGTATATAACCCATCACTACGCCACATTCCGGCTATGATACGCCAGTACCTTTCCCCTTCATCCTCTATCTACCTGCCCATCATCACGATCTACCATCAAGTACCGCACCGTGTTCCAGAGCGCCTGTGAGCACGCGTTTCCACATCCACTCGACGTACACTCATTGAACCCTCGGACCTCACATACCACCGCCTTTGCATCTATCTTCGCCACGCCTCTACCCATTGTTCTCGAGATATCCGATATAAAATCATTCAGCCTAGACTGATGGTGTTGCCCTCCCACAGGTCCAGCCCTACAGCTTACTTTCTCCGCCTTCACCACAATGCGGACTTGATCGAGCTGAAAGTAGTTTTGCCATCGCGCATCGCCTGTTTTGAGTAGGAAACGCTAGTCGCACCGGTTGCGGGTGTAGTCGAGGTCATGTGTGTGGTTGCCATAATCCCAAATGTCGAGCTTGATCTTGAGGATGAGCTTGCGGATCCAGTGAGCCATTATTGGGTTTGGATAGAAGAAGGCATAGTGTGATAAGTGGTCGACTGTGTTGTAAACCGACCAACGGCGGAGTCGGAACGTATTTTGAGTGTAGTATAGCTTCTGCGCGTGCTGGAAGAGGTGCGGGCATAGTATGCGGATGCTGATGAGTGCGTTCTGTAAAAAGACGTGCGTGCTATAGGTATGGGCGTGTCGGAAATCAGGCAGTCGTCAATGATTTGAAGCAAGAGTTCGTTGGGAATGTCTTTCCAGCTTTTGCGTGGGGCGATGTGCATTGCGCTTAGAAGTGAGCTCGGCGCTGGGTTGAGCATCGTGATTGGACCTTGGAGTTGTGTGAGTGAGGGGAGAAGGATAAATCGGGGGAAGAAGTACTTATGTTGGAGGGAGGGGTCACAGCAGGGACTAGTCGTCACCGTAGAGTAGTGAAGCATATCGGTGATCATTTCACTGCCGCGGTTCGTGAATAAGAAAGGTGCCGTCTAAACGTCTGGCCAAACCACCTTTTCGAGCAGTCGCTTAGTTGGCGCCTTAATAAAGCATATTCAGCATATCGCTGAATGTAGAAACATAGCAGTGCATGCACGCGAGAAGGACGCCACATACAGGAGCTCGTATCTTTCGACACACCGACTTTGGCATTAAGTATATCCTAAAAGGCTGATCCATTGAGAACAAGCACCTTCATATTCGTATATGCCACAACAACGCGCCTCACTTTCCCGCAACGATCTCCACAGTCTCCATCTTCAATCGAACCCGAGCTCTCAGTCAAACAAACAAGCTCCCCAATGCCTCGTTCAGGGCTCCGAAACAAACACCATGACATCCTCGACCCTGAGACTGCACTTAAAACCTTTCACTTCAACTTCCACCAAAGCCGCGTCGATGCGGTGGTGAGCATTGCGGTCGAAGGTGCGGTAGAAGTTGAAGTAAGCATTGCAATGTTTAAGGGCGTTCTGGGGGTAAGGAAAGAACTTTAAAGGTGGAAGAGAAGCCGATTTCGACGGAATAAGGGTTAAAAAAAAGCGATGGAAGTGACATATGGCGATCAGTTGCTGCAAAGCCATGCCAAAACGTTGTGAGAGTATACGTTCCAATAGCTTGCGAAGGGTTCTTCTCAAATTCAAAGGACCGCGAGCAGCAACCAACACTGGACCCAAAAGTGCGTGGCAAAGCACTTCCTACCAAACCGCCACACACCTCCACACCACCTCCTCCCTCTCTCCCCACCTCTTCACTCAACATAAAACACCTCTTCCGTACTCCCCCACCACCCAGGTCCATCCTTACTCCCCACCGCTCCCTCCACCGGACTCTCCTGCATCCCATCCGTCATACGCCACCACTCCTGCACCTTCGCATTCTCCGCCATACGCTTCATATCCGCGTCAAAAGCGTTGCCGACGTATTTGAACGAGGCGAAGAGAGTGGGGCGCGGCGTGAGGGAGAGGAATATTGAATCTGCGGGTACGGGACATGAGCATGGGTGTTGGGTTGGGGTAGGATAGGGGACGCACAGTCGATTATGTTTGAGTCTTTGATTTGGAGCAGGACTTCGGGCCATACTGCTGCGTGGCACTTTTTGTACGCGTCGATGCATGAGGGCTTGAGGTAGAGCCATTGGCCGATGCGGCGGGGGCCTTGGGGTGATGATGACATTGGTGTTGGGGGGGTGGTGTTGATGGGTGGTGTCACGTTTCGAGGTTAAGATGCGCTGAGAGGTGAGTGCTGGTGCGGGATGAGATGGGCCGAGCGGGGAAGATTGGGCCGACGCCTAGGGAAGACTTCTAAATACACATCGGTAGAAGTGCTGCTTCGTTACACGTTTATGACTTGTAGAGTATCCTTCAGACTGGCATTCAACGTTTCCACTCTAGTAATTGTGCACACCTACGAAATACCCTCAACATGCGATGGACAGAATTCTCACTTCCGTAGTTTGAAGCGGAGGTAGTTACCTGCTCCACTAAAATCGTAGACGAACAACGAATCGCAGGCCTCTTTCGACTGCCGTCACAAACCTCCGAAAGCACCTTTGCACTCTCCACCGACCTCTCCATCGCATCGCAGCGGAGCAACGGGCTCCACACAGTAGCGCTCATGCGGCTCAACAAGTGGATCCAAAAGCACACACACGCAACATGCAAATGTTGAGCGCCAGTCATGCATCTAACGTACAGCGACAGCCTCAAGCGCAGGCTCCAAGATCGCCACTCATGAACCTGTTCATAACCACAACGAAATAGATAAGTACGACGAGAATCCGCTTGGCCTACGATGCTTCCACACGTCAAACAGCGTCGCCAATTTTTCCCCGCATCACGCGCATACCCAGATGCAGTAACTCTGCCGCTAAGCATGAACACGAAGACAACCTTAGTAGCCTTGGCTCCCCAACGGAAAAAATAATTATTGCAAGTGATGTAACGCTTACTGGGGTCGGCGTGGAGTAAGTAGCACTCCCCGGATAATGTAGGGTATAATTAGAGGTAAAGGCCCCAAGGATGTCCCTTATGCCACCTGCATCGTGCAAAGCGTTTTGTGAATACAAGAGAAGGACTTCACCAGCCATGGACCACAAAGACCCCATCGACGCCTCAAAGAACGTCGAAGCCACGCAAGCCGCTGGCCTCGCAGCGTCGCTGTCCCCCGAGCGCCGCATACAAGTTGAAAAGAGCCTGAAAAGAAAACTAGATGCGCGATGCAGTCTCTTCGTACTTATCTACATCATGAACTACCTGGATCGGAATAACATCGCTGCCGCACGCTTGGGAGGTCTGCAGGAGGATTTGAATATCAATGATACGCAATACGCGACGTGTCTTTCGATTCTGTACGTCGGGTATATTCTGATGCAGGTAAGAACTATACACACAAATCAAATTACACATGAGGCCAAAGTGCTGACCTCGTGCCCTAGGTGCCCTCCAACATGATAATCAACCGCATCCCCCGACCGTCCATCTACATATCAATCGTAATGCTCCTCTGGGGCATGATCTCCACTCTTTCCGGCAACGTGACCAATTTCTCGGGCATGGTAGCCATCCGATTCTTCATCGGATTCGTCGAAGCCGCTTTCCTGCCCGGCGCACTTTTAATACTGTCGAAATGGTACACGCGCCGCGAACTGACGCTCCGGAACGCGATCCTCTTCTGCGGGAACTTGATCTCCAATGCTTTTTCGAGTCTGGTTGGCGCCGCAGTATTGGGGAATATGGAGGGCACGTTGGGACATCGGGCGTGGAGGTGGTTGTATTGGATTGAAGGTATGTTGTTGCTGTCTACAAGTGCACCGTCGTCCTGCTTCATGACTGCTTCGAAGATATACATGCTATTTCTGTACAATTGCTCACATGTATCAGGCGCAGTCACAATGCTCATCGCCCTCTC
>Ga0265780_10009676_pt1 | contig 11534 bp, 16 predicted proteins | sample P1T30metagenome_FD_192432 | JGI IMG/M metagenome (GOLD analysis project Ga0265780, IMG submission 192432) | Plant litter microbial communities from East Loma Ridge, Irvine, California - P1 T30 | ecosystem: Environmental > Terrestrial > Plant litter > Unclassified | place: USA: California... | reverse complement strand
GTGCTGCGTGCTGCGTTTTGCTCTACTCTACTGATTGTGCGTCGAGGGCAATGGGGCGGGGTGCGGAGGGGAAAAGGTGGGTTCCCGGAGGTGAATATCAGGTCAGAAAGGTTGTCTGGCGGCGGGCTGTTATTCACTGCAAGTTGCTAACGGGCCACCCCACCCAGCACTGAGGCATCCGTGTCTGTTCGCCGCCTTCTAAGCAACGTCAATCCGCCAAGCTGACCCCTGCCGTCGGGCTACGACCGACGACACCAAGGCATGGAGCGCGCGCCGTCTACTGCTGCACCTCGTCAACCACGACGGAACGACCAGGGTATCTGATAGCCCGGAGCTATACACAGTATCACCATGTGTCGAGTATAACACCAAGCCAACACCAAGCCCCCGTGAGCTGCTCCAGGCACCCTGATCGCTTGCCGTCGTGGGTGAGAACCTGCCCTCCAGGCTCCTGCACACATACTTTTGGCCTTCTGGAGACGCTTCTGGAGACGCTTCTGGGGTTCTCGGCTCAACCTGCCGCTGGCCGGCCCCATGGCGGTCACTGCGACCACGATGCCCACACACACTGGCTCTCGCAATCGCACCGAAGCCACCAGGCCTGCCCTCGCAGCATCAGTAATGCATGCAGCGCCGCTCGAATTCCTCGCTTCACCCACCTGCGGGAGATGTACCTGAACATCGACACCGTCGCAACGCACGAGCCGTCTCCGGTTAGCTGCAGATTCTGCCTGCCCTGGTCGCTGGCCTTTATCGCCCTGCGGCCTGCCACCCTCGCTGCATCCTGACAGGCCCAGGCGGAAAGACTCGGCATCCTGTCGTGCAACCCGCGCCGTTCTGTTCATCCAAACATGCATCGCGCCCCAGGGGGCATGCAGCGTATCGTTGCGAATCATCCTGCACGATGAGCTCTGCTTTGCTACGCCGTGGCATGCTCCGCACACGCCAGCGGTGAAGCTAGCAGCGCCGACTAGATTCCGGCAAACCGAAAGCGCCGCGCCTCCTCCACCTGGGCGCATCTCCAGAGGCCTCGAATGGTCCACCACTACTCGAGCAACCAGCTGGCCGCTATCCCATTGCTTCGCAGGGCTGAGCGTGCCAGAGGGGCCCGGCCGGTTGCGCTCACCTGCACTACAAGCCTCTAATGCACCCTCCTTCCGTCTGATGCTTGTCGGCCTGATAATCTGGATGTGTCCATAGCTCGCAATCTCCTGCGTAAGAGAAACTGCTGTTGCCATCAGCCCCATGACGACCTTCCGGTTACTCAATTGCACAAAAGAGACAAGTCCCCAGAATGCATCCGCTAGCCCCCGCACCATCGCTGAGTTTTTCGGAATGCAACGACTCACAGAGCGAGATCGGCCTTGCAACGACGTCTCCCCACGGTCGTTCGCATCCGCTTGCAGAAACGACGCGATTGGCTGTTTGTCGGCTCCCACATGGCTGGCAAGCTGTATTCGGACGTTCAGCCTTGCCTTGCTGTAGCGGTCCCCTGCCAGCGCTTGCCCATGAGGCTATCGATGGCACATTTCATGAACCACCCATTTTTCCCAGGATGCTGCCATCACAACCGATCATCGCCGCCCGATGAAACACATCGAGATGGGAGAACTCTTCTAGCAGCCCGTGGCCTATGTGCATCTGTCGCGCATCCAATCTCTCCCGAATTACTTCAGGGTTCAGAAACACATGGATTGTGGGTCAGAGGACCCTGTATCAACTTCTCAGAAGATTTATGGACCTTGGAACGTGTTTGGTGGGCCATTTCGAGGATCTGACAGCGATCTACACGCAGCATTTCGTGACCTTCACTTCCAACACAGGCAGCGCTTCATCAATGTTCACGCCTAGAGCTGGTGACGTTTCACACAGCATACGAAGGTTGAGACGCGCGTACACATATCATTTGCATGATAGAGCCTTATCGGAGCAGAGATTTGAATAACTTCTAGATAACCAACCACTGTTTGGTAGTCCGCGCGGTCCCCGCATATTGCGTACATATGCGGGCTCTAACGATAAGATAAGGCGGGACAAGTCTAGTGTAGTGGTCTCTACCATAGCTCTACACATCTTGATTGTATTGCTAACTTTACTAAAAGACGACGTGTTCACTACTGCATGTCCATTCCGCGAGGCTACCGGTGCAACACTCATCGTCGAGTGGACCGGTCCATACTTACGAACTCCAGACCTCTTGTTCCCATTGACCTTCTCGAAGCATATCGTAGCAATCGATATAGGCGCTCAGTCAATGGCTCAAAGGTATACGCGGGCTCGGAAGCCAGCGATGACCTCGAAAAGATTTTCCTTCGTGCAACAGTAAGTCGTGGGACAAAAGGCTCCATTTGTGATCACAACATGCCCATGGCCACTATGTCCCTGTACAATTTAGCATCGGGTAAGAGCATAGGTGCCACGCTCCAGACAGGTGCCAGTCGCCTTCTGACATACTTACCATCGACGCGCTAGTATGTCGTGAACTCGAGCACGAGGGTTTACGCTGCACAACAACAGGCTGTAAAGTAGCTCTGTGGTGCGAGATGCACCTTGCCGCGGAGTGTGTACACGCTATCACGGGATTGGAATTGAGTTTGTATACGGACAACATCTTGCATCGTATGGACCCTGCTCGGTAGACAAACCCGACGCGGCAAGGCCCATTGAACCTGCGAACCCCCCACGATGCGTTCATCGACTCCTTGCATCAATTCCAGGTGTTATGGTCGTCATTACCTACTCGGCCCGACTATGCTCAGGCGCAATGAAAGTAGTTCGCCTGGCATGTCGTGCAGCTTACGATGCTTGGACCGCGACCTAGCTAGGTATGGCTCAAGCAGACTCTACTTCAACGCGAACTGGCAGCAAGAGCCGGGCAAAGTGAATTCAGGAAGCCGGAAACAGACTGTCACAACACAAGACTCGGAAGACCTGATTCTTGATAGCGCCAGAGCTCGCGCAAACCTGAACGGTGAACGTTCTCCACTTGAAGCTGGTCCCAAGGCTTCTTACTAATTTGGAAAGAACGGCTCACGCAGGATCGTTGAGCTTCTCGATTGATGACTTGCATCATATGCTCAGGGTTTGAACAGCCCGCTGCATCGTGCCGCTCGTGCACGCTATTGCTGCATTTCTGTAGCCGACACCCAAGCTGCTTCAACTTCATCTAATTATTGGTGTACTACAGGCTATCAAATGCAGTCGAAACGGCAAGGATGCAACATCAGCTTGTCTAACTGGAGAGCCGCAAGGTACACGGAATATTGCTCGGCTTTGAGTGCAATGGATCAACCCTAGTCATCTCCTTCGTAGTTGACAGCCTGCAGTATCACTGTTCTTAACACGCCACTATCCCGATATTGCGGTACACTCTGGGTGTCGTCATCTGACGAGTGGTTGGTGATTATGGAGAGCAATTCCTGACCGAGTCCAACACCTGCAGGGCCATGGCGTCAATATGATCGCGGAGATCACCGCTCTATCATCGCCAAAACCGTTTATGCACACGGTATTCGCAATACCTCGCTAAAGTTGCCCGCAGTCCAATGGACCTCCGTGTTACGACACCATCACCACACAAACCCCTCACCCCTCACCTTGTCAAACCCAACCTGCGTCTGCGCATATCCTTGTCGATAATCGCTTTCCCCTGCAAATCACCATAGCGCTGCACATCGCCTCTTGCGGACTTCTTCTTTCAATATTGCGCTTGCCTAACTGCATGATACGAACTCAACACCCCGCAGAAGGAAGCAGATAAGAGTGCTTCGATTATAAGTATGGAGACGGGTTTGCGGTACCTGTGTACTTTCGAACCCTCGTTTCATGGGCAGCTGCCTATTTCCTGTCGTTATCGTGTAATGTGCATGCACGCGCTCCTTGGTATTCCCATTTGGACTGCGCCTCTTACGTTTTCGAAGTCGAGAATTGCGGATCAAAACATCTGAACTGATAAACAATCAGCGTATAACAAAACGTCGATCAATTAAGCTACACTGCCTACGAGTGGGACTTTCTTATTGTGTTATTACGGGGTTCAACTCCATCGTCCATCGGTATCACCGATAAGGTTGTCGAAACTACACGCAACGATATCGCTCGAGCTCTTTCAAATCTGCATGGATACTAAGAACGATACCTCTTGAGGACGTCCTTCCCTCACTCTTACAATGGCACCTTCACTCTGCCAATATCAACCATCCTTCCGACCCGCAAAGTGGGCAATACCTTCCGCTACCCGACATCCATCTGCGACCTTCGTCTCGAAGCCAGACGGAACTCCGCGGACCGCGTAACACAATGCCCTGTCAGCAATTTGCCTCTGAATGCCGTATTCGATTCAGCCGCAACGCCACGTCGAAAATCTCGAATCGCGACGGCGTTGCGGCTAAACTCCCAGCCGTTAGAGCATGTAAGCTCAAGCTTTTATGCCAAGACACAGACCCGCGGATGCGCCTCCCTGAATCGCAGATGGATGCTCGGGGTCGGGACGCTGGCGTTGCCGCGGTCGGCAGCATAATAACGGAGATGGTTATTATGGGATGTGGGTCATGGGCATTGTGATTTGGGCATGCGGAGGCCGCCGATGCGGAATCGGATGGTTTGCTGAATCTAACACAACTTGGGAGGTGGAGCCGCGCCAGAGGTAAGGTTTTTTCCTGTCGCGAGCTGGGAGCTGACGTGTAGTATGCCACGATCGGATGCGGGAATAAAGTTCTTCTCGGGATGTACAGGTACATTCGGCATAATGATGCAAAACCTGCGCGATCTTCGATCAAAAATGCAATGCAGGGACTTTACTGATCGACTGACCACCTTCTTCCCTACTCGCTTCTCAGGATCTCGCTGATGTAACATCAACACCCGTACCCGTTCGATCGGTCAATATCCCCAGGGCACTAACATCACACAGAAACTAATATCTTGTAGTCATTAGCATCGATCTGCCAAGACCGAGAAAACTCTAGCACGGTGGAGCGTAAAAAGGATCATCCCTGACAATACAGTACACGAAGCGCACTAAGATCCGATCTCGATTTCTTATAGTCTGAGGGCCTGTTCGGTACACCGTTTTCAACCTCCGTTTTGGTGACGTTTTAGGAAAGGTTGGTGGCCAGGGGGGCCTAGCAAATGGAGCCCAGGGCTTGCCCGAATATGGATGGAATCGGAGGCCCCATTTGCCGCCCGTTTTGGCTCGTTTTCTTCGTTCTGACTTCGGTGACGTCCTTAAAATTGCTGCAATTGCAACTAAGTGAGACCCTCGTTGAGATGGCGATGCCGCCTGTTAACCCTGTATTGCAGCGCGTCGCCTAGCAGTCGCTTTCGCTGTCTCCATCACCAGCTCCTACTCAAGTAACCTAGTCAGTGTCACCGTCGCCCTCGCCCTCGTCGCCGCTACTACCTAATAGAGGCGTATAGGCGCTAGTAGATGAGGCAATCGCTGCTGCAACTCCAGCTATAACACCACTAAGGGCAGCAATAACTGGCTTCTTAAGCCTCGGAGACATGGCGATCACGTAGGCAAAACGGAGTAATATAGTATTTCGAATGGCTTCTCGGAGACGGAGCTCTTATGAGGCCTAAAGGGGTAGATTGTGGGTATAGTAAGCACTAAACAGGGATGCAATTCTTGGTGGCAACGCTAACAAAATGACATCTCTGTCTCGACGCTCAAAACCTCCGTATTACCGAACAGAACACCGTTTCCATCACCAGCTCGAAAACGGAGCCTAATTAGGCCGAAACGGAGGTCAAAAACGGAGCAACCGAACAGGCCCTGAACCTCAAAAAGACCAGCGCGGGCTGGACTTGGTCAAGACAAACCCACCACGACGGTCCGTTTCCGAAGCAGAAACGTACGATGCTTTTGCTGTTACGTGTTTATTAGCAGAATTTGCGCTGCAGGGCGTACAACCCACCCGCAAGCACTTGCGGATCCATGATATGGTCAATAATTGCGATCACCCCTCGAATCCCTTCTCTCCACACCATCTAGATGCAGATCTGACCGGACATTCGCAAAAACGATCAAACGCGGTATGCGTACCGTACACCGAATCTCTCACTGTCAACAAGCGAACCTCGTCGTCGAGCACCTGACTCGAGTCGGGCCTTTGCGTGCGAAAACCTTCTTTTGACTCGTATACCCTTGCTGCATGCCATTAGGTTCTTACTTCTGTCGAGACAGGCAGGGAGATGCATGGTTTCCGCGCTGTCAAATGTCTTGTGTAGAGTTTGGATGGCTGACTGGGCATTTTTGTTTGCTAGACGGTCCGATGTAGAAGATTTGAGGGCATTGAGCGGGTGTGATTGGAAGAACGGAGGGTTGATCGTGATGGGTGAGTGAGTGGGAGACGGTTCGTGGTATTCGAAGCCTGCGATGCTGTATCGCTGTGTAAGGCGTAGATGGAACAGTGAAGTGAAAGCCTTCAGGAGATAGGGCACTTGGCTTGGATATGCACCCCATTCTTACAAGCCAGCTACCACGACGATGATGCAGTGGAACAGCTTGACTATGATGCAGGTAGATTGCACCGCAGTGGAAATTCCTTATGCCTTGCAGAGAAGACTTTCTCCAACTTCTGGTTCAAACATCGGACGGATCCTTCACGTGTTTCGCCAAAGCCATTCGTGCCGTCAGATGTGTTCACAAAGCCAAACGCCCGCGATACATCACGGCCGTGAAGGCGAGGTTCATTTGGGCTGTAGGGTTAAGGTGCATTGCCATCGTAATGGAGCCGTTCCAATGCCTCGTAGTGGTTGTAGCTCTAGAGATGAGGTAGACCGAGAAAGAAAGTTCGAAGGTTGCGCAAGCTATTCAGTCACGTAGCAGCCCGTCAACATATGTGGGAGATGGTGATGGCGTTAGGCACGACCGGTTGCTGGCGCCTGGTGGCATCTGAAGTTGAGTGATGCCGTTAATGATCGACAGGGTATAAGCGCGCGTTACCACTTCTGGACCAGCCGAGGCGCGCTATGGCATCACAGCTTCGCGTCTACCATCGCGTTGCTTGTAGAAACCCTCGCAAGTCTCAAAATCCCGAACATAGTGCGGAGGGCAACACCATTCCAACATTCCAACATGTTTTCGCTACCAATGATTCCGCCGCGTGCAGTATGTCTACCCCATCTCAACTCAATCGACGAGTAAACAAACAAATACATGGCTTGAAATTGTTCAAGCGCAGGAAATCGCACCTCTAACAACGACCAGGACGCCTCTCTCTGGCCCTCACATCGCATTCCCCATACAACCCACATCGACGACTCCTCAACCTCACCTCCAAACCCCGCCTCTCAACACCGCCCAACATCCCACCACCAACACCCCCACCACCAACACCATGCCCGCTCCTCGACCTCGGCCCTCCTCGCCTCTCTCACCCAAGACGAAAACACAATCGAGCAGCGCAAATTAAACGTCCGACGCTTCGGCGCCGGCTGGATCCGACCCCCTGGCGTCCAGAAGACGCTCCAAGCCACGCAAGACGAGCAGCTCGAGAAAGAAGAGCAAGAAATGATGCAGCGCCGCGAACAAGTCATGATGGATCTGGCCGCTGCACAACAAGACGCCGCGAACGCCGAGGCGCGTGAGGAAGGCGAGGAAATGGGCGAGGACGACGAAGAGCAGCGCGATCTCGATGACGAAGTGCCCGAAGCGGAAGCTAGCGATGCGTCGAGCTCTGAGGAAGAGGCGAGTGACAGTGAGGAGGAGAACGATACTACTGTGCCGTTCAATGAGGACTCGTTTATTGAGGGCAGCATGCTGGAGGCGGAGGTCAGTCATATGCTCGAGATGGAAGAGGCGGAGATGGCAGGTGTGCTGCAGGATGAGCGCGATTTGGACGACGATGTACCTGAGGCAGGCGAGTATGAACATACGGACTCGGAGCTGGAGGATGATAGCGACGAGGATGATACGGGGCGCATACAGGGCTTGAGCTCGGCGCGAAGTCGGCGCAGTCGAAGAGTGAGCGGCATGAGTAGGAGGACGAGTGGACGCAGGAGTTCGGGGCTGCCGAGTGGGTTTTCGGGCGCACAGCCTGCTGGGCCGTCGATGGGGGCTGTCAGGGGGATCGATCTTGGTGTGGATTTGGGAAATGGAAGGAGTAGCTTTGGGATAGATGGGAGTAGTTCGATCATGGAGGGGAGCTCGTTTTTGAGGAGTTCGCCGGCCGCTGCTGCACAGAGGGGAAGTTTACGAGATCGGTTCTTAGGCGCTGCAAGGGGTGGGAGGAGAGGATGAGAGAGGACGAAGACATGACTTATGAGCACATGGCCGTATGACTGGTGTAAGATATCGCTCCCGAGAAGAATACCCGGCGTCAGATCATGACACCAATACTCAAGATCCCATCACTCCTCCCACATGTCCGCTACACACCTCCCCAAGAACCCCGCCGCATCCGCATACACCTCCATCCACACCATCCTCTCCCCCTCCTTCATCTCCATCGCCGTCTCAAGCACCTCCACCCACTCCTCCGTCTCCCTCATCCCCACGCCTAGCAAAAACACCTCCACTCTCGCCTCCAACCCACACGCTCCATCCACATGCCCACCCAACTGCTCGAACCGCCCCACCCACTCGAACTCCGACACCCCCAGCATCTCAATCATACCGCGCTGCAGTGAGAGCAGTGTGGCCGTCGAGCTGCCATATAGCGCAGTCAAGACGTTGTATTTGTCGAGCATGTATCCTACAAACCCACCGTTTGACAAAATGTCATTGGCCAGACAAACCCTAGCATACTCCGCGGTCTGGCATTCCTCGGCTTCTGCGATGAGCAAGAGGGATTGCGGGCGCCCGGTGCCAATGGGTGCGTCTTTTGAGGAGGCCTCGGGAGGTGTGTCGATGCCAGTGAGTTTTTTATAGAGGCGCAAGTGGATTGGTGATGGGGTGGTGGGGAGGTCAGCGAGGGGCGGGGAAAAGACGAGTTGCGAGGTTAGGAGGAGGTCTGGGAGAAGACAGCTTAGAAGATACACTATCTGGTGTTAGTTTGAGGGTATGTAGGCGTCCGAGCGACGTACTTAGGTCTGCATTATTCCAAAGGATTGGGCCGGTAAATGAGGGCTTGGTGGGTGATGAAGAAGTGCTTGACGAGAAGATGCTGCTTTGAGGGCTCCAGACTGTGAGATGGGGGAGTGGCTCGAGAATAGGAACGGGACCGGTGTATCTGGCCGGCACGATTATTTCGCGAATCTTTGCCGTGACACTGGGTGCATCTTCGAGCTTGTTGTCGGTATCCACGACATACTCGTCACTGAAGGGATTCTCTGACAGTATGGCACTGTCCATCCTCGTATCGCTAGTCATGCTTGATGTGGAGTAGAGTCGTCGATGGGTGACTGATTTGCTGCTAATTCGTGCTGTATACGGAAGAGCGTGGCAGAATGTCAAAGCAGGAGTGCGACAGTGCAGAAGAGCTAAAGAGTGGACAGTTTTGACGACCGAAATATTGAACATATAGTGACATGTGCGCTTGAAGCGACCGGTGAAGGGCTTCATGGCCAAGATACAGAGGAGAAGGGGCGGCGCGGAAACACGACGTCTGCTATCGCGCAGGAAGCCGGCGATGTTATGTTAATGCTCGCACCGTTGGGTTTCGGTCACCTGCTCCGTGTGAGTGTCATAGCGGCTTCATGTTCGCTGCGTCACACTTTGCAAACAAGCTGAATCCCACATTGACAATGGCATAATAACGTGGATTTGAAACCTTTGATTCTCCTGTTGCGCATGATATATACAAGTTTAGTGAGTCGCGAAGGTGTTTTTCGTCCGCAGATGGATTTGAGTCTCGCCCTTGGGTGTATCGGGTATCTTCTTCTCCAGATTCTGCGCACGTTAGCAACAAGCTTCGCAAAACAGCGATTTACACGCACCAGCTTCTCGAAAACACACTTGTTCAACTTCCTCTCTTCCGACCGGCAGTTCCAGAGTTGCTGGTTGTGGTTTTCGAGGCATTGCCAGTGGGTGCGGAACTCTGAGAGGCAGTTCTCGTTGATGTCCTTGATACTGAAATGCTTGTCAGCCTCGCTGCTTCCTCATGTTGCCTTCCGGAAGCTCGTACACGCTAGCAGCACATCTGGTGACTTTGCGACCCTCCTTCATGCAGTCAAGCTCGCCGCGGCCGCCCGACTCGGTCTTGCACATCATGTAGTCGTCGTTGTAGTCCTTGCATCGCGCTCCAATGAAGTAGGCGGCACTGAGGAGGGGCGCAGAGCTGGCTCCAAGCTCCTGGACCTTGGGGATGTCATCGGGCAGAGGGGTGGTGTCGATGAGGGCTTTCTGGTTGAACCTGGGCTCGATTAGCGGTTGCACGTGATGTGAATTACATAGAGCTGGCGCACCTGGGCTGGCGCGACGACATGGTGAACCTGGAGTGCCAATGGCGGGCTGCGTGTTTTGGAGCTGCTCGTCACTTTCGAGGTATGAAGTCGGTCTTGGCCCTTTCCGCGGTCGTCGGGTTTGGAGGCCCGTGCTGGCTTTCGTCGTCAAAGAAGACTACGCGCTCCGTTTGCTGACCTCCAACCTCACAGAAGACATTACGCAAACGGCGCACATCTTTTTCTCTACACCATGCAGTCTGATTGAGATAGGTCCCGACTTTCCTCAAGCTTCCCTCCCGCGACCGACTGTTGTCGCGTGCCAAAGCGCGTGTCAACAAATAACCGGAGCTCACAACCCTACTACGAAATCCATTGGCGCTCGCTCTATACCAATTGAGGACAGTCGCATATCGCAGAACTCATCGGCATCATGTCCTTCAGCTTTGGTAACCTCGGTGGAAATCAGAACAACACGGAGAAGAAGACAGGCACGCTGTTTGGCAGCTCGACCGCGCCCGCTGGGGGCTTGTTTGGCAATTCGCAACAGCAACAGCAACCGGCCAACAATGCGCAGCCGAGCCTCTTCGGTGCCTCAGCGACGCAGTCTCAGCAGCCCCAGACTGGCGGTCTCTTTGGCGGCGCGGCGCAGAACACTGGCTCAAGTCTGTTCAGCCCAGCCCAGCAAAACCAGCAGAACACCGGCGGAAGTCTCTTCGCACAGCCCCAGCAACAGTCGCAGAATCTAGGCGGAAGTCTCTTTGCGCAACCCCAGCAGCAACAGCAAAACACAGGCGGAGGTCTTTTCGGACAATCCCAGCAACAGCAGCAGCAGCAAGGACAGCAGCAACAACAACAGCCCGCATTCAACAACAGCCTGTTTGGAGCTTCCTTGCAGCCCGCACCGCCTCTAAACCAGTCTCAGGTGCAGACCATCCAGCAGCAGCGCGAAGGCCTCCCTCAATTACGACAGTCTTCTGCGCAGCCTTTTGCTGCCGGGTCCGTCAATGGCCACAGGGAGAAGTCGGTTGTCGAGCAGATACGCATCCTGAACGATAAATGGGATCCGATGAACCCCAACTGCGTCTTCCAGCACTACTTCTACAACTCAGTCAAGCCCGAAGAAGCGCCCTTCTACGGTCCGTCCCCTGGCGAAGACGAGCGGAAGTGGGAGGAGGCGTTGTCCAACAAGCCTAGCCCAGGCGCCA
>Ga0265780_10009672_pt1 | contig 11536 bp, 9 predicted proteins | sample P1T30metagenome_FD_192432 | JGI IMG/M metagenome (GOLD analysis project Ga0265780, IMG submission 192432) | Plant litter microbial communities from East Loma Ridge, Irvine, California - P1 T30 | ecosystem: Environmental > Terrestrial > Plant litter > Unclassified | place: USA: California... | reverse complement strand
GCCGAAGGGGTGGATGCCGGATTTGAGTGAGAATCGGGCGGTGGAGGTTGAGGGTTAGTGTAATGGAATGGCATGGCATGGCATGAAGGGTGCAGTGCATTGTGCATTCATGTAGTCCTTTCGCTGCGCCACCAAAAAAGGTGTTCAAGAACGGGTCGGTCATCATGAAAAAATGCTTTCTTCGCCTTACTACTCGCACTACTCTATCTGAACTAGGGGAAAAGAGAAAAACAAAAAGACGACAAACGCCAGCGCTTTTTGATACAACACACAAGGAGAGGTCAACAACGAAAATGAAGCTGGCCTGATGTATCAGCTTCGAGTCGATAATACCGCTGGTGCGGTCATTTGAATACCAATGGTCGTTCAACAAAGCGTACCAGTGGTCGTCCTTGCGTAGAAATAGAAGAAAAGAAGAGTAATTGAGCCCAGGCCGTGTGGTATCGCAGAACAAAAACCCCCTTTTCCTGGTGTTGGAAGGGGTATGACAGATGAGATAGGTAGTGCATGGTGTGGTATAGGGATGGTTGGCTCCACTGAGGGGACTTTTGCTGGTCAAGTTTAGGCGGTGCCGTTGTTGTTGTTGCTGCCGCTGCTCTGTGAAACAGTTAGCCACCAATCCAAGCAATTCACTCAATTCCACGTCGTCGACTTACGAATTTGCCAGTAACACCAGCCCAGATGAGGATGATAATGACAATAACCAGGATGATGGCAACGCAGATACCAAGGCAGATCCACTTCTTTTTGCGCGCAGCCCGCGCACTCACGATCGCACGGTCAACCTGCACGTTGCCTTGCTCCAAGTTCTCGTGCGTGTCCATGGCCTTTGCTTCAACATTCTGCACCATAGGCTCCTGCTCCATGACAATAGCGTCCAGATCTTGGAACAATTGTTGCAACTCGAGCATAGTCTTCTCAATCTGCTGAATGGCGGCATGACGCTGGCGAACGTTGGAAAGCGCGCTCTGAGCCTGACCGCGACGATCGGAGTTCATGAGCGCCTGCTGGAAAATCTGGGTATCCGCGCCTTCGCTCGTAGCTTCTTGAATCTCCTCCTCGGTCGCATCAGGCCTGACAATAAGGAATTGTCTGCGCTGTTGTTCCTGCACGTCCTTCCTGAACTGGCTCTCAACCTGCTGGTAAGAGTTGATGGCCTTGCGGATGCGACGGTCCAGAGCGTCGACTTGGGGCTTATTTCGTGAGTCTTGCGACTCGTGGCGAGACTTGATACGCTTCACACGGTCGGCGAGTCCGCGGTAGCCGCTCATGATATCTGCGCTGAGGGCATCGACTTCTTTGCTAGAATCGCCAGACGAGGTGATGAATTGGCGCTGGCTGCGCTGGAGGGAAGCAAGGCGGGACTCGAGGTCGTCGATCGCGCGGCCGACGGCACGGCAGTCGTTGAGGATAGCATTGGGGTCTGTGGGGTTTTGCTGTTGTGCGTAAGGGTTGTCGGCCTGGCCCATGTTTTGCATTTCGACGGGTTGTTGGCCTGCGGTCATGTCAGGACTTGTGCGCAGGGCAGTAAGGTGAGATCAAGCATACCATATTGAGGTGGAGGCGCAGTGTCGTAAGGGTTGGACTGGCCGTAGCCGCCGCCGCCATAGTTGTTGTTGTTGTACTGCAATGTCGCGATCCTGTCAGCTTGGAAGTCCGTATGTATAAGGGGGCTGTATTGCTCTCGCGGAGTGCTGTTGAGGGACTCGAGGCGCGAGCAAGAGATCAATGTTCACTTACAGCCATGATTGTTGCTGGTGCCTAAAAGTGTCGTCTAGTAGTTGCGCTCGAGGTGCTGTTTACTCCTGAAGCCGTGGGATGTCAGACTGGTATGCAGTTTCGTCTCGACGCGGTTTTATGTGTATGTTTCCGGGTATATTCCAATGTGAAGGTATGGAGCAGTGTAACCAGCAGCTATACTGGGGTGGATGATGTATGAAGTAAGAGCAAGCAGTCAAGTCAAGTGGGAATGGGAATGTCCGACCGGCATCCACTTGAGAAGGCTGGACTTGTTGGCTGGCGCGATGCGGTCGGTCCCTTAATCCAACGACATTTCAGAGGCGGAGTCGCGCGCTAGAGCCATGCAAGCTTATGCTTAAATTCGCCAAAATAGCACAGGCCAATCCCAGCCTCGCATTGCCACCGTCGTATATGCAGAAACGATTTCGCCCGTGTCTTTCTCTTTGCTGCAGCCTAAAGAATTACGCAAGCCTCGCTGGGCTGGTTCGCGTGGCGACTCGGGAACGTATTTGCCCTTTACGAGATGACGACTGACATGCTGAGATGCTGCGATGCTGAGGTAAGTACCAGCGGTTTCGGCCTTCCGGCAAGAGGCGATTGTGGCACAGTGCATACCTACAGTACTCACCGTGATACGCACGCAAGAAGAACGAGTTCGTACGAGAGACTAAGCCATCAAAGTACTGTACTAAGATGCATTCGCGTTTTGGATTTTAAACACTCAAGCAAGCCTGTCAGTTTCAGAGATGCGACACAACGCTTGGTCTGATCCCGATACCTCACTGTGTCGTTACATGTAGGGAACTACATGTACTTTGCTCCTGCCACACCTGCTTTCCGCTGACATCCTTCGGCGAAACACCCGATGAGGAGGAGAAGGCATGCCGCGATTAATATTCTACGTGTGACCGCAGGAGCAAAGTGAATCAACCCTAACCCTGATTGCGACCTGCCACCGATTCCCCGCCGGCATCATCGGCAACAGAAGGCTAACTTCTTCCTCCATCAACCGTTATCTTGCAGCAGAAGGCCACTAACTAGGTAGGTACATGTATGCTTTGGCCGACGTGGAGATCTTCGGCCTGCGTTCGGCCTATCGAGCGAGCAAGTGAGTAACAAGGTGAGACAAGAGTAAGATAAATTCCCTCTTCCACCTAAACTGCACCCTCACCTCCCCAACGCGCACCACGATGGTTCCAAACCAAGACAGCCTACTCTTTAAATCAGCTTCCGTGGTTGATGGTACAGGTCATACGCCAGCTTATCAAGCAGACGTCCTTGTCGAGAACGGGACGATAAAGGCTATCCATCCAGTCAATAGAGATGGCAACACCCAATCTCAACCCGATGTTTCTAACCGAGTCGTTGATTGTGAAGATGGCAAATGGACTCTCAGCCCAGGCTTCATCGACATGCACGCCCACTCCGATCTTTCCTTGCTACACACTCCCAAGCATCTAGCCAAGATCACACAAGGAGTGACCACGGAAGTCACCGGCCAGGACGGCATCTCTTACAGCCCCGTCACGGACTACACGATGGCAAGGATCAGGAAACAGATAGCAGGCTGGAACGGAAATCCGACTGACCCGGACTTCTTCGAGCGATGGCGCAGTGTGAAAGAATACCTCGATGTCCTCGACGAATCGAAGATAGCCACCAATGCCGCCTACTTAGTGCCGCAAGGGAACCTACGCATGCTAGTGAAGGGCTGGGACTCGGCTGCCTGCTCGCAAGTCGAGATCGATGCGATGAAAGAGCACCTCCACGACGCGTTCAAAGGCGGAGCTGTGGGGATGTCGTCCGGCCTGACATACGTGCCTGGAATGTTCGCCGACACCGCCGAGCTCACTCAGCTCTGTCGAGTCGTGAAGCAGTACGACGGCTATTTCTGCCCACACCACCGTTCTTACGGCAAGAATGCGATCCAGGCATATGCAGAAATGCTCGATCTCGCCCGCAACACTGGCGTGAGACTCCATTTCACCCACGCTACCCTCAACTTCCCCGAGAATGCCGGCCGAGCCGACGAGCTCATTGCCATGATCGACAAAGCGCTGGAAGAAGGCTTAGACGTCACTCTAGACACATACCCATACCTACCCGGCTCCACCACCCTAGCAGCCCTACTCCCCAGCTGGGTCTCCTCAGCCGACAACAAGCTCGAGGTCCTCTCCGACCCAGCGCAACTCGCCAAAATCCGCCACCAAGCCTTGGTCGAAGGCACTGACGGCTGCTACGGCTGCACGCTAAACTGGGACATCATCGAGATCGGCGGCGTCCAAGACCCATCTCTCGCAGACGCATACGTGGGCAAAACTCTAGGCAGCATCGCCCGCTCGCTAGACAAAGACCCCTTCGACGTCTGGATCTCACTCCTCAAAGCCGACGACTTCGGAACGACCATCATGCAGCACGCCGGCCACGAAGCAAACGTGCGCAAGATCATGCGCCACCGCGTGCACACGGGAGGGTCGGATGGCATCCTGACTTCGACCAAACCGCACCCTCGAGGTTGGGGCACTTTCCCGCGATACATTGGCCACTACCACCGCGACTTGCGGCAGGGGAGATCCCGAGACCTCCACACTGATGTGGCGGACGAGTTCGTGAGCGTCGAGCCCGAAACTATTTTCGAAGGTGGGCTGGAAGAAGTCGTGGCCCACTTGACTGGGCGGGCGGCGGCTGTGCTACGACTGAAAGATCGTGGTCTTGTGAAGGAGGGGTACCATGCAGATTTGGTACTTTTCGATGCTGAAGCCATCCGTGATGTTGCGACTTTCGCCGTCCCAGAAGTGCCTGCGGCGGGCATTCGGATGGTATTGGTCAACGGGCGGGTCGCGGTCGATGAGGGCACACCGACTGGCGAGAGGTCTGGTCGCACGATCCGATTGCGGCAGGCAGATGGTGGTGATGGTTTTGTAGTCAGCTAGGGAATCGGGACACATGTCTATACAGGTACATACTTGAATGATGGATTGAAAATGCTGGAAACCCGAACGTCGAATACCGCGATATAGAAGCGGCAGGAGGTTGAATTATGATGCAAGTGAACTAGCATCTTACTCTACACGCTCCACACAATTGCGTTGTTCATTTGTTTTTACATTGTAATTAGGCACCTTGAGGTGAAGAGCGATAGGGTGCTCGTCTGGAGCGCGAAATGTTAAGAGTATATATTGTTTGCATCTGGGAAAGTCAACATCGGTTCTATAGTGTAGAGGTATCACTGTCGCTTGTGGCTCATCTGATTCTGTCAGACCCACAAGGATCCGCGACCGACCCGTGTTCGATTCACGGTGGGACCAATCATTTTGCTTTTGCTGTGCTCGAATCTAGACATCTTTTCTCTCATGAATGAATCACTAATTTCTATTTTTCGTTTTCCCGACACATTCAAATACCATATCATTTGAGGAGGCCAAGGCGAATTGCCAGAATTGAATTTGTGGAAGCCTGACACTGCTTAGTCACAATCTGTATGGTGGAATGCTTCATGTCCTCCATTGAACTGTCAACGGTTGACTGTCCATGTCTGCTAATTGAGAATGTGAACACAAACAACGACCACTGATCCGGCAATGTACAAAAGAGAAAAGGGAAGAAGAAGCGCAGTTCGATCGGGGGTCTTGCTCCCTCGCGTGCAAGTTTCATCACTCAAGGTACTGTACTTACATGCCCAAAGCAAACACCAACGCCAGTTTTCATGCTCGTGCTCATGTGCTATGCAAAAAGCCTCATCACCAACCAACCAACCGACCCACTCATTACTCAAATTCGACTCTCTGGCCCTGCTGCTGCCTCCTAGCCCTCTCAGCGCGTCTCCTCCTGCGGTTGTCGGCGAAAGCACTAACGTCAGTCCCCGTACCAGCGTCAGTCCCGCCATAGGCGCCCGGGCTGCCGACGGCGTTGTTTCCGCTCATGGCGCTACCACCAGAGAAATCACCGCCGTGGACAGGGAGTTTGGGCGGAAGGGGCAAGTTCGCACTTCCCAGCGCACTGTTAGACATTGCCGGAGGTGGAGGGACGGTTGCGAAAGGCTGGGCGTTGGAAGGGCGGACGCGAGAGCCGTTGCGACGGTAGCGTCGGGCACTGCCTGGAGGCGCGTCGGATTCGAGGCCGCCGGAAGACATCGATGAGTTGCGGCGGTGGCGCCGAGTGCCTGCCGGGCGGCGAGTACCAGAGGATGGGGCGCCTTGGGATTCGCTGCCAGGAGATTTCAGACGGGACAAGGTCACTCGGCCGGCTTCGTCGTTGTGCATGTGCATTTTGACGCGGACTGGGTCGCTGCCTTGGACTTCGCTTCCGGCTGGTGGTAGGGTGGAGACTGAGGATTGGCTGTTGCGGCGGCCAGCGCGTTGGCGGTAGCGAGAGGGAGATTCGGATTGGGTGCGGTGGTGGGAGGTTGCTGCGATCGAGGCGGCGGCGGCGCTTGCGCCTAAGGTCGCTGCAGGATGGGTCCCTTGGTTGCCACTGTCGTGTGCAGGTACCGCAGGCGGGTCGTAGAGTCTGGATGGGTCGGGCTCGACGGCGCCTGTTGGCATGTGTGCTGAGCCGGGTACGGTAGTTCCATAGTCTGCAGGACCAAAGGTGTTGTGTGGCGGAGGTCCAGGAGGCGGAGGCGGTAGTGTGTATCCTTGCTCATCCACATTTGGTCGGCTTGTTGACATTGGGTGAGGAGCATGCGTCGGTGCAATGTTCCCGGCGTCCGCAGGCAAAGGCGGCATGCTGATGTCTGGTCTCTGGCTCAGCGCAGTCCTCGATAACTCGGGATTGCTCCCTCTTGCCGGATCCGGTGTCATGCCAGTCATGATCGTCTCTGACATGCTTGGTCGCCGCCCGTCTGATTGTCGAGGGTATCTGTTGGAATTCCGTCGATTGAACCGATCGGCATTGTCGATTTCACGCATGCGCTGGGCGTCAATGCGCTGGTCCTCCGTTCTCTGCTTTCGTGCTTTGTTCCATTCCCTGAACCCAGCAAGAGCGCCAAAAGCCGCAATACTTTCACGCAGCGTTCGAGGCTCTCCGTCGTCAGTCCTGTCAGTGAACTCAGTTCCGTCGCCGTAGGAATACATTTCAGTGCTTTGTCGTCCTCGTTTCGAGTACCGTCTTGGCGTAAATCCAGATGCTGTTGGAGGTATCGTCGAGGGTGCCATGGGGTCGCCACGTCTGGGTCGTGGATCTCCAGGAGAGAACGGGGCGTCGCCGTTGCGGACGCGAGATACGTCAGTCTGGCTCACCATACTATGGCTGCCACCGAGAGCAGGTCTGTATCTGTCACGCCTGTCGTAGTCGTCATTCTTGTCCTTCTTGCCAAAGATACCCTTGAAACCTTTGTACGCAGCCAGTCCAGCTCCAGCGCCTAGTAGACGATTTCTCCAGGTGTGTGGCTGTGGCGTGTCACCGCTGAACTTTTCATATTCCCATGACTGTGGCGAGAGCCTGCTCTCTGTCAGGGGACCACGACTTCGTGAACGAACTCGACTTGGCGTCATGGTGCTTGCTCCGGGTGGTGGCCTAGTAGATGGACCATATATGGTACTCGTGCCTGCCGTGTCCGCCGGTCCTCTGCTACGCCCATCGTACCTCGAGTCGTAGTCCGTGTATGTGTCGCCCGCATCTGTTCTCTCATCGTCTTTGCGGTCATTGCGGCGCTTCCACAGCCGCCAGGCACCCAAAACACCACCAACAGCCAGCAGTTTCTTGCCCCATCCCCAATTGCTCTTGTCTTCCTTTTCGTCATATCGCCTGCTTCTGCGGTCTCCCGTGAGTTCTGTCCGAGTGTAGTCCGTCCGAGAGCCCGAGAGGTAGCTACTATAATCCGAGTAGTACTCCGAGCCTCCTGGTCCGGGAGGCCGCACATCTCTGCTATGCGATCTGTATTTCTTTCTGAAGTCCAGCACCATGTAAAGCAGTATCAGGAATAGGCCGGCGAGAGCGTACAGGATAAACAGCACCAACGGGCTTCCATATAATGTGAGCCCAAGCGCAATCTGTACGAATCCCAGCAAAGCCACTGCTCTTCCCACCATACGGTGTATGTAGACTTTCTTCGGCAGGACGGATGGCGCCGCCTTCTTTCGTCGCTCGATCTTGAACATCAGCCATCCCCAAAGGAACTGCACGAGCACGAGCACGTAGATGGCAACGCCGATGCCGTGATGCGGGTTCGTCAGCGCTCTCTCCGGCCCGACCGCGAACCATCCAAGAATTAAGACGACTGTCGTTAGAAGCACTGTCAGAATCTGAAGATAGACGTGCAGCTTCAGACTAAGAGTCGGATTCCGTTGACCGAATTTAGCTATCAAGATAGCAGCCGGCACGATGCCTATGAAGACCACGGCGGCGACGATGGCGTGGCCGCGTATGAGAGAGTGGTATTGCGGCAGGTCTCGAAAGCGATTGCCCATGCCATTGTATCGCATCGTGTTGAAGTTGATGCCCATCAAGTTGGGCAACAAAAAGGTGTTGCGGTCGGTGTCCCATGTTCCGTCGCCGACTGTGAGGCTGTTGCTCGAGTAGCTGCTGCTACCAGGATCTGAGAGGCCGCCATTGCTGCTGGAGGACATAGTTGAGAATGCGGTTCGGAGGTAAGCGGTGAGATGTGGTTCCCTTGCGCTTTAGTCGTCGTCGAGAGCGCTATGCGGCGCTCATGCCGGTCGAGTGGTGTTTTGCCTCAGGCCGTGATGCCCTGATGCGCCGGTGTTCTGTGGTATAATGCAAGTATCGTATCCGCCCTCTTCGTTGTGCTGTTTTGGCCTCGTTTGTAAGGTCGAATAGAAAGCCGCGGTGGGGAAATGTTGTAGCGATGGGCTGTGATGCGCTGGCAAGTCGAATCTTCCACTTCCTTGATTGCGCGGCCGTCCCCAGATGAGTGATGGTTTGGGTATAATAATCGTAATTGTGTCGGTGAGGCTAATCGACGTGGGTCTCAATGATGGTAGTCCGCGGGCAGAGGAATAGCTAAACGCGACCTGATCTACGTCTAAGTGATCTTCTGGTGATAGCCGGTTGCGCTGACATCGCCCCAGCAACGCCTCAAATCCGGCTTTGAGCTGTGGATCCCATGCTGACGCGAGTCGCCATGCAGTTATCACATCTACCTCATTTTCGATAGACTTTCAGTTCGTCTGGTCATGGAAGTGCGCGAAAGAAGTGCTCGAATGGAGGACGCTTATTTTATATACATCGGCACTGCAACATTCCAGTCGATCTTACCATACTATGCCCTCGGCGCCCTTCAAAGCCCGACGCAAATCCCCAGAATCCTGTCAGGATCAGCGGCTCTACCCGCCCGATGAACTTCAGACTTCGTCATGCGAACAGCCTCACAACTTGAACGCGACAAACGCGATACCTCCATCCTCGACATTTCCAGACGCCTTGGTCGGAATCGCCAAGTATACCAGAGCTTCGAGCGACAGCTGTGACCGAGCAAAACACCTTCCCATCCTGTCGCGACGTCTCCACACGCGACGCTGAGAGTACCATCCGACGCAAAAAGATAGGGCGCCGGGAGAGATTGTAGCGCCGCGGGGCGCGGATTCAAAGATGAGCGATCTGGACAAGCACATAGAGCAGCTACGAGCATGTCGACCTATACCGGAGGCAGATGTATGTGTTTGATGTTGCGAACGGCGCACGCGCACTTGCGATGGCTCATAAGCGCACGGACACGAGCTGATACAACGACCAGGTGAAGGAGGTTTGCTACAAGGCTAGAGAGATCTTGCTGGAGGAAGGGTATGTCGCTGCGACTGATAAGTTGTGGCAGGAAGCCTGCTGACAGTCATGTAGAAACGTGACGAACGTCAACGCTCCGGTAACCATTTGTGGCGACATTCATGGACAATTCCATGATCTTATGGAACTTTTCCGTGTGGGTGGCGACGTACCGGATACCAACTACCTCTTCATGGGTATGTATGCGCCATGCAATGTCAATGGTATGCCGTGTCTATGGCTAATCGGACGTAGGCGACTTTGTTGACCGCGGATTTTACTCCCTCGAATCCTTCTTGCTTCTTCTTTGCCTTAAAGTCCGATACCCCGACAGGATAACGCTCATCCGCGGCAATCACGAATCACGACAGATCACGACGGTATATGGCTTCTACGACGAATGTTTGCGCAAATACGGCAGCGCAAATGTATGGCGGTATTGCTGCGAAGTCTTTGATTACCTGGCGCTGGGAGCCTTGGTGTCCGGTGCAGCTACTGAGCTTGAACCGTCCGACTCATCCTACGTCGACCCTTCGCAGACACAAGCTTCCATCTCATCGGAGGAGCAGGCTGAGTGGGAGATTGAGATACTCAATTCGTCGGGTCAGATTGTGAACCGCTTCCCCCGCGTACGACAACAGTCAGAATACTCACAATTGTCCAACGGGCCATCTTCTCCCGGGCAGTCGCCTTCCGGAAACGGACCACCAGGTACTGGAGCATCAGGATCGAGCAAAGGTTCAACCGGAAATCAGGGCGGTGCCGTCCTCTGCGTTCACGGCGGCCTTTCGCCCCTCATCGATAGCATCGACAAGATCCGACTGCTTGACCGCAAGCAGGAAGTCCCACATGAAGGCGCGATGTGCGACCTTCTCTGGTCTGATCCAGACGAGATCGACGGCTGGGGTCTTTCGCCTCGTGGTGCTGGATTCCTTTTCGGTGCCGACATTGTCAAATGCTTCAATCACAAAAACGACCTCAGTCTCATCTGCCGAGCTCATCAGCTTGTGATGGAAGGCTTCAAAGAAATGTTCGACAGCTCGATTGTTACAGTGTGGAGTGCTCCCAACTACTGCTACCGCTGTGGCAATGTTGCTGCAATTCTGGAGCTTGGAGAAGATGGTTCAAATGCAGGCTACACGGCGCGTGGAAACGGCGATGCCAACCGCGCAACAGGTGTGCTCCAGCCGAGGGAACAAGAACGGAAGATGGGACCTGGAAGGCGTTACCGGGTCTTCGAGGCCGCGCCACAGGACTCGAGAGGCATGCCTGCGAAGAAGCCCGTAGCGGACTACTTCCTTTGATCGCGACGCTGATGCATGCTCGCGGGAATGATGCGACTGGTGTTCATAATGTTGTGCGAAAACTGTACTTACTGATACCCAGACATACTTAGAGCTAAATACCCTTGCACATGGCTCACCTTTATCCCGGTTCTTTCAAACACCGATAGTCTTGCCTGTGTGTATGTGACAGTGATAGGAGCAGACCACAAAAGTCTGTCAATTGTGTAGTCAACCCTATAACAATGAACATGCATTCGATTGGGATCGTGCCATCGAAATGAAACATGTCACTCACAATCAGGTGGATTGACAAAGGCAACTTCAAGCTTTGGATTCAAACTCCTCACAACCATCTGTGATTCCATTCCAAGGATGATTTTGATAAGATTGATATCAGATGCGTCGGGCAACAGTATATAGACATAATACAACTGGCGTCTCGCGCTCTAATGTAGACAGCAGTGTCTGTATAGATGACATATAGGGTTAGGGTTGGGGTATGGCTCCAATCGCAACTTCCAAATCGGGACACTTGAACGTCCGCTCGCATGTGAAACTCGCGACATCGAGCTCACAGGATGTCGGCGCAATTACTTGGCCGGCTAAGGCAGAGCCGACCATACGTCTGTCGACAAGGCGTGCCACAGCTCAGTCATGCGTGTCGTCAATTCTCCGCCAGCTCAACGCGACTAAACATCACAAAAGATGAGACGAATGGCAATGTCCTCGAACTTCTCGAGGCACGCGGCTACATCAAGGAGATAGCTGGGTCAGTAGTCTTACGATAG
>Ga0265780_10009671_pt1 | contig 11538 bp, 6 predicted proteins | sample P1T30metagenome_FD_192432 | JGI IMG/M metagenome (GOLD analysis project Ga0265780, IMG submission 192432) | Plant litter microbial communities from East Loma Ridge, Irvine, California - P1 T30 | ecosystem: Environmental > Terrestrial > Plant litter > Unclassified | place: USA: California... | reverse complement strand
AGGTCGTGCGCCACCATCTCGCGCACCATCGTTTCAAACGACGTCGCCGGCTCCCAGCCGAGGCGCGTCCTGGCGCGGCCAGGGTCGCCCAGCAGGGTTTCGACTTCGGCCGGACGGAAATACCGGGGATCGACGGCGACGACGGTCTGGCCCACCGCGACTTCCGGCGCCCGGTCGCCCCGCACGGCGGCGGCCACGCCGCGCTCCTGCACGCCCTGCCCTTCCCAGGCGACGTCGATGCCGAGTTCGCGCGCCGCCAGTTCGACGAAGCGGCGCACCGAATGCTGGCGGCCGGTGGCGATCACGAAATCTTCCGGCCGCTCCTGCTGCAGCATCAGCCACTGCATCTGCACATAGTCGCGCGCATGGCCCCAGTCGCGCAGCGCGTCCAGGTTGCCGAGAAAAAGCTGGCGCTCCAGTCCCTGGGCGATGTTGGCCAGTCCGCGCGTGATCTTGCGCGTGACAAAGGTCTCGCCGCGGCGCGGCGATTCATGGTTGAACAGGATGCCGTTGCAGGCATACATGCCATAGGCTTCGCGGTAATTCACCGTGATCCAGTAGGCGTACAGCTTGGCCACCGCATACGGGCTGCGCGGGTAAAAGGGCGTGGTCTCGCGCTGCGGGGTGTCGGCCACCTGGCCGTAGAGTTCCGAGGTCGAGGCCTGGTAGAAGCGGGTCGTCGCTCCCAGGCCAAGCACGCGGATCGCTTCCAGCAGGCGCAGGGCGCCGAGCGCGTCGACGTCGGCGGTATATTCGGGGGATTCGAAGGAGACCGCCACGTGGCTCATGGCGCCCAGGTTGTAGACCTCGTCAGGCGCGACCTGCTGCACGATGCGGGTCAGGCTGGCGCTGTCGGCGAGGTCGCCGTAATGCAGAACGAGGCGCGAATCGCCGTCATGCCGGTCCTGGTAGAGGTGGTCGATGCGGCCGGTGTTGAACAGCGAGGCGCGGCGCTTGATGCCATGCACCTCGTAGCCCTTGTCCAGCAACAGCTCCGCCAGATAGGAACCGTCCTGGCCGGTGATGCCGGTGATCAGTGCTTTCTTCATGTCGCGGTCCGAGAACGGTGGTCAATGTTTCCAGCTGGCCGGCAGTGATGGGTGCAGAACACGGCCGTATCCCGATCTCTCTTCGATAGCGCCGAGGCCCATCGGTTCCATCCATGTTCAATAAATTCGCCGCTGCGCTCAGTTTGTTCTCAGTGGGCATTCTCCCGCGTCAACACCACCCGCACCGTTTTGAGGATGATCCATAGATCCAGCCACAGCGACCAGTTGCGCAGGTAATCTAGGTCGTGCTGAATGCGCGCTTCCATCTTGTCGAGGGTGGCGGTTTCGCCGCGCAGGCCGTTCACCTGGGCCCAGCCGGTGATTCCCGGGCGCACCTTGTGGCGCAGCATGTAGCCCTTGATCAGCTTGCGGTACAGCTCGTTGTGGGCGACGGCATGAGGGCGCGGCCCGACCAGGCTCATGCGTCCCTGCAGCACGTTGACGAACTGCGGCAGTTCGTCGAGCGAGCTGCGGCGCAGGAAACCGCCGATCCGGGTCAGGCGCCGGTCGTCCTTGCGCGCCTGGGCAACGCTGGCGCCGTCTTCCTGCACCGTCATCGAACGGAATTTATAGACATAGATTTCTTCACCATACAAACCATAACGGCGCTGACGGAAGATCACCGGCCCCGGCGATCCGAGTTTTACGGCAAGGGCGATCGCCAGCATCAGCGGCGCCGCCAGCAGCAAAATCAGGCTGCCGATCACGATGTCGCTGCCGCGCTTGAGAACGCTGTTGAAGCCCATGAAGGGCGTCTCGCTGATGGCGATCACCGGCATCCCGCCCACGGTGTCGAAGCGCGCCTGCATCAGGTCGAACACGTAGACGTCGGGCAGGAAATAGACCGAGGCAGTGGTGTCCTTCAGCTCGTCGATCAGCCGGCGGATGCGCGGCTGGGCCGAGACCGGCTGGCTGATGAAGATCATCTTGACGTTGTGATGGCGCACGTAGGTGCTGACGTCGGCCATGCCGCCCAGCACCGGATGGCCCAGGCTGGCCGGGCGCCGGTCGTCCTGGCGGTCGTCGAAGAAACCCTCGACTTCCATGAACAGGTTCGGGTGGCGCGCGCACACGCCGGCGAACTTGATGCCGACCTCGTTGGCGCCGACCACCACGATCGAGCGCAGCTCGCGCGCGCGGCGGCGGCTGCCGCTGGCCTGGCGCACCGCCAGGTGGCTGGCCAGGATTAGCAGCGGCGTGGCAAGGCCCCAGGCCAGCAGCACCCGCTCGTCGTAGAAATATTTCAGGCCGCTGGCCGAGCCCAGGAAGTACAGCACCGCCATGGTCAGGCACCAGCCGAACACGGTGTCGCGCGCATAGGCCAGCATGCGCCCGCTGCGCCAGGTGCGGTAGGGGTCGACGTGCTGGTAGATGGCCGAGGAAATGAAGAAGGCCAGGATCATCAGCACCAGGCAGTACCCCGAGAACGGCTGGTCGAACAACAGGGTCGCCAGGTACAGGGCCCCCATGATGATCAAGGGGTCGAGCACGCGCTGGAAGAAGGAGATGATCGGGATGTCGTTGACCGTCATGATGCCTCCGCCCAGACCTCCCCGCCGCCCGCGCTCAGAACAGCACGCTGGCGCCGAGCGTGACGGTGTTGGCGTCAAATTTCCCGAGCCCCAGGTTCTCGGAACCGCTGCGGGACTGGAATTGCCAGCCGGCCGACAGCGCCACCTTGGGCCGGGCCTGCCAGGTGGCGCGCAGGCTGGCGGTGCGCAGGGAATCGGTGAGGCCGCCCGTGCCGGCAAACGCGGCGCGTGCGTTGTAGGCCCGCTCTTCATAGGCGGCCTTGGCCTCGACCGTCACCTTGCCGGTGGCGGCCCAGGTGGCGCCGGCGCTGGCGCCGCGGTTCAGGGTGTAGCTGACCACGGTGCTCTCGATCGGCGCGAATTCGCGCCACAGCGAAGCCTGCCAGGCCAGCTTGCCCTTCGGCGCCCAGCGCGTATTCAGGCGGCCATTGAAGCCGCTGGTCTTGCCCTCGCCATAGGACAATTGCTCGCGCCTGACATAGCCGGCCAGGGCTTGCAGGGAGGCGGCGCCGCCGCCGCTCCAGTCGACCCGCAGCTTCAGTTCGTCCTGGGTGAAATCGTCGACCAGGACGCCGCTCAGCACCGGACGCCGGAACGGGTAGACGCCCTTCACGCGGCGCGCCACCAGGCCCACCGTGTTGCCGCTGCGCGCGCTGTGCAAGAGCTGGAGCTCGGACGTTTTTTCGGTGCGGTCGTTCCAGCGCTGGGTCAAGAGTTCGTAGTCGTAGCGCTCGCGCGTGTAGCCGGCGCGCAGTTGCCAGGACGGATGCAGCTTGACGCCGGCGTCGACCCATTCGCGGCGCCGCTCGCGCACATTGCGCTGGTCGCTGTAGAAATCGGTGTAGGGCGCCAGCGAGCGGTTGTAGAGTGCGCCGAGCTGCCCGTCGAACTTGTTGCCCGCTTCCCAGAACCAGGTACCCTGCAGGTCGCGGCCGTTATAGTCGAGCTGGCTGAAGCGGTCGAAGTCGACTTTCGAGGCCTTGGCCACCAGGGCCAGGCGCTGGCGGCTGATGCGCTTGTCGTAGAGCAGCCCGGCTTCCAGCTGGCGCCAGCGGTCGCTCTTGCTGCCGCCGAATGCCGGCCGGTTGTCCGGCACGCGCAGCAGGTTGTCGTCGTAACCCCAGCCGAGTCCGGCGTACAGGCGCAGGCCCTCCTCGGGCTCGGCCGCGAACGCAGCGTCGGGCAAAAGAGTAACGCCAAGCAGGACACTGGTCAGGACCGGCAGCGACAGCAGACGCGGACGCAGGCGCGTCCGCAGGGATCGGCAGGAATGCATCGTCGTATCCTTCTTGGAAGGAATGTAGCTATGGGAATTACCAGAAAACCCAGCTGCCGGTGACGAGAATCCAGATGCCCAGCAAGCCGTTGGTCACAGCGTGGGCGAGCACGGACGACCACAGGTTGCGGTGCCGCATATAAAGGGCTGCATAGGCCACGCCGGCGACGATTCCGGCCAGCCAAAGATTGTGTTCGACCCCGAACAGCAGGCACGACAGGACGAATCCCTTGATGCCGACGCGGGCCGGATCGAGGGCTTCGAAATCGGCGGCATCCGCCCAGCGCATCACGAAAGAGCGCCAGAACAATTCTTCCATAACGGGTACGACCAGCATCGCGCCGCCGATGCGGATTGCCGCCAGCAGCCAGTCGATTTCGCCATCGTTACGCGGATCGTAGCCGGGGCTGGTCCCGATCGTCATCCAGGGCGCGTCGAGATTGATCCACAGCGCGAACACGGCGATGCCGACACCCACCGCACCCAAGAGCTGGCCGGGACGCGGCAGCGGCACGCGCAGCTCGTGGTAGCGGCGCCAGCACAGCGCCAGCAGCAGCGCCACACTGCCGACCTGGACCGGATACAGCCAGCGCAGCTCGGCGCGCGACAGGCCGGCCCGTTCCAGCATGTCGGCCAGCACGATGAAGAAGATGTAGACGCCGAAAGGCAGGATGCGGGCCCAGGCGGCGCGGCTGAACAGCGGCGCGTCGCCCGCCAGCGCCGGTGCGGTGGAGGACGCCTTGCGGGAGTCTCGGTGCTCGGTCATGGATCGCAGGCTGCCCCGTCTACGCTTGTGGCTTATTCGCCGCGCGAGCGCGCTTCGATGTGCTCCCAGCGCTCCAGCGCTTCCATCAGCTGTTCGTCGATCTCGGCATGGCGTTCGGTCAGGCGGCGCGCATCCGCCGGGCTCTTCTTGTAGAAATCGGCGGCGTTCAGCTGCGCCGCGATCGCCGACTGCTCATCCTCGAGACTGGCGATCTGCTTCGGAAGTTCCTCCAGCTCGCGCTGCTCCTTGTAGCTCAGCTTGACCTTCTTGGCGGCCGGGACTGCAGCGGCAGCCGGCGCCGCGGCGGTCTTGGCGGCCGGGGCCGGCTTCGCACCCGGCGCCGGTTCGAGCGCCTTGACCCGTTCCCAGTCGCTATAGCCGCCGACATATTCGCGCCATGCGCCCTGGCCCTCGGCCACGATCACCTGGGTCACGACGTTGTCGAGGAAGGTGCGGTCGTGGCTGACCAGGAACACGGTGCCGGTGTACTCTTCCAGCAGCTCTTCCAGCAGTTCCAGGGTTTCGATGTCGAGGTCGTTGGTCGGTTCGTCCAGCACCAGACAGTTGGCCGGCTTGGCGAACAGGCGCGCCAGCAGCAGGCGGTTGCGCTCGCCGCCGGACAGCGACTTGACCGGCGAGCGCGCGCGTTCCGGCGCGAACAGGAAGTCGTTCAGGTAAGTCATCACGTGCTTCTTCTGGCCATTCACCTCGACCCAGTCGCTGCCCGGTGCGATGGTGTCGGCCAGGCTCGCGTCCTCGTTGAGCTGGGTGCGCATCTGGTCGAAATAAGCGACGTTCAGCTTGGTGCCGAGCTTGACGCTGCCATTGTCCGCAGTCTCGTCGCCGAGGATGATCTTCAGCAGCGTGGTCTTGCCGGCGCCGTTGGCGCCGATCAGGCCGACCTTGTCGCCGCGCAGGATGGTGCCGGTGAAGTCGCGCACGATGATCTTTTCGCCGTACGCCTTGCTGATGTTTTCCATGTCCGCGACGATCTTGCCCGAACGTTCGCCGGTGCCGACGTCGAGCTTGATGTTGCCCTGCTGCTCGCGGCGCGCGGCGCGGTGCAGGCGCAGCGCTTCCAGGCGCCGCACGCGGCCTTCGTCGCGGGTGCGGCGTGCCTGCACGCCCTTGCGGATCCACACTTCTTCCTGGGCCAGAAACTTGTCGAACTTGGCGTTTTCCACTTCCTCGTTGGCAAGCAGTTCGCGCTTGCGTTCCTGGTAGGTGGTGAAGTTGCCCGGGAACGAGAGCAGGCGGCCGCGGTCGAGTTCGATGATGCGGGTGGCAACGTTGTCGAGGAAACTGCGGTCGTGGGTAATGAACAGCACGGAACCGGTGTAGGCGCGCAGCAGTCCTTCCAGCCACTTGATCGACGTGAAGTCGAGGTGGTTGGTCGGTTCGTCCAGCAGCAGCACATCGGGCGCCGACACCAGCGCCACGGCCAGCGCCACACGCTTCTGCATCCCGCCCGACAGGGTGCCCATCTTCGCTTCACGATTCAAACCCAGGCGGTCGAGCGTGGTGTCGACCTTGTGCGCCAGGTTCCAGCCATCGACCGCGTCGAGCTTCAGCTGCAGCTCGTGCATGCGCTCCATCAGTGCCTCGTCGTTGTCGCCGCCGAACTGGCCGGTGATGGCCTCATATTCGGCCAGCATCGCTTGCTGGTCGCCCATGCCGAGGGCCACCGCGTCGAATACCGTCATATCCGGATCGAACACCGGCTCCTGCTCGACGTAGGCGATCTTGATACCCTGCTGCATCACCAAGAGGCCGTCGTCGAGCCTGGAGCGGCCCGAGATGACTTTCAGCAGCGACGATTTGCCGGTGCCGTTGCGGCCGATCAGGCCGACGCGCTCGCCGGTCTCGAGGGAAAAGTCAGCGTGGTCGAGCAGAGCGACGTGGCCGAAGGCCAGCTGGGCGGAAGAAAGGGAGATGACAGCCATGATCCGTGAACCTTGCGGCGCCAACACGGCGCCAGAGAAATTAATAAGAAGCGTGCATTGTACCGATTGCGCGGCGTGGGGTGGACGGGTTCGCCGTCCGCGTTCTCAAATTCAAATTGTGTTACTGGCTGACCGTGGTGGCTTCTGTAGGGTGGTCGGCTCTGCCGACCACCCTACCAACCCCGTTCAAGCCTCGGGGGTCTCGGCCAGCCACGCGGCCAGCGCGCCGGCATCCACCGGCTTGACGAAATGCGCATCAAAGCCGGCTGCGGCACTGGCCGCGCGGTCATGCGGCTGCCCATACCCCGTCATCGCCGCCAGCCGTACTGTAGCCAGTCCGGGAATCTGGCGCAGCCGCCGGGCCAGCTCCTTGCCATCCATCCCGGGCAGCCCGATGTCCAGCAAACAAACCTGCGGCTGCCACAGCCGCGCGCGCTCGAGCGCAGCTGCGGGATCGAACTCGACGCTGACCTGGTAGCCCAGCAGTTCCAGCAGCATCGCGGCCAGCTCGGCCGCGTCCTGGTTGTCGTCCACCACCAGCACCCGCAGCGCCCGCAAGGCGGGCGAAACCGCGGCGACGGCGCCGGTATCGAGACGCGCGGGCAGCGCCAGCAGCGGCAGGGTGACGGTAAAGGTACTGCCCTGCCCTTCGCCCTCGCTGGCCGCGTGCACCGCGCCGCCATGCAGCTGCACCAGGCTGCGCACCAGCGCCAGCCCGACCCCGAGACCGCCCTGGGACCGGTCCGGGCTGCGTTTGCCCTGATGGAACAGTTCGAAGGCGCTGGCCACCAGTTCCGGCGCCATCCCGGCGCCATTGTCGCGCACCGCGATCATGGCGCGGCCATCCTCGATGCCGGCGTCCAGCACGATGTGGCCATGCGCCGGCGTGTACTTGGCGGCGTTGCCGAGGATATTGGCCAGCACCTGCACCAGGCGCTTGCGGTCGCCCGCCACCAGCGCGTCATCCAGCGCGGCGCGCAGGTCCAGCCGGTGGCCGCGTCCCTCGAGCAGAGGACGCACCTGTTCGACCGCGTCCTCGATCACCGAGGCCAGCGCCACCGTGTCCTTGTCCAGCGTGACCATGCCGCGCGTCACGCGCGAGACGTCCATCAGGTCGTCGATCAGGCCGGTCATGTGGGTGGCCTGGCGCGAGATCACCTTGCCGATCTGCTGGACCCGCTCCGGCACGCCCGTCGCCAGGCTCAGCAGCGAAGCGGCGGTGACGATCGGCGCCAGCGGGTTGCGCAGCTCGTGGGCCAGCATCGCCAGGAATTCGTCCTTGCGGCGGTCGGCCTGCTGCAGGGCTTGCTGGGCCAGCTTCTGTTCGTGGATGTCGGTACAGGTGCCCATCCAGCGCACGATGGTCCCGTCCTCGGCGCGCACCGGCAGCGCGCGGCCCAGCACCCAGCGGTAGCCGCCGGAATGATGGCGCAGGCGATACTCGATCTCGTAGGTGGCGCCGGTGCGCAGCGACTCGCGCCACTTGTCCCAGGCCAGTTCCTGCTCGTCCGGATGGAACAGATCGTTCCAGCCGTCGCCGTCGGTGGTCCCGTAGGGCACGCCGGTGAAGGCGTACCACTGGTCGTTGTAGTAGTCGTGGAAACCGTCCGGCCGGGTCGACCAGACCGCCTGCGGCATGGCGTTGGCGATCACCCGAAAGCGCGCCTCGCTTTCCTTCAACGCCTGCTCGGCGGCGCGGATGCCGGAGATGTCGAGCACGTAGCCGATGCCGACGTGCGGGTCGCCCTCGACGTTGGCGGCGCCGAGGAACACCGCGGCGCGGCTGCCGTCGGCGCGCAGGTATTCCTTTTCATAAGGTTCCATCACGCCGCTGGCGTGCAGCTGGGCCCAGCCGCGTTCGTCGGCGTCAACCCACTCCGGCGGCGTCAGGGCGCGCCAGGACAGGCCGTCGCGTTCGTAGTCGGCGCGCGCCACGCCCAGGATGGCAAGAAAAGCGTCGTTCGGCTCCAGCAGGGCGCCGTCCTCGCGGTATTGCACGATGCCGAGCACGTTCGATTCGGCCAGGCGCAGGAAGCGCGCCTCGCTGCGGCGCAGGCGCGCCTCCGCTTCCTTGCGCTCGCTGACGTCGAGCACCACGCCCGACATCCAGGCCGGCAACCCGTCCGCGCCCAGCGCCACCTTGCCGCGCGCCTCGACGTGGCGCCAGCCGCCGCTAGCCCGGCGCACCCGGTAGCTGTCGCTGAAGGCCTCGCCGCCGGCCAGCGCGCGCCCGATGCGGGCCCGCACGCCCGCCACGTCGTCCAGATGGATCGCCGCCAGGTAGGGAGCCAGCGCCTCGCTGGCGCCCGCCTCCGCGCTTGCCGGCACCCCGTACAGTTCGCGCAGCGCGGCGTCGGCGTGCAGCACGTCGGCGCGTACGTCCCAGTCCCAGGTGGCCACGCCGGCGGCGTCGAGGGCGGCGCCGAGCCGCTCCCTGGCGGCGCGCCACGGTTGCTCGGTGACCGGGGTGAGCGCGACGCTGCAGTAGCGGCCGCGCTGCGCGCCGTCCAGCGTGCGCAGCGGCGTGCAGTCGAGGGAGAAATGGGCGGCGCAGCCGTCCAGGGACAAGGCTGCCGCCGCCTCTGGCCAGGCTTGCGCGATCGGGATGCCGAAGCGCCCCGGATCGCTGGAATCGAGTAAGGCCAGGCAGGCGTCGTTGCAGAAGAAAAGCTTCTGTTCGCCCCAGACGATGAAGGCGGCGCGGTCCGCGTCGAACATCCGGCGCAGTGCGTACTGCAGCGCCGGCTCCCACTGCGCCGGATCGCCAAGCGGCGTCGCCATCCAGTCGCGGGCGGCCATCAGGGATTCGGCCGCATCGCGCCGCTCGGGCAGGGGGAGGAACATCGGGATCGCCAGGAAGGTCGGGCGCGTTCGCGCCGGGGCCGCATCGCGTCAGTATAGCCGAGCTTGGAAGGAATGCCTGCCCGGGGTGGGATGGTGTCGCCAGCAGGAATCGAACCTGCATCTAAGTCTTAGGAGGACCTTGTACTATCCATTGTACTATGGCGACACATCGTGGCCGCGGCCTACGCCCCGTCCACAGCCGCCTATTGTACCAGCGGTCTTGCCAAAGCAGAACAGTGCGGTGCGCGCCGGCGTGATCGTTCAACGGCCGTCATCGATGCGAAGCCGCCCCTTCATCGACGACAGCAGCCCGATCAGCGCCGCCTTGTCCTCGGCCGGAATATCGGCCAGCATCTCGTCGATCCAGCGTTCGTGCACCGCGGCCATTTCGGCAAACGCCGTGCGGCCGGCGGGGGTGAGGCGCACGGCCCAGGCGCGGCGGTCGTGGGGGTCGGGCACGCGCTGGACCAGCCCTTCGCGCTCCAGCTGGTCGGTGATGCCGGTGACGTTGCCGCCGGTGACCATCATGCGCCGGGACAGCTCGCCCATGCGCAGGCCGTCCGGATGCCGTTCGAGCTGGGCCATCAGGTCGAAACGCGGCAAGGTGATGCCGAAGGCGATGCGCAGGCGGGTGCGGATCTCGTTCTCGATGCGCACGGTGCTCGACAGCATGCGCAGCCACAGCTTGAGCGACTGGTGGTGATCCTGCGTCAGGCGGCTGGCCAGGTCCAGCCCGGCCTGCTGGTCCGGCTGCTGGTTCGGCTGCTGCTCTCCATCGTCCCCGCGTCCCTTGTCCGCTTCCATCATCGCTTCTCCCGCCTCAACCAGCTTCCTGGCGTAATTTAAAACGTTGCAATTTACCGGTTTCGGTGCGCGGCAAACCTTCGCGGAAGCGCACCACCCGTGGGTATTTGTAGGGCGCGATCTGCGCCTTGACGAATTCCTGCAGCGCCAGCGCGGTGTCGCTTGACGCAGCAATGCCCGGCTTGAGCACCACGTGGGCCTCGACCACCTGGCCGCGCTCCTCGTCGAACCGCCCGACTACCGCGCATTCGGCCACCGCCGGATGGTGCAGCAGCGCTTCCTCGACCTCGGCGCCGGCGATGTTGTAGCCGGCCGAGATGATCATGTCGTCCATCCGCGAGCGGTAGTGGAAGTAGCCCTCCTCGTCCATCTCGTAGGCGTCGCCGGTGAGGTTCCAGCCATCGACCACGTAGTCGTGCTGGCGCGGGTCGTCCAGGTAGCGGCAGCCGGTTGGCCCCTTCACGGCCAGGCGCCCGATCACGCCCGGGCCGGCCGGCTGGCCGTTCGTATCCAGGATGCAGGCCACGTAGCCGGGCACCGCCTTGCCGGTGGCGCCGGGCCGTACCGCGGCGCCGGCGGCGGAGATGAAGATGTGCAGCATCTCGGTGGCGCCGATCCCGTCGATCATCTCCAGACCGGTGGCCGCTTGCCAGGCCACGCGCGTGGCCAGCGGCAGCGCCTCTCCCGCCGACACGCTGCGCGTGAGGCTGGACAGGTCGAAGCGGTCCGCCATCTGCGCCATCTGGCGGTAGAAGGTGGGCGCGGTGAAGCAGACGGTGGCGCGCCGGTCCTGGATCGCCTGCAGCAGGGTTTCCGGGGTCGGCTTCTCGATCAGCACCGCGCTGGCGCCGACCCGCAGTGGGAACAGCAGCAGCCCGCCCAACCCGAAGGTAAAGGCCAGCGGCGGGGTGCCGATGAAGACGTCGTCCTTGTGCGCAGCCAGCGTATGGCGCGGGAAGCAGTCGCAGATCGCCAGCAGGTCGCGGTGGAAGTGCATGGTACCTTTCGGGATACCCGTGGTGCCGGAAGTGAAGCTGATCAGGCAGACGTCGTCGGCCGCCGTGTCCGGGGCGGCAAAAGGTTCGGCATGCGCGGCCATGCACGCTTCCAGGCCGTCGGGTGCCGCCGGATCGTCGAACAGCAGCACGGGCACCCCTGGCCGCGCCATCGCATCGACCTCGCCACGCAGCGCGGCCGCGCACACGATGGCGTTGACCCGGGCGCGTCCGGCGATGGTGTTCAGTTCGCGCGCGCGCAGCAGCGGCATGGTGGGCACCGCGATGCAGCCGGCCTTGATCACGGCCAGGATGCAGGCCGCCATCAT
>Ga0265780_10009670_pt1 | contig 11539 bp, 7 predicted proteins | sample P1T30metagenome_FD_192432 | JGI IMG/M metagenome (GOLD analysis project Ga0265780, IMG submission 192432) | Plant litter microbial communities from East Loma Ridge, Irvine, California - P1 T30 | ecosystem: Environmental > Terrestrial > Plant litter > Unclassified | place: USA: California... | reverse complement strand
TGCCGATGCACTACAACTTATACACGCTTCCTATCGAGCAGGAATCCGGAGGAAGCAATACCTGGCTTGACGAAGGATTTGAGCGTACCGACCAATTGCTGGAATGGTGCGCGCAGAATGAGATGTACCTGATTCTCGACATGCACGCCACTCCGGGAGGCCAGGGAAAAGATGCTAACATTTCTGATTACGATGCTACCAAGCCTTCTTTATGGGAGAGTGAAGCCAACAGGACCAAACTAGTTGCCTTATGGAGAAGATTAGCCGACCGCTACAAAAACAGTCCTTGGATTGGCGGCTACGACCTTATCAACGAACCGAACTGGGCGTTTACAGGATCGAATCAAAACGGATGCGATGAAAATTCCAATGCGCCACTGCGTAACATCTACATCCAGATCACCAATGCGATCCGCGAAGTTGACACCAACCACATGATCATCATCGAAGGCAATTGCTGGGGAAATAACTACAACGGTATATTGTCTGCAACGAACCAGCCTTGGGATACCAACATGGCGTTGAGCTTCCACAAATACTGGAATGCCAATAACCAGGGAGCGATCCAGGGAATTCTAAACTTGAGAAACACTTATAACCTTCCTATCTGGCTTGGGGAAAGCGGCGAAAATTCGAATGTATGGTTCCGCGACGCCATTGCGCTTTGCGAGGCCAATAATATCGGATGGGCGTGGTGGCCACTCAAAAAAATCGACAATATTTCAGGACCGGCTTCTGTTACCAAAACGGCCGATTACCAAACGTTATTGAATTACTGGCAAAACGGTGGAACCGCGCCAACCCAGACTTTCGCATTCAATGCGCTGATGCAGATTGCGGAAAATTACAAGATGGAAAACATAACATTCCGTCCCGACGTTATTGATGCTATGTTCCGCCAGGTGCAAACCCCGGCGACCAAAAAATATAAAAACCACCCGATTCCAGGAAAAGTTTTTGCCACAGAATTCGACTTGGGGCGCAACGGCATTGCGTATTTTGACAAAGTGGTGGCCAATTACCGTACTGACACCGGAACATTTGAAGCGTGGAACAACGGCTGGAGCATGCGCAATGACGGCGTAGATATCCAACCGTCGACAGATGCCGTGAACAATGGCTTCCAGGTAGCCTGGACCGAAGATGATGAATGGCTGACGTATTCGCTTACGGCACCGTCATTGATGGCTTACGACATTGACATCCGCTATAGCGGAAGCGGGAAAATCCGCTTTGAAGATGCAGATGGAAACATTTCTGAATCGATCAACCTTCCGAATTCCGGAGGATTCACCACTTTTCAAACCGTTACCGTATCAGATGTTCTGCTCAATGCCGGAACGAACCACGTAAAAATCTTTATCGAGACCGGTGGTTTTAACCTGAACTGGTTTGAACTAAAAAATCCTCATGCCTCGAACGCGGCGGTTTTTAAAGTGATTGATGCCGCTACGTCGGTTCTCGGCAATAAAGTCAACGTGGTTTTCAACAAACAAGTCCAAACCGGAATCAATTTCACCCAAAGCGCCTTTATGCTGAAAGTCAATTCGAATGTCGTGGCGGCAACCGTTGCTTACGATCCTGAAGACGATAGCGCGCTTGTATTTACAACAACTTCGCCGATCAACCAGGGCGATATTGTAACGCTGACATACGCCGGAACAAATGTTTTGGCTTCAGACCTAACGTCTCTTGCATCGTTTACCGATCGCCCGGTGACGAATCGCGTGGGCGGCATTATCGGAATTTCAGGAACGGTCCAGGCAGAAAATTTCTACACGAATAATGGCCTGCAACTCGAAAACAGTACAGACATCGGCAGCGGTCAGAATATCGCCTATACGGACGCCGGGGATTCACTTGAATATTTGGTAAACATCCAAACTACCGGAAATTACAAGATCGAATGGCGTACCTCCGGCGAAAGCCAAACGGGCTCGGCTCAAATCCAGTTGATTGGAGATACAACAGTAGACGTACAAACCGTTTCTTTTCCGCCAACAGGAGGCTGGCAGACCTGGCAAACCGTAGAATCCTTCGGGAATCTTACAGCTGGCCGTTACATCCTTAAGGTAAATATTGTCAGTCCTGGGTTTAACCTGAACTGGATCCGTTTTTCCTACCAGCTTCCTGATGATGATGGCGATGGTGTCAGCAATGATGCTGATACTTGCCCTAACACGCCATCCGGTGAAATTGTAGGTTTTAACGGCTGTACGCTGTTTACGTTGCCAGCTGATAATTTTTCTGTAAGCACCAGTTCTGAAACATGCCGCAGCGCAAATAACGGGGCGGTAAACATCACCGCATCGGCGACTCACAATTATGTTGCGACCTTGACCGGCAATGGTGTAAACAGTGCGATGCCGTTTACTACAAGTGCATCGTTTCCGAATCTTGTCGCGGGGACGTACCAATTGTGCGTGACGATTTTAGCTTCGCCCTCGTTCCAGCAATGTTACGAACTCACCGTTAGCGAGCCTGATGATCTTGCCGTTTTTACGCGTATCGACCAGGGCGATTTCCAATTGATGCTTGATCTTGAAGGCGCTTCTGAATATCGCATTGAGCTTAATGGCGTTCAATATCTGACAGACCAAAATTCAATTGTCCTCGATCTATCTCCAGGGCGCAATGAACTTTTTGTGAAGACAAGTCTTGATTGCCAGGGCGTGCATCGCCAGACGATTGTGATGGACGACACCATTACGCTTTATCCAAACCCGGTGCGAGGCGAATTGGTCAACATTTCTTTGCCGTCCGTAAAAGCAGGAAACGTAACTGTCGAGGTCTATTCCACAATTGGAAAGAAAGTCGCAACCTATCAATTTTCTTCCGAGGAACGCACCGTAAGTTTCGACGCAGCCGCATTGGCAGCCGGTACTTATTTTATCAAAGTGGTTAGCCCTACCGGAACGTATAACACCAAACTTCTAAAACTATGAAAAAGATAAGTGCACTTTTAGCGATTGCAATGCTAGCCCTTTCATGCGGTGACAGCGGTGATGAAGGCGGTGGCGGAAATCCGTCTGCCGCAGCACTGATCGCCCCGATAAACAATTCGGAATGTTTGACCGGAACACCGGTTTCAAGCACGCAATCTTCGGTGACATTTGAATGGAATCCATCTGAAAACACAGATAATTACTTCATCTATATTAAAAACCTGGCTACGGGAACAACCTCCCAGTTTAATGCCGGAACTTCACTTACTTACCAGGCCACGCTTCAAAAAGGTGTTCCGTATTCGTGGTATGTAAGTTCGCGCAAGGAAGGCCGGACTTCGGTTTCAAGCCCCGTCTGGAAATTTTACAATGCGGCAGACAGCGTTACCAATTATGCGCCATTTCCCGCAGAGGCCGTATATCCGGAAATGTCTGCCACGCACGCCGGAGCGACAATAGATTTGCAATGGTCGGCGGACGATCTTGAGAACGACATCGAGACGTACAAGGTCTATTTTGGCACAAACCAAAACCCGACAACTTTGACGGCAACAGTTACCCAGCCACAGCTTCTCAATGTTGCCGTGGTCTCAGGCAGCACGTACTACTGGAAAGTCGTCACTACCGACGTCCATGGTAATGCGTCACTATCACAAACCTTCCAGTTCAGGGTTCAATAATTCTATTTGTTTAAGTTAGCTCGAAGAACTCCCTTTACTGGGAGTTTTTTTTTGGCGCGACGGCTGCAACGGCGCTTTGTGAAATGATTGAAAATCAAGGGCAGCCGTCGGGCTCTGCGTTTCAAGCTGCTAGCCGAAAAGCGCTTATTAAGCTTCAGCGCCGGCTTCCTGCGGTCGCCTGCGCTTCGCAAAAAACCAATGCTTTCCGGCGTTACAGGCTTTCCACTGCGATCCCTCGCGCGGCATACGTTCCATGACCTGCTGGGATAGTGTGCATTTCCGTACTTTTGCCGCTTGAAATGCGTGGTGATTGTAATAACGGCCACGCCAATCCGGAATCATGAACAAAGTCCTGAACCTTTTTGACTTTTCCCAAAAAGTAAATTATAAAACTGAAATCCTGGCAGGCTTCACCGTGGCCATGACCATGATCCCGGAATCCCTGTCTTTCGCCATCCTCGCGGGTTTGCCGCCACTAACGGGTCTTTATGCCGCTTTTATTGCCGGTTTGGTTACCGCTGTTTTCGGCGGACGTCCAGGCATGATTTCCGGTGGGGCGGGAGCTACTGTCATTGTGCTCATTGCACTTATGCGTTCCCATGGCATTGAGTATGTTTTCGCCGCCGTGGCCTTGGCAGGCGTGTTCCAGATCGCAATCGGGATTTTTAAGATGGCGAAATTTATACGGCTGGTTCCTCAGTCTGTCATGTATGGATTTGTCAACGGATTGGCCATCGTCATTTTTATGTCCCAATTGGGCCAGTTCCAAATTGTAATAGACGGCAATGCCGAGTGGCTCCAGGGAAGTGCTTTGTATTCGATGTTAGCACTTGTCGCACTCACTATTGCCATTGTGTTGATTTTCCCGAAAATAACCAAAGCTGTTCCCGCTTCGTTGGTTGCCATTATAGTCGTGTTCCTTATTGCCGCGTTAACCGGCCTGGAAACCAAGACCGTTTCAGACATTGCTTCTGTTGAAGGTGGATTCCCTCCATTTCATATTCCTCAAATACCGCTAAGCCTAGAGGCTCTTGAAGTTATTCTGCCGTACTCCATGATTGTTGCCGCCGTTGGCCTCACCGAAGGATTGCTCACCCTGAATCTCGTAGATGAAATCACCGGAACCCGTGGTAACGGCAATCGCGAATGCATCGCACAAGGCGGTTCGAACATTGCCAATGGTTTCTTTTTTGGCATGGGCGGATGCCCGATGATTGCCCAAACCCTGGTCAATTTGTCGGCAGGCTCACGCGCCCGGCTGTCCGGGATTGTTGCCGCCATTACCATTCTGATAATCGTGTTATATGGAGCTCCCGTTATCGGAAAACTCCCTATGGCCGCATTGGTCGGGGTGATGATCATGGTCGCCATCGGCACTTTCGAATGGGCAAGTTTCAGGATTATTACTAAAATGCCGAAACAGGATATTTTCATCGGAATCCTCGTTGCCTTGATTACCGTTTTGCTGCATAATCTTGCGCTGGCGGTGCTGGTGGGCGTAATCCTATCAGCGCTGGTTTTCGCCTGGGAAAGCGCCAAGCGTATCGGTGCACGCACTTACGTGGACGACAATGGCGTTAAGCACTATGAAATTTTTGGTCCGTTGTTTTTTGGTTCGGCCATGAGCTTTGTAGAAAAGTTTCAACTTGCAAAAGATCCCGAAAATGTGATTATCGATTTCGCCCAAAGTCGCGTCGCGGATATGTCGGCCATCGAGGCCATCAATAAAGTTACCCGAAAATACCGTGAAGCGGGCAAAAGCATTAAACTTCAACACCTGAGCCCTGATTGCCGCAAGCTGTTACAAGACGCAGAGGCCGTTATTGACGTGGACATTATTGAAGATCCCCAATATTCTGTCGCGAAAGATTAAAATCGTACCATACTTGTCTTCAACTGAATAATACCTTTTCGGGCAGTTCGTTCTATCTTTCACTAGATTAACCTAAACGGAAGTATCATGATCATAAGGATTCTGGTCGAAGCTTTTGCAGGAATTGTGCTGATGACGCTTTTCAGCTACATCATGTCAGGCCTGGCCAAAAAAAATTTCAAGGAACCGAACCTGCTCAATGATTTACTCAACCAGGCCAACCGCGACGGGTCATTAGCGGGATGGGCGGTCCACTACAGCATTGGCGTTCTGTTTACCGCAATTTATGAAGCGATCTGGCTGCTATGGGATCTGGCTCCGGAATTTTGGTTTACGCTTACCGCCGGAATTATTAGCGGGATCATAGGCGTCATAGGCTGGTCGCTGATGCTGAAATTGTCGAATGATCCTCCTAAGATTGCATTAAAGGATTTTTATCTGCAGCTCGTCCTCGCGCATGTTTTCTTTGTGCTGGGTGTCGTTATTACGCATCGACTGTTCGAAGCTTAAAAGAACTTACCTGATTTCAGATTCACGGAATCCGTTTATCGCTTTTGACCTGAGTTTATTTATCGTTAAATTCGCCTACTCAAAACAAAAGTATGGCCTCAGGTTTTTTCGCAATTTTAGATGATATCGCAGCATTGATGGACGACGTGGCCGTGACTGCAAAACTTGCAACGCGCAAAACGGCTGGAATTTTGGGCGATGACCTGGCCGTGAATGCTGAAAAAGCCACGGGCTTCCTGTCGTCGAGAGAGCTTCCGGTACTTTGGGCAATCACCAAAGGATCGTTCCTGAATAAGGTAATCATCGTCCCGATCGCGCTGTTGCTCAATGCATTCTTACCAGTTGCCATTAAAGTCATCTTGATCCTTGGCGGATTATTCCTGGCCTATGAAGGTGCTGAAAAGATCGTGGAATTTTTGTTTCACAGGAAAAAAGCAGGTCACGAAGTGGTCCAGGAAATAAAGGACGATCGTGACGCCGAGAAAACCAAGATTAAATCGGCGATCACTACAGATTTTATCCTTTCCGTGGAAATCGTCATCATCGCGTTGGGAAGTGTGCTTGATCAGAACCAGACGCTCCAAATCGTGACGGTTTCTATAGTTGCGATCCTTGCTACAGTAGGCGTTTACGGCATTGTGGCACTTATTGTGCGCATGGACGATGCGGGCCTGAGCCTGATGAAACGGTCGCCAAATAAAGGTGCTTTATATCATTTGGGAAATGCACTCGTAAAGTCGCTTCCAATCCTTATCAAGTTGTTGGCAATTGTGGGTACGATCGCCTTGCTTATGGTTTCGGGAGGCATTTTTGTGCACAATATTTCGTATTTCCATCACTTCCTTCCCAATGTCCCTTCCATTATTACCGAATTACTGATCGGCATTGTCGCGGGACTTATTGTAGTCGGTATCGTACTTGCTGCAAAAGCAATCTTTGGCAAAAAACAACCGAAAGAAGTGCATTAAACCATCTGGAATATTCCGATGGCATTTGCAAAACCTGTCGTTAGCGAATTTTCAGACGGCCGCTTTTTTCTCCTGCGCTATCTCCACATCTTTTGCCTCGGGTTTCATTTCCTGCTGTTGGGAAGAGGCTGAAGCTTCATATTGCAGATGGATGTAAATAGGGAAGTGGTCTGAATTAAAATTGTGCAACCGACGCATCTCAATCAGTTTTATGTCCGTCGAAATGAATGCGTGATCTAACGGAAAGCGTAGGAACGGGTAATGTGCGTTGAACGAATTGAAAAATCCCCTGCCGCGCCTTGGGTCTAAAAGGCCGCTCATTTTGAGGAAAAGTTCCGTAGTATAACTCCAGGCCACATCATTAAGATCTCCGATTACAATAACGGGAAGCGCCGATGCCTTGGCTTTTTCGGCTATCAACAGCAGTTCCTTATCACGCTCCGTAGACCTAGGATTTTCCTGGGGAACGGGTGGAGTAGGATGCACGGCGTACAACTGTATGGGTTGGCCGTTTTTAAGGATAACTTCAGCCTGGATGGAAGGAATGTCGTCTTCAACAATATATTGGACGCTGGCATTGCGCAATTCCAACTTCGAATACAACAACATGCCATAGGTATTGTCACGCGGGATTTTTACTTCATACGGATAGCGCTCCCGTAACCCGGCGGTATTCTGATCCCAAACATCGTCAGTTTCGAGTAGCAGCAACACGTCAGGATCGGCTTTTTTTACTTCATTAAGACAGTCTTGGTAATGGGTGTTTTCCTGGTAAACATTCGCTACCATCAGGCTGATGCCTTGATCCGCCAGGGTTTTGGTGATGCCAAGAACCTGCAATTTGGCAAATCGCGTGAACGGAAATATTTGCCAGATTAGATACAACGCGTTCAATGACATTGCCATCAGTGAAAACGCATACATCCAATCCCGGGAATCGTAAAAAACAGCCAATGCGCCAAGGCACGCCAGCGTAAGCGTAAATTTCTGCAGACGCGGATAATCGAAAACCCGAAAGATCCAGTATTCGTTGCGAATGATCGGCAACACGCTAAATAGGAGTAATAATAGTGAAAACGAAAAAAGGATGATAGCCATTAAGCACTTGTTAGGTCGTCAAAATTGGTCGGGAAAGACATATTTGATTTAAATACAAATGTAGGGAAAAGTAGCAGTAGCCAAACCCGTAAAGCCTCAAATCAGACAATGCGCCGCCAGGCCGTCCGGCAATACGTTCAAGTTTTAAGTCAGACATCATTTGGATGGGCGACGGGACGGGTTAAAAGGGGGTAATTTTCAAACACGACGACTACTTTATTGCGAACAGCCATCGCTGTGGGTGTAAGAAGCTGGGAGAAGTTGTGGGTTGCGCACGTATGGAAGTAATAGAAATGTGGATACTATTTAGTTGGCAATGTCGGGGATTGCTCCGCTGCGCTACGGTGATACCCATTGGAAGTGCCTTACACAAAAGAAGCCGCTGAAAAAAGCGGCATCTTTTTATTTTGTGTGCGTACTTACGAAAGCGAAAAACTTTAGACGTCCAGCACACAAAATAAAAAAGCCGAAACAAAGTTTCGGCTTTTCTTGTGGGCGATGAGGGGTTACCTCCGCTGCGCTACGGTGATACCCAGAGGAGGTTGCCTGACACAAAAAAAGCCGCTGGAAAAAGCGGCATCTTTTTATTTTGTGTGCTGCACTTACGAAATCGAAAAGCTTTCGACGTCCAGCACACAAAATAAAAAAGCCGAAACAAAGTTTCGGCTTTTTTTGTGGGCGATGAGGGGTTCGAACCCCCGACCCCCTCGGTGTAAACGAGGTGCTCTGAACCAGCTGAGCTAATCGCCCTGTTGTTTTCGCTTTCAGAATTGTTCCTGATTGCGAGTGCAAATATACTAGGCTTTTCTTGATTTGCAAGCGAAATGCAAAAAAAATTATATAATTTCTGCAACTACGAATGTACTGCCGCCAATGTAAATCATGTCATTTGGATTGGCATTATTCCTTGCCTCTGCGTAAGCTTTTGAAACAGAATCATATGTGTTTCCTTTAAGTCCGAATTGTGACGCTTCGTTCTTAAGTTGTACCTCATCGAGGCCACGTAAAATATTTGGCTTACAAAAATAATAAACAGCATTTTTCGGGAAAACCGGTAAAATATCAGCGAGGTCCTTATCATTTACGACCCCCAAAACAATATGTAAAGTTTCAAATGATTGCTTCTCCACTTGCGTCATCACGGAGTCCAGCCCATGGCGGTTGTGAGCCGTATCGCAAATTACGGTAGGGTGGTGTCCGATTTGCTGCCATCTTCCCATCAGGCCCGTATTCTTTACCACGTTCAAAAGGCCGGTGGCGATATCGGAATTTTTAAGGCTAAATAGACCTTGGTTTTGCACGATGCGCAACGTAGCTAAAGCCGTTTTTTTGTTGTGGAATTGATAATCCCCGAGCAAATCAGACGGTAAATTGTCGGTTATCGTCTCGGACGCAAAAACAATTTCCGAACCCGTTTCCGATGCCTTATCGATAAAAACCCGTTTGGTTGTTGATGTGGTCTCGCCAATCACAACCGGGACGTTGGCTTTTATAATGCCCGCTTTCTCGCCTGCGATAGATTCCAGCGTGTTGCCCAGGTATTGAACGTGATCCATTCCGATATTTGTAATAACCGAAACCATCGGCGTTACTATGTTCGTAGCGTCAAGCCGTCCGCCTAATCCGGTTTCTATAATGGCAATGTCAACGTTTTCCGAAGTGAAATAATCAAGTGCTAATCCGACGGACATCTCGAAAAAACTAAGGTTGTTTGCCTCGAAAAACGATTTGTGTTTCGCGATGAATCGGACGATGTAATCTTCGGAAATCGAAGCGCCGTCAATTTTGATGCGTTCCCGATAGTCTTTGAGATGAGGCGAGGTAAACAGGCCTGTTTTATAACCCGCTTGCTGAAAAACAGAGGCGAGCAGGTGGGAAGTCGATCCTTTTCCGTTCGTTCCGGCCACATGGATGCAAGTGAGTCTTCTCTCAGGATTTCCGAGATGATCCACTAAAAGATGGGTATTGTCCAGGTTTTTCCGGAATGCCGAAGCGCCCTGGGTTTGATACATGGGCAATTGGTTGAACATCCAATGTACCGTTTGCTCGTAAGTCATAAGTGTGGACTGGTCAAAAAAAAAGACGGAAATTAATCCGTCAATCTGAAATTGTAAACTATTTTTCCTATTTGGGTTTCAGGAGCGTCCCCGTCGGTTTCCCATTTGGTATTGAGAGCAGCGCGTTCAGCTTGAGAAGCCAGGCATTCGGCACGGTTTGTTGTACCACGGTCACCCGCTTCGGCACGAATAACTTTGCCGTTTCTGTCTACGTAAATTTTGACTGCGACAACGCCTTCTTCGTTACAGTTATAAGCTGGTACAGGCTTACTTAGCGGTTTTCTGTTTCCGAGTGAATAATTTCCATTACCCACGCCTGTTCCGCGTCCGCCGCCAGTTCCACCGCCATAACCTGAACCTGAACCGATGCCTTCGCCAGTTCCTGTTCCACCGCCTTTTCCGCCGCCGGAACCACCTCCGCCGTTATAACCCCGCGCGTAGGGATCTCCGTCAGCCCGGCCTTTATTGCCTGCGCGGTTGTCGTCTCCGTCGCCACCTTTACTCGATCCGTTCAAAAGATCGGAAAGCGCATCTGTGGTCGATTTGGAAGGTTTAGCAGCCGGTTTTTCAACTGGCTTTAATGGCTCGTCGTTTTTCTTGGGTTTTTCAGTGGTCTTTCTCGTTTCGGCTACAGCCGGAGCATCTTCAAGGTCGCTTGCCAAAATTTCGCTCGACGTTGGTCTTGGTTGAGGTGTTGCTTTGGCCGTTTGCTTGACCGGCTCGATATTCTTGAAATTATCGCCCATGCCGTAATCGCTGTCGCCAAAATTGACCGCAACATCACCGCCGCCACCGCCGCCTTCTTCCATAAGTTCAGGATTCAGGATCATGGTGTCGGTAAACTTGATCAGGAAAAGCGTGAAAAACATCAGCGCAAAGACTGCCGTGGTGATGCCCAGGGATTTTTTCTGATTGTCTGTCATGTTCAATGCCATTGCCTTAGTGATTAGTCTAATAACGAAAATAGGAAAAATAAATTGCTTTTATACGAGCTGCTTAAGCGCAATTTCGAAGGCACGCGCGCTGATTCCGGTTTTGGATGCATCGGCGTCATGTGTTTTCTGCAAGGCGTTTTTGATGGTTTTGGAAATGTCCGAAAAGATAGCCTCATCGGTCATCTGAACTCTTTTTTCCATGAAATAAGCGAAGACCCGCGCCATTCCACAGTTGGAAATGAAATCCGGGACAAGGCTGACTTTGCTGTCGACGTTTTCCATTATAGGGCCAAAGAAAATTTCCTTATCCGCAAACGGCACGTTAGCACCACAAGAGATAACTTCGAGGCCATTTGCCGCCATTTTATCGACCTGTTCCTGAGTTACAAGGCGGGAAGCTGCACAAGGCGTGAAAATTTCGGCCCCAACTTCCCAAACTTTTTCGTTGAGCTCGGCAAACGGGATCATCGTTT
>Ga0265780_10009668_pt1 | contig 11541 bp, 11 predicted proteins | sample P1T30metagenome_FD_192432 | JGI IMG/M metagenome (GOLD analysis project Ga0265780, IMG submission 192432) | Plant litter microbial communities from East Loma Ridge, Irvine, California - P1 T30 | ecosystem: Environmental > Terrestrial > Plant litter > Unclassified | place: USA: California... | reverse complement strand
CCGGCGGCGTGCGCAGGGGCAAAGGCAAGGGCGGCGCCGCACAGCGCCAGGGTAACGGCGGTCTTGATCGGGGTCCAGCGTGGTTTCATGACGTTCCTTCTCTTGGTAATGTGGTTCGCGTAAAACATGTTCATGGCAATGCGGCGCGCAACTGCGGCAGCAGGCGCGCCTTCTGGGCGGCGCGGATGCGCACGCCATTGCCGGCGCGCTCGGCTTCGACCACGGCCTCAAGCCCGAAGTTCTTGCGCATGTACGCTTCCATCATGTCGGCATGCGCCGGATCGGTGGACGAGGCGACGATGCCGGCGAACAGCGCATTGCGGCCGACCGCGTCGGTATTCGCCAGCAGCGCGTCGCGGTTGGCGACGGCGAAGCGCCAGGTCTGGTCGAGGTGCTCGTTGGCGACTCCGCCCAGGATGGCGGGCACCAGGTCGGGCGGGGTCTGCGGCGACAGCAGCATCCGCAGGGTGCGCGCGGCCAGTTGCGGGTCCTGGCTGCTGGCGAGTGCGCGGCCGAAGCGGTTGCGCTCTTCGCTGGTCGCGGCATTGGCGCTGCGCGCGGCCAACGCCTCATAAGTGGCGGCGTCGCCGTAGCGCCCGGCGGTGAGCGTGACGAAGTCGATCATCGAGGGCGGCACAGAGAGCGGCTCAATGAGGTAGCGCGCGAAGCGGGCTTTGCCTTGCGCGATGGCCTCCGGATCGCCGGCGCGCGCCAGCGAGGTGGCCAGCATGCCGCGCAGCTGGGCATCCTCCGCCGTCTCGTTGGGCTTTTCGTCCCAGCCGAGGGCGGCCAGCTTCGGGCGCGCCAGCTCGATGAAGAAGCGCCGGATCTGTGCCCGTTCCGGTTCGCCGCGTACCAGCGAGTCGACGGTACGCAGATGCGACAGCAACGCTTCCCACACGGCCGGACGCGGCTCCGTACCATAGCTGCGCGCCAGGTCGAGATAGCCGTCCAGCTGCATGCGGCCGGCCAGCACCAGGCTCCAGGTATCGGCCAGCAGGCGCAGGCGGGTGCTGTCCGGCAGGCGCGGCGCCTGCCCGGCCAGCGCGTGAAAGCTGGCCGCATCGTAGTGGATGCGGAAATAGCCGACGCTATGGGGATCGACCACTAGTGTGCCTTCGCAACTGGCCTGGGTGAAGCTGGTCGACGCACCGGACAGCAAGGTGGTCCAGGCCTTGCCGTTGACGGTGCCGACCTGCAGCGGCACGTTCCACAGGCGTTGTTCGACGGCCGGCTCGTCGAGGCGGTATTGTTCCTGCGACAGGGTGACCTTGCGCTTGCCGTCCACGCAGCTTTGTTCCACGCTGATGAGCGGGAAGCCCGGCTGGGTGGTCCAGTCCGAGGCCAGCTTCGCGACCGGCTTGCCCGAGGCTTTTTCGAGGGCCGCCCACAGGTCGGCGGAGGTGGTATTCGAATACTGGTGCCTGGCCATGTAGACGCGAATACCCTTGCGGAAATTGTCTTCGCCCAGGTAAGCCTCGAGCATGCGCAGGAAGGACTGGCCTTTCAGATAAGTGATCGCATCGAAGGCGGCGGCGGCCTGCTCCTCGGTATCGACCCGCATCTGGATCGGGTGGGTGGTCTTGCGCGCATCCAGGTTCATCACGTATTCGCGCTCGGCAATGCCATCCAGGTAGGGCCGCCATTCCGGGTGGAAGTGCTGGGTCGCCTTGGCCGCCATCCAGGTCGCGAAACCTTCGTTGAGCCACAGATTGTCCCACCAGGCCATGGTCACCAGATTGCCGAACCACTGATGGGCGAGCTCGTGGGCATTGATGTTGAAGGTGAACTTTTTCACCCGTTCTGGACTCTTCTTCGGGTCGTACAGCAGGGTCGGCTCGTTGTAGACCACGGCGCCCCAGTTTTCCATCGCGCCATTGAAACCGCCGGGGATGGCGATCTGGTCCAGCTTGGGCAGCGGGTAGGGGATGCCAAAGTAATTGTTGAAATAGCGCAGCAGGTCGCGCGAGGCGGCCAGCGGGAAGGCGGCGGCGTTCAGCTTGCCCTCGGTGGTGACGATGCCGATCTCGACCCCATCCTGCTTCGCGGCGATGCGTTCCATCTCCCCCGCCACCAGCACCACCAGGTAGCTCGGCATCTTCGGCGTATTGCCGAAAGTGAGGCGTTGCATGCCCCCATCGAGCGCCTCGCGCGCTTCGATCGGGGTGGTCGAATACGCCTGGAAATTGCCCGGCAGGTCGACGGTCAGCTTGAAGCGGGCGCGGAAGGACGGCTCGTCCCAGGTCGGCAGCATGCGGCGCGCGTCGGTCGGCGCCATGGTGGTGGCGATCAATTTCTTGTCGACGCCGCCGGCTTTGTAGTTCACGTAGAACAGGCCGCGGCCCTCGCGGTTGATCTGGCCGCGGAAGCCGAGCGCCAGCACGTATTTACCGGGCGCCAAGGTATTGGCCAGGTCGAAGCGCAGGGTTTGCCGCGCTTCGTCGAGCATGGGTTGCAGGGTGACCTTGCCGATCCCCTTGCCGGTCAGGCTGGCGGACTCGATGGCCAGCTTGTCGGCATTCAGCATGATCGTCGAAGTCGGCTTGAGCACCTCGATCTCGACCGTCTGGCTGCCGCGGAAGACATTGCCCGCGACGTCGGGCATGAGGTGGGCGGTGTATTGCAGCGGGATGACGTCTTTCGGCAACTTGCCTGGGGTGCTGGCGAATGCATACGGCGCCTCGGCCCGCGCCGTGGGCATCGTCATGGCGAATGCAAACGCCGCCGCGGCCGCAAGGGCGGCGCGTGCAACTGGCATGTCTCTCATAAATCTCTCTCTCGCAACTGTTTTTCTTGATATCGGCCTGCGCGCGAAGGCGCAAGGACCCAGCAGGCACTTTAAGCGGGCCGTCAGATGCGGCAGGTAAGATTGCGACAGACTGCAAAAAACGGCGCCAAACTGCTGGATGTGGGTATTGGCGGGCATTCTGGCGCGAGCCGGACCACTTGACCATGGCTGAGTGACAACATTTCAGGGGCAGTAGAAAATTTTTTAAATTTTTTGCTGATTACCCTAAAGTTTCAAAAAGCCCATCCGTAAATGAAGTAGACAACCGGCAATCCGGCCGGTGAACTTGCCAGGGTAGCAACATGACCTCGAACGACGTCCTCTCCATGTACGACAAGCTCGCCAGCATCACTGGCCAGATGAAGAGCGCGGCCGAGGCCGGCAACTGGAACGGTTTCGACAAGCTGAACGTGCAGGCCAGCGTGGCGGCAGGCGCCGCGATCGGCGGCGTACCGGCCCTGGACGGCGCCAAGCGCCAGCGCAAGATTGAGCTGCTCAAGCAGCTGATGGCGAATGATCGCGCGATTCGTGAAGTGACCGAGCCGTGGATGGGGCAAGTGGATCGTGCGCTGTGTGCGCACTGAGCGGTCACGACTTGGAATAGGAAAAGGCGCCGTTGGCGCCTTTTTTATTGGGTGCGGTTTTGTAGGGTGGTCGGCTTGCCGACCGCGCGTTCAAACCGTCTTCGATTTGAGGCGACGCTGCTCATATACCGTTTGAACGCGCGGTCGGAGTACCCGACCACCCTACGAATCCAGATGACTCAGCTTTCCCAGGCAACGCCGCTGGAAGCCGTTCAGCCCCTCAGCCACCAGCGCATCATCCTCGTCAATCACCCCCGCATCGATCAGCAAACGCAACTTGGCCAGCCGATCCCCCTGTGCCAGCGCCTGGGCCAGCGGCGAGCCGTCCGGATCCCCGCCCTGCGCAATCGCCTGCGCCACATTGCCTGGAAACTCCCAATGCGTCGCGATAACGCTGGACAGCAGCCGGCTGCGCGCCAGCAACTCGACCCCGAAGGCGCGCGACGCCGGCACCTTGCCGTTCTGGCAGATGCGGTCTGCCAGCCGGAAGGCCACGATCAGCCCGACGTCCTGCATCAGCCCGGCCAGGCAGGATTCGAAGATATCGGCCGTCACGCCCGGCGCCATCAGGCTGGCCGCGACCGCGCATTTCTCGGAATGGTTCCAGACCAGCGGCGCCGCGCGCCGCGCGAAGCCGGCCTCGTGCATGCGGATGACGGGCCGGAACGCGATCCGCGCCAGCAGCATGCGCAAGCCGTTCTGGCCGAGCAGCATGATGGCGGCGTCCAGCGTCTTCACCGGCGTGATCGGACGGTAATAGGCGCTGTTGGCTTCGCGCAGCACCTCGGCCACCAGCACCACGTCTTCCCCGACCTGGCCGGACAGCTCGCCGGTGGTGACGTTCTCGTCGCGCAGGCTGCGCAGCAGTTTCGGGATCAGTTCGGGGATGCGCGGCACCAGTTCGGCGGCGACGGTCGGGTTCTGCGCCAGATGCCGCACCTGATCCAGGATCAGGCGCTCGGTCTCGGGCGCAGCGTCGTAGGTGGCCGTGCCGGCCAGCCAGCCGTAATACAGGGCGTCGATGTCCGGCCCGGCTGCGCCAGTGCCCGGCGGCGCCGCGCCGGAGTCGAGCGTCGCAGCAGCGCCCTGCTCCGCGCCGGCCCCGCTGTCCGCGCCGTTCAACAATCGATTGATCCAGTTTTTCATCGTACGCCCACTGTGTGCCGCACCCGGATTGTAATATGCGGACGATGGCGGCGCCGGAAAAAGCAAAAGCGCCCGCAGGCGCTTTTGCTGTGCGACCGAGCGAGAGGCCTGGTCATGGAATGGGGAGCGCGAGCACCAGGTATCTCCTGGCGTCGCCTCTTGCCGGTTGCTGCCGGCGTTCGCTGCCGCTGTTGGCTGGCGAACGGCTTCCGACACGGGCGTTTCTTCAACGTTCACCTGCTGTCCGCGCCACGCTATCGGTGGTGGCTGCGCCAGGTCGCCGTGCCGTTCGTGGTCTCGCGACCACGAAGTGAGTATAGCAAAAAAATTAATCTTGTGTAGACGAGTCGTGCGCGACTTCCTGCAGGCTTGGCCCGGCCGTTTTCACGGGCGCGGGCTTGCGCCTGAAGCGGGCGCGCAGGCGCGTCAACAGACCCACTTTCGGCTCGGCCCGCCGCAGCGGCCCAGCCTTCTTGCGTCGGCGCAGCAGCACCACGGCAGCGGCCAGCGCCAGCACGGCGGCGATGCCGCCACCGATCAATCCCCACGGCGTCCCAGCCTCGGACGGCGGCGTCTCCGCCTTCTTGATCTTCGGCTTGTAGGGCTTGACCGGCGGCACGACAGCCGAGGCCGGCGCCCCCATCGCCACCTGCAGCACCTTCACCTTGTCCTCGAGCTGGCCCAACTGTTCGCGCAGCACCGTGTTCCTGGCGCCCAGCACGGCGCAAGCGTCGACGCTGGGGACCGGCTGCGGGGCGCAGGCGCTGCCCACCGGCAAGGCCGAAGCCGCCGGCTTGTCGGCAGGCGCTTGCTCGGCGGCTGGGACGGTCGCGACAGCCTTCGGCGGCGCCGGCTTGGGCGCGGCCGGCCTGGGCGCCACCGCCTTCGCCGGAGCGGGTGCCGGCGGCGCCGGCGGCACCGGTGCGGCCGCCACCACGCGTGCTGGCTCCGCATGCGCCCGCACCGGCTGCGGGGCCGGCGCCGCAATGACAGCAGCAGCAGCAGGAACCGGCACCGGTGGCGGCGGCGCCGGATTCGGATCCGCCGCCAGCCACAAGGTGGCCAGGCGCACCGTGCGCTGGCTGCCATCGGCCAGTTCCAGGAACAGGTGCAGATGCGCCGCGTCGACCGGCTTCAGCGAAGTCACGTGCAGGAACTGGCGCCCGTCGCGCCGCATTACCGACATGTTCAGGCTCGACAGCACCGGCGCCATCGCGACGTTGGCGCCGCGGTAGACTTCCGGATGTGCCAGGCGCACCGCCACCGGCTGGGTGGCGTCTTCCAGCATCACCAGCTCGATGTCGGCCACCAGCGGCTGGCCGATGAAGGAGCCGACGCGCGGTTCGCCCAGCTCGGCGGCGTGGGAGGCGCCGGCCAGCAGCGCGCAAAGGAATGACAGGGGGAGGCGGAACGCCATAGGAGAGAGTCGAAAAATGTAGCCCAAGCGTAATTAACGGACATTGGGATAAACTCTTTAGCCATCGCCCCTCTACCGCACAGGACATCATGGAAAACAGGATTGAGAAGGACAGTTTCGGCCCGATCGAGGTGCCCGCCGAGCGCCTCTGGGGCGCCCAGACCCAGCGTTCCCTGCACCATTTCCACATCTCGACCGAGCGCATGGCGCCCGAGCTGGTGGCGGCGCTGGCCCAGGTCAAGCGCGCCGCCGCGGCCGTCAACCGCTCGCTCGGCAAGCTGCCGCCGGACAAGGCCGAGGCCATCATCCGCGCCGCCGACGAAGTCCTGGACGGCAAGCACCCGGATGAATTCCCGTTGGCTGTGTGGCAGACCGGTTCCGGCACCCAGAGCAATATGAACATGAACGAGGTGCTGGCCAACCGCGGCTCCGAGCTGTTGAAAGGCGAGCGCGGCGAGGCGCGCCTGCTGCATCCGAACGACCACGTCAACATGGGGCAATCGTCGAACGACATCTTCCCCACCGCCATGCACGTGGCGGCCGCCGTCGCCGTGGCCCAGGACCTGCTGCCGGCCCTGAACAAGCTGCGTAGTACGCTCCTGCGCAAGTCGCGCGACTTCGAAGACATCGTCAAGATCGGCCGCACCCACCTGCAGGACGCCACCCCCTTGACGCTGGGCCAGGAATTCTCCGGCTACGTGGCCCAGCTGGAATTCGCGGAAAGCGCAATCCGCTCCTCCCTGAACGGCCTGCTGGCGCTGGCCGCCGGCGGCACCGCGGTCGGCACCGGCCTGAACGCGCACCCGGACTTCGCGCCGCGCATCGCCGCCGAACTCAGCTCACGCACCGGCCTGGCCTTTAAAAGCGCGCCCAACAAGTTCATGGCGCTGGCCGGCCACGACGCCCTGGTGTTCGCCCACGGCGCCCTCAAGACCCTGGCCACGGCGCTGATGAAGATCGCCAACGACGTGCGCTGGATGGCGTCCGGCCCGCGCTCGGGGCTGGGCGAGATCACCATTCCCGAGAACGAGCCGGGCAGCTCGATCATGCCGGGCAAGGTCAATCCGACCCAGGCCGAGGCCCTGACCATGCTGTGCTGCCAGGTGTTCGGCAACGACGTCGCCGTCACCGTCGGCGGCTCCCAGGGCAATTTCGAGTTGAACGTGTTCAAGCCGATGATCGCTCACAATTTCCTGCAGAGCGCGCGCCTGCTGGCCGACGGCATGCGCTCCTTCGACACCCATTGCGCCCAGGGCATCGAGCCAAACCATGCGCGCATCGCCGAGCTCATGGAAAAATCGCTGATGCTGGTGACCGCACTGGCCCCGAACATCGGGTATGATCGCGCCGCGCAGATCGCCAAGACGGCTTCGCACGAGGGCCTGACCCTGCGCCAGGCGGCGCTGCAGTCCGGCTTCCTCGACGAGCAGCAGTTCGACCAGTGGATCGTCCCGATCGACATGACGCGGCCGGACCGGGTCGACTGACGCTCACCTTTACCCAATACGAGAACAATATGCAAAAAGTAGATTTTGAATTGACGTCGGAATTCGTCGAGGTCAACCAGCTCCTGAAGCTGGTCGGCCTGGTCGACAGCGGCGGCGCCGGCAAGAACCTGGTCGCCAGCGGCGTGGTGTCGGTGGACGGCAAGCAGGAGTTGCGCAAGACCGCGAAGATCCGCAGCGGCCAGGTCGTGACCCTGGGCGACGTACAGATCCGGGTGCAATAGCCACAAAAAACGGCGGGCTTATGTTTGTGCCTTAACAAACAGAAGGGGTCTTCCTTGTTTATATTTTAAGTCGTCTGTAACAGAAAACATTCGTCTTAAAGGTGAAATATGGAAACCCCGGCACCCCGCGCACAGTCGCAGGAACAGCTCATCGGCGACCTGCGCCTCGTGATCGAGAACGCGGAAGAACTGCTCAAGAACACGGATCACTACACCAGCTCGCTCTACCAGAGCGCCCGCGCCAAGCTGTCACTGGCGCTGGAAGCGGCAAATGAGGAGCTGGCGCGCTTCGAAGACGCGCAACTGGAGCGCATGATGGCCGCCACCCGCGCCGCCAACGAGCGCTTCAGCGACTACACCGGAGAGCAGCGCATCCTGCGCGCTTTCCACTGAGGCAGCCTGATATCCGCCGCGCCCGGCTAGAGCCGGACGCGGTGGCCTGCCCGGTGCTGTCTTCGCCGGACGCACGCTTCCTGCCCAGCCTTGGTTTCAGCACGCGCGCTTCATTCCCCAACTGAACAGGCAGTAAATACTCCCAGGGCGAACCAGCGTTGCAACATGGCGCCCAGGTCCGCGCCGGGGGCCTGTTCCGGCATCGCCACCAGCAGCGCATCGACGGCATCGCCGAAGCGGGCGCCCTTCCCCAGGCGCGCCAGAAGCAGCGCTTCAACCGCCTCCAGCACATGGACTTCCGCACGCCAGCCGCGCCGCACGACCACGGCCGTGCCGGCGCGCGCCATCTCTTGCGGTAACGAAGGGCCGTCCGGCTGATGGGCCTGCCATAGCGGCGCGATTGCCCACGGACTGTGCAGCAGCGTCACAGAGGGATGCAGGATGAAGCGGGCGACCGCGAACTGTTCCGGCGTCAGCGTTGCCAGCGCAGTTGGGCCAGCCACGGCCACATCGGGCGCCAGGCAGGCGCGCTGGACCGCCCATTCCAGACGCGCCATGTCCGACAGGTAGGGATACGGTGCGGCCGGTGCGAAATCGGCCAGGAACTCAGCGAAGCGGTGGCCGAAACCTGCCAGGTCTGGGTCTTGCGAGGGGTAGACCTTGCCATAGGCGCGCGCCAGGCCGCCGAAAAATTCCTCGCCGACCAGTTGCTCGATGACCGGATAGGCGTCGCGCAGGGCGCGGGTCCAGCCGGCGCCCAGGTTGCTGCGGTACAGCCCCAGGCGCGCGAGGTCGCCGCCGGCGATGTAGGACGCCAGGGCGGATTCCAGGCGATCGTCGAACAAGGCATCGCCGAAGTGCTTCTGGCTCGAGTGCGTCGCCTCGCCCACAGCGGCGGGCGCGGCCGGCGCCGGCATCACGGTGATCGCCGCCGCAAGCACCGGGTAGCCGGCGGCAATGGCATCGGCGCGCGCCGCCTCGGCCAGCAAGACCTTTAGCGGCGGCAGATCCGCATCCCACTCGACCAGCGTCGGCACCCGGCCAAAACGCGCCAGCGCCGCGCGGTACAGTTCCCAGACCGGTTCCGCCACCGCCGCACCGTGGTGGTCCACCAGCGCCAGCGGCGTCGCCAGGTGGCCGGCCAGGTGGATCTCGCCGACGCTGCCGGGGGACAGCGCCGCGATCGCCGCCAGGGCATCCTCGCCGTGGTTGTGCTGGTTGACGTAAAGATTGTTCACGTCGAGCAGGATGGCGCAGCCGGTGCGACGCGCCAGCTCGGCCAGGAAGGCCGCTTCGCTCATGGTGTCGGCCTGGTAACGCAGATAGCTCGAGACGTTCTCGACCAGCAGCCGGCGCCCCAGCACGGATTGGACCCGGTCGACCCGTTCGCACAGCAGGCCCAGCATGGCTTCGTCCAGCGTTACCGGCAGCAGGTCGTTGAGCTGGCGGTCGGCCAGCGCGCTCCAGCTGAGGTGTTCGGATACCAGCATCGGGTCGAGCGCGTCGACCAGTGCGCGCACGCGCGCCAGGTGGGCTTCGTAAAAACCGCGCACCGAGCCGAGGCCGAGCCCGACGCCATGCAGGCTGAGCGGATAGTCGCGCCGTAGCGTCGTGAGGACGTGCCAGTCCCAGCCGGCGCGCGCCAGGTAATTTTCGCTATGGACTTCGAGAAAGCCGAGCTTTGGCCGCTGCTCCAGAAAGGCGCGGTAGTGCGGCGCGCGCAGCCCCACGCCGGCGGCCGGCGTCGCGCGCATCGGCTTACTGCTTCGCTTCAGCCTTGGCCGGCGGGGTGGCCTGGGCCGGCTGGACGGCTTTGCCCGGCTCGAGCGTGCCGCCGATCTTGGTGCAGGTGCCCTTGGCCACGAATTTCCACTCGTTCGGGTCCTTGTCGACCGCCGCGACGCCGGCGCAGCCATGGGTCGCTGTGCCGCAATCGTTCTGACCGGCCTTGGCGACGCCGTAGCAGGCTTACTGGTCGGCCTTCGGCACGCCCATCTGGTCCTGGGCGGTGGCCTGGGTGGCGCAGACACCGGCGAGGGCGGCGGCGATCAGGGCGTGGCGGTGGGTCATGCGGTGCTCCGTGGCGTGAATGAAGGCGCCAGTATTTATCAGGTCGGGAAAAGATGCAAGGCGGGGGGAACCATGCCGGGGGCATTGTTCCCGATGCGTCTAGAGAACAATCAAGAGAACGACAGGAACGCCGGCTCAGGCCGTCGTATTGATCGAATTGCCCAGATGCGCCGGCAGATTTCCCTTCTGCACCGGCGGCAGCGCGTCGAGCAGCTGGGTCGCGGTCGATTGCTGGATTTCCTGGGCCTTCTTGAACATGGTCAGGCTCACTTCCTGGCGGGTGCCGGTTTCGGCGATGCTGGTGGACAGCTTGGCAATGCTCGAGACATCCATATCACTCTCCTGGTAAGGCGTATCCCCCGGTTACGGCGCCGTTTCAGGAAACTTTAGGGTAGTCACGCATCCAGTCGTTCAGCCAGCCCAGCACTTTATTGGGATCATTCAGGTCCAGCCAGGTGATTCTCGCGCCCTCCGGCCGCGGCGCGTCCGACGCCACCGCCACCACGTCGCGGTCGTCCGGGTACAGCGCCGGCTTGCCGAGCACCGGCCGGAACACTTCCAGCTTCGGCAAGCGCTCCCACTTATAGCCTTCAACCAGGGTCAGGTCGGCCGGCGCCAGCCGCGCCAGGTGTTGGTCGAGCGAAGGTTCCTCCACCCCGCGCAGCTCGCGCAGGATCGCCACCCGGTAAGGCGAGGCCAGCATCACTTCGGCGGCGCCGGCCATACGCAGGCGCGCGCTGTCCTTGCGCGGCGGCTCGAGCTCGACATCGTGGTGGCTGTGCTTGACCACATTGATGCGCAATCCCTGACGCGCCAGGCCGGCGATCAGGCTTTCCAGCAGCGAGGTCTTGCCGCTGCCCGACCAGCCGACCACGCCCAGCACCGGCCCGCCCGGCCGCGGCTCAGTAGGCGACACGGTAGCGGTAACCACGGTAATTCAGGATGGCGGCCTTCGGCAGCAGGCGCTCCAGCACCAGGCCGGACGCGACTTCCTCGCCTTCGCGGCGCAGCATCTTGTCCACCAGCAGCAGGCGTTCGGCCGGGTTCGGCGAATAGATGTAGCCGCCGAAGGCGACCTTCGGGATCTCGCGCTGCACCGCGTCCGGCAAGGCGGCGAGCGGACCGATGTTGTCGTCCGCGGCCGGCGCCGGGCCGACCACCACCGGACGCGCGGACTCCGGCGGCGCAGCGGCGGGCGGCACTTCCACGGCGGCCGGCGCGGCGCGGCGCGGCGTCTCGGCTGGCGGGGCCGGCTTGGGCAATGGCGCTTCTGTCGGCCTGGCCGGCGCAGGCAGCGGTGCGGCGGGGAGAGCTTCCGGTAAGGGAGGCGCAGCCGGTTGTGAAACAGCGGGCGCGGCGGTCGGCGCACTTGCGGGAGCATCGGAGGGCACGACGGCGGGCGTCATGCCCGGAG
>Ga0265780_10009666_pt1 | contig 11542 bp, 17 predicted proteins | sample P1T30metagenome_FD_192432 | JGI IMG/M metagenome (GOLD analysis project Ga0265780, IMG submission 192432) | Plant litter microbial communities from East Loma Ridge, Irvine, California - P1 T30 | ecosystem: Environmental > Terrestrial > Plant litter > Unclassified | place: USA: California... | reverse complement strand
GACCTCAACTGCTACTTCACTCGTCGTCTATACTGCGACTGTTTGCCCGTGAGCGCGCGACACAGTAGTCCCGTATACTTTCTAGTAACCTGTCGGCCCACGACAGTGGAGTTTGCGCTCCCCCCCTACCCCACCAAGGACACTGCACCATCGAGAGGCTATCCTTGCCCTCGGGATCCCAAAGAAGGCCGCCGCAGCCACACGCTCGAGGATTTCTCTGTCACAGGCCAGCCCCCAAGTGCCGGTATATTGGCCAGGACCCCGCCTTTGCCTGCTGCTCCTGCTTTCGCGTTTTTTTCTGGAATCACTCTGGACATCTGAAGCCCTCAGACACCCCAGGATCCTATTTTTCCACCCGTGCTGACGGTCAAGATTCTGGACCATTAGCCTAGAACCTAAAGCCCCCTCTATCTTCCATTTAGCTCCCGTAGCTTGGCCCATCCGGACACTGACATCAGTGTCGTCTTTCTTTCCGTCTCCTTCCTGCACACCTCTTCATCGCCATGTCGCGCGCGAATCAATGGTTTGTGCCGGGCGACGGCATCGCTCGAGAGGTCATCACGGCCGACATCCAGCGCTACCTTGGCCCAGACGCGCTGGTGAGGCCTGGCGTAGGCACCGGAGAGTACCAGGTCCGGACCACTTCCCCCGCCTCCCTCTGCACTTTTACTGACAACCATACAGGGCCAGCCTGGCTACTGGATTACTGCCTACCGGACCCTGACATCGCAGATGATTCAGGATCTGAAGATGGATTCACAGCGTTGGCAACAGGAACGGCAACCGGGCGAGGCTGGACGTGGAGGTAGTCACAGTCCTTATGTGCGAGATACTAAGGTATCCGGAGGCCCTAACGCTTCTCTAGTGGCATACCAGGACTCCCGAACACATGCTGCCCGCCAGCATTGGGGTCCTTCAAAACCGTTCGACCAGTCGGCGGCGGAGCCTGCCTATGAACAGCCAGCTCGTCAGTCGACGTCGTCAAGAACGGCGTACACGTCGCCGAGCTATGCTGGAAGTGCCACTCATGACTCCCATTACACTACCACTCCAACAGCTCCATCCTATGCATCTTCGCATTCCGCGTACTCTGCTGCCCCTGCCTCGGCCGCACCAAGGACACAACCAGCGGACCCATATTCGGCTTACCAGCAGCCCGCTGGTGGCAGGGACCCTTACTCACAGGGCTCCTACTCGTCCTACCCGGCCCACTCCCAGTCGGATCCATATGCCTCCCATGGACGTTCAACAGCATCCACCGCGGGCCCCTATGCCACTCCAAGGTATTTTGGATACTTCGACGAACAATATTTGGTCTATCGCTAAGCCCCAGTAGTACTACACCTGCTCCAGGTTACTATATCGCGTCCGATGGTCGCCGTAAGTGATGGTTTCCATCCGTCTTCAAACACGTGTTTGCGTACTAACATCGCCACCCATAGAATACCCACTGTCGCAACAGCCGCAGTCTTCGAGAAATCCTCAGTCTGGATCATCAAAACGATACTAGTATACTCGCTGTCAATTGCTTTTCTCTGCTGTATGGAGTTCTTACTAGCCCGGCATTACTTCACCTTTTGCTTTTTTGCAGCCCTGGGATACCCCTAGTCTGGTATCTGGAAGTCGCGTCTCGAATCTGGCCACTTAATACTTTTAATGGACCGAGCTCATGACCCAAAGGATCACCTAGACTATCTCCGCGCATTGGTAAAATGCTAAACTGGCCCATAATGGATGGTTGCTCCTCCCAGCACCTGGAACTGGATCCACACTCAGGATCTATTCTACTCTCATGAGCCATGGTTTTTCATTCTATCTTGTCTTTGAATAGGGATGTGTTACAACTTTGTTTCCGTGCCAGGGCTAGCAGTTTTTCCTTGTCCGTTTCCAACTTTGCTGGGAGCATCGACTTGAACGTAGTATTCTCTTCTGAAAAGCCTCTTGGCTTGTGGACGAAAGTATGTTTCACGTGCACGGGTGGCACCGAGTTGATGTTGATTCGGAGTCCGTCGTCCACGATCTTGATGATCTACCCTGACGCTCACCATATGGCTTGACCATTCCGGTGCACTGGATGTCTTTCTCCTCCGAATGTATATACCCTTTTACGACGATTTCCATTTTTACGAGAGCATGTCCGATGACTGGATGGTCACTCAACTGTCACACATTGCCCACAAAAGGGACCTAGGACAGCGAATGAAACCACTTAATGCAACGCACCATCGATACACTTGATTGACACTGCACAGATCACGTTCGACGTCGGTTCCAAGGCTGTGGGTTCCCTGCTGCGTCCGGCTTGTGTTCTTCCGCACTTGGACAGCTTGCTACCCAACGCGACGCCCCCTCGCATCAATCTATCTTGTCCCAACAACATGTGAGGCAAAATCTGCACCCGCTGTTCCGGATCGCCCGTCTCAGTCTGCCCGATTCCCACGCACACTCTCACAGTAGCCGATCACGGCCCCACTCTGCCAGTTGTCAGCTGACTGTCCTCAAGCGCCATTACCTGTGTGGATGATGGGCCGTCGTATGCAACCAGAGCGACTTCTGCAGGCCGCATCCGGCTACATGATCAATGTGCAGAAGACTACAGGCTCTCTCCTGCCCGTCTACATCGGCACACCGCAAAACACACGCTCGCTGTGATATCTCTGTGACAACATTCCATCATTGCTTCCTGTGTCTCGACTCACAAGACCCGAGCACTTCCGAAACAACCCTAAGCCGACCGTGCCGCTCATGCCGTGGACCCCAGATTCCGCGCTTCACCCGTCATAAATTCAAGCTTTGGCTCTATCCGCTGATCGACACGGGCACCAGTGCTGCCCACGCTATGACGATCTTATCGCAATCACATTCGGTCCTACCGAGGCCAAACAGTCGGTCCGTGAGGAAATAGATGCCCAATTTGGGCTACAACGTTGAGTATCGTGAACTATGTCGCCTGCTTCATGAACGACAGTGGGTCGAGGTTGACGCAAGTGGTACTGTGCGGAGAACGCTACGGCCCGCTGCAGTTGCATCGTATTTGTGATGCAGGACATTGCTTTGGCGGGAGTGAATGCAATGTGATGACCACGCGGCGACACATGGGCAACGTTGGCAGACGTTGGGAGAATGTGTCGGGCTGGTTCGGGCCTTTTTAGACCGCGTGGGAGGTTGTGATGAGCGCATCAGTCAAGAGGTTGGGAGTTGATGTAAGAACCATGGGCTTTGGGCATAATCTGGGGTACGCGTCCTTCGGACAACTACCTATGTAAGTATGTACAGGACGAATAGCATAGTTGATGCTGTCGACGATTATTTTCGTCCCAGACACTGCTAAGACATGCCTGTCCAATAGTGCGAATGTGCTGTATTGTATTGTATGGCGATATTCAGAAGGGCATGCAGGCTTACCTCCGCATGGCCATGGCAGGATAGACGCGACTTATGCTCAGCTTATCATAACATCACTATCGCCATAACGACAACAAAAAACCTCTACGCAGCAACTTCAACGGTGTTCGTCACGTCGTGCGCCATTATCACCTTCCTCCCCCAAGGAAGAACCCCGGCCCACTATCCTAGATGGACACATTTTCCGACGACCTCGCCTCGATTTCTCCCGTACCCCCTGCAGATAACCATCACAAGCCTTGACATGACAAGTGACCCCGCGTTAACGTGTCTTCCAAGGCGCGCCGTCGCTGCTTTCGTGACCGCTTCCTCGGCGCGCTGAGATAAACATCATGGCTGCGCCGCCTGCGTTGCGCGCGATGCACCTCTTGCAAAATGCTCGCTCTACGAGGGATAATTGCTGCATTGGGCGTTGCCGCGTTCGCGCATGCTGGGTATGAGAAGCGCAATGGCACAGAAGCGTTTGCGGCGAATTTGCTGCAGGAGTCGATGAACTGGATGGACATGTACTATGATAGCGAACGAGGGTACCTGTTCGACTTGAACGCGGCGGCGTTGATACACGTGACGAGGTCGAGTGTGTGGTATGCCGCGGGCTTGTTGGCGAGGAATCAGGCGGATGATGTGGAGCAGGCGATTAGGATTGTGAAGAACGTTGTTGGGGCGCAGTTTAAGAATGAGAGTCAGCAGTGGTAAGTCGAAACCTCAGAGATGTAGAGAGACAGAGTTTTGGCGCTGATGATGAATTGGTAGGTATGCGGACTATCAGATCTACCCTGAAGAACCTACTGTGGGAACTGTGCAGTATCCGGCCAAGATTTACAACTCGTGGGATCCAAACTGGCGCGGCTTTGTGGGCACGACATTCGCTGTTATGCTCGAGGAGTTTGCGCATCTGCTGCCTGAGGACGTGCAGGAGTATATGATGGACAGCCTCTACAATACGACCGTTGGCGATAGCTACCGCGTAGGAGGTCTGGACGACGACAATCTCTATCCAGCCTACAGCAATCCGTCCATCATGCGCGCATTCGTGTCGGGCTGGGTCGGACGCCGTGCCAACGACTCGAATATGACAGTAGCTGGCGAAGCATATGCAAAGGACATCATCGATCTGTTCAAACGCGACAACACTCTTTCAGAGTTCAACTCGGGCACTTACGCTGGAGTATCACTCTTCGCAATGACTCTGTGGGCGAAGTACATGCCCCAGGACAGCTTGATGGGCCAATACGGACCTGAGATGATCCGCCAGACCTGGACTTCGCTCGGACAGCTATACAATGCCAACCTAAGAAACGTCGCAGGTCCCTGGGACCGAAGCTACGGCTTCGACATGAACCGCTACCTCAGCATCCTCGCCCTGCAAATGTGGACGCTCGTCGGCAAAGACGCCGCACCCATCCATCCAAAGGTAAGCTCGCCACCGCAATTCCCATAATCACAAACTAACACGTCGCAGCCATATGCAATGGGCCACAAAGACGACTTCGCCATCTCCCCACTCATCGCCATCCTCGCCCCTTACCACAACACCCTCGTCCCCGCCTCCACCCTCTCCGCACTCACATCTTTCCCCGGCACCCACACCGTGCGCACATCCGCCTTCTCCCCTCCCTTCGACACATACCCGCGCAACATCACCGCCTGGCTGTCCCCCAACCTCACCATCGGCGCCGAGTCCTTCGCGGAAAACGTCATCGGCGGACCCGCCAAGAACCCCAACTCCTTCAACCCGGCAGTCGTGCAGTGGCTGCGTGCGGATGGCAGTGTTGGCTGGCTCTCCCTGTACGCGCAGACATACGCGCTCGACGTCGACGTTGGCGCTGGGTATCTGGAAGTGCGGTATCCGGCGGGCAATGCGTCGAGTTCGTTTAGTTTTCTGGTGGGCACGAATGGGTGGGGTGGGAAGCGGGATGTTAGAAGCTGGGAGGATGTTGAAGGGGTAAGGGTGAATGTTACTGGCAGTGTGGATTTGCAGGTTGGCGTGGAGTTTGGGGGGCCCGTGGGGGGCAAGTGGAAGCCGGTGAATGAGTTTGAGTTTTGGAATTTTACTTATGGGATGTCTGGGGGAGTGAGGGGTGGGGCGAGGCCGTGGGTCAGGTTGGAGGTTGAGAGTGTGTATTAATGATGAAGTGCTGCAGCCTCCTGCTGCTCATCGCCTTCACTTGATCTCCCTTTCTACCATATCTGTATGAATGCCATGCAAAAGCAAGACTTTTGAGCCGAAGATCCGGATGTCATAGACAGATGTGAAGCGCCACACTTCAGCCACTGGGTCCGTGCACGGGTGTGGCAGAACTACGACTCCACCATCGCCCGCCCTGCATAGGTCCCCGACTTGTGCAGAGGAACTAGTCAAACACGACGTCTGTTCCGCGCAATGAAGCATAAAGGCATAATTGCCAAAGTACAACCCACCTGAAATCTGGCCGGCCCAAAATATGTTCAACATCTCGAGCTTGGTGCAAAAGGCACAGTCGTACATCGAACCCACGCTGAACAACATAGCTGCCCCAGCCACTACCGACCGCAGACCCTCCAAAGCGACCCTCTTCCGCCACCAGTTCCGCCTGCCTGACACCCAGAATCCGCTCCAAGAGATCACTGCTGAACTCACACTTTCACCCCACCACACAACGAGGGGTGCTGGCGACGTCACATCTGTGGACAAGGATCGGAGTCAGGGCAATCACTATGTCGGGAAGCTGCACCTTAGCGAGCAGTATCTCTGCTTCTCAACGCAGGGCTCGAGTTTTGTCAACACGGCCACGCTGAGCTCCAGCAGCAGCTTCACCGGACAGACACACGGGGCAGGGCCGGCAGGGAACGGTTTCACGTTGCCGCTATGCGGCATACGTAGAGTTGAGCGACTGCACAGCCAGAGCTACATGTTTGCGCTCGCCATAACAACATGGAACGGAGTGCCCGACTCCAAGACACAGGCTCCTGCTGGCCAGAAGCTCACGATCCAGCTGGCGGGGTCGCGACAAGCTTGCGAACGCTTTTGCGATGGTCTCAAGAAGGGCTTGAGAGAGGGCGTCAAAGAGGTTGAGAACCTGAGAAGAGTGGTGGGACACTGCTATTCCGAGTACCTATTGACCGATGCAGAGGAGAAGAAGGCGGAAGACGGCGCGAAGCCTGGCAAGGAGCATCCGGATACTGGCCTGGGCATGATCTTTCGATACCCGGGTAATGCTCGGAAGCTGAGAGACGCGACCAAGATCAGACTCTGGCGCGAGTATCTACGAGGTATGTTCGCGGAAGGCGTTTCCGGTACTATTCTGACGTGATGCAGACAATGGACGGAGCGCGACACTCATTAGACAACCTACCTTCCACAAGCTAATCCGCGTTGGCTTACCCAACCGATTGCGTGGCGAGATGTGGGAGCTCACGTCCGGCGCGTTCTTTCTTCGCCTACAGAACCCGAATCAATACACCCAGACACTCCAAAAGTTCTCTGGACGAGAATCGCTAGCAATAGATGAGATTGAGAAGGACTTGAACAGGAGTTTGCCAGAGTACCCGGGTTTCCAGAGCGAAGAGGGCATCGGCAGGCTGCGCAGAGTCCTGACAGCCTACAGCTGGACGAACGAGGAAGTCGGCTACTGCCAGGCGATGAACATCGTAGTCGCCGCGCTTCTGATGTATGTACTACCCCTCCACCACGAATGCTGTGATCTGACTAGCCAAGATACATGTCTGAACCTCAAGCTTTCTTCCTCCTGTCCGTGCTGTGTGATCGCCTTTTGCCTGGGTACTACTCGCAAACCATGTACGGCACACTGCTGGATCAGAAAGTCTTCGAGTCGCTGGTGGAGAAGACGATGCCCATTCTCTGGGATCATTTGGTCAAATCAGACGTTCAACTGTCTGTTGTTTCTTTACCCTGGTTTCTTTCACTCTACATCAACTCTATGCCCTTAATATTTGCTTTCCGCGTACTAGACGTTTTCTTCCTAGAAGGTCCGAAAGTCCTCTTCCAGATTGGACTGGCCATCCTTCGCATCAACGGCGAAGAGCTACTCGACGCCACGGACGACGGCTCCTTCATCTCTGTCCTCAAGTCGTACTTCTCGCGACTGGACGAATCTGCGCATCCAAAGTCGGAGAACCCTAAGCTCCGAGCGGTCACTCGATTCCAAGAGCTCATGGTGGTGGCATTCAAGGAGTTTGCTGGCATTACCCAAAACACCATCTCCGAACAGCGAGGGAAGCACAAAGATGCAGTTTTGGAGAACATTGAGAATTTTGCCAAGCGCACGTCTATCAGGAATCTTGGTCCTGAGAGCAAGAAGCTGAGCGTTGCTGATCTCGGATTTTTGTATGACAAGTTTTACGCTGTGCTCTACGAGCGGCAACAGCGAGTGGAGATCATGCAGCAGGAGGCCGAAAGGAAAGCGAAAGCTAGCAAGATGAAAGCCAATGAGATCGTCACTGGGATTGCGGGCAACAGCGCGGAGAAAGGCCGCGTAGCTCTTGGGCCGAGTCCGACGCAGATGGACTATGACGCTTTTAGAGAGTTCCTTGCTGGTAAGTTGAGTGTCCATGCATGTGGATGGTGGTGTACTAATGCTCGTTACAGGTATCGCGAAGTGGGCTATCACCGACTCCCCTAGCTCGCCAGCTGAAGGTAACAATACCCAAGCAACACACTCTTACTTTGGCAGTAGCTTGAGGAATAAGCCACCAATGTCACCTTGGGGATCGGGACCGGAGCCAGCAGAGCATGAGTTCATGCGACGCCTATTCCGACGCTGGGATGTTGACATGACTGACTCTCTGTCATTACAAAACGTCGTCACAGGGTTCGCCCACGTCAAAGGAACCAAAGACATCATGTCAAACATTAGCTACTTCTTTGAGCTATACGATGATGACGGCGATGGCAAGGTAGACCGTGAGGGCATACTACGGATATCAGAGGCTCTCCTATTCCTGTCACGGAGAGGAGTTGTTGACGCAAGCCCATCTACGTCGACGACGGATATCAGCAACAACCCAGAGCGACTTACTCGCGACGAACAGTTCCTCAGCAGTGTGTCCGCATTCATTCGAAGATGTTTCGAATATGCTGATCCTGATCACCCATCAAATCAGGACAGCCAGGCGGTAGAGCAGGCAAAGGATGGTGTAGACAACTTTGCCATTGGAGACGACGATGAAGAGGAGGATGATCTCATTGACTTCGGCTCGGAGCCGTCTACACCCAAAGCCTCGAAGACGCCCGTCAAGTCCGACAAGAACCCGCTCTCTCCGGCCGCGTCAACACACACGACAGACTCAGAGTCAGCAGAACGCAACCAAAAAGCAGAATCAGCCAATCTTGCACTCGACCCCAACAAACCTCTACACATCACCTTACCTACATTCAGGATGGTCATCCTCGCAGACGAGGTTCTCGAGCAGTTCTTCGAAGTTGGCTTCTCATCATCCTTCCGTCTTGCTGATGAATCGCTGCCGTTCTCGTCCAGTTCCGCAAACCTCACGACTTTCTCTAATGCCGGAAAGCAAGCAGCGGGCGTTGGCAGTGGCAGTGGCATGGGCGTTGTTGGCGGAGCAGGCGCCGGAGTCGTTCCCCCAGGCAAGGGTCTCCGAGGCATGCTCGACAACATCGTGACAGATGGCATGCGCGTCGCAGCAGAAGTCAGACGCAGATATGACGAAGCACAGAAGGAGCTGGACAGGGAGGCTAGACAAGGCAGGGAAGACGACGACGAAGATGAAGACGCAAAGGACTCTGACCTCCTCGAAGGCGCAGAGACTGCTGGCGTGGACGTTGCAAAGGGCGATGCTCCAGATTTATTAGCAGCTGGTAGCTCAAGTAGTGAGATGAAGCCGACGAGGAATCGGTCGGCGAGTGATGCTAGTAGAAGGGTGTTGGAGTTTGAGCGATAGTCTACAGTTTTGGAAATTAACAGACTGAGTCGAGAATTACTACCTTTGTTGCTGCATCCGAGAGCATACAGGAATATGGAATATGCATCTGCTTCATGTCGATCCACGTTACCTCACGAACAGACCCCACCCGAGGCTCAAGCACAGCGCGGAGCTACCCCGCATCCCCGTCGCGGCCCCGTTCCGAAGCCAGTTTCCCAGCTTCAATTCTCCACCTATGCGACCCTCCCTCATGTCTTTGTCCCACACTCATGAGGGTCGACGATGCTTCGGACGCTTCTAGCTCGCTCTCGAGCCTCGTCATGTCTCCTGCGTAACCCACGGCGCGGTCTACTCACGACCTCCTTTGCCGTGGGACCGACCGAGGTACGTAACGGAACCATTGCGCACTGTGGAATTGAGGGGAGTTGATGTGACGAACAGCCTGCATTGCTGGAACAAACGGTCCCGGAACATTTCAGCGGCGTTGTAAGGCAGTTTGGGGATCGGAATGCGTAAGGACTTGGTTTGATTTGATGTGGTGGGAGCTTTGTTGACGAGTAAGACAGGGTGATTTCGCATCATCAGCAGACGACGCTGACGTACGATGCGCTGGATCGCGAGTCGAATAGATTGGCACGGGGGCTGCAGAATCTGGGCGTGAGCAAGGGGGATAGAGTTGCCGTGTCGCTGGGGAACAATGTTGAGTTTGCTACTGTATGTGCATGCACACACGATGTGGAGATAGGAACGGAATTGACGTGTGAGCAAGGCTACATATGCGCTGTTTAAGCTTGGGGCGATATTGGTGAGTGTGCTTGGTATGGTCGAGATGTGGTTTGGAAGCTAATAAGGAGTGTGAAGGTCCCGCTGAATCCGGCGTTCAACGCGCCGCAAGTCCTCTCCGCACTGAACCACCTCGAAGCTTCACACCTGGTTATCGGCGCTGAAACGAACCTTCCGCGCAAGGAGCCGCGGGCGAATATCTCGCTGCTCACGCATCTCGTTCCGAACCTGGCTGGGTCGAAACTTGAGTCGGAGCTGGTGCCGTCGTTGCGGAATGTTGTGCTTGTGGACAATTCGGCGGGGAGGATAGATGTCTCCGAGTATAGGAGTATATGCAGATATGAACATGTGGTGGAAGATGGTGGGCAGGGAGGCGCGTTGGAAGATCAGGGGCTGGATCCGCATGAGATTGCGAATATTCAGTTCACGTCGGGAACGACGTCTATGCCGAAGGCCGCGTGCTTGAGTCACAGGAGTATCTTGAACAATGGGAATAGTATTGGGGATAGGATGCTGTTGACGCCGGATGATGTGGTGTGCTGTCCGCCTCCACTATTTCAGTATGGACTTCCATCACCCAACTATATGGAACATACTGGTTGACACACACCAGCTGCTTCGGCTGCATCCTGGGCTACATGGCGACCGCAACCCACGGCTCTGCCATCGTCTTCCCGAAAGAAGCCTTCGACCCCCTCGCCACGCTCGAAGCCGTGCGCTCCCACAAAGCCACCGCCCTCTACGGCGTGCCCACCATGTTCGTCGCCGAACTCGACCTCCTCGCACACGGCGCCGTCCCGCGCGACGGCTACCAACATCTCCGCACCGGCATCGCAGCCGGCTCCTCCATCCCCTCAGAGCTCATGCGCAAACTCCACAAACAGCTCAACCTCACCCAACTCACCATCTGTTACGGCATGACCGAAACCAGCCCCGTGTCCATCATGACCACCACCGATGACCCCATGGACAAGCGCATCAACAGCGTCGGCAGACTGATGCCGCACGTCCAGGCCAAAGTCGTCAATCCGTCGGATTGGTCCCAGACCCTGCCCATCGGCCAGCGCGGCGAATTGGCCGTCTCGGGCTACCTCGTGATGAAGGGCTATTGGGGCGACGCAAAGCGCACGCAAGAATCCCTCGTTCCGGACGAGAGCGGCGTGTTGTGGATGCACACGGGCGACGAGGCGAGTATGGATGAACAGGGCTATGTGAAAATCACGGGCCGCATCAAAGATTTGATTATCAAAGGCGGCGAGAATATTCATCCGCTGGAAGTGGAGAATTGCCTGTTTGCGCACCCGGGTGTCAAGGAGGTGAGTGTTGTCGGGCTGCCGGATGAGCGGTATGGAGAGGTTGTTGCCGCGTTTGTGGTCAGGGGGGATGGGGAGGTTAGTGTGGAGGAGGTTAGGGGGTGGGTGAGGGAGAAGTTGAGCCATCATCTTGGTATGTTTGCGAATTTTGGTTGAGT
>Ga0265780_10009665_pt1 | contig 11543 bp, 7 predicted proteins | sample P1T30metagenome_FD_192432 | JGI IMG/M metagenome (GOLD analysis project Ga0265780, IMG submission 192432) | Plant litter microbial communities from East Loma Ridge, Irvine, California - P1 T30 | ecosystem: Environmental > Terrestrial > Plant litter > Unclassified | place: USA: California... | reverse complement strand
ATAAGTCACGCCGGGCTCGATGGCGAAATTGGGCGTGATGGGCAGCGTGGCGTAGAGGCCGGCGTAGAAGCCGGGGCGCATCTGCTTGGTCACGGCGCCATCGGGAGCGTAGCCGGCCAGGTCGGTGAAGGTTTTCACGGCATCGCCCTGCACATCGGCCACGTTGAGGCCGGCCCGCACGCCGATTTTCACGCCGGAAGTGCTGCTGGAAGAGGACGGCGCCGAATACACCGGTTTGCTGCTGTAAGTACGGCGGGGCGCGCTGCCCATGGGCCGGGGCGAAGGCGCGGCTTTGGGATTGCCGTAGGCGTCGCGGGCACCCTGGGCCGAAGCGGTGGTGAACGTTGCGGAAATCAGTAGGCAAGCCACGGCCAGGCCGCCCGAAAGGCGTGAAATTTTCATAACCAAGAATAGTTGGAGTGAGGGAGAGAAACCGGCCGCTGCAGGCCGGAACCCCCGGCCCGGCTACTGGGCCGATGACAGGATACATTGCAAAACCGTGCCAAACCGAACTCTACGCCGGCCTCACGTACATGGCCATTGCCGCTATTACCGACGAAGAGCCAAAAAATCCAGACAAACCAGCACGGCTTTTCGATAAAATCTGTGGCCAGAAAAACACTCCATATATTCGGCCATGAGAAAATGCCTTGTACTGACGGTGCTGTTTGGTGGCCTTGCTCAGGCGGCCGCCGGTCAGCGGCCCATTGTGCCTGCCGCCAAACTACCCGCCGACAGCCTCACGCACCGCATCAAGTTTCAGGGCGTGGTGGCTGTACCCGGCGTGCCGGCCGCCGAGTTGCAGGGTCGGGCCCGCGAGTGGGTGGCCCTTACCTTTCAGGACGCCCACCAGGTAACGCAGCTCGATGATGCGAACCGGGGAGTGCTGATTGTGCGGGGCATAACGACTACCTGGGTCAACCTGACGCGCAAATTTCCCACTACTTCGCCTTTGGCCTTTACCTGCCGGCTCGAATTTCGGGATGGGCGCTACCGCTACGAGGTATTTGATTTCGGCGTACCTCTCATCCCAAACATCCGCTATACGTCCGGCGACCCTGTTACCAGTGGGCAGCTGCAGCGAGTATTTCTGTGGCAGTACGCAAACGTCGCTACGCTGGCCGCCAGCCCCCGCCAGAGCTTGTACCAGCCCGACCTCGACTCCAACCCCAAAGCCAATGATGTAGCGGCCCTGTATGGGGCGAGCTGGTATGAAATCAGGGACGATATTTCCCAGACCGTGACGCGGCTGATAGCCGCGCTGCGCCAGCACGAAACCACTCCACCGGCCAAGTGGTAAGCCCCGACGCATTCGCCTAAAACGCCAAAAAGCCGGACCGCTCCACGGGCGGTCCGGCTTGGTAGCTGGAGAAGGAAGGAAAGCTTATTCGCGCACCACTTGGCGGCTGCTGGCCGGGCCGGTGGGCGGCGTGAGGCGCAGCACGTACATGCCCGCGGCCAGGCCCTGCAAATTCACCGTCTGGCGCAGTGGGCCGGCGGGGGCGGTAAAGCTCTGCTGGCGTACGGGGCGGCCCAGCACATCCAGCAGCTCGACGCGCACCGGGCCGGCGGTGGCCAGGTCGGCCGCAATGGTTACGGCATCGGTGGCGGGGTTGGGGTAGGCGTCCCAGGCGGCGGCATCGTGGCGGGCCAGGGTGGCGCTGACGAGCTGCACGGTGGTGGTGGCCGTGTTGGTGATGACCGGTTGGTTGTAGTCAAACACAATACCCGCGTGGTTCGGAATGACTTCGCCCATGGCCAGCGTGGTTTTGGGCTGCACCCGGAAGCGCACAAAGCCTTGTGAGCGGATGACGTCCGCGTTGCGGTGGGGCAGGTAGATGTTCAGAAACCGCACCGTGAGCTCGCCCTGGCCGGTGAGGCTCCAGATGCAGTTGTGAGACTGCGCCACGAGCTGCAAGGTGTTCAGGGCCAGCTTGCGGAAGTTGAGGGTGTCCTTCACCACTACCGTGAAGGCTGTATCCGTGCCCATGTTCTGGAAGCGGACGGTATAATCCAGCGGCTGGCCGGCGGCCACCTGCGTGGGCGTCAGCTGGGAATAGTTCACGCTGATGTCGTTGGGGTCGAACGAGCCGGTAACGGTCTGCTGAGCGTTGGTAGTGTTATCAGCCGGAGCCACATCGCTGGCCAGCGGCGCCGTGGCCGTGGCTGTAAGCTGCGTGCCCAGGGGAGTATTGGTCGGCAGGCTGAACAGCACATCAAACTCGCGGTGGGAGAACGGGGCCAGGTTCGCATACGTCCAGGTCACGGTTTGGCCGCTGCGGCTGCCGCTGGGCGTGCTGCTGATGTAGGCCATGCGGCTGTCGAGGGTGACGGTGGCCGTGCCGCTGGTTATGGTCGTGGTGCCCAAGTTGTCCACCGTCAGGCGGTAGCGGGTGGTGAAGCCAGGGCGGGCCGCGCCGTAGGGCGACAGGGTCACGCGCACATCGGCCTGGTTGGCAATGGGCTGGTAGCCGAAATGCCGGGCGGTATCCACGCCGCCATACCCTGCAAAGCTGCCGGTGTAGGGCCCCGTAGTAGGCTGGGTGAGGGTGTAGTGCAGCGGCGGCGTGGGCGGGGCTAAGGTATAGGTTCCCGCGCCTACGTACACGTTGAAATAACCCGAAGTATCGAACGTGCCGAGGCTGGCAGTGGTGGCCTGGATGGCTTGTAGCACCATATTGCGGGGGAAGGGCCCCTCGGCGGCATCGCGCACGCCGTTGCCGTTGGCATCGAGATACAGCCGGCCGCGCACGGTGTTGTGCTTGGTGCCGATGCGGGCCACGCTGATGCCCGCGCCCACCTGCGTGTGCTCGCCCAGCAGGAAAGTAGGCGGCACCGGGCCCGAGCCGCCCCTGGGTGAGACGCTGCCAGGAGCCGTGACGTAATACAAATTTCCCCGGCGGTCAGCCTCCAGCGACACCATGTCGGTGTAGGCGTAGGAAACCTGGGGGTTCAGGTCGCCGGCGTTGCGGCTGAGGCTGACCCACTGCGGCACGCCGGCCGCGTTGAAGTGAATCAGGTTTTCGTACTCGCGCAGCTCGAAATTTCCCAGCACTGGTACCGACAGCACGGGGCGGTTATCAACCGTAGCCCGAATGGTTACTTCGCCTGCATTGTCCACCACCAGGTGGGTGCCTTGGTTGTAGTTGTAAAATACGCTGCTTGAATTGGCCACCTGCGGGTTCTGGTTCGTGACCCAAAGCAGGGCCCCGGATGGGCTGTATTTGGCCACGCCGACCACCGTATTCTGGAAGCCAATGGGATTGACGCCGATGGCGCTGCCGCCGGTGACGTAATAGTTGCCGGCCGAGTCGGCGGCGGCGGCACTCGGGGAGGGTACGGGGGCGGTAGACGTGCCGCCGCCGCCGCTGGGCCGAATCCAGCTTAGCGCGCCCGTGGAGCCGATGTTGGCAATGAAGCTATCGGTGGTACCGACCGGCTGTCGGCTCGTGAGCACGGCGGTTCCGTTGAAGAACAGGCTTTGGTTGAAGGTGCCAATCAGCAGCACGCCTCTATCGGCCCGGTGGCCCAGTATTAGCCCGCCAAGGCCCGAAGGGTAGCGGTACACGTAGGTGCCGTTGGTGGTGGTGAAGGGGGTGGCGCGTAGGCGGCGCACCCACTCGCCGGTGCCGGCCGGGGTGTTGCCCAGCAGAAACATTTCGGTTGAGTCGATGGGCATGCCGCCCACGGTGCCCACCCCGCGGAAGGGCGCTTGCGTGTCGATGTGGTCGGCGAGGTAGAAGTTACCCCGGCCATCGACGGCCAATTCCGGCGTCGCATTGATGTTGAACGGCAGGGGGCGCGTCCAGAGCAGGGCCCCGTTGGCGTCGCATTTGCCATAAAAGCCCTGGTAAGAGCCGGCCGGTACGTTGACGGCCGCCGGGATGGGCACGCCATCCCAGGTCGCACCCGACTGGAACTCGCCTACCAGGAAAAAGCCCCCGTTCACCGGGTCGGCCTTGAAGCCGTTGCGGCTGCCGAGGGGCACCCGGATTCGGCGGACATACTTTACCCAGCGCACCCGCCCCGTCGAATCGTATTTAACAAGGTGTACACCAGCTCCTGCCGGACCGCTGCCGTTCAAGATGAGCTGCCCGCCCACTCGGGCGCTGTCCTGAAAGCTGAAGCCGATGTAGGTGTTGCCATTCAAATCGGTGGAGCCGCCCTGCTCAACGGCGACGTTGCTGCCCAGGTTGTGGGCCAGCTGCACCCAGTCGTATACCTGGGCATTGGCCGGACGAATCGCACTGGCCAGCAGCATTGCCAAAAGCAGCGCGTAAGAGAATAATTTCATAGATGCGGAAGAAAAAGCAATGAAGTAAAAGGAACCCTGTGGTCTGGTAAGCAGTGGGCCGCCCCGGCCGGAGCGCGGCACTACCGGTTTCTGCAGGCCAGACCGGAGACGCCCGAAAAAGGCTGCTATCCTGTTTAAAAATAATCTACAGCTTGAACCGCACGCCTAGCTGCAGGCCCGTGGCCGTGGGCCGCTGAATGAGGCCGGTTTCGGCCTTGTACACCGACAGGGCCTGCCAGCGCATGCTCGGCGCCACACTCACGCTGAGGCGGTTGGTGAGGGCGTAGTTCAGGGCCAGCGAGCCGGACAGGGCTACATTGAGGGCGCGGAAAGGCCCGTTGCCGGCCGTGATGGCTTGAGTGCGGAAGGTTTCGCCGTCGTCGGTCACCACCTGGGTGCCGCCCAGGAAAAACTGGAGCTGGGCGCCGGCTGCCACATCGGCCCACCAGCGGCCCGGCCCCAGGCTGAGGCGGTAGCGTAGCAGCACCGGCACCGTGAAGAAGCGGTAGTTGGGCTGCAACTGCCTAGTGGTGAGGGTTTCCTTTTTGCTGATGAGGGGGGTGAGCACCTTGCGCGTGGTGTGCACGGTGTCGTGCTGCACGATGGTGCTGAACACGGTGTCCTGGCGCGGCACGTACACGGTATCGTAGCGAATAACCTGGCCGCTGCCGTTGAAGATGGGCGAGAGTTGCGGCACCTGCACGATGCGGATGGAATGCGTCTGGTTGGTGCTGGTGTAGACGTTGACAGTGTGCGTGGTGGTACTGTCGTAAATCACACTAATGGCCGTGGTTTTATTGGTAATGCGCAGGTCGGCCCCGAAGGTGCTGTAGCCCATGCCGCCGCCCACGCTCAAGCGCGGCGTGAGCTGGTACTCGGCCAGCGCGGCGGCACTGAAGCCGGCGCGGCCCGTTTCGTGGTTGCGGCGCAGGGCCGTGAGTGGGTCGTTTTCGGGCCCTTGCAGGGTGAGTGTGTTTTGCTCCGGCGTAGCCGTGAGCAGCACGCTCCAGCGATGTTTAATGGCAGTTTTCTCCGTGGAGTCAGCTTGGGGCCCAGCCGCTGCTGCCGAGGCCGCCGACGCAGCGCCGGGCAGGTCGCCGAGGGCCAGCAGCAGGCTGTCGGTGCGGCGCTGGAGGCGCAGCAGTTCGGCCCGCTCGCGCCGCAGCGTGCCAATGAAGACGGTGCGGTTTTCAGCGTCCTGCGGCCCGGCGGCCAGCGTGGCCGTGCTGGGCAGCTGCACCAGCGTTTGGTGTTCCAAAGCTGCCAGCGGACGTAGAGTAGGCGGCAGCGAATCGGCGGCAAGGGATGCGGCAACGCCGACGGAAACCTCACCCGCTACTGACGGCGCAGTCACCGCTTCGCGCGAGTCAGCCACCGGCTTTGCTGACTTCGAATTCAGCTTTTCAGCCCTCAACCGCCGCTTGCTGGGGCTGAGAATTGCCAGGCCAAAGTTCGGGTTCGGCACTTTCGTGTTCGATTTCACCAAAAACAAGGACGATTTCGTCAAATTCGAATGCATTTTTACCGAATTCGAGCTTGATTTTGCCAAGTTGGAGCTTGAATTTGGTAAACTCGAATTCGTTTTCGCCAAAGTCGAGCCCGTTTTTGCCAAAGTGAAGTCCGTTTTTGACGGATTCAAATTCGAGTTTGCCAAATCGGAGTCCGATTTTGCCGAATCTGGCCTTCCGACTACGCTCACGCGCTTGGTTTCTGTCGGCGTGGTCGAGTAGTGCGGCAGCAGCCAGCCGCCCAGCCCGGCCAGCAACGCCGTGAGGCCAAACAGAAACGGCAGCGGCACGGGCCGCCGTCGGCGCCGGGGCATAGGAGGCGGGCCGATGTGTGGCGAAATGCCCGGCCACACCTTGGCGGTGGGCGGCGGGGCAAACTGCTCAAACTTGCTGCGCAACGATTGGTCGAGGCGGTCGTCTTCGGCTTCGGGAATCATAGTCGGTAATAGCTGGTCTGCCGCTGGTGCAGCAGGTGAAGTTGTTTGCGGGCCTTGCTGAGCTGGGCTTTGGAAGTACTCTCCTGAATACCCAGCATTTCCGCGATTTCGCCGTGGCTGTAGCCATCCACGGCGTAGAGGTTGAGGACCATGCGGCAGCCGTCGGGCAGCTGCTCCATTAGGGCCAGCACCTCGGCCACGCCCAGGCGGTCGAAGGCGTCGGCGTCGGGTGCGAAGGGCTCGGGCACATCGTCGAGTAGCATTTGCTGGCGCCGATGCTGCCCGCTCTGCCAGTGGTTGAGGGCGGTATTCACTACAATGCGCCGCATCCAGCCCTCAAAAGAGCCCTCGCCACGGAATTCCGCGAGGCGGGTAAAGACCTTGATGAAAGCATCCTGGAGGATATCTTCGGCTTCATCCATCGAGCGAGTGTAGCGCCGCGCAATGCCCAGCATCAGGGCGGCGTAGCGGGCATAGAGCTTCCGTTGCGCCGCTGGTTCGTAGCGACGGCAGGCAGCAATAAGCTCGTCCAGTTCCGTAGAAAGGGGCATTAAATCGGGAAAGCAGCGGCAACCCGGCCGGGCGCTGCCCGGCAGACAAGTTACTTCCCGAAAAGGCTGCCGGAGTTGGCAAAGATTTTTTAAGGTCGGGCTGGACGTCATGCTGAGCTTGTCGAAGCATCTCGCGTGCAGTAGCAATTATTTACTCTCGCGGTAGAGATGCTTCGACAAGCTCAGCATGACAGCACACACCCTCTACTTCCCTTCCTCCCTGTTCAGCTGTTTCAGCAGCACCCCGTTCGTCCACCCAAAGCCATCCTGCAACGGGTACTCGCCGCCGCCGGCGGGCCGGTTGATGTTCACTACGTCGTATTTCTCCAGCAGCTTACCAGTTTGCTGAAACACGCGGCTATTGAGGCGCACCCAGCGGTGGGCAATGGTGTCGGCCAGCGGCTTTTGGTCGTAGCGCGTCAGGCCCTCCACGGCCAGGTATTGCAGCGGGGCCCAGCCGTTGGGGGCATCCCACTGTTGGCCGGTGGTGCCGAGGGTGGTCACCAGCCCACCAGGCTTGAGGAAGCTGGTTTTCAGCCCTGCTCCCACCCGCTTGGCCTGCTCTGGCGTGGCCAAGCCAAACGCCAGCGGAAACACCCCCGCCAGCGAGCGCACCTGTGAACGTTGGCGCAGCCGCCAGTTGTAGTCCTGAAACCAGCCGGCTTTGGCATCCCAGCTCGTGGCCAGCAGCGCCGCTTTGCGCTGCTGGGCTTTCGCCAGATAGCTGCGCGCCTGGGCCGGTTGGCTGGCCACCCGGGCCGCTTCGGCCAAGGCGTTTTCCAGGTTATACAGCAGGCAATTGAGGTCTACGGGCACGAGGTCAGTGGTTTGAATGCTGGCCAGCCCGCCCCCAGCTTTAAACCAGCGGCTGCTGAAATCCCAACCGGAGGCGGCGCCGGCCCTCATGTTGCGGTAGACCTGGGCGGGCGGCAGCTGGCCCTTCTTTGCGGCGGCCACGTCCTCGGCGTAAGACTCTTCGCGGGGCTGGTCGCTCTCGTCCCAGTAGCGGTTCAGCACTGCGCCGCTGGGCAGGCGGACTACGCGGCGGCTGGCCGTGCCGGGCTTCAGGGTTTCGGCGCCGCGCATCCAGTAGCGGTACTCCGCTTCCAGCGCAGCGCGGTAGCGGAGCAGCTCGGCGTTGCCGCGCTCCCGCACCAGCAGCTGCACCATGCTGGCAAAAAACGGCGGCTGCGAGCGGGTTAGGTAGTAAGTGCGGTTGCCATTGGGCACGAAGCCAAACCGGCCGATGAGGTAGGCAAAATTATCGGTGATGTCGCGCAGCAGCTCCCCTTTGCCCGCCTCCGCCAGCCCCAGCATGGTGAAGTACGAATCCCAGTAATACACCTCTCGGAACCGCCCGCCCGGCACCAGATACGGCTTAGGCAGCGGCACAATGGAGCGAAAAGTTGCCAAAGAATCAGTCGGGTCCACAGCCGGAGCCGAAGGCCGGGCCAGCACCGCCCACAGCGTATCGAGGTGGTGACGCAGCCCTGCGCTCACGTCGCTGTGGAAGGGCACGAAATTATCCGTCGGCAGCTCAAAATACTTTGCCACAAAAGCTTTCAGCTGAAAGCCTGGCTGGCTTTTCTCACGCCGCCAGGCCGCCAGGATGACGGCCGGTGGCTGCTTGGGCGCGGCATCGACGAAGGTCTTATTATCGGGGAAAATGCGGCCCAGCTGCACCGCTTCGAACAAACCCGGAAACAGCTGCCGGGGCGAAGCCGGTCGAGCCGCCGCCGCAGTTTTGGGGGCCGCTGGTGCAGGCGCTGCTGGCGCCGGCTTGGGTGCGACAGGCGTCGCATTTTCCGTTTGGGCCCGGCCCGGCAAGATGCCCAGCAGCCCCAGCAGCCAGCAGAATAGTAGTCTTTGCATGGGCGAAAAGATGTCGTTTCGATGCGGCCTTGCGGATGGAAATGCAGGCTGACTTTGGGCTTACGTGTGGCACTGGCTTTTCGCTTCACCCACTGGGCCGGCGCGGGGGGCGCTCAGTGCTGAACATCTGGCGCGAAGCTTATTCAACGGCAGGCAAGTACAAGTCAGGTACCCTGTGTTTTAGCTAAATGAAGACGATAACTAAAGAAATAGTTTTTAAACTAAAGTTTTAGTTATACGTTTGCATCATCGTGTCATCTACCTTAAAACCATTGCTGATGGACCCTGCTTCCTTTCCCGAACTCACCCGCGCCGAAGAACAAGTGATGCAGGTACTCTGGCGCCAAGGACCTTCCTTCGTGAAGGATGTGCTGGCGGCGCTGCCTGCCCCGCAGCCAGCCTACAATACGGTGTCCACCATCATTCGCATTCTCGAAACCAAGGGTTTTGTGGGCCACGAAGCCTTTGGGCGTACGCACCGCTACTTCGTGCTCGTAGCCCAGGACGACTACCGCCGCTTCTCGCTACGCAAGCTGCTGGGTGGCCACTTCGGCAATTCCTTCAGCTGCCTCGTTTCCTTCTTTGCCAAGGAAGAAAACCTCGACGCCGCGCAGCTCGATGAGTTGCTCCGCCATGCTACTCACCCCCCAAAAAACACCGACGATGAACCAGCTCAGCCTGCTTAACTGGATGCTGCTCAGCGTTGCGCTGCTGGGCGCGTGGTGGGCCTGCTACCGTCTGGTCTTGCACCAGGAGCGCAGCTTCGCCTACAACCGGGTCTTTCTGGTGCTGGGGCCGCTGCTAGCGGCGGGCCTGCCTTTGCTGCCGCTGGCGTGGCCGGCCAGTTGGTGGGGTGCCGGGCCGGCCGGGTTACCCGGTATAGCCGGCGTACTGCTGCCTGCCGCCGAAGTGTCTGGTGGCAACGCGGCAGCCAGCGCAGCCATCAACTGGACGCTGTGGCTGAAAGCGGTGTACCTGGCTGGAGTAGGACTGATGCTGGCGCGGCTAGCGTTAGGCCTAACCCGCTTGTGGCGCATCAGCCGCCGTTTGCACCACGAAAAGCAGCCGGGATACACACTAGCCGAAACCCACGGCCAGCTGCCCACCAGCTCGTTCGGCGCGGTCATTTTTTGGGATGAAACGCTGCCGCTGAGTCCAGATGAAGCCCGGCAAGTGCTGCGCCACGAGTTGGCGCACATCCGGCAGGGCCACACCTACGACCTCCTGCTGCTGGAGCTGCTGCGTGCCGTGCTGTGGTTCAACCCTTTCGTGCACCTGTGTGGCCGGGCGCTGGCCCTCACTCATGAGTACCTGGCCGACGCCGCCGCACTGCGCTCCGAAGGGTCCACGCCTTCGCTTTCGCCTTCTTCCTACACCCAACTGCTGGCCCGGCAAGTGGCCAGCCGCCTCGGTTTCTCGGTTCCGCTTGCGCACTCTTTTTCTCATTCCCAAACCCTAAGCCGCATTGCCATGATTCAGAAAACCACTCCCGTCCGCCGCTGGAAACAGTGGATTGCGCTGCCCCTGTTGGGCCTACTCATTGTTGCCGTTGCCTGTGAGAAAGCCGCGCCACTGGCTGAACCGGCCGTCTCGGCTGCCTCCCCCAATGCGGTCGTTCCCCCGCCCCTTCCCCCAATGGTGTACGAAACCGTGGAGCAAATGCCCGAACTGCCGGGCGGCGGTGGGGCAGAAGCCATTGTCAACAACATTCAGCAGCACTTGGCCTACCCCGATGTGCCGCCCACCCGCCGCAAGAACGGCAATATGTTCATTTCCTTTATTGTGACCGAAAAAGGGGAAGTCCAGGCTGTGAAAGTGCTCAAAAGCCTGGGGCCGGAATATGACGCGGTTGTCGAAGAAGCTATTCAGAAGCTACCCAACTTCGTGCCTGGCCGCAAGGGTGGTAAGGCCGTGGCCGTGAGCTACACCGTGCCCATTCGATTTGTGTGGAAAGCCGATGTGCGCGTTTCCAACGGCCTGCCGCTTAGCTGGTACGGCTGGACCATGGATTCGCCCGGCGCGGGCTGCTAATAGCTGCACCGTTCTTGCCAATAGCTTATAACATATTGATTCAACCCAGAGAAACCGTTCGAAAAGCTCCGGCCTGCGCCGGGGCTTTTGTGCGTTTTGGTGGGTAGCAGTGGCGGCGGGCGCTACCTTTCGCTTGCAATCAGACGCGCTGGTTGTAGTTGTTTTGTAATTGTCAGGCGATAACGAAACCTGCGGGCTGATAACCGACAACGAGTAACCAACAACCAACCCATGTCCCGCCTTTCCGTTGCCCTCCAGGCCCTGCGCAGCCTGGCCCGCACCCCTTCGCTGCTCAACCACGTGATAACCGGCGATGTGGCCCGTTGGCAGCAGCAGGCCCTCGTCCACACTGGCCGCAGCCTCACGGCCAAGGGCTTGCCCATGGTGTCGCTGGCCCATTTCCTGAGTCCAGCTGATACGGTGGTGCGCCCTTTCGCCTTCCGCGAAGGCGGCTCCCTGCCAACGGACTTACTGCTATTGCGCGCCCTGGCCCGGCGTGTGCCCGGCTGTCGCTACCTCGAAATCGGCACCTGGCGCGGCGAGAGCGCCGCCAACGTGGCCGAAGTAGCCGCCGAAGTCTTCACCCTGAACCTGTCGGACGCCGAAATTCGCGCGCTCGGCCTGCCCGAGCGCTACATCAGCTTGCATGGTTTTTTCTCCAAGCCGCTGCCCAACGTTCGCCACCTGCACGGCAATTCCGCCACCTACGACTTTGCCAGCCTAGGCGAGCCGTTCGACGTGATTTTTATCGATGGCGACCACCGCTACGAGGCCGTGCGGACCGATACGCGCCGCGTGTTCGAGCACCTAGTGGGGCCCAACACGACTGTGGTGTGGCACGATGCCAGCC
>Ga0265780_10009664_pt1 | contig 11543 bp, 8 predicted proteins | sample P1T30metagenome_FD_192432 | JGI IMG/M metagenome (GOLD analysis project Ga0265780, IMG submission 192432) | Plant litter microbial communities from East Loma Ridge, Irvine, California - P1 T30 | ecosystem: Environmental > Terrestrial > Plant litter > Unclassified | place: USA: California... | reverse complement strand
GGCGGTGCGCGAACTACGCAAATTTGGCTATAGCCGCTGACCGCTGTGAGGACCGCAGGGCTTAGCGTTGTTTAGCGGAGAGTCAGCGCTCTGCCCTCTAAATGGTGAAGTTCACTTCTCAACCGCGACACAGTTTATGCCGCCGGACTTAGCGTACTGTCGTTCATCACAAGCACGCGTTCGGCCGCTTCAACGGTCTCCCGGCGATGGGCGACAACGATTCTAGTGATACCGAGAGCTTTTATTGATCTATTCACCGCATTTTCATGAAACACGTCTAGATGTGACGTGCCTTCGTCGATAAATAATATCTTCGGCCGCCGATACAACGCGCGAGCAAGCAAAACCCTTTGCTTTTGTCCTCCCGATAGAGTCGATCCCATGTCGCCAACTAAAGTCTCATATTGCATCGGCATCTTTAATATATCATCATGAATCGATGCAGCTAAGCTTGCCTCTATAACCATCTCCATGTCTACTTTATCATCGAACAGACCAATATTGTCGGCTAATGAGCCACTGAACAGGTTATCTTCCTGCAGGACAGCAGCGATCTGTCTATGAAAGCTTTTATATCCGAATGACGCCAAAGGTCGCCCATCGATGATTATCTCGCCGCCCTCCGGTTGAACAAGGCCAGTAAGAATTTTTATCAGAGTAGATTTTCCACCCCCAGACGGCCCAGTTATAGCTAAATGGTCTCCCGCTTCGACAGCCATATTGACGTTTGAAAGTACAAGTGGGTCAGACGGCGAATATCGGTACGATATATTTCGTGCTTCAATGCGACCAACAAGGATGTTCTCGTTATCGTCAAGTATAAAGCTCGGATCACTATCAGATAATGCGATATCAGCTATGCGCTCAAGATGTAGGCTGGTCATTCTGAGAGCGGCCACCTGATCAATTAATCTACTACCAGCCTGTAAAAATTGTCCTTTATAGGCGGTGTAGGCGAATATCATTCCAACACTAAACCCAGTCCCATCCATAACAAAGCGCGCCGCGATCATAATAGAAATTATATTTTCTATAGAAAACAATACGTTATTGGCAGCGCTTTGCCAAATCGATATTCTAGAGATATGTGCATTTGCGTTGACGGATGTCACCAACTTACTTTGCCAATGAGCATGTCGCAACATTTCACTACCAGATAGACGCAATGTTGTCATGCCGTGCAAAGATTCTATGAAAGTCGTTTGCTCTTCCCCTCCAGCAATTATTTGATCCTCCTGCGCGTTACGCTGAAGAGAAAAAGAGATACCTTTAATCAATGCATAAAGAAAAAATGTAGAGAGCGCGATAAGCGTCAGAGTCTTGTTGTAAACAAGCATAAATACAAGGGTAAATGCTGCTAAGGCACCATCGACAAGGACTGCGATCGCACCAGTCGTTAGGATTTGCTGTATCGGCAACACCGATTGAAACCGAGAAAGAATGTCACCAGTGTGTCGCTTTAAGAACCATTCGATTGGAAGCTCGAACATCTTTTTCGCAACATTTGTTGCCATGCCGAAGCCGAGCGATGTGCCGGCGAATAACATTACAAACGACCTCAAATACGTCGTGACGATGCTGAATGCATTCAGCAAAATAAATCCTGTAGCTAAGCTCGTCATCAAATTGTAGTCTTGTGACGGTATAACTTTATCGACGATTATTTGAATATAATATGGATTTATAAGAGAGAAAAATTCGAGCAAAACGCTAAGTATCAATATCTGAGAAAGTGCCCTTTTTGATCCATCGATTTTTGACCAAAATTGCCTAAGATGCAGCCGTTCATGCTTAACTTCTGGTTTGAAATTCAGACCAACATCAAGTTCTAAAGCAACTCCCGTAAAACTCTTTGAAACTTCATCAATCTTGAGCCATCGAGATCGTCCACCCGGATCATGTATTTTAGCTCGTCGCCCGCTCACTCGCTCGAGTACGACGTAGTGATTCATGTTCCAATGTAGGATTGCGGGGGTTCGGACGCTTCCAATCTCATCTAGAGGAAGCTTGATCGCCCGGGGAACCATCCCGATCTTATGAGATAACTCGATCAAGCTGCGCAACGTAGCGCCGCGCATCGAAGGCGAGAACCGACGACGCATCGTCCCTATATCAACATCAAGGCCGTGATACTTTGCGATCATTGTCACACAAGCCAAGCCGCATTCTGCAAATTCCGCCTGCCGTATGAGTTTAACCGCCTTCTTCCGGAAAAATCCTAACTCCAGCATCCGCCTAGCGCCCAGCCGTTGCAAACAAAGGGTCGAACAACCAACGCAATAAGCTCTGGCGATCTGTGACGATCCTTGCCGTGACCGTCATACCCGGGATTAATTTCTCTGGTTTCCCGTAGATTAGCAATGACTGAGTATTGAGCGTTGCATTCGCTGGGTATACATTGATAGTCGAGTTGTTGGCGCCTGTTTTCTGTATAGAAGAATTGGATACATTCCGAATCACACCTTGCACCATGCCAAACCTACTGTACGGGAAAGCATCAACTGCTAAATTTACTTTCATACCAGCCTTCACAAAGCCGATTGCGGTTTCAGGAATTATCAACTGAGCATCGAGCCTTGATGCAGCTGGAACCACGGTCATTAATAATGCCTGTGGTGACACACTCTGGCCGGGACGAAACATAACCGAGGTTACGGTACCAGTAACTGGAGCTCTTAAGCTGTATGCTCGCGCGCCGCGCACGTTGGCCGTCTGCTGATCAATCTGGGCGCGTGATGCACTTACCTCAGCAACCTGAGCATCTGCCTGAGCCTTGAGTTGCGCGGCGTTATGTTTCGCCTGTGTGATCTCAGAGATTCTGCTCATCATATTTTGTTCTAATTGAAGTAACTGTTGTTGGCGTGTAAGGACAAGCTCTCTCCTTTGTTGTATATCACGCCCGCTGATAAATCCTCGGGATGCTACTGATTGGGCACGTAGGAGATCTGTTTGCGCGGATTCTATAAGCTCTTTCTGAACCATTTCCTCGCCACGGATCTGGCCAATTTCAATATTCAGTCCGTTTATTTGTGCACTTATCTGCTGCTGTTGAGCAAGGGCGGCCACACGAACAGCCCCGATCCTTTCGCCCAAACTTTGATCCTGTTTGACGGCGCCAGCCTCAATCTGTGCGGCGGTTGACGATTCTCCTAAGCCGCTTTCCTCGGCCCGAATTACTGCGAGTTTTGCCCCCGCCGGCACCATTTCCCCGTCATGCACAAGAAGATCGGATATAACTCCGCTCCGGGAAGGAATAATCTGAATAGACCCGTCTCTTGGCTCGATGATCCCAGCTGCAATTTCGATTCTAGAATAGGTCGCCATGAAGAAGAACATAAAAGTAGTGATGAAAAAAAAGAACAGCAGGTATCCTGTCACCTGCCACGAGGCTGGCATTGATATAAAAACCGGGCCCGATAAGCGGTGTGAACGTTTATCTAGTACCTCTGGTCGAAATAGATTCATCAATGGATTCCTGCGACATTCATTGATTATGTATTTTTGGACGCCCGTTCATGTTTTAAGCATTTGCTTTGGGACGCAAAAAAGTATGAGGCCGACACTCGGAAATAATGTTGCGAGCAGGTTCCAAACTACGTGCGTAATCAAGATTCTAAACCCAAAAACCATTAGGCTTTTATGGATCTCGCCATCTAATTTAGTACTAGATGATTGGTACATGAACAAGAACGCTATAGCCTTACCAGGACTTGATATGCTAATACCGTGAAATATTAGCGCAAATATAAAAACAATAATGTTAGCAGCTTTGCTACCACGCGCGGTGTAATAAATGAAGATTAAGGCGCCTGATTCTACGATCGGCGCAAGCAGATTATCTATTAAGATCGCGTCTGTAGTGATCTTGGTGTAACTGTGCAATGACAGCCAGCAAAACTGCTGTAATAATGACCGATATGGTCCTATCGCTGTCGCTAATGCCAATGTGGAGCAGGTGACGATAAGGAAACAACCCACTCCCCTAAGGGCCGCCCAGCAAAACTCGATGAAAAGTCTCTGTTTTTTGCCAAATAGCGTCACAAATATGAAATTCCGTGCTCGACCAATCCGTAATCTGTCGCCAAAGGCGAAGCAAGGGGCATTTTTCCGTTGACGTTCTCATAGCCCTTTGGGAGTGTGGACTAGGCCCAATCTGGGGTCGGGTCAGGCAGGGGAAGGTTATGATCGAACTAACGTTGGCAGAGATCGAACTCGTTTCTGGCGGCACAACCGATAAGCAGAAGCCACAAACAGTATTTCAACAAATACGCGATCAGATTGCGGCAGGAAATTTTGGTGCTGCTATTGGCATGATTATGGACAACCCGTTTACATTGACAGGAAGTATGGTTGACTCAGTCCTCGGAATGATTGGTCCGAATAGCCAACAAAGCCGTGATGTCGCTGATGCATTGTCCAAGTATCAAGTGCCAGCAGAATGAGTATGCCGGCGAGTGGGGGAGTGCAAGCTCCCCTATTTCGTGATTTGCGCTGAACTCACACGCTTAACAGGTTACTGAAATCGGGCTTCCATTGAGCGTTCAGATGTGACTCCGTTTTCAGCATTGAGTTGCGTGGAGCGGTAGCGATCCGAGCATCGGATGCTCGGCCTGGGAAGCTGTTTTCCTGCGCATCTTGAGCATCGCGTGCCGATTGCCATCCGCTCTGATTATCCCGACCCGAGGGTTCGTGTTATCACCCACGGGAGCGGGTCAGGGGCGGCCACGCTTGGCAAACCAGCTATCGCAGAATTTTATGAAATTGCGTGCCGGATGCCGCGGGGTGATGTTCTTTTCCCCCAGCCAACTCCGCCATTCGCGTTCGAGGTGATGGATGTCCCAGCCCGGCGCATGCCCGCGCGCCTCGTGCAGAACGTCGGGATCGAGCCTGCCTTGCCACGGCTCGGCCGAGGGTAGGGCGCTTGGCATCGTGCGGCGATTGACGAAGCGCACGCGGTCGGTGACGTCATCGAAATGCACTTCGTAATCGGGCAGGTGGTTGCCCTGGGCCAGCTCGCGCACGGCCCGGCGGAATTCCTTGAGGTCCGACTTCGAACCGGACTTGTGGTGCAGAGTATCGACGCGGATCTCCAGTTCCCCCTGCGACCCGCAATGCTTACGCGCTAGTTCGTAGATACGCCGCTCGATCGGCTTGCGCAGGCGGAAATAGTCGCGGCTGAGCGTCAGCACCTCATTATGCCGTATGGCGTTAAACACCCAATCGGAGAGCTTGATGTCGCAGTAAATCAGGCGACCATCCACGCCTTCTTTGCGGCGCATGCCGGCGTTTTCGATCAATCCAAAATTCTCATACTGCACCTCATCGCCGGTACGGATATCCGTGCGAATGCGTGTGCCGGCAAGCCGGTCGAGGCCTTCCTGCAGCGACAGGTACTCACGCCCCGACGTGCCGCGATTGGTGAAGATCAGCAGTTCCCGGCTATTGATGCGCACCGTCTGGGAGACTTTCTCACCTCGGTTGAGCTTCGCCATGATCTGCGAAATACAATAGATCAGGATGTCCTTGTCGTAGATGGTCGCGAGACCTTTGACGCTCGGCGTGATTTCTAAAACGTTGCCGTTATGCTCGTAGCGACGGATGGCGGTCTCTGGCTTCTTCGACAGCGAATAGGGGTCATCGCAGAACCTCTTCTCGAACGTACGCTAAGAGTTTCCTGACCTGACCGGCCTCGGTCACGATCCACTTGTGTGGCAGCGCCGCTTAGCTTATTAGCGACTTAGCTAATAGGTGATAGTATGAACGAGGTTTTCGACGCACTGGCGCATCCAATACGCCGGCAGATACTCGAAATGCTCAAGGACGGGGGCAAGACGGCCGGCGTGCTGGCCGACGCCTTTCCGGTGTCGAAACCCACCATGTCGGCCCATTTCGCGAAGCTGAAATCGGCAGGTCTGATCCAGGGCGAGAGCCGACGCGGGAGCATCACCTACACGCTTAACGTCTCCGCGCTGGAGGAAGTCGTGCTCGGTTTCATGACCCGGATGGGTGTCGGCGAGGACAAGGGGGTATCGCGATGCGTTCCCGCCCGCTGATCGTCATTTCGTTCGTCATCATTGGCCTTCTCGCGATGATCGCCTTCATCGCGTTGTCGAGGTTCCCGGCTGGCGCTCAGTTGCCGGTGCACTGGAACGCGGCTGGAGAAGCGGATCGGTTCTCGGATGCCGGCTATGCGCTGTTCCTGCCGGTTGTCTTGTCCGCCGGCATGTCCGGCATCTTTGCCGTTCTGCCTCGCATCGAGCCGTTACAGGATCGAATGAGCGGCAGTGCTGCCCTGTTGGACACCTGTTGGACGGGGCTGCTGGCGCTGATGCTCCTGATGCAAGTCGTCATCGCGGCGCCTGCCTTTGGTACGGTTCTTCCGCCCACGGTCATGATGGCCGGGGTGGGGCTCTTGCTGATCGCGATCGGCAATGCGTTGCCCAAGTCGCGCCCCGGCTATTTCATCGGCATCCGTACGCCATGGGCGCTGATGGATACCGACAACTGGATCGCCACCCATCGGCTGGGTTCAAAGACGATGATGGCGGGCGGGGTGGTGATTGTGGCGGTCATGATGGCTCCGATCGCCGGGCAAACGCGCTCGATAGCCGTGAGCATCGCGCTCGCAGTCATGGTGATCTCGCCCATCGCATATTCCTGGTGGCTCTGGCGCCGCAACGTCACTCGGGCCTGATCCCTTCTTCATTGGAGACATGACATGCTGTCTGCTGCGCTGGCGATCATGCTTGCCCTCGGCACCCCGACGCAGGTGAGCGGCGACATCGAAGCTCCCGGCCCCAGCGGCCCCCTAAAGGGAACGTTGGCCCTACCCGCGAAGGATGCGCCGATCGTCTTGATGATACCCGGCTCCGGTCCAACCGACCGGGACGGAAACAGTCCGCTCGGCGTGCGCGCCGCGCCGTACCGGCTGCTCGCCGAAGGACTGGCCGGGCAAGGGATCGGCAGCGCCCGCATCGACAAGCGCGGCATGTTCGGCAGTCAGAGTGCCGTGAGTGACGCCAACGCGGTGACAATCGACGATTACGTCCGCGACACCGGCGCCTGGGTCGATGCCATCCGTGCCCGGACGGGAGTCCGATGCGTCTGGCTGCTGGGTCATAGCGAGGGTGGGCTCGTGGCGTTGGCGGCTGCCTCAAAGGTGGACCACCTCTGCGGCTTGGTCCTCGTCGCCACGGCAGGACGACCACTCGGGGACGTGCTGAAGGAGCAGTTGCGCGCCAATCCTGCCAACACGCCGCTGCTGGCTGCGGCCGACCACGCGATCGACGAACTATCGGCCGGGCGACGTGTCGATACGACAAACCTGCCGCCAGCACTTGCACCGCTCTTTAATCCTGCCGTGCAGGGTTTTCTTATGAGCGCCTTCGGGCTCGACCCCGCGGCACTGGTGGCCAAGGTCGCGAAGCCGGTACTGATCGTGCAGGGACAGCGCGACCTTCAGGTATTGGTCGCCGACGCCGAACGCCTGAAGCAGGCCGCGCCACACGCGACACTCGTCATCCTTCCGGATGCCAACCACGTGCTGAAGCAGGTCAGTTCGGATGAGCGCAGCGCCAACCTGGCTACCTACGCCGCTGACGATTTGCCGCTAGCACCCGGCGTGGTGGATGGGATCGCCCGCTTCGTAAAATCACGCTGACGCTGAGACACGACGCTTTCGCTGGTCGAGCATTCGCTGTCCGTCGCTGCGCAGCTCACCCTTCGGTCCGACGAAGCGATAGAGCGTCTGGCGGGTGATCCCGAGTTCGGCGCACAACTCGGCGACCTTCGTTTCAGGCTTGCCCATCGCCGCCTGGGCGAGGCGCAGCTTGGCGGGCGTCATCTTGAACGGGCGACCGCCGCTCCGCCCGCGGGCGCGCGCAGCGGCGAGGCCAGCCTTGGTGCGTTCAACGATCAGCTCGCGCTCGAACTCGGCGAGGCCGGCGAAGATCGCGAAGACGAGCCGGCCATTGGCGGTGGTGGTGTCGATCGACGCGCCCTCGCCGGCGAGCACCTTCAGTCCGATGCCGCGCTTGGTCAGGTCGCCGACCAGATTGACGAGGTGGCGCAGGTCGCGCCCCAACCGGTCGAGCTTCCACACCACCAGCGTGTCGCCGTGGCGCAGCGCCTTGATGCAGGCCTCCAGCCCCGGCCGGTCATCGCGCTTGCCCGATGCGGCGTCGGTATAGAGGTGATGCTCCAGATCGACGCTGGCCTTGGCCAATGCGTCGCGCTGGAGGTCGATGACCTGGCTGCCGTCCGCCTTCGATACCCGCGCATAGCCGATCAGCGCCGTCACTTTAACGAGCGTCCACGTGACAGATGACGGCAGCGCCACAAGCTGGCACCTTTCTGTCACTTAACCAGTCACCTCGGCTATGTCGTGTCAACGTCATCATGGCATGATTGTGTGACAGCAGGGGGAACAGGGTCAAGATGGTCGCGCAAATCCTGTCGCCGGCGCAGCGCGCCGCGCTGTTCGATCCGCCATCGGACCCCGCCACGATCGAGCGACTATACACGCTCGGCCCCGACGATCTGGTCGAGGTGTTCCGGCGAAGGCGGGCCGCCAACCGGATCGGATATGCGGTGCAGCTCGGCTACCTCCGCCACCCCGGCCGGGCGATCGAACCCGGTGAGGTGCCACCTGCGGCGATGCTTACGGTGCTGGCTGCCCAGATTGGCTGCGCGCCCGACGCCTTCACCGACTATGCCGCGCGCGACACGACGCTGCGCGAGCATCGTACTGAGATCGAACGCAGGCTCGGCCTCCGCACCTTCGAGCGCGCCGATCGCGGAATGGTCTTCGCAACCGCCAGCGAGGTGGCCGCATCCACCGATCGCTGCGATGCCATTGTCGCGGCCATGGTCGAGCGGCTGCACGGGGCGGGTGTCGTGCTGCCGCTTCCGGCCGTCGTTGAACGGATCGCACTGGTCGCGCGCGCGGAAGCGAGACGGCAGGCGTTCGCCCGGCTCGGCCGCGACCTGACGTCGGACCAGGCGGAGCGGCTCGATGCGCTGCTGCGGATCGGGGGAACACCCACCCGTTCGCCCCTGGCGTGGATACGCGACTGGCCGGAAGCGCCCGGTGCCGGCAACCTCAAGGCAATCGTCGAACGACTCTATCATGTCCGTAGCCTCGGCATCGAGGCGGAACGGGCGCGGCGCATCCATGCCAGTCGCTATGCGGTGATCGCGCGCGAAGCCGCGATCATGACCGCCCAGCACCTGACCCGGCTCGAAGGCCGTCGTCGCCTCGCCACGCTGGTCGCCTTCGCGATCGAGATGGAGGTGGCGCTAACCGATGCGGCCATCCAGATGGTCGAGAAGATGGTGGGCGCGATGTTCCGGCGCGCCGATCGCACCCGGTCGGAACGGCTGATCGACCAGGCGCGGCTGTTTCGCGATACCGCTCGTCTGCATATCCGCCTCGGAAGGACTCTGCTGGACGCACGTGGCACCGGTCGCAATGTGTTGGCGCTCATTGACGAGCGGATCGGATGGGCCGCGCTCGAACAAAGCCTGCGCGCGGCCGAGGAACTGACCCGTCCGGGAGAGGATGGCCTCGACGAGGTGGTGGAACGTTATCCGGCTGTCCGGCGCTTCCTGCCGACCTTCCTCGCCGCGTTCCGCTTCCGGACGGCCCGTGCCGGCGATCCGCTCCTCGGCGCGGTCGAACTGCTCCGCACCTTCTACGCGGACGGCCGTACGATCCTGCCGCGCAAGGCACCCGTGTCGTTCCTCAAACCCAAATGGCGTCGCATCGTGCTGCCGCCCGATGGCGCGTTGAACCGGCGCGCCTGGGAGATCGCGGTGCTGGTCCATCTGCGCGACCGGCTCGCCTCCGGCGCGGTCTGGGTGGACGGCAGTCGTGCCTATCGCACGCTCGACGATTATCTTCTGCCGGTCCCGGCCTTCGCGACCATGCGCGCCGAAGGGCAGATCGGCCTCGCGGTGAGCGGCAGTGCGGCCGACTGGATCGCCGCGCACCGCGACCGGCTGCGCCAGCGGATGGACGAGGTCGAGGCAGCCGCGGCCCAGGGAACGCTGCCAGATGCCGCGATCGAGGACGGCCGCCTGACTATATCGCCGCTGCGGCGCGCGACGCCGGACGAAGCGGAGGAACTGAAGGCCCGCCTCTATGGCCTGCTGCCGCGCATCCGGATCACCGATCTGCTCGCAGAAGTTTCGACATGGACCGGCTTCGCTGATCGTTTCGTCCATGCCCGCACCGGCGCGCCCGCAAGCGATCAGCCCGCGCTGATGGGCGCGATCCTCGCCGACGGCACCAACCTCGGTCTGGCCCGCATGGCGGAAAGCTCGCGCGGGCTGACCCATGCCCGACTGCTGTGGACGGCCGAATGGCACATCCGCGACGAAACCTATGCCGGCGCGCTCGCCGCGATCGTCGATCACCACCATGCCCATCCGCTCAGCCGGCTGTGGGGACCGGGCGACACCTCGTCGTCGGACGGACAATTCTTCCGTGCGGGCGGACACGGTGAGGCGCGCGCCGACCACAATGCCCGCTACGGCGGCGAACCCGGCGTGCTGTTCTACACCCATGTTTCCGATCGCTTCGCACCCTTCCACAGCAAGGTTATCGCCGCCAACGCGGGCGAGGCCCCGCACGTCATCGATGGGCTGCTCGACCATGAGAGCGGCATCATGATCCGCGAACATGCGACCGACACCGCCGGTGCCGTCGATCACGTCTTCGGCCTGTGTCATCTGCTCGGCTTCCGCTTCGCGCCGCGCATCCGCGACCTCGGCGAACGCCGCCTCTACGCCATGAGTGACCCTGCGCCCTGGCCGACGCTGCGACCGCTTGTCGCCGGCCCGGTCAACGTCCGCGCCATCGACGAGGACTGGGACGAGACGCTGCGCCTCGCCGCCTCGATCCGCGCCGGCACCGTCCGCGCATCGGTGATGCTGCGCAAGCTCGCCGGCTATCCGCGGCAGAACCCCGTCGCCCGCGCCTTGCGCGAGATCGGGCGGGTCGAGCGCACCCTGTTCATGCTCGACTGGCTTGACGATGCCGATCTGCGCCGGCGCACCAACGCCAACCTCAACAAGGGCGAAGCCCGCAACGCGCTCGCCCGTGCCGTCTTTTTCAACCGCCTCGGCGAACTGCGCGACCGCACCTTCGAGAACCAGCGGCACCGCGCCTCCGGCCTCAACCTCATCGTCTCGGCCATCATCCTGTGGAACACCGTCTATCTCGACCGCGCCGCCCGCCACCTGCGCGAGCGCGGCATCGACGTGCCCGATACCCTGCTCGCCCATGTCGCCCCACTGGGCTGGGAGCATATCAGCCTCACTGGCGACTATCTGTGGAGCGAGATCGACAAACCCCGCGAGCGGTTCAGGCCGCTGCGAACCATGGGATCAGCTATCGGGCCTTAGCGTACGCTCGCGAAGACATTCTGCGATGACCCCAACAGGCTGGCGCGATCCGCGTGTTCACTGACGTGATGTCGGGCAAGAGCATGGATCGACCGGGGTTGGCCGAACTGCTTGGTTTCGCGCGCAAGGGTGACACG
>Ga0265780_10009663_pt1 | contig 11543 bp, 15 predicted proteins | sample P1T30metagenome_FD_192432 | JGI IMG/M metagenome (GOLD analysis project Ga0265780, IMG submission 192432) | Plant litter microbial communities from East Loma Ridge, Irvine, California - P1 T30 | ecosystem: Environmental > Terrestrial > Plant litter > Unclassified | place: USA: California... | reverse complement strand
ACCCCCACGCCGCCTCTGCCCTACACTCTTTACCCAGATTAACCACACGAACCCTCCGTCCTCCTCCCCCGTATCTGCACCCTGCCCCAATGCACGTCTACCCTGCATACCGATATCGCATCCCGACAACCGTCGTTAATATATTTCCCTACACTACTCCACGTCACATTCCACCTCGCGCATTCCTCGTTACGATGAGGAATGTGGTCCCTCTAACAACAGTGGTCTAAAACACGAGGGACGCATGCGCCGGGTACTATCATTGACTCCCGTTGCGTGTAGTGATAGTAGGGATAGTGTTATAGGGGGGTATCCTGGGGGTATAATGGAGATTGTATGGGTGAATTGCAGGGATGGTGGTGGAGGAGGGGAGATGATGGGTGGTAGATGAGGGAGACGGGAAGATGGAGTGGGAGTATGTTGTTGCAATGGTGGTCGGGTGGATGGCGAGGCACGGTAAACGTACATGCGGAGAGATGGGTGCATGCTTTGTGTTGAAGACATTGGAAAGAGAAGTATCACACTGTCCAGGTAGATACGCATACGTTGAACTTGATGAATTAAATATACCTTGGACTTGTATCCAGCATCCGGAACGCCTATTACCCTAGTATACACAGAATTCTAAACTGGACATTCTTCTTCTTCTCCCTCTCTCGTTTTACTTCCTCTCCATATCCGCTAGAGTCATACCCCCGCTCAACGCGTTCCTCGCTCGTGCATGTTGGTCTTGCCAGCGGGTGCGTGCGCCGTCGACGGCTGCGCCTTCTTTTGCTGCGACGATTGTCGTGTAGGTTATGCCGAATGCTGGGGAGGTTTGTTAGTTGGATGTTGTGTTGTTGGATGTGATTGAGGAAGGAGAAGAGAAGATGGGGTGGTGAGGCTTACCTAGGAAGGCGGCTAAGGAGGGGAGGTAGGATCTTGGTACTGCTGGCATTATGTGTGGATTGGTTGGGTGTGTTGGGTGTTGCTGGCTTGCTTTGTCGGCTTGATTGATGATTGGTAAGATGAAAAAGATTGCCGATTACTTGTATGCAAGACGCTTATTGTATGTGCGATATGAGGTGTTGAAGGTTGATGGAGTTGAATAGCTGAAGATGGATGTGACTGGATGTAGATGATGAATATCAACGGAAGAAATTCATCCACCTTATATCTATCACGATTCCTTGAAGCAACAATCACGATCGCGGTGCTTACCGACGATGCCATTCCTCAATGCATACAGGTTGGTTGCGTGATCCCATGTTACCAACATGAAGGCGTGCGCCTCACACCTACATGCGAAATCACAACTCCGGCTTCTGAGATCGCGAGACACGACCGACAGTCTATAACACCATTGGCCGAACCCGCCAAATGTACGATCATGTCGTATGATACGCTCCTGCGTGTGGTTATTTCAAAAGTCCTAGTGGCGAGACACATGCAGCAAGAACATCGTGTTCGGGCGTTGCCGGGATGCGTGTGGGGTGACCGTTGGCGAGGGTCGTACGATAGTAGGGCGACCGCTCAGCCGGGTTTGTGCGCATGGTGGGTACGTAAACCTGCTTTTATTAGCTGCGCTTTGCGATTTTGGGGTTGCTGTTTATAGTGATGGGGTCGTGATTGTGTGTACGTTGGTTTGATGGTGGAGGGAGAAAGAGGGTGGGGGGCTAGGGCCGTGGAGGCAATAACGATGGGTCACTTTGGATATTGGAGCGTTAACGTGCTGCATTCTTCAACCTTCATTTTAAGATAATTTTAGGGATCTGGTTGCTAAAGAGGTGGTTTTTGGATGTTTTGCGAGTCGAATACCAATGTTTTGGCAGAAGCATTTCTCACGGCCTTCTTTCAACTACACGCGCATAAAGAAAACAAGTATGTATGGAAGTCTCTCTGGAACTCCAGTCCTTGTTTGTGTGTTGGTTTTGAGAGACCTGAAAGAGCTTTCCTACTGAAACGTCCTCGGTGGTTGGCTCATTACACTGGAATCCAGCAGCGATGCCTCAACCATTTTGGACCCCGCACTCATCACCCCTTCTCCTGTGTCATGATCTTCTGCGAAGTCATGAAGCTGCTAGATACGCTTCAATTTTCCGAAGTGCTTGCCTTCCTCCCAGTTGCGTTGCCACTCCTTCTCGGTCATGCACTCACCGGTGTGAATAGTCCACATCTTCTCCAGCCAGAACTCCTTCGTGAACGTTTCATGATCGAACAGTCGCTCCTTAGCCAGTAACTTCTTGCTCGTCTCTGTCTTCGGCGTAGGCCGGATTGTAATGTCAATGAAACCGCCCTCGTCAATGAGCAACTGATTGTCGCTCATCCCTGCAAGCCACCCGTAGAATATTCCAACAGCCGTCCTCATCAACTGTAGATTCTCAGGACGTAGAAGCTCATTGTCAACCTCAACGGTAAACTCGACTTCAAGTTTTGGACCAGTGGGTAGTGCGTTGTGAAGACGGAGGACTTCGCGCAGATTAGGAGTTTGAAGGTTGACCTGGCCGCTGGAATGGTGACGCTCGAGGAGTGAGACAGTTTCGTCGGCTTCGATAAATGCCGGTGTACACATCATCAGAAGATTCATGGTGGGGATACACATTTCTTCCCAATTCGTAAAGATACGAAGTGGCTCACCGTCCAACCTTGAAGCCAGTACGCTAGAGACTTCGTGGTATATTTGTCGGCAAGTGGTGAGCAGTCCCATGCACGGGATACGCTTCGTAGCAACGCTAATGCGCGGCATGGCTCGCCCACGTATCGTTTTTACTGTGTAGCGACGTGTTTCGGCAGGGAAAAGGTCGTAGATCTCGAGGCGGATGTCCTTGGGGAGGTCGAGGAACCGGAACGCTTCATTGTCTGTCATCGCGGGCTACAAGGAGGTCGCTCATCAGCTTAGTGAACCAGACGCATGTACTCGACAACACCTACTTGTATCTTGGAATCGGTCGGATTAGAGTTGCGCAAAGTCGGGCGGTCGACTGGATAGTCGTTGTCTATAAAGCAGGACTGAAGTCTGAGGCAGTTGATAGAAGCGACAGTGAGAAGTAAAAGTAGGTAAAGCTGAAAGAATGTTGTATGTTTATGTACCAATTACGGACTAGTAAAAAACGTCAAAGCTCTAGATGCGGAGAGGCAGCGCAAGGCAGTCACGTCTCAGCGAGAGTAATGATTCAAGAATATCGCAAAAGGACGTAGCGAATTAAGGTAAGGTTTGGATTAATTAAAGAAATATTGATAAACTACTCGGACATTTGCCTGCCGTGCAGAGAGCTGCAGATATACACCAATTCCTCCAAGCAAGATGACTCCTCCACCAATACGCATGCGCGTCCTTCTTTCCTTTCCGCCGTTCTCAGAGACAGCGACGCTCTAGCCAATAGCATGTACACGCGAGTTCGGGACTCGAGCGTGTACAAGCATGAGGCGTGCATCCAGCTGTCTCTTCCACCATTGTCTTCGCTTCCGCCGCCTATGCGTGAAGCCGGAGTCCTAGGGCTGAGCAATATTGAACCAACCAGATAGCGCTTGCGGGCCGGCCCAGTTGGGCCGACGCAGGTGCTGTCTGATCTGCTACGAGTCCGTGCCCAGATGATATCCCACGCCTCCGGCTGGCTACCAGAGTCATCGTTGAGTTGGTCGTTAATTCGTGTCGTGTTCGTCGTAAAAACATGTATCGTCCGTTGAAATGGATGCCCATGCGAAGGAGTAGAGATGTGCTAAGAACCAGCACTCTAATCATCACGGATCTTCGTAATCGTAGAAACCATCGAAAAGATCCGTGACCACCTTGAGCATCGGCTCCATCAAGGTCCTCTCATCCTCCGGTAGTCCACCAAAGATGCGCAGTCGTTGAGTCTCCAACTCTTGCTCCTGCTCCTGCTGTAGTCGAAGCCGGGTTTGCCATGCGGTGTAAGTTTGCTGCCAGTGGTTCGCATTGGCACTCGCAATGGAGCCTTGAGGATGGAAGCAGGAGCTGGTTGCGGAGAGAGTTGAAGAGGTAGTGCTGACCGACTCGCTTCGAGTGTGGTTGATGACCTGCGGAGGTGAATTGTCGTGGTTGTTGTTGCGGTTCCGAGGACGGCTTCTAGTTCGTTTTCTGTTGTGACGTTTGCCCATGTCGTCTATTTCAAGTTCTTGTGGATGTGTGAATAAGTAACAATAGGGTTGAGGGGAGATGGAGAGTGGTGGGGCGAAAAGCCGCAAAGGCGGCTGATAGTCTCAGGAGAGTCAAGCATTGGAGCAAGATACCTACCCAGCCTTATATACATGGGATGACATTGAATCACGTATGCAGGTACAAGCTAAGTCAAGGATGTCAGTAGGCTGCAGAGTGACTCAGAGCCGCACGATGGTGTGACGGGGAGAAGGAAGATGCTAGATCATAGCCTAGATGACAGCGAATGCGGGCCCACTATTGCACCCGTGCCCGCCCATGATTGGTCACATGGCATCGCCGAAATTCGGGACCTGCAGGAGTCATCCTCGCGGCGGGCATGCACAACTCATGTCTCCACAGAGTCTTCACCTCTCTTTGCTCCAACTCAGCGCAATTTCCTTGTTTCACCTTCTTTTGCTTCTTCGACTCACAACTCTGACGACATGTATACGGACAAAGGGCGCGCGCGTGATGTGCACAACCGTGGCGGTGCGCTATTCTGCCTTCTCTTCCTACCACGGGACTCTTGCAAACTGGGGCTATGCAACAGTCACCGCGAACTCAGGGGACAAATGACTACAGACAAGCGCATGCAGGAGTTGTACCTGTTGAACGACCGACATGTGCCTGGCCATGCGACAGCCCAGGATCGCGGAGGGCGGATGGAAAACCTCGACCGCGCTCTGACCGCCATGGGGTCGAGGGCGACGGGATGCGCTGCGTGGGGATGCCACATCACGTTGCCGACCGCCATGTCGACTAGACGGTGAACGTGAACCCGGAAGTTATACTATGTGTTAACATGGGATGAAGTTTTTGATGAGAAAGACATTCGCACAGGCTCCCAAGGTCATTACTCACGTCATCTGCCACACTAGCCACACGGGTGACCAGTAATCGCGATCGCACCTCTCGCCATCAGTTCGGCACCCGACCAGCGGCCATGTTCGCAGCAAACCTGGAATAGCAGCTTCAAAGATTTGTCGCCTAGTCGCTGCCTACACCCGCGAACGAAGGATCATGCTAATGCTAGCCAAGCCAAGCGAGTTAGACGCGTGCCTGCGCAAGGCTACAGGCACGTCGCGCAAACACGTGCTCAGGAAGGCTGAACCATCCAGGCCTCCATGAGACGACCTTACTAATCCTGTATCGACGTCAACGACATCTTCTGCCTGAGGCACTCGTCACATCATGAGAGTCGGTGCTTTCCCAACATGTTTCGCCGACATCTTACTTCCGGCTCTCCACCATGTGCACCCCGGCCCCAAGTCAGACTAGCATGTCAATGTCCACCACTCGAAACACACGAAAAAGCTGCGGAAACGCGTAAGCTCGACCATTTCCTGTTCTAAACAGCGTCATCTGTGTCACTCCCAGACGTGATTCATCGATTTGGCGCTGTTCGGCTTGTGTTGTGGGTGATGTTGTTAGATCAGCCGTCGCAGGTAAGAATAGATTAACTAGCCAATGTTTCTTTCTATCGATCTGTAGACATTCAAATCGAGCTTGCATTGGTCTTTCTCATTCCACATCATCACTATGACTTTCAGTACACGAGCGACGCTGCTTAGCCTAGGTATGAAGCCAACCCTGGAGATTGAGGACTAAATTGATGAGATGATAGCAGCAACCACAGTTTCTGCGCAGTACGGCCCCGGTGGTCAATACGGTCCAGGCGGATTTGGAGGAGGTAGTGACAGCGGCGACAACGACTTCGGCTCATCGTTTGGCGGCGGCCGTGGCGGCTTCTCATCAGAATCACGACATAAGATCATCGTAGCCCATGGTGTCCTCGCAGCCCTGGCCTTTGTCTTATTCTTCCCAGTTGGATCGATTCTTATACGACTAGGATCGTTTCGCGGTGTCTGGATCGTCCATGGCATATTTCAACTCTTTGCGTATGTTGTGTACATCGCAGCATTCGGTCTCGGTGTGTGGATGATCAACAACATCCCAGTCAACATGTTGGACAACTACCACCCGATTATTGGCATCATCGTCTTTGTCTTCTTGTTCTTCCAACCCATACTTGGCTTCGTCCACCACCTCAAGTTCAAGAAATACAGCCGCCGGACTATCTGGTCGTACGGTCACCTCTGGCTGGGACGTATCCTCATCACGCTTGGTATGATCAACGGTGGTCTTGGCCTGCTACTTGCATCGGATGCGCCCGCGTTCACCGGATTTGCCCCCAGTCAGGGCCAGATCATCGCGTATGGAGTTATTGCCGGAATCATGTGGCTGCTTTGGGTTTCGGCCTCGATCTATGGGGAGAGGAAGCGAACCATCTCAAGCCGGGCGGCAGTGAACAAGGAGGTCGATGCTGGGTCGCCTGCGCGCCCCTATGATGATGGCAAGGAATTATACGCGTACGGTGGTTCCTATTCCTGTTCTGATCCACACATTGCTAACCCAATAACAGGCAGCGAACTTATGCTTAAAGTTACCGATGCATCCTCAGAACCGTCTACAGTAGCGTGTTACAATACCAAGACATTTACTCTGTGATTCATTTGATATTTTCTCATGCAACTCACATGACCTCGCGTGCCCGTCAAGTCTTTGTCTTCCTTCTTGCCTTTCTTGTCAACAACCGTCCAACAGCCACAGGCAGAACCTCTTATCTTCTGGTTATTCGGACGAATCTTCGCTTTCCGTCTTTTTGCATGCGTTGGCAAGCAACACGATCCCGATGTTCAAGACGATGAACCCAATCTGCGAACGAAAAAGTGCGTTAGTTCACGTTCAATGTGCGCGACATGTTCCTTCTACTGCCACAAAAGGAATAGACTCACCGGCAGAGCAAAGAACCAAGACATCCTTATTGCTAACACGAACTTTCCTTTATCGTCTGGATCTTTCTGTTGCAGCACATACGCTAAGACACAGGCTGCAACGTATGTCATTCCCGTAAATTGATGAATGGCAGATCGACCAGAATACGACATATCCTTAGGAAGCTTATGGTGTGCAATCAAGCACCCCAACAGCAATAACATCGCTGCCATCTGTTCACATAAATCAGTAAGAAATCCTTCATATGGGTCTGGCGTAGCTAGATAAGAGACGGGCATAGAGAAGCGACTTACCGGTACGAAAACGGCCCACATTAACATGACCTCCGTTATATCATGATTGATTTAATAAAGTGCTGCGGCAGCTACGATAAGGAATATCATAAGCATCATGATTGCTGGTGGTGACCGGATGAACGAGCGCCGGTGTGATTTTAGAATCAGTTCGCGCTGTGTGGGCGGCAGTGCGCGGAATTGGCTCTCCGTGTAAAATTGAGGAGATGAAGAGGACGCGGACTCAAGGTCGCCTTCTTCGTCATAACTGCTTCCTAGGTTACTGCCGTAGTTGAAATGCATGTTGCGTGCTGGATATGGTGGTAGCATTGTGGGGTGAGAATTCTGGGTGATTAGTGCAATGCGTGTGGTGGAAAAGCTTGGATTCTTTGCGCGAAACAATGAGACTTTGAAAGGCATTGCTCAATTTCACTGTGAAAGCTACGGCAAAGTCACAACGCACGAGTAAATGTCCATGTGCCGAGGGAACGCGCGTTGACTTTCGATACCCCCAGGTGTCTAACCCTTTTACTTCTTGCTCATCTTGCTCGTACCATCATTCCCAAGCAGCAAGCCTCCCCCTTTCGTGACTCGGATACTGTGTTGTCGTCTCGCTTATTCCATACAGTTACAACCAGCAGCACGGCCAGGTTCAATACGAAGTATCCCATCTGCATCAAGAAACGCGTCAGCAAGCAAACCACTATGCTTTCTCTACGCCACCACACGTATGGAGAACGATTACTTACCGGCAAGATGAAGAACCAATATCCGGCCATATCCATCCCAAAGGAACCTTTTGCGTCTTCCGGACTTCTCTTTCGCGTCATGTATATCCAGACACAGCTGGCGATGTAGGTACCCCCGGTCAAGAAGTGTATTACACAGCGCGCGAGCAGCGAGGTATCCTTGGGAACGTTCTCATGTGTCAGGATAAAACCTCCGAAAAGACAGATGATGGTCATCTATCGGTACATGAAGGTTAGCCCAGAACAAGAAGAATCTTGAATGGAGGTGAAAACAACTGTGGAGGACTGAGCTTACAGGTAGCATGATAATCCACACCAGCAAGAGGAAGAACTCTTCCATATCATCGACGTAATAGACTCCTACAGCGGCTCCGATGTAACATGCTATAGCTGCGAGCAGTACAAATCGTCTTGTGGTGGTGAACGCGCTGCTGCGCGGCTTCTGGGGCTGTGGTAGTTGTGCGGGTGGTGATGGATCGCGTGCGCTCTCTAGATCGGGTAGACGGGATAGCAGGATCGCATCCTCGAGATCGCATTCTCTATCGAAAACGGATTTCAATAGCATCGTTATTGATAGCGGTGGCAATTGTGGTGTTGGTGATGACAATGAGGGATTCATTGGCGATGGACACGCAGTGAGTACGCCTTCTATTTTACTGAATCAGAAAGAACGAGTCAAGACAATGTTGACCAAAAATTCTAAACGCGGGGAACGCGATCAAACCCGCGCATATACCGAAAGAAGGCGTATCGCTCATTCGGCATTGCAGGCAAGTACCATGGTACCCTCCGGGAGCCCATCGTCAAACCAGTTCAGGGACGAACAACAACCACAAGTAGTCAAGACCCTTTACATAGTAGAGTAACAGTGTAATAGCTGATACATCATGTGGCTGGACACCGGCGTCTTTCGCCATGTATCTACCTTCACCTCACAACTCGCACCGCCGCGCATGCCCTCACGCCCTCTCCTCACTATATCCCCTATAACCAGTCCACCATGGAGACAGACACAGATTCAGAGCTAGTACTGCAACGAACCCGGACAGTACGCATAGCATGTGACAACTGGAATCCAATTCCGTATTGGATCGCCACCGGCACGGTGATGGCCTACGCATGCAGCGCACTCATGGCTATCGGCGGGCTCAACATCCATGACCTCAATATTATTTACATTACTAGTGTATTCATACCTGTACGTTGAATATGATAGCTCCCTCGCTCATGCTATTTACCTACCTGCCCCCGTCTCTTTCCCCCCTTCTCCACCTTCCAAGGTTACCTACTACGGAAGCGACGTACTAATCTACCTACCACAGTCGAACATCCTCCTCCACACCCTCATGCTCTTCCTCTGGCACCGCCCCCGAGCACGGCACCGCTTCGCGCCCCTAACACGCACATTGATGAGCTGTGCGACGGTGAATTTATGGGCTGGGGGATGTGTGGGCGCGTTTTATACGGTGGATACGGCGATGTGGATTGCGGGGTGGTGGTTTGTCGGAATACCGGTATGTTGTTGGAATTGAGAGAGGCTATATTAGAGTAGGAGTAGGATTGAGTACGGAAGCTAACGATGTGGATAGGGTGCGCTTCTGATTGGGAATAGGGCGCTTGTTGATGGGATGGAGTGGTGGATACGACGGCAGACGAGGCGGAGGGAACGTGTGTTTGGGAGGTGATGTAGTGGTGAAGAGTGTAGGAAGTATTGGTGCTGGACTAGCTTGGGTACGTTATGGATGAGGGTTAAACGCAGACAGCAGCTCATGCGATGGCTGCGGTGGTAACAAAGGCAGTGGTATATCAAAACTCATGATGCTACATGTATCCCCAGACCCCAACGCGCTTTCCCCCAAATACTCAAAGTAGCCGCTCAGACACATATATATATCGTAACCCTCAAGTAACCAAGAACCCCCCAAGACAAAGCCGAAGCTCATCCCCCAAACGCCAAGCCACACCCCTCTCTAGCCCGATCATCTTGAATCCAATCTGACCAAACCCTACTCAAACGCCATTAGAACCAATAACTCTCTCCCGCAGCGCTAACTTCAAATTGACACCCCAAGCCCTTCCCTTGCTCCTGCAATGCTTCCTCCCCTTCCCTCAGCTCCCTCAGAATCTGAGTCCCTACTAGCGGCCCATCCATGAAGGAATCCTTGACATGGATGATAACGACCTTGACGCCTTTGAGCGGAGAATCGAATGCCGCAGAGAGCATGGCGCGGTTGTGCTCAGCGGAGACGGATGACAGACCGAACGCTGCTGGTGCAGAAGGATGGGATGGAGGTGGCCCGGGGGTGCCATTTTGCTGATCCTGTGGTTGATCCTGATGCCGCTGAAGAGACTGATGATGTTGCAGTGGCGGTGGAAAAGGAACAGGCGTGTTCGTCCCCGTGTCACCCCTCGAAAGCGGGAAGTCGCTCATTGTCTCATCGTCGGTTTGCGAGTGGTTTGTTATCGAAATTGGGGAATCTATCCCTTTGCCTACTCCACCTAGGTAGCCGCCCATCTTGACTTTTCTTCCATTCTCGGCTGAACTTAGACTTTCGAGCTGGAGGTTGTTACTTGCACTGGCTCGCTTCCGCTTCTTTTTCCTCTGTGAGCGGAGCTCTTCTTTGTCGCGCTCGTGCTGCTTTTTGCTGTCTTTTACCATGGCCGCGAGGGAGCTGAGCTCTTCGAGTAGATGGCGGGGTGCTAGGTGTCCGAAAAGTACGGCGTCCGCTTGCGCGTTCGTGTATGAGACTTCTATGAAAATACCTTTCAAAGTGCCGGCGGCGATCTTTGGAGCTGCTTCCGTCCAGATTTGATGTGTACGTGGGGAAAGTGAGAGGGAGTCTGGTTCAACGTCGCCGAAGATGAGGATCTCGCGTTTTGGGGTCGTCAGGGTAGATTCGGCGCGAATGAAGTAGGCGGTTGAGTCAATCACACAGTGATCTTGCGATTGCGGTTGCTGGGGTTGAGGAACTGTGACACCGCTGGCTCGTCGGCCGGCTTCTGTGCTTCCGCTGAAACCTGGAGTGCCGGGTGCGCTTTGTGTAGTCATAGAGAAGCTTTGTGAACGACCTTCAAGTCCGTCTGATTGACCATACGACTGAGAAGGGTTTGCATTTTGCCGATCTGAGGTCTCCAGTAGGTTGGCGTTCGATCCGCGGTGTACATGGCCAGGTCCCTGCATGCAGTGGCCATGGCTTACTTTGAAGCCCTTGACTCCTAAGCCGTCGCACACTTCGATGTAACCTCTTGAGCTTCCTTCACCCAGCGCAATGTTACCGCCTTCTGCAAGCCGTTGGAATGTTACTAGTCCCACGCCTCCGTCTTCGTCCGTCAGGTTAGGCCAGATGATGTTATTGAAGATGTGATTTTTGATCGCGTTGACGGTAAATGGTAGTGCTGCTAACCGCTTGGGTCGAGATGTATTGTGGAAAGCTGCTGTATTGATGACGAAGCCCGAGACGTGGTCGAGATGTGGATGGGTGATGAGATAAGTCGAAATGTGCTCTCTCACAACATGTAGCGCATTTGCCCTGGCACTTAGATGTGGGAAAGGTAACCCCGCGAATGCGCCAGTTTTCAGCGTAGTAA
>Ga0265780_10009662_pt1 | contig 11544 bp, 11 predicted proteins | sample P1T30metagenome_FD_192432 | JGI IMG/M metagenome (GOLD analysis project Ga0265780, IMG submission 192432) | Plant litter microbial communities from East Loma Ridge, Irvine, California - P1 T30 | ecosystem: Environmental > Terrestrial > Plant litter > Unclassified | place: USA: California... | reverse complement strand
AAATCGTCGCCGACCAGCTGCACCTTCTTGCCGATGCGGTCGGTCAGCAGCTTCCAGCCGGCCCAGTCGTTCTCGGCCAGGCCGTCTTCGATGGTGATGATCGGGTACTGGTTCGACCAGTCAGCGAGGAAGTCGACGAACTGCTCGGAGGTCAGGCGCTTGTTCTCGCCGACCAGGTTGTACTTGCCGTTTTCGTAGAACTCGCTGGAGGCCACGTCCAGGCCCAGCAGCACGTCGTCACCGGCGGTGTAACCGGCCTTGCCGATCGCTTCCAGGATGGTGTCGAGCGCTTCGACGTTGCTGCGGAAGTCCGGCGCGAAGCCGCCTTCGTCGCCCACGGCGGTGCTCAGGCCATGGCCCTTCAGCACCGACTTCAGCGAATGGAAGATCTCGGTACCGGCGCGCAGGCTTTCGGAGAACGAGCTGAAGCCCACCGGCAGCACCATGAACTCCTGGAAGTCCACGTTGTTGTCTGCGTGCGCACCACCGTTGATGATGTTCATCATCGGCACCGGCAGCGACGGTGAAACACCGGTCTTGCCAGCCAGGTACTGCCACAGCGCCTGCTTGTTCGATGCGGCGGCGGCATGCGCGGCGGCCATCGAAACACCCAGCAGCGCGTTGGCGCCCAGGCGGCCCTTGTTCTCGGTGCCATCGAGGTCGATCAGGCGGCGGTCAAGGCCTTCCTGGTCGGCGGCATCGAAGCCGGTCAGTGCGCCGGCAATGGCGCCGTTGATGTTCTCCACGGCCTTGCGCACGCCTTTGCCGAGGTAACGGGTCTTGTCACCGTCACGCAGTTCCACCGCTTCCTTGGTGCCGGTCGAGGCGCCGGAGGGGACTGCGGCGCGACCGAACGAACCGTCCTCCAGGATGACGTCGGCTTCCAGCGTGGGGTTGCCACGGCTGTCGAGGATTTCACGGGCGTGGATGCTGCGGATCGTACTCATGGGCTGGCCGGTTACCTGTCTGTAGAGGAAGGCGACAAAAACGAATGCCGCGTGATTATCCCCGCACGGCCGCCCATTGCCAAATCGGCGACTGAATCCCGTACCGACACGCCTGCAGCGCGGCTATCTAGAACAGGCGCGGCAACAGCAGGCAGGCCACCAGCAGGGCCAGCAGCGCGAGCGCTGCGATGCCTGCGGCCGGCCGTTGCGGCAGGCGCAGCGACAGCACACTGGCCACCAGGCAGCCGAGCGTCACCAGCACGCCGATGCAAAGTGTGATCAGCAGGGGAATGCGGGTCGCCCGCAGGGCATGGTCGCCATCGCCGGGCATGCCGACACTGGCGAGCACCAGGAAGGCCAGCATGAACACGCTGGCCCAAGCCGCCAGAGACAGGCCAAGGGCCGTCCAGCCCCATGGCCAGTGGCGCCACTGCCGCCGCTGGCGGCGCGCAGCGAGCGCCGCCCACGGATCAAGACTCATGCGAAGCGCGAGAAACCGTGCTTCTTGGTCACCGCATCGAGCTCCATCAGGGTCTCCAGCAGTTCTTCCATCCGATCCAGCGGCCAGGCATTGGGGCCATCGGACAGCGCCTTGGACGGGTCGGGATGGGTTTCGGCAAACAGGCCGGACACACCGACCGCGACCGCAGCACGCGACAGCACCGGCACGAATTCGCGCTGGCCACCGGAGCTGGTGCCCTGCCCGCCCGGCAGCTGCACCGAATGGGTGGCATCGAACACCACCGGGCAGCCGGTATCGCGCATCACCGAGAGCGAGCGCATGTCGCTGACCAGGTTGTTGTAGCCGAAGCTGGCACCGCGCTCGCAGACCATGATCTGCTCGTTGCCGGTCGCCTTGGCCTTCTCCACCACCGGCTTCATGTCCCATGGGGACAGGAACTGGCCCTTCTTGATGTTCACCGGCTTGCCGGCGGCACAGACCTTGGTGATGAAATCGGTCTGCCGGACCAGGAACGCAGGCGTCTGCAGCACATCGACCACCGAGGCCACTTCGTCCATCGGGGTGTACTCATGCACGTCGGTCAGCACCGGCACGCCGATCTGCTTCTTCACTTCGGCCAGTACCTTCAGGCCTTCTTCCATGCCCGGGCCACGGAAGGCGGTACCGGAGGTGCGGTTGGCCTTGTCGAAGCTGGACTTGAAGATGAAATTCACCCCGAGCCGGCCGGTGATTTCCTTCAGGCGGCCAGCGACGTCGAGCTGCAGCTGCATCGACTCGATCACGCAGGGGCCGGCGATCAGGAACAGGGGCTGGTCCAGCCCGACCTCGAATCCACACAGTTTCATGGCGTTTCCTTGTTGTGGCGCGGCGCCGGCACGGGCCGGCAGGCATCAGGGGTTCAAGCGCGGAACATGGGGGCTGCACGCCCCCACTGCAAGTCAGGCAACGGCGTCGGCCAGCGGCTGGCCCGCCGCCTTGCGCTCGCGCGCGGCACGGATGAAGCCGATGAACAACGGGTGGCCGGCACGCGGGGTGGACAGGAACTCCGGATGCGCCTGGCAGGCCAGGAACCACGGATGCGCACTGCGCGGCAGTTCGATCACTTCCACCAGGGTGTCGTCCATCGACTTGCCCGCGATCACCAGGCCGGCATCTTCCAGCTGGGTGCGGTAGCGGTTGTTGAACTCGTAACGATGGCGGTGGCGCTCTTCCACCACGTCCTTGCCGTACAGCTCGCGGGCCAGCGTGCCCGGCTTCAGGCGCTGCTCCTGCAGGCCCAGGCGCATGGTGCCGCCGAGGTCACTCTTGTCGTCACGCTTCTCCACGTCGCCGGTGGCGGTGCGCCATTCGGTGATCAGGCCGATCACCGGATCCGGCGACTGGCGGTCGTTCTCGGTGCTGTTGGCGCCTTCCAGGCCGGCCACGTGGCGGGCGTAATCCACCACCGCAGCCTGCATGCCGTAGCAGATGCCGAAGTACGGCACCTTGTGCTCGCGGGCGTACTGCGAGGTCAGCACCTTGCCTTCGAAGCCGCGGTCACCGAAGCCACCGGGCACCAGGATGCCATCGACATCGGCCAGGGCGGACATGTCGCTGCCTTCCAGCTCCTGCGCTTCCAGCCACTTCAGGGTGACCTTGGTGCGCTGGCGCAGGCCGCCATGCTTGAGCGCCTCGCCAACCGACTTGTACGCATCCTGGTGGTCCACGTACTTGCCCACCACCGCGATGGTCACCGCATCGAGCGGGTTGAGGGTGGCGTCCACCGCGTCTTCCCACATCGACAGGTCGACCGGACCGGCCTTGTCGGCCAGCTTGAACTGGTTCACCACGATGTCATCCAGGCCCTGCGCGTGCAGCCCCATCGGGATGCTGTACAGCACGTCCACGTCCGGCACGCTGATCACCGCGCGCTCGGAGACGTTGGTGAACTGGGCGATCTTGCGACGCTCCGAGTCCGGCACTGCCTGTTCGGAACGGCACAGCAGCACGTCGGGCTGGATGCCGATCGATCGCAGCTCCTTGACCGAATGCTGGGTCGGCTTGGTCTTCAGCTCGCCGGCCGCACTGATGTACGGCACCAGGGTGAGATGCATGAACAACGCCTTCTCCGGGCCGCGCTCGGTACGCACCTGGCGGATAGCCTCCAGGAACGGCAGCGACTCGATGTCGCCGACAGTGCCGCCGATTTCCACCAGCGCCACGTCGAAGCCCTCGGTGGCTTCGTCGATGCAGCGGCGGATCTCATCGGTGATGTGCGGAATCACCTGCACGGTGGCGCCGAGGTAGTCGCCGCGACGCTCCTTGCGGATCACGTTCTCGTAGATGCGCCCGGTGGTGACCGAGTTCTTGCGGCTCAAGCGGGTGCGCACGAAACGCTCGTAGTGGCCCAGGTCCAGGTCGGTCTCGGCGCCGTCATCGGTGACGTACACCTCGCCGTGCTGGAACGGGCTCATGGTGCCCGGGTCGACGTTGATGTACGGGTCGAGCTTCATCATCGTGACCTTCAGGCCACGGGCTTCGAGGATTGCGGCCAGTGACGCGGCGGCAATGCCTTTGCCGAGCGAGGACACCACGCCGCCGGTTACGAAAATCAAGGGAGTCATGGCTGCAAGCATCCTGTATTGAATTGAGGAACGGCCACGCCCCTCCGGCCCAACGGGCGGGGGGTAGGCAGAAAGGGGGATTGGCGACTCGCCGGGCCGGCGAGCAGGGAGGTAAGGGGGTGGCCAGCGAGCGAGGTCAGCTTGGCCGTGCCGGTCGTGGAGACCGTCACCTGCGCCCAGCCTTGCTGGCTGCCACGCATGGCCTTGCCAGTCCAATCGCTGATGGTGGACACGCACTACTCCCGGAAAGCGATAGTTTACAGATTGAAGGCCTCAAGCCCAAGGGGCAGCCGGCAACCGGGCAAAAAGAAGGCCCCGGCAGAACCGGGGCCCGGGCACGCAAGCGCGGCAGATCAGCGCTTCTTGCGGGCTTCTTCCTCTTCTTCCTCGCTCTGCGGCGCCTGCTGGCCGTTGGCCTTCAGCTCGGCGTTGGCCTGCGCGCGGCGCTTGGCCTTCGCATCGGCTTCGGCCTGCGCCGGATTGACCTGGTCGCCCTGCTGCGGCGCCGGCTGGCCGGCATTCTGGGCCAGCGCCAGCGGCACGGCGACCACGGCAGCGGCAACGATGGCGATAGTGAGCAGCTTCTTCATGGAGTCCTCCTCGCGGTAACGACCCTGAACATGGGGCCGCTGGGGTCGGTTTCCCAGCTATGGCCATTTTAGCGCCCCCGCTGGCCCGGCAGATGAACCGCAGGCGTGCAAAATCCCTGCCCAGACCGCACACTTGCGCGTCGCTCCAACGCTTTGAAACATAGATGAACACCCGCTATAACGCCGCCGATATCGAAGTCCTGTCCGGCCTTGACCCGGTCAAGCGCCGCCCCGGCATGTACACCGACACCACCCGCCCGAACCACCTGGCGCAGGAAGTGATCGACAACTCGGTGGACGAAGCGCTGGCCGGCCACGCGCGCTCCATCGAGATCACGCTGTACAAGGACGGCAGCGTGGAAGTCAGCGATGACGGCCGCGGCATGCCGGTGGACATCCACCCGGAAGAGAAGATCCCCGGCGTGGAACTGATCCTGACCCGCCTGCACGCGGGCGGCAAGTTCAACAACAACAACTACACCTTCTCCGGCGGCCTGCATGGCGTGGGCGTGAGCGTGGTCAACGCGCTGTCCACCCTGGTGGAACTGCACATCAAGCGCGAAGGCGCCGAGCACCGCATCACCTTCCGCAATGGCGACCTCGCCTCGCCGCTGGAAGTGGTCGGCAGCGTGGGCAAGAAGAACACCGGCACCCGCCTGCGCTTCTGGCCGGATCCGAAGTACTTCGATACGCCCAAATTCGCGGTGCGCGCGCTCAAGCACCTGCTGCGCGCCAAGGCCGTGCTGTGCCCCGGGCTGACGGTCAAGCTGACCGATGAAGCCACCGGCGAAGTGGACACCTGGCATTACGAAGACGGCCTGCGCGACTACCTGAAGCTGGAACTCGGCGAGCGCGAGATGCTGCCGGGCAACCTGTTCGTGGGCCACGTCAAGAAGGAAAACGAGATCGCCGACTGGGCCGTGGCGTGGATGCCCGAAGGCGAGCTGGTGCAGGAAAGCTACGTCAACCTGATCCCCACCGCCCAGCACGGTACCCACGTCAACGGCCTGCGTACCGGCCTGACCGAGGCGTTGCGCGAGTTCTGCGACTTCCGCAACCTGCTGCCGCGCGGCGTCAAGCTGGCGCCGGAAGATGTGTGGGACCGGGTCGCCTTCGTGCTGTCGATCAAGATGACCGACCCGCAGTTCAGCGGCCAGACCAAGGAACGCCTGTCCTCGCGGCAGGCCGCCGGCTTCGTCGAAGGCGCCGCCCATGATGCCTTCAGCCTGCTGCTTAACCAGAACGTGGAGATCGGCGAGCGCATCGCGCAGCTGGCCATCGAGCGCGCCAGCGCACGCCTGAAGACCGAAAAGCTGGTGGTGCGCAAGAAGGTCACCCAGGGCCCCGCCCTGCCCGGCAAGCTGGCCGACTGCATCAGCCAGGACCTGTCCCGCACCGAGCTGTTCCTGGTGGAAGGTGACTCGGCCGGCGGCAGCGCCAAGCAGGCCCGCGACAAGGATTTCCAGGCCATCATGCCGCTGCGTGGCAAGATCCTGAACACCTGGGAGGTTTCCTCCAACAGCGTGCTGGCCTCCGAGGAAGTGCACAACCTGGCCATCGCCATCGGTTGCGATCCGGGCAAGGAAGACATCAGTGGCCTGCGCTACGGCAAGGTCGTCATCCTGGCCGACGCCGACTCCGACGGCCTGCACATCGCCACCCTGCTCACCGCGCTGTTCCTGAAGCATTTCCCGGCGCTGGTCGATGCTGGCCACGTGTTCGTGGCGATGCCGCCGTTGTTCCGCATCGACGTGGGCAAGCAGGTGTTCTACGCGCTGGATGAAGAAGAGAAGCGCACCATGCTGGACAAGATCGAGCGCGAGAAGATCAAGGGTGCGATCAGCGTGACCCGCTTCAAGGGCCTGGGCGAGATGAACCCGCCGCAGCTGCGTGAATCGACCATCCATCCCGATACGCGACGTCTGGTGCAGCTGACCATCGATGATGGCGAGCAGACCCATTCGCTGATGGACATGCTGCTGGCGAAGAAGCGTGCATCGGATAGGAAGGGGTGGTTGGAGACCAAGGGCGACCTGGCCTCGCTTGAAGCCTGACCAACAAAAAACGCCGGCCTTGAAGGCCGGCGTTTTTTTGTGCCGATGCGCGGCGTCGGGCGATCAGGCCCAGCCCACCATCTCGAACAGCTTGAGGATCAGGTAGGCACAGCCACCGGCCGCCGGGATGGTCAGGATCCAGGCCCAGACGATGCGCTCGATCACGCCCAACCGCAGCGAACGCGGGTTCTTGGCAAAGCCAACGCCCATGATCGCCGTGGAGATGCTGTGCGTGGTCGACACCGGCATGCCGAAGTGCGCCGCCACGGTCAGCACCGTGGCCGAGCTGGTTTCCGCAGCGAAGCCATGGATCGGGTGCAGCTTGACCATCTTGTGGCCGAGCGTCTTGATGATCTTCCAGCCACCTGAAGCCGTACCGGCCGCCATCACCACCGCGCAGGTCAGCACGATCCACATCGCGATGCCGTCACCCGCACTCGCGTCGGGATGCATGAAGGCCAGGAACGAAGGCAGGTTGTCCAGTGCACCGGTGGCCTCGGCGCCGATCAGCGTCATGGCGATGATGCCCATCGTCTTCTGCGCATCGTTGTGCCCGTGCGCGAAGCCCATGTAGGCCGCCGAAACGATCTGCGCCTTGCCGAAGAACATGTTGACGAAGCGCGGGCGTGCCAGGCGACCGATCGCCCCGCCCACCTTGGCCAGGCCGGCGATCATCGCCCACAGCAGCAGCATCACCACGATGCCGAGCAGGAAGCCGGCCACCGGCGAGGTGATCATCGGCACGAACACCTTCCACAGCAGGCCTTTGTTCTGCGCCCAGCTGCCCAGCCGCTCGGACCAGATCAACGCATCCCAGTTGTTGTGGGCAGCGGCCAGGCCGGCGCCGCACAGGCCACCGATCAACGCGTGGGAGGAAGAGGACGGCAGCCCCTTCCACCAGGTGATCAGGTTCCAGATGATGCCGCCCAGCAGTGCGCACAGGATCACCTGCGGGGTCACGTCGACCACGTTGGTGTTGAGCAGGCCGGAGGCTATGGTCAGGGCGACGGCGGTGCCGGTCAGTGCGCCGATGAGGTTCATGAAGGCCGCCAGCATGACCGCCCAACCCGGCGACAGCACCTTGGTGGCGACCACGGTGGCGATGGAGTTGGCGGTATCGTGGAAGCCGTTGATGAACTCGAAGACGAGCGCGGCGAAAATCACCACCAGGACAAGGGTCAGCATCCGTGCGGCCCGTCAGCTGTTCTTCAAGACAATCTGGTACGCCACAACGCCCGCCTCGCGGCAGCGGTCGATGGCCTTTTCCAGGATCTCGAAGAATTCCTTCAGCAGGAACATCTGCAGGTGGTCCAGGCGACCGGAATAGATGTCGCGGTACAGCTCCAGCATCAGCCGGTCGGCCTCGTTTTCCAGCGCGCGCAGCTTTTCGTTGAGCGCGGTCATCCGGTCCAGGTTCATGTGGCGCAGGTCCGCCACCATTTCCACCACCACGGCGGCGGCCTGTTCCAGCATCGCCGCGCGCGGGGCGAAGTCGATGTGCTCCAGGTGGGCCACGGCCAGCGAATAGCGGTCAGCGAACTTTTCGACCTGCTTGGGAATCTTGTACAGCGCCGAGCCGAGCGCTTCGATGTCCTCGCGCTCGATCGGGGTCATGAAACTGTCCACGAGCGCCTGGCTGATCTTGTCCGACGCGGCGCGTTCACGCAGACGGGCAAGCTTGAAGGCATCCAGCGCAGGCTGGCGGTCGGACTCGCGCATCATCGCGTGCAGGGCGCGTGCGCTGTCGCTGGCCGCGACGGCGGCCTCATCAAGCAGGGTGTAGAACTGTTTGCCGGAGCCGAAAATGGTCTGCAGAGAGAACATTGAGAAACCTGTTCGCCGTCACGGGAAGGACGGCACCAGGTGGAATTATGACGGCTAGATGACCGTTGCGGGTACTCCCGGACATTTCTGACGGAATCCGCCCCCCAACCTGAACGGGCAGTTGCCGCTCGCCACCCTCTGTTTGCTAAGATGCCAGCGCGCCTACGGGCGCACACCTATGGACGACGACCCTTACCCCCCGCCGCCGCGCCCGACCCCGGTCCCCAGCGCCTGCCGCCATCGCAGACACCCTTCTTCCCTGCCACCAACCGGGGACGATGCCCGTGTTTGAACTGATTATTGTCCTGGCCCTGATCCTGCTCAACGGCTTCTTCGCCATGTCCGAGATGTCGGTCATGACCTCGCGCAAGAGCCGGCTCAAGCAGATGGCCGCCACCAGCAAGCGCGCCGAACGCGCACTGGAACTGTCCGAAAAGCCGGAAAGCTTCCTGTCCACGGTGCAGATCGGCATCACCCTGATCGGCATCCTGACCGGTGTGTTCGGTGGCGAGGCGATCGGGCTGGCCATCGCTGCCTGGCTGCACGACCTGTTCCCCGGCTTCGCCTACGCCAACCAGGTCGGCAAGGCACTGGCGGTGGCCTTGATCACCTTCCTGACGCTGATCTTCGGCGAGCTGGTGCCCAAGCGTCTTGCCATCACCCGCTCGGAAGATATCGCCGGCCTGGTTGCCTGGCCGATGGGCTGGCTTTCGCGGATCGCCTTCCCGGCCGTCTGGCTGCTGTCCCACAGCACCCGCCTGGTGCTGAGGGTGATCGGGCTGGGCAAGGATGAAGCGGCCAGCGTCACCGAAGAAGAGATCCGCATGCTGGTGGCCGAAAGCCACGAGGCCGGCGTGATCGACGCGCACGAGCGCGACATGATGAACCGCGTGATGCGGCTGGGCGACCGCACCGCCGACAGCCTGATGACCCCGCGCAACCGCATTGCATGGCTGGATACCCAGGGCGCGCTGGAGAAGAACCTGGAGATCATGAGCGAGAACGAGTTCTCGCGGTATCCGGTGTACCGGGACAATGACTCGGACGTGGTCGGCATCCTTGAAATGAAGAGCCTGGCCACGCGTATGGCGCGCGGTGACCACGCCTTGTTCCAGAACCTGCGTGAGGTGCTGTACGTCTCTGAAAGCACCCATGCGATGAAGCTGCTGGAGATCTTCCGCGAGGAACAGCAGTCGGTCGCACTGGTGGTGGACGAGTACGGCGAAATCCAGGGCCTGGTCACCATCAGCGACCTGATGGGCGCGGTGGTCGGCCGTTTGCAGGCCACCGAAAACGCGGACGAAGATGCGCTGGTGGTGACCCGCGAAGACGGCTCGCTGCTGGTGGACGGCTCGCTGCCGATCGAAGACCTGCGCGAGCTGCTGGGCACCAATGACCTGCCCGATGCCGAGGACGGCGATTACTACACGCTGGCCGGCATGTGCATCCACTTCTTCGGCCGCATCCCGCACGTGGGCGAGTACTTCGACTGGGCCGGTTGGCGCATCGAGGTGATCGACCTGGACGGTGCGCGCGTGGATAAACTGCTGCTGCGCACGCTTTCCGACGAGCAGGCCGATGAACTCACCGCCTGATCCCGGCCTGCCGCCGGACGACGCTTGCCCCTCAGACAGCGGGTCGAACTACCGCAACGAAGGCATCCGCACGCTGTTGGCGATGTTCGAGTTCGGCGACCCGGCCCAGCACATGAAGCTGGGGCAGATCCTGCAGAACCTGCAGCAGAGTGCGTTCGGCGTGTTCCTGTTCATCGCCATCCTGCCCTCGTTCATCCCGATTCCCGGCGTGGGCGGGGCCCTCAGCGGTCCGCTGGTCATCCTGATCGGCGCGCAGATGATGTGCGGGCTGCGCAAGCCGTGGGTGCCGGGTTTCATCGCCCGCCGTGGACCCAGGCGCGGCACGATGCACAGGTTCCTGGACCGTATCGATGGCGCGCTGCGCCGGCTCGACCGCCTGCTGAAGCCGCGGCTGCCGCAGCTCCTGCAGCCGGTTGCCGCGCACGCCTTCAGCGGCCTGCTGCTGGTGTTGCTGGGGGTGCTGCTGTCGCTGCCGATTCCCTTCACCAATTATCTGTTCGGCTTCCAGCTGCTGCTGTTTTCGCTGGCGCTGCTGGAACGCGATGGGGTGCTGATGCTGGTGAACTGGATAGCCGCAGTGGTCGCGGTGGTGTTCTTCGGTTTCAGTTCCGGGCAGTTGGTCGAGTACGTAGCGGAACTCTTGCAGCGCTGGTTCTGACCGACCGCAGTGTCGAGCAAGCTCGACACTACAGACCGACTGCCGACCAGACCGTAGTGTCGAGCTTGCTCGACACCGCAGACCGGGGATCAACGAAGGTCGACGAACCCGTTGTCGCCCAGCCGGCTCGGCTCATCCTGCACCGCCGACAGCACGAAGCTCAGCGCCTTGCCCAGCAGGGTACCCGGGCCATCCCAGTATTCGGCCGATTCGGCCTGGACGTGGATCAGCCGCAGGTTCGGATCATCCTTGCCCTCCGGGAAGAACAGCTTCATCGCCGGTGACCACAACGCATCGATCTTCGCCCGGTCGTCGACGATCCGCGCGGTGCCCGCGACGGACACGTAGCTGTTCTTCGAAGGCGACGCATAGGCCACGTTGACCCGCGGATTGAGTGCGATCTCGGCCACCTTCGGGCTGTCGGCCGAGGTGGCGAACCACAGGTCGCCGTCGAATTCCACTTCCTGGGTGCCCAGCGGGCGGCTGTACAGGCGGCCATCGACGCCGGTGGTGGTGAACATCGCCACCTCGACATCCTTGATCAGGGCGGCGAGCTGGGTGATGTGCTGCTGGCGATCTGCGTTCATGAGTTGCTCCTTGGTAGAGCTCCATCTCACGCGAGCGCCGTGCAACGCCGCGTGAGGTGGATGTTCAGCGCGCGTGGTGGCGTACGCGCGGCATTCAGGCAGCGTGGCGCGCGTGCCAGGCCTGCATGGCCAGTTCGAACGAACGCAGGCGCGCGCGATGGTCGTAGATGTTCGCGGTCAACAGCAGTTCGTCAGGCTGGTGGCGTTCGACGAAGGCGGCGAT
>Ga0265780_10009661_pt1 | contig 11545 bp, 8 predicted proteins | sample P1T30metagenome_FD_192432 | JGI IMG/M metagenome (GOLD analysis project Ga0265780, IMG submission 192432) | Plant litter microbial communities from East Loma Ridge, Irvine, California - P1 T30 | ecosystem: Environmental > Terrestrial > Plant litter > Unclassified | place: USA: California... | reverse complement strand
CGGGCATGGTCGAGCGCACCGAGTTCGTCGTCGCCCTGTTCGCCGACCTCGCCTGACGCCGCACCCGCGGCGACGGTCGCAGCCGGCGCCCACCGCGGCGCGCGGCGGGCGCGCTACAGCACGCTCTTCGGCACGCGGTGCAGCGTCACGGCCCCGACCGCGTCGAAGGGGTGCAGCGGGTCGGGAGCACCCGACCCCGTCGGTCCGCCGAGCCGCGAGTGCCCGACGGCGCTGAGCACGGCGTAGGCGTCGCCCCGCGTCCACCCGTGGTCGTCCACCAGGAACGAGAACGCGTCCTCGTAGCCTCGCCGGATGCTCTCCTGCACGGGGTCGCCGAGTCCGACGAAGATCCAGTCGTCGGCGGTCTCGATGCGCGGGGCGCGCAGCCCCATGCCCTTGACGAGGTCGATCGACACGACCGCCGTGCCCTCGGCCTCGATGGCGACGAACGACGACTCGCCCTCGGCCATGATCGCGTGCACGTCGCCGATCGAGAGGTACGCGCCCTCGACCATGACGGGCAGGTAGACGGTCGAGCCGACGCGGTTCTCGGTGACGTCCATGTTGCCGCCCTGCGCGTACGCGGGCATGATCGTCGAGTTCTCGCCGGTCGCCGGGGCGGTGCCCATGCAGCCGATCATCGGACGGGGCGCGAAGACGTGCCGGTCGGTCACGTGCACCCCCTCGTCGTCGATGGGCACGCGGCGGGTGAACATCTCGTCGCCCATGACGTGCTGCAGCGCGCCCGATCCGGGCAGCGCCACCGACCAGCCGTGCGCCACGAGCCGGATCTCGTGCACCGTCACGGCGAGCGCGTCGCCCGGCTGCGCGCCCTCGACGAACACGGGGCCGGTGACGGGGTTGATCGGCACCGAGAGCTGCGACAGGTCGCGGTGCTCGTGCAGCTCGGCGTAGACGGCGTCGCTGGTCTCGAAGCCGATGCGCTCCCCCGTGCCGGGCGTGATGCGGAGCGCGGGCTCGACGTCGGCGGTGAAGCCGGGTCTTCCGTGCTCCTTGCCCAGGAAGTGGTCCATGCCGTCCACCCGGGCGCCCTCCGAGGAGGCGCGGGTCGCCTCGCCCGCTCCCCCGCCGGAACCCGGGGCGGTCGCCTCCACCCCGCTCACGCGTCGCGGCGTTCGGAGTCGGCGGCCGGGGTGGCGGTGGTGGCGACCGCGGGGTCGTCGGCGCCCTGTCCGAGCGACGGCGCCGCGCCTCCTCGGCTCCGGTAGTAGAGGAACACGCCCGCGCCGAGCACGAGCCAGACGATTCCGCCGATCTTGGCCTCGGGTGCGGCGTTCACGAGCACGTAGCCGATGATGAGGAACCCGATCACGGGCACGACGAGGTGCAGCAGCCAGTTGCGCGACCTCTTCTTGACGATGTAGTGCACGACGACCGACACGTGCAGCAGCATGAAGCCGAACAGGGCGCCGAAGTTGACCAGCGACGCGATGAGGTTGATCTGCCCGACGAAGAACAGCACGAGCACCGCCGACAGCGCCGAGACGAGCAGGATGGCGGCCTGCGGCACCTGGCGGCTGTTGATCGTCGACAGGAACTTCGGCAGCTGGCGGTCGCGGCTCATCGAGAAGAGCAGTCGCGACGTGGCGGCCTGAGCGGCCATCGCGTTGGCGATCCCGATGGCGAGCACGTTGACGACCAGGAACGCCGTCGACCAGCCGCTGCTCGACGCCGCCTCGACGAGCGAGAAGAACGCGTTGCCGACCTCGTTCTCGCCGAACGACTCGCGACCGGCCGCGAGGGCGCTGGCGAGCCAGGTCTGCACGACGAAGAGGGTCGCGACGATGACGAGGGCGATGATCATGGCCTTGCCGGCGCCGCCGCGCTTGCCGGTGCTCTCCTCGGACAGCGTCGAGATGCCGTCGAAGCCCAGGAAGCTCAGCACCGCGATCGACAGCGCCGAGGCGATCAGGGGCGCGGTCACCTTGCTGGAGTCCCAGATCGGGTCGGTGGTGAACTCGGCGCCGGGGATCGTGCCGTCGTTCAGCGCGATGACGGCGATGATGACGAAGATCACGACGAAGACGACCTCGATGGCGAGGAACACCCGGTTCATCAGCTTGATCGAGCTGATGCCGAGCAGGTTGATCGCGGTGTTGATCGCGACGAAGATCAGCGCCCACATCCAGCGGGCGCTCCCGGGGAAGATGCCGATCATCGACTCGGCGGCGAAGACGTAGAGCAGCGTCGGCACGAGCAGGTAGTCGAGCAGGATCGCCCAGCCGGCGAAGAACCCGGCGATCGGGTGGATGCCCCGACCGACGTACGAGAACACCGAACCGGCCAGCGGGATCGACTTCGCCATCTGCGCGTAGGCGAGCGCGGTGAAGATCATCGCGACGAGCCCGATCAGGTAGACGAGCGGCACCATGCCCGACGAGGCGTTGTACACCGAGCCGAAGATCGCCCAGGGCGCGATCGGCACCATGAAGATCAGGCCGTAGATGAGCAGGTCGACGGTCGTGACCGACCGCTTCAGCTCCTGCTTGTAGCCGTACTGCTCGAGCTGCTGCTGGTTGCTCAGCTCGCCGCCGGCGGTGCCGGTCGTCGTTCCAGTGGACATGGTGTGCTCTCTCGCTCGGGTGGGGCGGGGTGGGTGGAGCCGGGGAGGTGCGGGTCGGGTCGGTCAGGAGGCGCGGGTCGGGTGGCGCGGGTCGGTCGCGCGGTCAGGCCGCGTCGTGCGCGGCGAGGAACTCCGCGACGACGGCCCGGAACTCCTCGGGCTGCTCGAGGTGCGAGCAGTGGCTCGCCCCGGCGAAGACGTGCGAGCGCACGTCGGCGATGCCGTCGACGAACGGCTGCCAGGTGGCCGGCGTCGCCTCGTCGTGCTCTCCCGCGACGACGAGCGTCGGGGCGGCGATGCGGGGCAGCCGGTCGATGATGCTCCAGTCGCGCATCGTGCCGATGACGTGGAACTCGTTCGGTCCGTTCATCGTGTGGTAGACCGTCGGCTCGGCCTCCATCTGCTCCTCACTGTCGACGAAGTCCTGCGGCATGGGGACGATCCGGCAGACGTGACGCTCGTAGAAGACCTGGGTCGCGGCGAGGTACTCGGGGTCCGTCGTGGTGCCGGCGCGCTCGTGACGGCTGAGCGCCTCCTCGGTCTCGGCGGGCAGCTGGGCGCGCAGCTCGGCGGCTCCCTCGACCCAGAGCTCCATCGACGCGGGCGAGTTGCAGATGGCGAGGCTCGCGAGACCGGCGGGCTGGCGGACGCCGATCTCGGCGCCGAGCATGCCGCCCCACGACTGACCGAGCACGTGGAACCGCTCGAGACCGAGGTGCGCGACGACGGCCTCGAACTCGGCGACGAAGAGCGCCGGGGTCCAGGTCTCGACGGGGGCGTCGGGGCGGTGGCTGCTGCGTCCGCAGCCGAACTGGTCGTAGTGCACGACGGTGCGGCCGGTCTCGTCGGCGAGGGCGGCGAGGTTGCGGAGGTAGTCGTGCGCCATGCCCGGGCCGCCGTGGAGCACGACGAGGGGCAGCGCGCCGGGCGTCGGGTGGTCGGGGGTCGTGACCTGGTACCAGGTGACGCCGTCGCGGAACGGGAGGGTGGAGGAGGTGCTCGTCGACATGCGGGACAGTGTGCGACACGGAAAGGTCTCGCGCCTAGACCTTTGCCGATGACTTAACGTGGGTGTAACAAACGCCGCTCGGGAGGGTCGACGCATGACGCCACACGAGGCCGCCGACGCCGGGTCGCCCGGGGCGCCCGACGGCACCCCCTCCGCCCTCGCCGGAGCCCTCGCGGCGCCCGTCGAGTCGTCGAGCCGCGTCGACGACGTGACCGACCGGCTGGTGACCGCGATCGCGACCGGCGAGTACCTGCCCGGCCAGCGCCTCCCTCCCGAGCGGGACCTCGCCGCCTCGCTGCGGGCCGGGCGCATGACCGTCCGGGCCGCCCTCGCCCGCCTCGTCGAGCAGGGCATGATCGAGACCCAGCGCGGCCGCGGCGGCGGCTCGTTCGTCCGCGAGCAGCACACGACGTCGTCGGACGCGATCGTGCAGCGGACCCTCGGGGCGCGGTGGGCCGACCTCAGCGACACGAGCGACGCGATCGGCCGCCTGCACGGCACGATCGCCGAGGCCGCCGCCGAGAACCGCACGACCGCCGACGCCGAGGTGCTGCGCGAACGGCTCGAGGGCTACCGCCGGGCCGAGTCGGGGCGTGCGTCGCAGCGGGCCGACGAGCTGCTGCACGTCGCGATCGCCGATGCCGCGCACAACGCGACGCTGCGCGGGGTCCTCTTCGACCTGGAGGCGCGGGTCAGCATCGCAGCGCCGGCCCACCTCTGGGGCGGGCCCGACGGCATGCGCGAGATGGAGCTGCGGGCGCTCGGCGACCACGAGGCGCTCGTCGACGCGATCTGCGACGGCCGTTCGACCGAGGCGGCGCGCATCGCGCGCGAGCACGTCAAGATCGACCTCGAGCTGCTCGAACGGGTGCTGCGGAGCGGCGCCGCCGCAGCCGACTGAACGGGGTGCGCGGCGCCGTCGAACGGGTGGGTATGCCCTGCTCGACGGCGACCGCCACGGACGGCGAGGTCCGTCGATCCGGTGGTCACGACCTCGCGGGGGCTCGAGGTGCCGTGCAGATCGTCGGGTGGTCGCCACGCAGGGGGAGGACTCCCGGTTCGGGCCGGTCGTCCGCGTGACTCATTCGCCGTCGTCTGAGAAGGTAGCACTCGATACTCACGGGTATCGAGTCCCCCTTTGTGGGGACTCGCGCAGCGGCCTCGTCCTCGTGCCCATGCCAGCCGGACGTCCAGGCGAGACCCCGGGAAGCCGCTCACACCCTGCCTCGCGCGCGGGGGTCTCGGCGACTTCCTGGGGCCTGACCCGCGGCGAGCGTGCCGACCGCTCAGCCCGCGAGCGCGCGGAAGCGCGCCTGCACGGCCACCGCGGCCGCGCCCCGCGCCCAGGCGCCGAAGTCGGCGCCTCCGACGAGCACGCGGACCTCGCCCGCCTCGGGGTCGCGGTCGTCGGCGAGCGCCTCGCGCATCCCGGCGGCGGCGAGCGGCACGTCCAGCAGGCCGACGCCCTCGCCCGAGAGCACGACGACGTCGATCATCGCGAAGTTCGCGACGATGGCGAGCAGCCGTCCGAGCGCCCGCCCCGCACCGGCGACGACGTCGGCGGCCACGGGGTCGCCCGCGGCCGCCAGCGCCAGCAGCTCGTCGTATCCGACGTCGCGGCCGAGCGCCTCGCCCGCCGCGGCGCAGAGGCTCGGTGCCGACAGCATCCCCGTCGCGCACCCTCGGTGCCCGTCGGGGCAGACCGGGCCGGTCGCGTCGAGGGGCGCGTGCGCACCCAGCCCGAGCCCGGCATCCGAGGTCACGACCTGCCTCCCGTTCCGGACGAGCCCGTAGCCGACGCCCGCGCCGATCGTCACGACGGCGAAGTCGTCGACGCCCCGGCCGAGGCCGAACCAGTGCTCGGCCTCGACGAGGGCCACGACGTCGTTCTCGACCACGACCGGCAGTCCGAGTCGCTCGCCGAGCAGCGCCCCGAGGTCGACGTCGCGCCACCCGAGGAACGGCGCCCGCGCGACCACGCTCGAACCGGCGACCCGACCCCCGACGGTGACGCCGACCGCCGCAGGCCGTGAGTCAGCGCGGACACCCGCCGAGAGCCGCGAGACGACGGCGACCACCGCCTCCAGCACCTGCTCGACGTCGTGGCCGGGCAGGTCGACGACGACCGAGGCGAGCGGGCGCGCCCGCAGATCGGTCAGCACCCCGAAGGCCTGGTCGCCGGCCAGCTTCACGCCGACGAATCGCTGCGAGTCGACGAGCACGTCGAGCGGCTTCGCGGGGCGTCCGACGACGCGGCCGGGCGTCTCGACGCCCTCGACGAGCAGCCCCCGGTCGAGCAGAGGCCGGCTGAGCCGGGTGAGGCTCGCCGGCGAGAGGCCCAGGCGACGACCGAGCTCGGCCCGCGAGATCGGGCCGTGCACGAGCACGAGCCGGGCGAGCTCCGACGCCGAGTCGAGGGGCGGGCCTGAGGTCATGAGCGCAGCCTAGCCACCGGGGCGAGGCGACCCGTCCCCCGGCGACGCGCCTCCTCGATCGTCCGGCGGCGACTTGACACCCCCATTCGTTTCGCCGTAGAAATTAGTCATGCGACGACGCGACGACGAGATGACCCCTGCCCGCCACCTCCGCCTCGGCGGCACGAGCGTCGTGATCGACACTCCCGCGCAGGGCCTGCCCGGCATCGTGTACTGGGGACCCGACCTCGGCGAGGTCTCCGAGGAGGCGCTGGTCGGCCTGGTCACGGCCTCCCGTCCGCAGAGGGTCTCGGGCGGCGTCGACGAGCCCACGCGTCTGACGCTCGTGCCCCTGCAGTCCGACGGCTGGCAGGGGACGCCCGGTCTCGTCGGCAGCCGCGCGGGCTCGGACTTCGCCCCCGCCTTCGAGGTCGACGAGCTCGACGGCGCCGAAGACGGCGAAGGCGCCGGCGCGACCCTCGTCGTCACCGCCGACGACGCCGAGGTCGGGCTGCGCCTCCGCATCGAGCTGCGCCTCGACGTGCACGGCCTGCTGCACCAGACGCTCCGCCTCACGAACACCGGCGACGACGTCTACGACCTGCACGAGCTCGCCGCGACGTTCCCCCTGCCGCACACGGCCGGCGAGGTGCTCGACACCACCGGCCGCCACCTGCGCGAGCGCACCCCGCAGCGTCACGCGGTGACCGTCGGCCGCTACGACCGCGAGAGCCGTCGGGGGCGTCCGGGGGCCGACGCCACCCTCGTGCTCGCCGCCGGCACCCCCGGCTTCGGCTTCGAGCGCGGCCTCGTGCACGCCGTCCACCTCGCCTGGAGCGGCAACCACCGCGTCAGCGTCGAGCGGACCGTCACGGGCAGCACCCTCACGCGCGCCGCCGAGCTGCTCGGGGCCGGTGAGGTCCGTCTCGCACCGGGCGAGAGCTACGACTCCCCCGCGGCGATCGGCTCGTGGGGCGACGGGCTGACCGAGCTCTCGGGTCGGTACCACCGCCTCCTGCGCTCCCGCCCGCAGCACCCGGCGTCGCCCCGACCGGTCACCCTCAACACGTGGGAGGCCGTCTACTTCGACCACGACCTCGCTCGTCTCAGCGCCCTCGCCGACGCGGGCGCGCGGGTCGGCGCCGAGCGCTTCGTGCTCGACGACGGCTGGTTCCGCGGTCGTCGCGACGACACGTCGGCCCTCGGCGACTGGTACGTCGACGACGAGGTCTGGCCCGACGGCCTCACCCCGATCATCGAGCACGTCACCGGACTCGGCCTGCAGTTCGGGCTGTGGGTCGAGCCCGAGATGGTCAGCCCCGACTCCGACCTGGCCCGCGCCCACCCGGAGTGGATCCTGCGACCCGGCTCGCGCCTCCCGGTCCCGGCGCGTCAGCAGCAGGTGCTCGACCTGTCGAACCCCGCCGTGACCGACTACCTGCTCGAACGACTCGACGCCCTGCTGACCGAGAACGACATCGCCTACCTCAAGTGGGATCACAACCGGGACCTGCTGGAGGCGGGGGCCGGGTCGCCCGCGCACCCGGCGGTCCACGAGAACGTCGTCGCGCTCTACGCCCTGCTCGACGAGCTGCGGCGGAGGCACCCGTCGGTCGAGATCGAGAGCTGCGCCTCGGGCGGCGCGCGCGTCGACCTCGGGATCCTCGACCGGACCGACCGCATCTGGGCCAGCGACTGCATCGACCCGATCGAGCGCCTGACCATCCAGAGGTACACGAACCTCCTCGTGCCCTACGAGCTGACCGGCGCCCACGTCAGCGGACCGCGGTCGCACTCGACCGGTCGGCGTCACGACCTGTCGCTGCGGGCCGGCGTCGCCCTGCCCGGGCACTTCGGCATCGAGTGGGACATCTCGTCGCTCGAGCCCGACGTCGAGGCCGAGCTGACGAGCTGGGTCGCCGCCCACAAGCGCCACCGCGACCTGCTGCACCGGGGCACCGCGGTCTTCGCGGACCTCCCCGACGCGTCGATGGACCTCCGGGGCGTCGTCTCCGCCGACCGGTCGCACGCCCTCTACACGTTCACCCAGGTGTCGGCGAGCGCGAGCTACCCGCCCGGGCCGATGACGTTCCCCGGCCTCGACGACGACCGGACGTACCGCGTCGCCCTGGCCGAGCCGACCGCCGTGCTCGGCGGACCGGGGCAGTCGCCGCTGCCCTGGGCCGTCGACGGGGTCGTCGCTCCGGGCCGCGCCCTCCGCCTCGGCGGGGTGCAGGCCCCGGTGCTGTTCCCGGAGAGCCTCGTGCTGCTCGAGGTCACCGCCCTGTAGGCCGCAGCACCGTGCGCACCCGCGTCGCCCTTTCGGAGGACACCACCTGAACCCCTGATCATGAGGCGTTTTCATCATCGCGCGACACGCCGGGCGACCCGCCCGACGCGCTTGACACTTAGGTGAGCCTTACCTAACCTGGGCGGCGCCGTCAGAGAGCCTGGCGGCGACCACGCACCACCGGGAGCCCCGTGTCCGATCTGTTGAACGCCTCCACCGCGGAGTCCTACGCCGCCGAGACGACCGCGGTCGTCGATCGCCTCGCCGGCCGGTTCCGCACCACCGGCCAGCCCTTCTCGGGCGAGAGCCGCGCCGAGCTGCAGCGGCTCGTCGACGCCGTCGATCTCGACGCGCCCGGCACCGGGACGACCGACGCCCTCCGCGAGGTCGACGAGCTGTTCGCCGCGAACGCCGTCTGGTTCCACGACGCGGCCTACCAGTCGCACCTCAACTGCCCCGTCGCGCTGCCGGCCGTCGCCGCCGAGGCGGTGCTCGCCGCGATCAACCCGTCGGTCGACACCTACGATCAGTCGACCGTCGGCACGCTGATGGAGCGCCGCCTCGTCGACTGGACCGCAGGTCGCATCGGATTCGACCCCGCCACCCGCGACGGCGTCTTCACCTCGGGGGGCACGCAGTCGAATCTGCACGCCCTCCTGCTCGCCCGCGAGAGCGCCACGTCGAGGGCGCGCGACGAGGGCCGGGCCGAGGAGGCGCGGGTCCGCGACCAGGGCGACCCGGGTCGCCGCCCCCTCCCCCGTGCCACGTCGCTGCACGACCTGCTCGCCCGCATGGTCGTGGTCGCCACCGCCGAGAGCCACTTCAGCGTGCAGAAGGCGACGCGCCTGCTGGGTCTCGGCGACGACGCCGTCGTGACCGTGCCCACGGACGATGCGGGCCGGATGCGCGCCGACGCCCTCGAGGTCGCCCTCGACGCCCTCGTGCAGGCGGGGCATCTGCCGATCGCCGTCGTCGCGACGGCCGGAACCACCGACCGCGGCTGCATCGATCCCCTCGCGGCGATCGGCGCCGTCTGCGATCGCGCCGGCGTCTGGCTGCACGTCGACGCGGCCTACGGCGGCGGCCTGCTCGTCTCGCCGACCCGGCGGCACCTGCTCGACGGCATCGAGCGGGCGCGCTCGGTGACCGTCGACTTCCACAAGACGTTCTTCCAGCCGGTGTCGTCGAGCGCGATCATCGTGCGCGACGGCCGCGACCTCGACCCCGTCGCCTGGCACGCCGACTACCTGAACCCGCTCGCCGACCCCGAGCCGAACCAGGTCGCGAAGTCGCTGCAGACCACGCGCCGCTTCGACGCGCTGAAGCTCTGGGCGACCCTCCGCGCGCTCGGCGCCGACGAGATCGGTCGACTGGTCGACCGCGTCGTCGACCTCGCGGCCGAGGTGCACGCCGTCGTCCGCGACGACGACGACTTCGAGCTGCTCGCCGAGACCCAGCTCAGCACCGTGCTGTTCCGCTGGCAGCCCGGGCACGTCGACGATGCGACGGCCGACCGCCTCGTGCCGCTCGTCCGGCGGGTGCTCTTCGAATCGGGTCGCGCCGTGGTCGCGAAGACGGTCGTCGACGGTCGGCCGTGCCTGAAGCTCACGCTGCTGAACCCGGAGGCGGTGCTCGCCGACGTGACGGGCGTGCTCGAGCTGATCCGCGCCTCCTCGGCGGCCCTGCTCGAGAGCGACGACCTGGCCGGCGCCACCGCCCCGGCCGGCGAGGGGTCGACCCGATGAGCGCCGCACCCGCGTCCACCCCCGCGACCGCGTCCGCGTCCACCCCCGCACCGGCACCCGACCACGTCCACGACCTCGTCGGCATCGGGATCGGCCCGTTCGGCCTCGGACTCGCGGCCCTCACCGACCCGGTCGACGACCTCGACGCGGTCTTCGTCGACGCCGCCGACGGGTTCCACTGGCATCCGGGGATGATGATCGAGGGCGCGACGATCCAGGTGCCGTTCCTGGCCGATCTCGTGACGATGGCCGATCCGACGTCGCGCTTCTCGTTCCTGGCGTTCCTCAAGGCGACGGGGCGGCTCTACGCCTTCTACATCCGCGAGAGCTTCTTCCCGCTGCGGGCCGAGTACGACGCCTACTGCCGGTGGGTCGCCGAGCAGCTCGACACCCTGCGCTGGGGCCGACGCGTCACCTCCGTCTCGGAGCTCGGCGACGGCACCCTGCTGGTCGAGGCCGAGCGCACGACCACCGGCGAGCGCGAGGTCTGGCGCACCCGGCACGTCGTGCTCGGCATCGGCACCGAGCCGCACCGACCCGACGCCGTCCGCGACCTCGACGGGCCGGTCGTGCACAGCGCCGACTACCTCGGCGAGCGCGATCGCCTCCGCGGGCTCGACTCGGTCACGATCATCGGCAGCGGGCAGTCCGCCGCCGAGATCTACCGCGATCTGCTCGACACCGCCCGAGCGCGCGACGACCGCACCGGTCACCGCCTCGACTGGGTCACCCGCTCGCCCCGGTTCTTCCCGATGGAGTACACGAAGCTCACGCTCGAGCTGACGAGCCCCGAGTACACCGACCACTTCCATGCGCTGCCGATGGGCGAGCGCGACCGGCTGGGGCGCGAGCAGCGCAGTCTCTACAAGGGCATCAGCGGCGATCTGGTCGACGAGATCCACGAGACGCTCTACCGCCGCACCCTCGACGGGCCGCTCGACACGACCCTGCTGACCGGGACCGAGCTGGTCGGCGCCGTCTGGCGGCCGGACCGCGGGGTGTTCACGCTGACCCTGCGGCACGCGCAGCTCGGCACGGTCGTCGAGCGCGAGACGGCCGCGGTCGTGCTGGCGACCGGGTACTCGGCGCGGGTGCCCGCGTTCCTCGAGCCGCTCGGCGACGTGGTCGCGCGAGACGAGCGGGGCCGTCTCGCCGTGAACCGCGACTACTCGATCGAGCGCCCGCCCGGCGGCGATCCCGCGAGCGCTTCCCACCGCCCTCGCCTGTTCGTGATGAACGCCGAGGAGCACACCCACGGTCTGACCGCCCCCGATCTCGGCTTCGCCGCCTGGCGCGCCTCGAGCATCATCGCGTCGATCACCGGGCGCGAGGTCCATCCCGTCGAGCGCCGCACGGTGTTCCAGAGCTTCGGCCTGCCGGCCGAGGAGGTCGTCCGATGAGCATCCTCACCCCCGAGCCCGATGTCACCGAGCCCGGCGTCGTCGAGCCCGATGTCGCCGAGCCCGGCGTCGCCGAGCCCCGAACCGCCGAGGAGGCGCGGGT
>Ga0265780_10009660_pt1 | contig 11546 bp, 11 predicted proteins | sample P1T30metagenome_FD_192432 | JGI IMG/M metagenome (GOLD analysis project Ga0265780, IMG submission 192432) | Plant litter microbial communities from East Loma Ridge, Irvine, California - P1 T30 | ecosystem: Environmental > Terrestrial > Plant litter > Unclassified | place: USA: California... | reverse complement strand
GCCGGCGAACCGGACGACGACGGACTCTGCGGTGGGGTGGGCGGAGGCTTCTTGGGGGGTAACTTCGTGCGCGGCGGTCGCCATCAGCGTCTTGTCCTACGGGTAATCGTTGTCATGCCCTTATGCCCCGAACGGCGCAGGGCCAAGGTAGTTTCAGTAAAGGGCGGTGCAACCGCTGCTTTCCCGGTCACCCGGCAGCGGCGAAGGCCGCGCCGAGCGTCAGGATCGCGCGGACATGCCGTTCGGCAAGCGCGACCGTGTCCGCGCCATAGCCGCCGCCGACCGTACTCGCCAGTGGAATGCCCCGTTCGATCGCGAGCTGGGCGACGAGATTTTCCCGCGCGACCAGTCCTTCGTCGGTGAGCGCGAGCCGCCCGAGCCGGTCGTTCGCGAGCGGATCGATCCCAGCCTGATACAGGATAATCTGCGGCCGAAGCTCGTCGAGCATCGGCACCAGCGTCGATTCGAGCGTCGCGAGATAGGCCGCGTCGCCGGTCGCATCGGGCAGGCCGACATCCAGCGTCGAGCGCGCCTTGCGGACCGGGAAGTTCTTCTCTGCGTGGATCGAATAGGTCGCGATCTGGGGATAGCCGGCGGTCAGCGCGGCGGTGCCGTCGCCCTGATGGACGTCGCAATCGACCACCAGCACGCGCAGGCCGTCCTCCTCCGCGAGCCGCACCGCCGCGATCGCGAGATCGTTGAAGACGCAATAGCCCGCCCCCGTCGCCGCCAGCGCATGATGGCTGCCGCCCGCGGTATTGGCGGCGAACCCGCGTTCGAGCGCGATCTTTCCGGCCAGCCACGTCCCGCCGGGCACCACCGCCGCGCGTGCCGCGACCGACTCGGTCACCGCGAAGCCGATCCGCCGCTCCTTCTCGCGGGGGACGCGGGCACCGAGCACCTCTGCGACATAGTCGGCATCATGCACCGCCTCGAGCCAATGCAGCGGCATGGCGTCCGGCACATGCCACGCGACCCCCGCGCCTTCCGCCTCGAGGCGATTGCGGATCGCCGCGTTCTTGCTGAGCTGGCTGGGATTGTTTGCCTGTCCCGAAGCGACATAGGCGGGGTGATGGACGACCGGGATCATCCTGCCTAGGTAGGCATGAGACTGGCAGAGACCAATGGAGAGCGCCGCATGGCCGACAGCAGCACCCCGCCCCAAACCCCTTTCCCTTATGTTCGGCCCGATGTCGCGGGCTTCCTCGCGTTCCTGAACAACCTGCCAGGCCCGCGCACGCACGAGATGGAGCCGCCAGCGGCGCGCGCGACCTACAAGGCGATGAAGGACGTCGCGGACCCGCCGGTCGGCGAACTGGGGACGATCCAGGATATCGCGATTCCAGGTCCCGCCGGAGCGATCCCCGCACGGCTGTTCGACGTTCAGGAAAGCCGTCTGCCCGGCCCATTGGTGATGTTCTACCACGGCGGCGGGTTCGTAATCGGCGATCTCGACACCCACGCCAGCTTCTGCGCCGAAGTGTCGCGCGCGCTCGATCTGCCCGTGCTCGCGGTCGATTATCGTTTGGCCCCCGAGGCACCGTGGCCCGCCGCGCCGGACGATTGCGAGGCCGCAGCCCGCTGGGCGGCGGGATCGCCCGCAGACCTCGGACGGAGCGTGACCGCGCTCGTCCCATGCGGCGACAGCGCGGGCGGTAACCTGGCGATCGTCGTGACCGCAGCCCTGCGCGACACGCCTGCCGCCGTCCCGGTGATCGCGCACCTGCCTTTCTATCCCGCGACCGACACGACGCAGGAATATCCGTCTTATTCGGCCTTTGCCGAGGGGTATCTGCTGACGCGGGCGAGCATGGACTGGTTCAACGCCGCCTATCAGGCCGAGGCGGAGCATGTCCGCGCCTCCCCGCTGAAGGGCGATCTGCGCGGCATGCCCCCCGCCGTCATCGTCACCGCCAGCCTCGATCCGATCCGCGACCAGGGGCGCGCCTATGCCGCGGCTCTGGCGGAGGCCGGGGTTGCGGTGGTGTTCCGTGAGGCGGTCGGGAACATCCACGGCTTCATCACGCTGCGAAAGGCGATCCCGTCGTCGGTCGGTGACGTTGCAGGCGCGTTGACCGCTGGAAAGGCGATCATCGCCGAGGCCGAAGCCCAGCGCGTGATGGAGCAAGCCGCGTGACCGACCCGAAGGCGCTTCCGTATCGCCCGTGTGCCGGGCTGATGATCCTCAACGCCGAGGGCAAGGTGTTCGTCGGCCAGCGGATCGATACCGAGGTCGAGGCGTGGCAAATGCCGCAGGGCGGGATCGACGACGGCGAGGAGCCGGAAACGGCAGCCCTGCGCGAGTTGCGCGAGGAGACCGGGATCACTTCCGACAAGGTGGACCTGATCGCGGTATCGCCCGAAGAGCTGTTCTACGACCTGCCGGACGAACTCGTCGGGCGGGTGTGGAAGGGCAAGTGGCGCGGGCAGCGGCAGACTTGGTTTCTCTATCGCTTCAATGGCCTGGACAGCGATATCGACATTGCGACCGAACATGAGGAGTTCAAGGAATGGGCGTGGGTCGACCCAGCGACGCTCCCCGAGATCATCGTCCCGTTCAAGGCACCGCTGTATCGCGAAGTCCTCGCCGTGTTTGCCGACCACCTCGGCTGAGGTGGCAAATCGTTTCGATCGCAACGGACTGGAGCCGAACGCAATCCCAAGCTAGGCTAGTTCGATGAGGGGATTGAACGAACACGAAATCGCGGCGATCGCGGTCGCGCGCGCGCAGCCGATGCTCCAGCAGGTCGAGCTATGGTCTGCGGTGAATTCGGGGACGCGTAATCTTGGCGGACTGTCCGAGGTTGCGGACATGCTGGTTGCGGCATTCGGCGCGCTTCCGGGAGAAGTCGTTTTAGTTGAGGGGGATGCTGCCGAGAGCGTAGGCTCGGATGGAAGTGTCGCGATCCTCGATCATGGCCGTCACTTGCGTCTCAGCGTTCGCCCGGAAGCGCCCGTGCAACTGCTCCTGACCGGGCATATGGACACCGTCTATCCGGTCGATCACGCGTTCCAGACCCTCACGATGCGCGACGACGGGACGCTCAACGGCCCCGGGGTTGCAGACATGAAGGGCGGTCTTGCGGTGATGCTGGCCGCGCTGGTCGCGGTTGAAACGAGCCCGCTCGCCGCCCGCGTCGGTTATGACGTCGTCATCAATTCCGATGAGGAAACCGGCTCCTTCTCCTCCTCCGCGCTGATCCGCCGGATTGCGCAGGGCAAGATCGCCGCGCTCACCTACGAGCCCGCGCTCCCCGACGGCACGCTCGCGGGCGCGCGCGGCGGAACGGGCAACTTCTCGATCGTCGTCACCGGACGCAGCGCCCACGCCGGGCGCAACCCGGAGGACGGGCGCAACGCGATCGTCGCCGCCGCCGATCTCGCGGTCCGCCTTCACGCGGCGCGCGGGGATGGCCTCGCGGTCAACCCTGCGCGGATCGAAGGCGGCGGGCCGAACAACGTCGTCCCCGACCACGCTTTGCTCCGCATCAACTTCCGCCCCGCCGATCACGCCGCGATTGCCCGCGCGCAGGCGTTGCTGGACGCCACGATCGCTGCCGTGGCGGCGCATCATGACGTCACTATCGCGCTTCACGGCAGCTTCAACCGCCCGCCCAAGCCGATCGACGAAGGTGCTGCAAAGCTGTTCGCTCTGGTCAAGACATGCGGCGCCGACCTCGGCCTCGACATCGGTTGGCGCGCGACCGGCGGGGTGTGCGACGGCAACACCATCGCCGCATGCGGCGTCCCCGTGGTCGACACGATGGGCGCGCGCGGCGGCGCGATCCATTCGCCCGACGAGTTCCTGATCGTCGAGTCCCTCCCCGAGCGTGCGGCTTTATCCGCGCTCACCATCCTGCGTATCGCCGAAAAGGGCCAGTTGTGACCTACCGTATCCGCGCCGCGCGCGATTCCGACCTCAAGCCCTTGTATGAAATGGCCAAGCTGACCGGCGGTGGCTTTACCAACCTGCCGCCCGACCGCAGCGCCCTCACGAACAAACTGGAGCGCAGCGCCGCGGCCTTTGCGCGCGAAGATGACGCCAAGGCGGACGACCTGTTCGTGCTGGTGCTCGAGAATACCGAGACCGAAGAAGTCCGCGGCACCTGCCAGATCTTCACCCATGTCGGACAAAGCTACCCCTTCTACAGCTACCGCCTCGGCACGCTCACCCAGCATTCCAAGGAACTTAACCGGACATTCCGCGCCGACATGCTGGGCCTTACGACTGATCTCGAAGGGTGCAGCGAAGTCGGAGGGCTGTTCCTCCATCCGGGCGAACGTGCCGGCGGCCTAGGGCTGTTGCTCGCGCGCAGCCGGTATCTGTTCATCGCCCAGCATCGCGCACGGTTCGCCGACCGCGTGCTCGCCGAACTCCGCGGGATCATCGATGAGGCGGGTGGATCGCCCTTCTGGGACGGGCTCGCCGGGCGCTTCTTTGGGATGAATTTTCAGGACGCCGATCAGTTCAATGCGGTCCAGGGCCACCAGTTCATCGCCGACCTGTTTCCCAAGCATCCGATCTACACCGCGATGCTGCCCGAGACCGCGCGCGCGGTGATCGGCTTGCCGCACCCATCCGGCCGGGCCGCGATGAGAATGCTGGAAAACGAAGGGTTTGCGTACGAGAATTACGTCGACATCTTCGATGGGGGCCCGACCATGATCGCGCGGACCGATGCCGTCCGCACAATCCGCGACGTCCGGTCGGCCACCGTCCATGCGCTCGATTTCGACGGCGGCGATCCGTCGCTGATCGCGAGCGGCCGACTGGCGGACTTTCGCTGCGTCTATGGGGATGTCCGGCCGTGTACCGGTGGCGTGGTGATATCGCCCAAATCGGCGCGCGCGCTCGAGATCGCCGAGGATGCCACCGTCTGCCATGTCGCGAGAGTGTGATGACGACCGAAATCAACTTCGACGGGATCATCGGCCCGAGTCACAATTATGCGGGCCTCAGCCACGGCAATCTGGCCGCGACGCAGAATGCGGGCACGCCCTCCTACCCGCGCCGCGCCGCGCTGGAGGGGATCGACAAGATGCGCGCGTGTCTGTCGCTCGGGCTGGCGCAGGGGATTCTGCTGCCGCACGACCGGCCCGACGATCGCTGGCTCGCAGCGCTGGCGACCAGCTATGCCGATGCGCCGCCGATCCTGCGCGCGCAGGCGATGTCCGCGTCGGCGATGTGGGCTGCCAATGCGGCGACAGTGTCCCCCGCCACGGACAGTGCCGATGGGCGGTGCCACGTCACGCCCGCCAATCTGGTGACCATGCCGCATCGCAGCCACGAAGCGGTGCAGACCGCGCGTCAACTCGCACTCGCCTTCGCGGACCCTGCGCACTTCGCGCATCATCCGCCAATCCCCGCGCCGTTTGGCGACGAGGGCGCAGCGAACCACATGCGCCTCGCGCCTGCCCACGGCGAGGCAGGTGTCGAACTGTTCGTCTATGGCGTCACGGGTGGTGCCTTTCCCGCGCGCCAGTCGCGCGACGCCAGCGCTGCAATCGCCCGCGCGCACCGGCTGGACCCGGCTCGGACAGTATTCATCGAGCAATCGCCCGAAGCGATCGCGGCGGGCGCTTTCCATAACGATGTCGTCGCGGTCGCGAACGAACGCGTGCTGTTCGCCCACGAACAGGCGTTCGCCGATCCCGCCGCGGCCTATGCCGCGATCAGGGCGGCGGCCCCGTGGGTCGAGATCGTCGAGGTTCCTGCGGACCGGGTCTCGCTCGCGCAGGCGGTGAAGTCCTATCTGTTCAACGCGCAGCTCGTCACGCCGCCGGACGGACGGACGACGCTGATCGTCCCTGCCGAGGCCTCAAGCGATCCGGCGGTCGCGGCGTATCTGACCGGGATGACCGAGAGCAACGGGCCGATCCGCGCGTTCAGGACGGTCGATGTGCGGCAATCGATGGCGAACGGCGGCGGGCCGGCCTGCCTGCGGCTGCGCGTCGTTGCTGACCCCGCCACCGTTGACTCGCGGTTCCTCGTCGATGCGGCAAAGCTTGATCGGATTTCGGCTGTCATCGCGGAATATTGGCCGGAAACGATCGTGCCGTCGCAGATCCTCGGCGAAACGCCGGATCTCGCGTTGGTCGACACGGTCCGTGCGGCACGGAGCGCGCTGCTCGAGTCACTGGATCTCAGTATCCTGGCGTGACGAAACCGCGCGCCGATGTCGCGTTAGCTTACGATTAACCACGCACGTTAAGGCGAAGCGTCCGCGATCCGCGATTGGCCCGGTTGTTGCTGCTATCCGCGCATGTGGAGCAAATTCGCCAGCCTGTTCGTCATCAAGAACAAATTCGAAGCCTTTGGCGTGATCTACGCGCTGGCGGTCGGCGCAGTGGAGCGCGGGGCGCACTATCTGCAGCAATATCCCGGCTTCGGCGGCTGGCTGCTGTTCGCGGTCTGCCCGATCGCGGTGTTCATGGCCGGTGCCCGGATACTGGACTCGGTCGAGCGCGATCACGGCTGACGTCCGCCGCGTCGACCGCGCGGTCGATCTCGGCGATCGCGGGGGACGTGAGCCCGAACTTGCGCGCGAAATGCTGGCCCGATGCGAGGATCGCGGGGACGTGTTCGATCTCCACCGCCACCGGATGCGCGCCGCCGCCATTCCATTCGGCATAGCGCTTGTTGTCGAGGCAGATCCGCAGGCCCGGCGTGTTGGCCAGGATCGTCTGGTAATAGCATTCATCCGCCTGCGCCCGGCGAACCAGATGCTTGCGCAGGGCCCTCGCGCGATCATCGTCCAGCAGCAATGCCGCCGCCGCACGGCGGTTGGCGGTGAACCAATGGTCCCCGTAATAGGCCGAGAAACCCGCCCGGAAGGGTCCCGGGGCGGCGAACGGCAGCGGTAGGGTAACGCGCCCCAGCCGCCACTTCGGACGGCTCTTGATGACCGGCGCCCATAATTGCGCACCGACGTAGAACCGCCATTTGAGCTGGATGTTGCTCGGCAGCACGAAATGATCGAGTTTGGGGTTGGGCTCGCCCCCGAACGTCGCCGCGCCAGGGGTCTGCCCCCGCACGGGCCGCGCATCGAGGTAGGCGTCGAAGGGTGCGGATTCGAGTTCGGCCAGCACCGCGTCGGCGGATCGCACCGGATAGTCGGTTGCGCTCAGCAATACGAACCAGTCCGGATCAGCGGTGTCGACCAGCAGCCGCAGCGCCGCCAGCCCCGCCGTCACGACCGACAGCTTTCCCCAGCCGGTCGCGACCGACGGCGTCACGAAGCGGACGTTGTCCGCGAACGCTGCGGTGTCGATGCGGGATTGCGAGAAATCGTGGTGGCACGCGATCGGCGGCTTGCCATACAGGTGATCCAGCCGCGCAACCAGCCGCGCCAGCAACGCCTGATCGCCATGCGACAGGATAACGAACCCGATACGGTGCGCCGCACCCCGCCCTGCGCGCGATGCGACCTCTGGATTACTTCCCATCGCTACCCTACGCTACACTACGGATTACAACACGCCTCGTGCTACCCACGCGGCACGCCGTGCGCAAGCGAGGTTGGTGCCAGCTATTGCGCCCAACAGTATAACTTGATCGCCTTGGCGCGGATGTGCCTTATTCAGGCGGACCATGACCGTCTCCCTTACCCATCTGCAGCGGCTAGAGGCCGAGAGCATTCACATCCTGCGCGAAGTCGTCGCCGAGGCCGAACGCCCGGTGATGCTCTATTCCGTCGGCAAGGATTCCGCGGTGATGCTGCACTTGGCCAAGAAGGCCTTCTATCCCGGCACGCCGCCCTTCCCGTTGCTGCATGTCGACACGACCTGGAAATTCCGCGCAATGTACGCGCTGCGCGACCGCGCCGCCGCCGATGCCGGGATGGAGCTGATCGTCCACAAGAACCCCGATGCGGCGGCGCAGGGGATCAACCCGTTCGATCATGGCAGCCTGCACACCGATCTGTGGAAGACCGAGGGGCTCAAGCAGGCGCTGACCGCGGGCGGCTATGACGCGGCCTTCGGCGGCGCACGTCGCGACGAGGAAAAGAGCCGCGCCAAGGAGCGGATCTTCAGCTTCCGCAACGCGCATCAACGCTGGGACCCGAAGGCGCAGCGCCCCGAACTGTGGCGGCTCTACAACGCCCGCAAGGCGCGCGGCGAGAGCATGCGCGTCTTCCCGCTGTCCAACTGGACCGAGCTCGACATCTGGCAGTACATCCTGGCCGAGCAGATCGAGATCGTGCCCTTGTATCTCGCCGCACCGCGCCCGACCGTGGAGCGCGACGGGATGCTGCTGATGGTCGATGACGACCGCTTCCGGCTCGCGCCGGGCGAAGTCCCGGTCGAGCGCTCGATCCGTTTCCGCACGCTCGGCTGCTATCCGCTGACCGGCGCGGTCGAGAGCGAGGCGACCGACTTGTCGCAGGTCATCCAGGAAATGCTCCTGACCACTACCAGCGAACGCCAGGGCCGCGCGATCGACCACGATCAGAGCGCGAGTATGGAAAAGAAGAAGGCGGAGGGGTATTTCTGATGAGTGCGCTTGATACCCTGGGGTCTCCTTCCCTCCCTGAAAGGGAGGGGCCGGGGGTGGGTCGGCCCGTGGCGGCCGATGCGCTATCCCCACACCAACCCACCCCCGACCCCTCCCTTCCCGGGAGGGGAGAAAGTTATGCGCCCGACGCGCTGATCGCGGAGGACATCGACGCTTATCTCCTCCAGCACCAGAACAAGTCGCTGCTGCGCTTCATCACCTGCGGATCGGTTGACGACGGCAAGTCGACGCTGATCGGTCGCCTGCTCTATGACACCCGCGCGATCTTCGCGGATCAGCTCACCGCGCTCGAGGCGGACAGCAAGCGCGTCGGCACGCAAGGGCAGAACATCGATTTCGCGCTACTGGTCGACGGCCTCGCCGCCGAGCGCGAGCAAGGCATCACGATCGACGTCGCGTATCGCTTCTTCTCGACCGCGCGGCGCAAGTTCATCGTCGCGGATACGCCCGGCCACGAACAATATACCCGCAACATGGTGACGGGCGCCTCGACCGCCGACGCCGCGGTGATCCTGATCGATGCGCGCAAGGGCGTATTGACGCAGACGCGGCGGCACAGCTTCCTCGTCCATTTGCTCAAGCTGCGCCACGTCGTGCTCGCGGTGAACAAGATGGACCTCGTCGGCTATGACCAGGCGGTGTTCGACCAGATCGTGGCCGACTATCGCGCCTTTGCGGACTCGATCGGCATCGTGGACTTCACCGCCATCCCGATCTCGGGTCTCGGCGGAGACAATATCGCGGCGGGGTCGAACACGATGCCGTGGTACGACGGGCCGACGCTGATCGATCATCTCGAAACCGTCGACGTCGGCACCGACGCCGCGCAGGAGCGCCTCTTCCGGTTGCCGGTTCAATGGGTGAACCGCCCGAGCCTCGACTTCCGCGGCTTCTCCGGGCTGATCGCAAGCGGCACCGTCCGCCCGGGCGATCCCGTCCGCGTCCTGCCGAGCGGTCGCACGTCGCGGGTCGCACGGATCGCGACGATGGACGGCGACCTGCCCCAAGCGGTCGCGGGCCAATCGGTGACGCTGACGCTTGCGGACGAGATCGACTGTTCGCGCGGCGACGTTCTCGCCACGGCCGATGCGCCGCCGCAGGTCGCAGACCAGTTCCAGGCGACGATCGTATGGCTTGGCGAAACCGCGATGTTGGCCGGACGCAGTTACTGGCTCAAGCTCGGCACGCAGACCGTCGGCGCGACGGTGCAGGAGCCGCGCCATGCCATCGACGTCAACACGATGGCCGAACTCTCGGTCAAGACGCTCAACCTCAACGATATCGGGGTCGCCGAAGTCTATACCGATCGCCCTTTGGTGTTCGAACCGTTCGAGAACGGTGCGGACCTTGGCGGGTTCATCCTGATCGACCGCACCACCAACGCGACCGTCGCCGCCGGGCTGCTCAGCTTCTCGCTGCGCCGCGCGCAGAACGTGCACTGGCAGGCGATCGACATCACGCGGGAGGCACATGCTCAACAGAAGGGGCAGACCCCAAGGCTGCTCTGGTTCACCGGCCTTTCGGGGTCGGGCAAGTCGACGATCGCCAATCTGGTCGAGAAGAAGCTGTTCGCGCTCGGTCGCCACAGCTTCCTGCTGGATGGTGACAATGTGCGGCATGGTCTCAACAAGGATCTGGGCTTTACCGATGCCGACCGGGTCGAGAATATTCGCCGGATCGGCGAGGTCGCGCGGTTGATGACCGACGCCGGGCTGATCGTGCTGACTGCGTTTATCTCGCCGTTCCGTGCGGAACGCGACATGGTCCGCGCGATGCTTCCGGGCGAGTTCGTCGAGATCTTCGTCGACACGCCGCTCGCGGAAGCCGAGGCGCGCGACGTGAAGGGGTTGTACGCCAAGGCGCGCAGCGGGCAGATTGCCAACTTCACCGGCATCAGCAGCCCCTATGAGGCCCCTGAACGCCCCGAGATCCGCGTCGACACGACGCGCGAAAGCCCCGAGGCTGCGGCCGAGCGAATCGTCGAACATGTCCTCGGTGTGTGGAGCCCCGACCTGTGAGTATCCCCGAGCAGACGGATGCGCAGGTCGCGCGGAGCGTCGCGCTGGCGGCGGCGGCGTTGTTGCGTGACCTGTGCGTGACCGGGGCGTGCGCGGATGCCGATCTCGGCCCGCGCGGCGATGCCGAGGCCAATGTGCTGATCCTCGATCTGTTGCGGCAGGCACGGCCCGACGACTTCATCCTGTCAGAGGAGTCCGCCGATGACGGGCTGCGCTGCGCGGAGCGGCGCGTCTGGGTGGTCGACCCGCTCGACGGCACGCGCGAGTTTCGCGAGCGGCGCGACGACTGGGCGGTGCATATCGGCCTGTCGATCGACAGCGTGCCCGTGGTCGGCGCGGTCGCACTGCCAGCGGCGGAGCGGGTCTTTGCCACCGACGATGCGCCGCCGCAGTGGGACGCCGCCCCGGCGCGCCCGCGGATGGTCGTCAGCCGCACGCGCGCGCATCCGATCGTCACCGCGGTCGCCGCTGCGATCGGCGCAGAGCTGATCCCGATGGGGTCCGCGGGGGCCAAGGCGATGGCGGTGGTCGATGGCCGCGCCGAAATCTATCTCCACGCAGGCGGGCAGTATGAGTGGGACAATTGCGCCCCCGTAGCGGTCGCGCGTGCTGCCGGGCTGCACACGTCGCGAATCGACGGGAGCGATCTGGTCTATAACTGTCGCGATCCGTTGTTGCCCGACGTGCTGATCTGCCGCCCCGAATATGCCGAGCGGGTGCTCGCCGAGGTTGCCAAGGCGAGCGCGTAAGCCGCGGTCTGCGGGTCGCTGGAGCGTTGCGGTGCTCCTGCGAAGGCATGAGCCCAGGGTTGAGCCGAACAGCGCCTGATAGCGCAAGCTACTCTGGGTTCCTGCCTGCGCAGGAACACGGCAAACCCTTACGCCCAAACGCAAAAAGGGCCGGAACATTGCTGTTCCGGCCCCTGCCCGCTCCCGCGGAAATAGATGGTGCACCCAGAGCGATTCGAACGCCCGACCCTCAGATTCGTAGTCTGATGCTCTATCCAGCTGAGC
>Ga0265780_10009658_pt1 | contig 11546 bp, 9 predicted proteins | sample P1T30metagenome_FD_192432 | JGI IMG/M metagenome (GOLD analysis project Ga0265780, IMG submission 192432) | Plant litter microbial communities from East Loma Ridge, Irvine, California - P1 T30 | ecosystem: Environmental > Terrestrial > Plant litter > Unclassified | place: USA: California... | reverse complement strand
GTACCGCCCGCGAGCGGCGCGCGCACGCCATCGAAGGCGTCGCTGCCGGCCTGCTCGCGCTGGTGCCGTCCCGCCTGTTCGGCCTCCTGGCGCGCCAGGCGCGCGCCTTCCTCTGCCTGGCGCTGCCCGGCCTGCTCGGCTTCACGGGCCAGACGCGCACGGTCCTGCTCGGCCGCCTGGCGCCGCAGCGCTTCCTCGGCGCGGCGCTGATCGGCCAGCTGCTGTTCGGCCAGCTGCTTCTCGACCGCCTTCTGCTCGGCCCGCTTCTGCTCGGCCAGTTGCTGATCGGCCAGCTGTTGTTTGGCCAGCTGTTGTTTGGCCAGCTGCTGCGCGCGCTCCTGGGCCTGCTGCTGGGCGCGGCGCTGTTCATCCAGCTGCTGGCGCGCGCGCTCGGCGTCCGCACGCTCCGCGGCCAGTTGCTGCGCACGTTCCTGTTCACGTTGCTGGAGTGCCTGCTGCGCGGCAAGTTGCTGCATGCGCTCCTGTTCGCCTTGCTGGAACGCCTGCTGCGCGGCCAGTTGCTGGCGGGCCTGCGCCTGCTCGCTTTGCCGGAGCCGCAGCTGTTCGGCCTGCGCAATGCCGCGCTGCGCTTCCAGCAGGCGCTCTTCCTCGTCGCGCTGGGCGCGCAGGCGCGCCTGTGCGGCGGCACGGTCCGCGTCCTCGGCCTGGCGCCGGGCGTGCTCAAGCGCTTGCGCGAGACGCGCGTCCTCCTCGGCCAGTCGGCGCTCCTGTTGTTCCAGCTGGCTGCGCGCCGCGGCTTCGGCCTCGGCGCGCAGGGCCATGTCCTCGGCGGCGCGGCGATCCTCGCGTTCCCGTTCGCGCTGCAGCGCCAGGCGTTCACGCTCGCGAGCTTGCTCGGCTTCGCGTTCGGCTTCGCCTTGCGCTTCCAGGGCCACGTCCCCCGCAGCCGGCGCCTCCTGCTTGACCACCTCGTCGCCGGACGCGGCGTCGGGCGCGGCGCCCGCCTCGATGTCCGGCAGCGGCACCTTGAAATCGCTATCCCGGTGCGTATCCTGGGCAATCACACGGGTGTGCAGGCTGTCGGCAAGCGGGTCGCGGCGCGGCCGTGAACGCCGCTTGGGAGCACGCGGCGCCGCCGCCGCCGGGGCTGGAGCGGGAGCTGCAGGCGGCGGCGCCGGCTTGACCGGGTCGACCAGGGTGAAGCTGCGGCGCGGTGGCGGCGTTACGGCAAGCGGCGTGGCGATGGCGGCGGATGCCGGCGGCGCCGTGGCTGGCGGTACCGGTACGGGCGGCGCAGGCGCTACCGCTTCGGGCGCCATGGGAACGGGCGCCGGCGCCGCGTCCGGGATTGGCGCGGGCAAAGGAGCAGTTACAGATACAGGTACAGGCGCGGGCGCAGGCGGCGTCAGCCTTACCGCCAGCGGCGCGCCGGGACCGGGACGCAAGCCGGGAATGCCGAACTGCAGCGACAACAGCAGGCCGTGCAGCAGCACGGATACCAGCAATCCCCCGGCCAGGCGGCGCTGGGACGGGTCCAGGGTGGTAGCGGGACGGCCCGCGCTGAGGGTGGACATGCTGGTCGGGTAGTGGCGCAAGAAAAAGAAATATTGCCTGATTGATAGCACAGCTTACACGCGGCAGTAAAGCCCGTGCGCACGCTTGGGCATGCACGGTTCGGAACGCCGTTCCCGATCCAACGCTACAATTACCCAATCAAGATCAGCGGCAAGAGGGATGGTATGGCTTCTCCAGGATTCATCTTCGCTACCGGTATCGAAAACAGTATTCCGACCATCCAGAATGGCCGGGTGCGCATGGACGAAATGGAGAAGTGCGGCCATTACCGCCATTGGCGCACCGACTTCGACCTGGTCCAGGAACTCGGACTGAAAGTCCTGCGCTACGGCGCGCCGTTGCACCGCACCTGGCTCGGCCCCAATCGCTACGACTGGGAATTCGCCGACCTCACCTTCAACGACCTGCGCCGGCGTAACATCGCCTCCATCGTCGACCTGTGCCATTTCGGCGTGCCCGACTGGATCGGCAATTTCCAGAATCCCGATTTCCCCGAACTGTTCGCCACCTATGCCGGCGCGTTTGCACGCCGCTATCCCTGGCTGCAGCTGTATACGCCGATCAACGAGATGTCGATCTGCGCCCTGTTCTCGGCCCTGTACGGCTGGTGGAACGAACAGATGACGACGGACCGCAGTTTCATCACTGCGATGAAGCACATCGTCAAGGCGAATATCCTGGCCATGCATGCAATCCTGAAAGTGCGGCCGGACGCGCTGTTCGTGCAGAGCGAATCGACCGAATACTTCCACGCCGAAAGCCCGGCGGCCATCGGTCCCGCCGAGCTATACAACGCGCGTCGCTTCCTGTCGCTGGATCTGAATTTCGGCCGGCGCGTCGATTCCGAAATGTACGAATACATGCTCGACAACGGCATGACGCGCGAGGAGTACCACTTCTTCCTGCACAATAATCTGAAGCACCACTGCATCATGGGCAACGATTATTACCAGACCAACGAACACTACGTCTCGGCCGACGGCCTCACGCGCGCCGCCGGCGAGATCTTCGGCTACGCGGTCATCACCCACCAGTACTACAACCGCTACCGGCTGCCGGTGATGCACACCGAGACCAACCTGAGCGAAGGACCGCGCGGCGACGAAGCGGTGTACTGGCTGCGCAAGGAATGGGCCAATGTCCTGCGTGTGCGCAACAACGGCGTGCCACTGGTCGGCTTCACCTGGTATTCGCTCACCGACCAGGTCGACTGGGATACGGCCCTGCGCGAAAACAATGGCAACGTCAACACGCTTGGCCTGTACGACCTCGACCGCAAGATCCGTCCGGTCGGCATCGCCTACAAGGAGCTGGTGCGCGACTGGATGGAAGTGCTGCCGACCCAGAGCGTGTGCCTGCAGGTACCGATCGTGATGCCGCACGAATTCCAGCGCGAAGTCGCGCCGCCGACAGGCTGGCCGTTCGACGACGATGCCCCCCACGCTCCGCGCAGCCAGGATTAAGGCATCAACGCTTGCCCGGCGTAAAGTTATAAGTCTCGCCGTGCGCCAGGTAGATGACCTGCCGCTCGAGGCCCGCCGCTTTCACTTCCTGAGCAAAATCGGCCAGCGGCGATTTGAACACATCGTAGTCGTCGTAGTGGATCGGGATCGCTTTCCTGGGCTGCACGATCTGCATCAACTGGACGCCATCCTTGCCATCCATCGTCACCTTGAACAGGCCCAGGATGCGCGTGCCGCCCAGGTGCAGCAGCGCCAGGTCGATGCCGGGGAAGCGCTGCGGGATATTCTTGAGGTCCTCGTACACCAGGGTATCGCCACTGATATACATGCGATAGCTTGGCGCAGCCGGATTCGGTCCGAAGTCGAGCACCGATCCCATCACGCCCGGCAGCAGGGCCTGCATGCCGGCCTTGCCATGCCGCCCCGGCGCGGCCGTGATGCGCAGCGTCGCTTCGCCCTTCTCGACCTGGATCGCGCCCCAGGTCGACAGGCCGACGCTACGCTTGAAACCGAGCTCCTTGAGCTTGGCGGCGGCGCCCTTGGTCGTAACGATGGGAATGTTCTTGTCGAGCTTTTCCTGCACCAGTTTGTCGAAGTGGTCTTCGTGCAGGTGCGACAGCACGACCAGGTCGATCGGCGGCAGCTTGTCGAGCTCGATGGCGGGATTGGTCAGGCGCTCCGAAGTCAATCCGTAGCCGAGATGGACGTGGTCGCCCTTGTGCAGGAAGTTCGGGTCCGTCAGGATGGTGAAGCCCTGGTAGCGGATCAGTACGGTAGCGGTACCGATGAATTGCACGCTGCCGCTGGCCTGGGAATCCGGGCCAGCCGTGCCGGCGTCCAGCTTGAGCGACAATATTTCGCTGCCGGTAGCAGGCGCCCTGGCATCCTGGGCGGTGGCCAGGCTGCCCGATGCGGCCAGCGCCAGAACGACGGCGATGTGTTTCCAGTCCGGCAAGCGGCACGACGGCATGCGGTCTCCTCGACGATGGTTGATCGTTGTCGGGAAGACGTTATCATGCTGAGAGGATGGACAGCGTTCTGTTGCCTGAATGACTGATGGCCTGCCCAGCTGGGTTCGAACCAGCGACCTACGGCTTAGAAGGCCGTTGCTCTATCCAACTGAGCTATGGGCAGTCTGAAGATCCGGTTCCGGTCGATACCGGAACGGCGTGAGAAATGAAAACGGGCCGTCATCGACAGCCCGCCTCTAAAACGGTGGTCGGAGTACAAGGATTCGAACCTTGGACCCCCTGGTCCCAAACCAGGTGCGCTACCGGGCTGCGCTACACTCCGATTGCGGCGATCATACTCCGCCCCGGATGCAGCGTCAATGCAGCGCCGCATCCGGTGCCGGCGCGGCGCACGGCGCTGCGGGGCGAACTCAGGCTTCCAGGCGGGCGGCGATGCGCTTGGCCATCGATTCGGCCAGCTCGGCACTGCGCGCCTCGACCATCACGCGCACCAGCGGTTCGGTGCCGGATGGGCGGATCAGTACGCGGCCGTCGTCGCCCAGCTCACGTTCGACGGCGGCCTTCTCGGCGACCAGCGCTTCGTTCCTGGTCCAGTCGAAGCCGGGCTGCACGCGCACGTTGATCAGGGTCTGGGGGAACAGTTTCAGTTCGCTGCAGCATTCCTCCAGGCTCTGGCCGCTGCGCTTGAGCGCGGTGAGGACCTGCAGCGCCGAGACGATGCCGTCGCCGGTGGTGTGCTTGTCCAGCGCCAGCAGATGGCCCGAGCCTTCGCCGCCGAGGATCCAGCCCTTTTCCTTCATCAGTTCGAGCACGTAGCGGTCGCCGACCTTGGCGCGGGCGAAGCCGATGCCCATTTCCTTGAACGCGACTTCGAGCGCCATATTGGTCATCAGCGTGCCGACCGCGCCGGCCACCGGGCCGGTTGCCAGGCGTGCGCGCACCATCACATACAGCAGCTCGTCGCCGTTGTACAGGCGGCCGTTGGCGTCGCACATGATCAGGCGGTCGGCGTCGCCGTCCAGCGCGATGCCGAGGTCGGCCTCGTGCTCGACCACGGCGCGCGCCATCGCCTTGGGCGCGGTGGCGCCGACGCCGTCGTTGATGTTGAAGCCGTCCGGCTTGGTGCCGAGCTCGACCACTTCCGCGCCCAGTTCGTGGAACACATGCGGGGCGATGTTGTAGGCGGCGCCGTGGGCGCAGTCGACCACGATCTTCAGGCCGCGCAAATCGAGTTCATTGGGGAAGCTGCCCTTGCAGAATTCGATGTAGCGGCCCTGGGCGTCGCGCAGGCGCGAGGCGCGGCCGAGTTTTTCGGAGGACACGCAGCCCATCGGCTGGTCGACGACTTCCTCGATCTCGCTCTCGACCGCGTCGGGCAGCTTGGTGCCGTGTTCGGAAAAGAACTTGATGCCATTGTCCTGGAAGGGATTGTGCGAGGCCGAGATGACGACGCCGGCCTGCAGGCGCAGCGCGCGCGTGAGGTAGGCGATGGCCGGGGTCGGCATCGGGCCGGCCAGCATGACGTCGACGCCGGCGGCCGAGAAACCGGCTTCGAGCGCGGCTTCCAGCATGTAGCCGGAGATGCGGGTGTCCTTGCCGATCAGGACGACGGGACGCCCGGCGGTGCCGGTGCTGCTGCCCTTGGCCAGCACCTTGCCGGCGGCGTAGCCGAGGCGCATCACGAAGTCAGGGGTGATCGGGGCCTCGCCCACCAGGCCGCGGACGCCGTCCGTGCCGAAATATTTGCGTGCCATTCAGTCTTTGCCTTCCATTTAGTTATTCGTGGCCAGCGCCTGCCAGACCGCCAGCGCGTCGACCGTCTCCGCCACATCATGGACCCGCACGATACGGGCTCCCTGCGCCAGCGCAGCCATCGCACCGGCCAGGCTGCCGGCCAGGCGCGCTTCGACGCTGCGGCCGGTCAGCGCGCCGATCATCGACTTGCGCGACACGCCCGCCAGCACCGGCAGGCCCAGCTCGCCCTGCATGCGGCCCATGGCGCGGAACAAGGCAACATTATGCGCGACAGTCTTGCCAAATCCAAATCCCGGGTCAATCGTGATGCGCTCCCGTGCGACCCCGGCCGCCACCAGCGCCTCGACACGCTCCTGCAGGAAGGCGATGACCTCCGCCACCACGTCCGCGTAGTCCGGATGCGCCTGCATGTCTTGTGGGCTGCCCTGCATGTGCATCACGCACAGGCCGCAATCGCTGTCGCGCACCGCCTCGATCGCACCGGGCGCGCGAAAGCCGTTGATGTCGTTGATCATGTCGGCGCCGGCGATCAGGGCTTCGCGCATCACCTCGGGCTTGCAGGTGTCGATCGACAGCGGCCGGCCCAGCTCGCGCAGGGCGTAGATCGCCGGCATCACGCGCGCCAGTTCTTCCTGCACCGGCACACTGGGCGAGCCGGGGCGGGTCGATTCGCCGCCGATGTCGATGATGTCGACGCCCTCCCCGACCATCCGCTCGGCGCCCTCGAAGGCGAATTCGAGCGACTGGTAGCGGCCGCCGTCGGAGAAGGAATCCGGGGTGAGGTTGAGGATGCCCATGACCAGCGGACGCTTGGCCAGGTCAAAGCCGAAACGGCCGCACTGGAAATACTGACGCATGATAAAAAACCAATGATTTAGATAAGCAAAAGGCACCCGGGGGTGCCTTTTGGAGAGCGCCTGGAAGGCAGGCGCCGGGGATATGTGCCGATCAGGCCGGTGCGGTCGCGTTCGGGGCCACGCCACCGCTGGTGTCGCCCGGCGGGTTGCGCTTGTTCAGCTGGACCGACTTCGGCGGCTTCGGCTCGCGGCCGGCCATGATGTCGTTGATCTGCTCGGCATCGATGGTTTCCCATTCGAGCAGGGCCTTGGTCATCATCTCGACCTTGTCGCGGTTTTCCTCGAGCAGGCGGCGCGCCAGCGAATACTGGCTGTCGAGGATGTTGCGGATCTCGGCATCCACCTTCTGCTGCGTCGCTTCGGAAATGGTCTTGACGGAACCGCCGAAGAAGCCTTCGTTCTCGGTATCCTCGTAGACCATCACGCCCATGCTTTCGGACATGCCGAACTTGGTGACCATCGAACGGGCCAGCTTGGTGGCGCGGGAGAAGTCGTTGGACGCGCCGGTCGACATCTGGCCGACGAAGATTTCTTCCGCGATACGGCCGCCGAACAGGATCGAGATCTCTTCCAGCATCTTGTCCTTGTAGCCGGACAGGCTGTCGTGTTCCGGCAGCTGCCAGGTCAGGCCCAGTGCATAGCCGCGCGGCATGATGGTGACCTTGTGCACCGGATCGGCCTTCGGCAGCAGCTTGGCGATCACCGCGTGGCCCGACTCGTGGTAGGCGGTATTGCGGCGCTCTTCCTCGCGCATGACCATCGACTTGCGCTCAGGACCCATGTAGATCTTGTCCTTGGCGTCTTCGAAGTCGATCATCTCGACCAGGCGCTTGCTGCGGCGTGCGGCGAACAGGGCGGCTTCGTTGACCAGGTTGGCCAGGTCGGCGCCGGAGAAGCCCGGGGTGCCGCGGGCCAGGATGTCGGCCTTCACGTCGGTGCCGATCGGCACTTTACGCATGTGCACGTTCAAGATCTGCTCGCGACCGCGGATGTCCGGCAGGCCGACCATCACCTGGCGGTCGAAACGGCCCGGACGCAGCAGCGCCTTGTCGAGCACGTCGGCGCGGTTGGTGGCGGCGATCACGATGGTGCCCGAGGAGGCCTCGAAGCCGTCCATCTCGACCAGCAGCTGGTTCAGGGTCTGTTCGCGTTCGTCGTTACCGCCGCCCATGCCGGCGCCGCGGTGACGGCCGACGGCGTCGATCTCGTCGATGAAGATGATGCAAGGCGAGTGTTTCTTGGCGTTCTCGAACATGTCGCGAACGCGCGATGCGCCCACGCCGACGAACATCTCGACGAAGTCGGAACCCGAAATCGAGAAGAACGGTACTTTCGCTTCGCCGGCGATCGCGCGCGCCAGCAAGGTTTTACCGGTACCCGGGGGGCCGACCATCAGCACGCCGCGCGGGATGCGGCCGCCGAGTTTCTGGAACTTGGTCGGGTCTTTCAGGAAGTCGACGATCTCGCCCACTTCTTCCTTCGCTTCGTCGCAACCGGCGACGTCGGCGAAGGTGACGGTATTGTTGGTCTCGTCCATCATGCGCGCCTTCGACTTGCCGAACGAGAACGCCCCGCCCTTGCCGCCGCCTTGCATCTGGCGCATGAAGAACACCCAGACGCCGATCAGGAGCAGCATCGGGAACCAGGAAATGAAGACTTGCTGCAGGAACGACGGTTCTTCCGGCGGCTTGACGTCGAAACGCACGCCGTTGTCGCGCAGGTCGCCGATCAGGCCGCGGTCCAGCATGGTCGCCGTGGTGCGCACCTTGCTGTCATCGGTGCGGGTCGCCGTGATGCTCGACCCTTCGATCACGACATCCTTGATCTTTTTCGCCTTGACGTCATCGAGCAGCTCGGAATAAGCAATGGTCTTGCTGCCGCCCGCGACGTTGTGGTTGTCGAACTGCTTGAACAGCATGAACAACAGCAGTGCGACCACCACCCAGATGGCGGATTTGGAAAACATATTATTCACGAAGACTCCTCTGATGCGGACGCATCTTTCCCATGTATCTCAAAGGCGGATTTTACCGCAATCGGCAGACGGAGCGATGCGCACGCCCGCCTACAGCATCTTTTAGTGCCTGTACGACACTATAACGGTTTTTCCTGCGGCCCGTGCGCAACGCGCGCCATGGTTTGGCGCCACTGGCACCAAAACTCACCGTACTTCGCTGATGTGCGGTTGCGCAAGCAAATATCAAGGGCGGAATCGTCTTTCGGCGCGCTTTTTCAGCTTGCCGCTGGATTCTTGAGACCGCGACCCAGCAAAAAGATTTCGGACGATTTGTCGCGGCTTGCTTTTGGCTTGATTTGCTTGACGACCTTGAACTCGGTGCGGAACTTTTCCAGGATCTGGGTGAAGCCCATATCCTTGAAGCACTTCACCAACAATGCCCCGCCAGGTTTGAGGTGCATTTGAGAGAACTCAATAGCCAGGTCGATCAAATCCTCCATGCGCGCGGCGTCCGCATGCGAGATGCCGGACAGGTTGGGCGCCATGTCGGACAACACCAGGTCGGCCATCCGCCCTTCCAGCACCGCAGACAGCTGGTCGAGCACTTCCTGTTCGCGGAAATCGCCCTGGATATAGTGCATGTCGGCGATCGGCTCCATCGGCAGGATATCCAGGCCGATGATCTTGCCGTTGATGCCGCCCTCGCCGCCGCCGGCCAGCTTGCGCCGCGTGTACTGGCCCCAGCTGCCCGGCGTACAGCCGAGGTCGACAATGACCTGGCCCGGCTTGATGAGCTTCTCGGCCTCGTCGATCTCTTTCAGCTTGTAGGCGGCGCGCGCACGGTAGCCCTCCTTTTGTGCCAATTTGACATAAGGGTCGTTAATATGGTCGTGTACCCAGTTTTTGTTGAATTTGTTCTTGGCCATTAGCGTAAAATACTGCTTTTAATAGGTACCACAAAAAATATTATTATGATCAAACTTACCCCGGCCGAGCGTTCCGCCCTTCGCGCGGAAGCCCACGGACTCAATCCCGTCGTCATGATCGGCGAAGCCGGCCTCACTGAATCCGTCCTGAAGGAAATCGCTTCCAGCCTCGATGCGCACGGCCTGATCAAGGTCCGCGTATTCGGCGACGACCGCGAAGCGCGCGTCGCCATGTACGAGCAGATCAGCACCGAACTCGACGCCGCCCCGGTCCAGCACATCGGCAAGCTGCTGGTGCTGTACCGCCCCAAGAAGGACGCCGTCAAGGAACGTTCGACCAAGGCCGGCAAGGGCATGCGCGAAGTCACCATCGTCAAGCCGAGCCCGAGCGGCACCAAGAAGCCCAGCGTGACCAAGGTCCTGCTCAAGGGTAACGAACGCGTTACCCAGGGCGGCAACATCAAGCGCGCCAAGGCGCGCCAGACCAGCGGCAAGAAAGCGTCGCTGAAGTAAGTCATATGGCACGCTAAAAAATGACCGGGGCCGATGCCCCGGTTTTTTTTGCGCTACGCGTTCACATCACGGCCGCATCGGCGCACACGTGGTTTGAACGCGTGGACGGGAAACCCGTCCACCCTACCGCGCTTTCACCACTAGGATGGCGCCGAGGAGGGATTCGACCAGGTAGCAAAGCTGCGACACCCCATGCAGGGCCGCGAACGTCCCCCACTGCGGCGACGCCCTTACGCCGGCCGGCCCGGCCTGCTCGCGGATCGCCGCCATCACCGGCTGCAGGCCCAGGTAGACGACCAGGCTGCACGCCAGCATGCCGCCGATGCACCAGAACAGCCAGCGCCGGCGCGGCGCGTCGAGGTCGTTCGAACGCAGGACCAGCAGCGCCAGCAGCACCGCCAGCGCGATCGACAGCCAGGCTTCGCGCGTGAGCATGACGGCGACCACGCTGCCGGCTTGCGTGCTGTCCAGCACCGCGAAGGCGCTCGGCGCGGCCAGGTAGCTGACGCCCCAGACGCTGCCGGCCCACAGGGCGGCCAGCAGCAGGCGCGCATTGGCGATCTTGCGCACGCTTGGCGCCGCCTCAGACGTAGCGGACTTCGAGGATCTCGTATTCGCGCGGGCCCGACGGGGCCTGCACTTCGACCACGTCGCCGGCGTACTTGCCGATCAGGGCGCGCGCGATCGGGGAGGTGACCGACACCTTGTTCAGCTTGATGTCGGCTTCGTCCATGCCGACGATCTGGTAGGTCACCTTCTGGGCGTTTTCCAGGTCTTCGAGGTCGACGGTAGAGGCGAACACGACGCGGCCTTCGGCGTCCAGGGTGGTCGGATCGATCACCTGGGCGGTCGACAGCTTGGCTTCCAGCTCGGCGATACGGCCTTCGACGAAGGCCTGGCGCTCCTTGGCGGCATCGTACTCGGCGTTTTCGGACAGGTCACCGTGCGAACGCGCTTCGGCGATCGCATCGATCACGCTACGACGCTCCTTGGTCTTGAGCTGGTGCAGCTCTTCCTTGAGGAGTTCGGCGCCGTATTTGGTCAAAGGAGTGTTCATGATCTATGTTCTATGTATATGCGGCGCTCGCACGCACGCAGGACAAAAAAAGTGAAAACCACAGAGCCGCACGGCTGAGGCCGCGCGAACTCTGTGGTTTGAGTACTGCTCTGCGCCTTAGTTTAAGGTTTTATGCAGACCTTGTAAATCATACACCCGCAACTCGTCCAGGTGGCGCATGCCCTGCACCGCGGCTTCCGCGCCGGCGATGGTCGTGTAGGTCACGACGCGCGCCTGCAGGGCCGAGGTACGGATGGTACGCGAGTCGGCGATCGCATTGCGCTTTTCCTCGACCGTATTGACCACCATCGCGATCTCGTGGTTCTTGATCATGTCGACGATGTGCGGACGGCCTTCGACCACCTTGTTGACCGGCGAGACCGGGATGCCGGCGGCGGCGATCACCGCGGCGGTGCCCTTGGTCGCGACCAGCCTGAAGCCCAGCTCGACCAGTTCGCGCGCCAGCTTGACGGTGCGCGGCTTGTCCGAGCCCTTGACCGACAGGAACACG
>Ga0265780_10009654_pt1 | contig 11549 bp, 5 predicted proteins | sample P1T30metagenome_FD_192432 | JGI IMG/M metagenome (GOLD analysis project Ga0265780, IMG submission 192432) | Plant litter microbial communities from East Loma Ridge, Irvine, California - P1 T30 | ecosystem: Environmental > Terrestrial > Plant litter > Unclassified | place: USA: California... | reverse complement strand
CCGGGTCAGCCCTGAGCTGGCGGCACAGCGCCAGGCCCGAAATGCCTTCGCCGAGCCACACATCCAGGATCAACAGGTCGGGCCTGGCCACGGCCAGATGCGCCAGCGCGGCCTCGGCGCTGGCCGCTTGCGCCACGTCGCCCAGCGCGCGCAGGCTCAGGCGAATCAGCAGGCGCAGGTCGGCCTGGTCGTCGACCACCAGGATGCGCTGCGTCATGACGCGCTGCCGGCACTGGCGCCGGCGCTGCGCTGCGGCAGCCACAGCGCGACTTCGGTGCCGTCGCCCGGCGACGAGGCGATCTCGATCGCGCCGCCGTGGGCCGAGACGATTTCGCGCACGATGGTCATGCCCAGGCCATTGCCCGGCACATCGGGCAGGGCGCTGGCGCGCCAGAATGCGTCGTATACCTGCTGGCGCTGCTCCGGCGTCATGCCCACGCCCTGGTCGCGCACCAGCACGGCCGCGCCGGCATGCCCATCCCGTTCCTGCACCGAGATGCTGACCTCGACCGCGCTGCCCGGGGCCGAATAGGCCAGTGCATTGCCCACGATGGCGCCCAGCGCCTGCTGCACGCGCACCGGGTCTGCGCTCACCTGCGGCATGGCCGGCGCCACCCGCAGCGCGATGCGGCTGGCCTGCGCCGCGTCGCCGAGCGCGGCGCACACCTTGCCCATCACGTCGGCCAGGTCCAGCGGCGCAGGGTGCAACTGCGCGGCGCCGCCCGCATCGATGCGCGCCAGGTCGAGCATCTGGTTCACCAGGCCGATCAGGCGCATGGCCTGGCGGTGGATGATGTCGATCAGTTCGCGCCCGGTGGCGGCGTCGAATTCGCGCTTGAGCAGCAGTTCGGAAAAGCCCAGGATGCTGGCCATCGGCGTGCGCAGTTCGTGGCTGGCGGTGCGAAAATAATCGTGGCGGCGCTGGTTGGCCGCGCGCACCCGTTCACGCTCGGCGTGCAGGCCGGTCACGTCGCGCACGGTGGCCACCAGGTGCACATGGCCGTCAAGGGACATCTCGGCAATGGTGATTTCGGCTGCGAACGCCGTGCCATCGACACGGCGGCCATGGCCGTCATGGCGCGACACCACGCGCGGCGCCATGCCGATCAGGTCGGCGGCCGACTGCCCGGCCAGCGCTGCGCAGGGCGCGCCGAACATCTGCTCGGCGGCCGGATTGCACGACTGGATGTGGCCTGCGGCATCGAGCAGCAGCACGCCGTCTGGCAGGTGTTCGAGCAACGCGCGCAGCGCGTGCGCGCTCTTGCGTTCGCGTTCGCACGCCGCGCGCAGTCCGAGCGCGGCGATCTCGTTGGCCACCATGGCGGCCAGGTCGCGCAGCATGGCGCGGTTTTCCCGCGAAAATTCGTGCGGCACGGTGTCGATGATGCACAGGGTGCCGATGCGCAAGCCATCACCGATCTCGATCGGCGAGCCGGCATAGAAGCGCGCGCCCGTCTCGCCGCGCACCAGCGGATTGTCGGCAAAGCGCGGGTCGGCGCTGGCGTCGACCACCACCATCACATCGTCCTGCAGGATCGCATGCGCGCAGAACGACACCGAACGCGGCGTTTCCTGCGGTTCCACGCCGACGCGCGACTTGAACCACTGGCGCTCGGTGTCGATCAGGCTCACCAGGGCGATCGGCACCTTGAACAGGTGTGTGGCCAGGCGCGTGATGCGGTCGAACGATTCGTCCGGCGGCGTGTCCAGCAGGTTCAGGTCGAGCAGCACCTGGTGGCGCCTGGCTTCGTTGTCCGGCAGGGCGGCAGGGATGTGGCGTGTCTCGTTCATGGTCTTGTCGTACGAAGGCGGTTTCAGGGCGCCGGAGGCAGCGCCGAGGTGACGGCGGCGCGCAGGGCGGCAAGCGGCGCCGGCTTGGTCAGATACGGTACGTCGTCGGGCAGGCCCATTGCCAGCACCGTGGGCTTGTCCATGCCGCTGATCACCACCATCGGCATCGACGCAGTCGCAGGATTGTCGCGCAGGCTGCGGATCATGCCGAAGCCGTCCATGCCCGGCATGCGCAGGTCGCTGACCAGGATGTCGGGGCGTGCCTGGCCGATGGACATCAGGGCGTCGAAGCCGTTGCTGGCCTTGCGCACCGCCAGGTCCATGCCCCAGGTTTCGATTTCGAGTTCATACAGGCGCAGCAGCATGGCATCGTCGTCGACGATCAGCACCGTGCGCACCAGGCCAGCCGGCAATATCGGCCGCGTGGCCCGCGGCAGCGCGGGCGGCTCCGCCAGCGCGGCGCGGCGGCCATCGAGCAGCCGGTCGACCGAGGCATTCGTGATGCGGCGATGGCCGCCGGCTGTCTTCCAGGCCTGCAGAGCGCCGTTCTCGACCCACATCTGCACCGTGCGGTGCGAGACGCCGATCCGCTCGGCGGCTTGCCGGGTGGTGCAGAAGGCCGACCGGTCGCAGGCGGATTCAGGAAACTCTTGATGATCGGCAATTTTCATATTTACTGATTTTACCGTTTCACAATTGGCTGTCAAGGCAAACCGTCATATAGCTGACTACTGATGAGCAATTGCAACAGACGGGTCTAGACGACACTGCCGCCAGGCCCGGCCGCAGGCAGATAGAGTGTGACTTCGGTGCCCATGCCGGCCTCGGATGCCAGGGCGATGCGCCCGCCGTGCAGGTCGATGATCTCTTTCAGGATCGTCAGCCCGAGGCCGCTGCCCGGCGCGGTGGTTTCGCTGTCGACGCGGTAGAAGGCATCGAACACCTGGGCCTGCTGCTGCGGCGTCATCCCGATGCCCCGGTCGCGCACGCGAATCGCCACCAGCACCTGGTCGCCCGCCTGTTCGGTCACCGCGCTGATCGCGATCGGGGTGCCCGGGGCCGAGTACTTGATGCTGTTGCCGACGATATTGGTCAGTGCCTGCTGGATCTTCTGGGCATCGGCCGCCAGCACCGGCAGATCGGGGGCGAGCTCCATGCTGACGCGGTGCGCCTGGCCCAGGCCTTCCAGGCAGACCAGCGTGCGGCGCAGCAGTTCGGGCACTGCCACCGCGCCGATCCTGAGTTCATCGAGGCCGCCGGCTTCGATCCGCGCCAGGTCGAGCAGCTGGTTGACCAGTTCGACCAGGCGGCCCGATTCGCGGTGGATGATCTCGACCAGTTCACGGCTGGTGGCGGGATCGAAGTCGCGCTTGAGCAGCAATTCGGAAAAGCCCAGCACGCTCGACATCGGGGTGCGCAGTTCGTGGGTGGCGGTGGCGAAGTGGCGCCGGCGCCGTTCGTCGGTGGCGCGGTTGCGCTCTTCCAGCGCGCGCCGCTGCGAAATGTCGCGCACGGTGACGGCAAATTTGGGCCGCGCGGCCCAGGTCATGCGGCAGTACGAAAATTCCACCGGAAAATGGCTGCCGTCGAGCCGGTGCGCCAGCGCTTCGTAGCGCATGCCTTCGCGCAGCTGGCCGCTGCGGTGCAGGCGCAGCAGATCTTCGTCCATCAGTTCGCGCATGGGCCGGCCGGCGAGCATGGCGCCGCTGGCGCCGAACAGCGCCTCGGCGGCCAGGTTGGCGGCCACAATATTGCCTTGCGCATTGAGCATCAGGATGCCGTCCGGCAGATGGGCCACCAGCGCCCGCTCCCAGCCTTCGGGCGCCGGGCGCCCGGCCGGCCGCGCGCGCAGTTCGTCGCCGGCAATCGCGGCCAGGTCGCGCAGCGTGGCCATCTGGTCGTCGTCGAAGTGGCGCACCTCGGTGTCGATCACGCACAGCGCGCCGACCCGGCTGCCATCGGGCGCCGCGAGCGGAATGCCGGCATAGAAGCGCACGTCGGGCGCACCGGTGACAAAGGGATTGTCGGCAAAGCGCGGATCGCGCCGCGCGTCGTCGATCACCAGGCCGTGCGCGTGCTGGATCGTGTGGGTGCAGAACGAGGTGACGCGCGTGGTTTCGCGCAGGTCGATGCCCACCCGCGACTTGAACCACTGGCGGTCGGTGTCGACCAGCGCGATGAGCGAGATGGGCACGCCAAGCAGGCGGCAGGCCAGGCGCGTGAGGCGGTCGAAGCGTTCTTCGGGCGGGGTGTCGAGCAGGCCGAGTTCGTGCAGGGCGCGCACGCGGTCGGCGTCTGGCTGAAGCGGAGGAGCAGAAGCAGGCATGCTGGAAGCCGGGGCAACAGGGGGGTGTCGGTCCGGCTCGGGGTGCATGGGTCTGGTCCTGTCAGTCGGGCGCTGCCGCCGCGTCGATGTCGGCAAAGAGTTGTTCGATCCGGGCGCGCAGTTCGGGGAAGCGCACCGGTTTCGAAAATACCGGGATGTCGTCAGGCAGGCCCATCGACGAAATCGTCGCCCGGTCGAGACCGCTGATCACGATGATTGCCATCTTGCCATAGCGCGGATCGGCCCGCAGGGTACGTACCATGCGGAAACCATCCATGCCCGGCATGTTGAGGTCGCTGATCAGGAGATCGGGACGCGATTCGCCGATCCGGATCAGGGCGTCGAAGCCGTCGCGCGCCTTGACCAGCTCGGCGTCCAGGCCCCAGCTGCCGATTTCCAGTTCGTACAGGCGCAGCAAGGTGGCATCGTCATCGGCCATCACGATCCGGCGGCCGGCCGGCGCTGGCGTGGCGGTCACTGGCGCTTGACTGCCACTGACCGCGTGATTGCGCTGGGCCACCAGCCGGTGTACCGAGGTGAGAAGAATGCGGCGGTGGCCGCCGGCGGTTTTCCATGCCTGCAGGACCCCGCTTTCGACCCATAGTTGAACCGTGCGGTGCGAAACGCCGAGCAGGCTTGCGGCTTCCTTGGTCGAGCAGACCTCAGCGGATGCGGGATCGGGTTGCGCCGGCGGAGTGCTGCTGTGCGATGTCATGAAATAGAAGTCTGCTGGTAGTTAAAGCCTCCTCGCCGGGGGCTCGGACCAGCCTCTTGCCGCGCTTTCGGGAAGAAAGCGGGCCGGAAAAGCGGTGTCGCAGGCCACCTGGATGCGTAACCAATACGCATAGGCAAGGCAACAATCTATCAAATTATCACCATTTGCGATAGTGAAACGCGATAATCCATTTCTTTATTGTAACTTGCAGTGACATTATGTGCCGCATTATTCGACCTTGACCGTCACCGTGACGTTGCCGGTGGCACCTGGCGCCAGGGTACCGGTGATGCCCCATTCGACCTTGCCGTTCGCGCCGACCTCGGGCTTGGCCGCCACCGCGCAGGCCAGCCCGGCCGGCAATGTGCCGCAGCTGCTGTCGGCATAGGTGGTAAACGCCGGCGTCGTGTCGGCGATCTTCAGGGCGGTCAGCGTGGTGGTGCCGCTGTTCTGGTAGGTGATGGTGTAGACGATGGTGCTGCCCGGCGTGGCATTGGTCTTGTCCACCGCCTTGGTCAGCTTGAAGTCGTCGCAGGTCTGGCAGATGCCCTCGACCGTCACCACGATTTCGCCCAGGCCGATGCCCAGCAGCTTGAGCAGCGGATCGGCCACGCCGCTGAGCACCGGGGCGAGCAGGGGACTGACCACGCCCTTGACCAGGGTCTTGACCAGCGGCTCGACCACGCCCTGCAGCAGCCCGAGGGCCGGCATGCTGCGGATCTGCAGATTGGTCACCAGGCTGTTGGCCGCGTTCGTGATGAACGTGGTGCTCGAGGTGACGGTGCGCGTTTGCGGGAACGTGCCCGACATCGTCACGCTGGTCGAGAACGGCGCCTGGCCGCGCACGATGCTCTTGATGTCGAGCGGGATATTCACCGACACCAGCCCGAGGGCGGCCGCCTGGAGCGAACCGATGGTGCCGTAGTCGACGTCCGAATCGAGGATCCTGCGGGTGCGGTTGAAGAACACATTGTCGTCGATCTTGCCGACATAGATATCGGACACGCCCGGCGCCACCTGCAGCGTGACGGCTTTGGTGGCGGCGTTCACCGCGCTGAGGCTGCCTTCGCCGCGCGCCACTTCCACATACACGTCAAGTTTGCCGATCGCGATCGATGCGCTCTGCAACAGGCCCAGGCCGACCAGCGTATCGGTGACCGGGGCCAGCGACACCAGGTCGAGCTTGAGCTTGAGGCGGATCGCGGCCGAATGGAAGGTCGAGCCGGTCGGGCCGCACACATACACGGGCTGCTCGATCACCTGGGAATACAGTTGCAGGTTGTTGACCACGCCGACGGCGCCGAGCAGGCCGCCCGACACGCCGACCGGGATCGGGGTGGTGAGCACGTTGCGGCTGTTGTACAGCTGCGCCAGGCCGGTGAACATGTCCAGTGCATTGATGGTGCTGGTGCCGAGCGAACCGGTATCGGCCGTCACCTTGACCAGGTCGCCCAGGCGCACGGTGCCGCCCACGCCATTGAGTTGCGAGGCCAGGCCAGAGAGCGCGCTTGCCAGTTGCGGCTTGGCTTCGGCCTGCGCTTCGAGCGCGAGCGCATTGGCGATCTGGACCAGCGTGACGTTGGCGTTCAGTGCCTGCGCCGGCGTCGACACGTTCAGGTCCGTCTGCAGCACCTGTAAAAAGTTCAGCAGGTTCAGGTTGCCGCCGGCGAGCGTGTTCCAGTCCACGGCGTTGAGCGACACGCCGGTGCCGAGCATGCCGCCCAGCAGGGGACCGAGCAGGGCGCTCTTGCCGGTATCGACGCTGGCCAGGCGCGGGCCGGCGGTGATGCAGGCGCCGGTCACGGTGCAGTCGGCCTTGGCCGGCAGGGCGCCCAGCAGGCACAGGATGGCGAACAGGGCGCGCAACCAGGTTTGGCGGGCAAGGTACGGGAGCGAAGGGAAGGTCATGTCACTATCCTTGATTACTTGAGCAGATCGCCCGACAGCAGGCCTTGCAGGGTGTTTTCGTCGAACTTCATGCGCAGCCGGGCGAAGGCGCCTTTGGCGGTAGCGTCGGCGCCGGCCAGGTCGCGCTCCTTGAAGCCGAGCAGGTTGTAGCCGGCCGAGACCCACATATTGCGACGCAGCTGGTAGCCCGCTTCCAGGCCGGCGGCGTACTGGCGGCCGCGCGTGTCGCGGTCGATCAGCATCTGCGCGGTGGCGCCGATGTCCCAGTCTTCATTGATGTCGTGGGTCACGCGGCCGGCCACCAGGTGGCTGACCGTGCGGTTCGACAGGCCGCTCGACTGGTCCATTGCCATCTTGGCGGCGTAGCGGGCGGTCACGACCGTGTCGCTGCGCACCTGCCAGTTGGCATTCAACGAGACGGCGTGCACGGCGCGTTTCAGGTTGGCGATGCCGTCGTCGCGTTCGAGCTTGTACTCGTACTTGGCCAGGCCGTTCACGCCGAGCGATTGCAGGGCGCGGTAGGCCACGCCGCTTTGCAGCAGTTCGGTCACGCGCATGGTGTTGTTAACGTTGGCGCGGGTGGCCGCCAGCGTGTTCTTGCCCAGGAAGGTCCAGCTTTCATCGATGCGGTAGGCCAGGCCCACGGTCGAGAGCAGGCCGTCGCTGTCGGCGCCGTGACGCAGTTCGAGGCGCGCGTTGCCGGTCCAGGTCGGGTGACGGCTCACTTCGATGGCGCCGGTCAGGGCGATCGATTCATTGTTGTTGGCGCCCGAAAGCACCTTGACGCGCTCGAAGCTGGTGTTGGCGCGCACGCCTTCGCCCAGGGTCCACAGGTTGCGCAGGCCCAGTGCCGCTTCGGCCTGGCGCTCGCCGGTGATGGTGCCCGACGGCGAGGTGCCGCCGGCGCGGTATTCCGAGAACACGCGGCCATCGTGCATGTAGTCGGTGTCGACGCCGATGACGGTGGCGTTGCGCTGCTGGCCCTGATTGAGCGCGTAGGTGGAACCCAGGCTGCTGATCAGTTCGTGGCGGCCGTACACGCGGCTGCCGCCGGCAAAGCGGTAGTCGCCGCCCAGGGCCACCATGCGGCGGCCATTGTCATGGATGTCCTGCTCGCCTTCGACGAACACGCCGGCCTGCGGCAGGCCCGGGATCTGCATGCCCAGCTTGGCGCGCACGCTGGTCAGGTCGGGCTGGGCCACGATGACCGTGGCGCCGCCTTCTTCGCGCGAGTGGCGCATGCCCAGTTCGGCCTGAAGGCCATTCTCGAACGCATAGCCGGCGAAGATCTGCACGCCGTTGCGGGTAGCGTCGGTGGTCAGGTCGGCGGTGTGCAGGCCTTCCAGGCCGACGCTGGTGCGCTCGGTAAAGCGGTAGCGCAGATTGGCGCCGCCTTCGGTGCGGCCCTTCGGCAGGTTCGACGATGGGTTGTCGAAGTTGGCGTCGGCGCGGCCCAGGAACAGGCGGCTTTCCAGCTTGCCGTCGGTGCGGGTGGCGTCAAAGCGCGCAGCGCGGCCCGACAGGTCGGCTTTTTCCATCTGCGCCGCTTCGACGATGACGACCGTTTTTTCGTCTGGCCGGGCGCTGGCGTTGACGCTCACCAGGCGGGTCGGGGCGGCCGGATTGCGGTCTTCCACGGCGCTGGCGCCGACTTCCACGTAATTGCCGATCTGGTACTGGGCAGCTGCGCCGCCGACCCAGAAGCGGGCGCCGCCCTGGTCGACTTCGTATGACAGGCGCAGGCTGATCGGGTTCAGGTTTTCGTCCAGGCTGGCCACCGGGGCGCGCAGCAGGATGCGGCCGCTCAAAGGCTCGATGTCGTAATCGACGTAGCGCACCAGGGTGCGGCGCGACAGCACGGTGCCGGTCTGGTCACGGTCGCGCACCATGATTTCGATGCGCTCGCTGTTGATGACCATCTGGCCGCCACCGGTGAGGAAGGGGCCCGAGGTGCCGTTGGCAGCGAATTCTTCGACCATCTGGCGGGTGCTGTCGTAGCTGGCGAACGAATCGACCGTCAGACCGCCCAGTTCGGCGTGCTGGCGCATGCCGGTCAGGTTGCGGTTATAGGCGCCCAGGTTGCGCGCCGGGGTCACGCCCGGCGGCACGAAGTCGCCGTACATCACGTACGAGCGCTCGCGCTCGGCCTTGAAGTACAGGCGGCTGGTCGACTGCGCTTCGAAGCCGCGGCGCGCATCGTCGCCGTAGGTCGGGTAGAACGCCAGCGGGTTGATGTCGCGGAACATCTTCGGCTCGGTATCCTTGTCCGAGTCGTACGACATGGTGACCAGGGTGTTGGCGCCGACCTGGCCCTTGGCGAACATGGCGGCGCGGGCGCCGGCATTGACCGTGTCGCCGCCAGCCATGTGGCGCAGGCGGTCTTCGAAACCGTCGAAATCGCGCAGCGGGGTGGCGGTGTTGCCATTGGTACGGTTCAGGCTGAAGGCGCCTTCGACCACGCCGGCAGCGATCATCGGCCGCAGCGCCGGCAGGAAACGGATGGCGCTCTTGGCGCGCAGCAGGCCGCTGGTCGCCTGCAGGCGGGCTTCACCGGCGTCCGGCGCGGTGCGCAGGGCGAATTCGGCGCTGCCGCCTTCGACGAAGACTTGCTGGCCAGGCTCGCGCGGGTCGAGGTCGGGCTGTTCCCACTGGCCGGCGCTGGCTTCGAGCGTGACCGGGGTGCGTTCGGCGATCAGCACGCCGTTTGCGTCTTCGAGACGCACGGCGATCATGGCCAGATGCTGGCCATCGGCCGGTGCGCTCTCGACCAGCGGAGCCAGCGACAGGCGCGCCAGGGCGCCCGGCACGACCACGTTCACGGCGCTGCTGCCGCGTGGATTGCCGAAGCTGTCGGTTTCCCGCACTTCGATCATGTTCTGGCCGGGCTTCAAGGCCACGCCGACGTATTCGCGCAGCTCGAGGCCATGCGCGGCAACGGTGTCCTGCTTGCCGATATGGCTGTCGTCGACGGCCACGCCATTGACCAAGAGGGCGAAGCTCGAACCGGCGCTGCCCTTGATGCGGATGGTCGGCTGGGCGTGCGGCAATACGGCGCCGTCGGCCAGGCCGATGATGGCCAGATGGTTGTCCATGTTCTCGAGGTCGAGCGCCGGGGCCACCTTGGCGGCAGCGGCCGGGGCCGGGCCGGTCAGTACGGCGGCCGACGCCAGGACGGCGCGCAGGCGCGCGGCGCGGACCTTGATGGCCTCGATCAGTTCGGGATTGCAGCCATCGATGGCGAAGTCGGCGCGCGCCAGTTCGCCGTCCTTGAGGTCGACGAAACGGCTGCCGGCGTCGCCCGCATTGCGGTTCGACAGCACGGCCAGGTTACCGGCCAGCATGGTGCTCATGTCGACCTTGGCCACGTGGGTGCGCGGCGCCACGTCGGCGAAGCTGTAGCGGCCGTCGGCATCGGTCTGCGAGAAGCTGCCGTCTTCCAGGTAGATGCGCACGTCGGGAACGCCCGGTTCGCCCAGGTCGCGCTGGCCGTTCACGTTGCAGTCGGCGAACACGTCGCCCAGGATATAGCCCTTGCTGCTGAACACGCCGGCTTCGACCTTGACCTTGGCCGCAGCCACGCTGGAAATCAGGGCCAGCGGCGCGCCGCTGGTGGCCTGGGCGCGGTTGATGCCGTCGCCCTGCAGCGCGCCGGCGCCGATACGCACGCGGTAGCGCAGCACGCGGTTCGACTTGGCGGCCAGGGTATCGAGCGGGATGCGCAGCGTCGGGCCTCGGTTTTCGAATTTGTCGTTCACCAGCGCGCCATCGATGCGCAGCGTGCCCGGCACGAACGAGAAGCCGGCCGGCAGGCGGTCTTCGACCATCACGTCGACCAGTGCCTGCTCGGCAGTGTTGTAGACGCGCACGGTGTAGTCGAGCACGTCGCCGACTTCGACAATCGCGCGCGATGCGTTCTTTTCCAGGTACAGCACGCCCGGGATCGGGTCGAGCGGCACGTCAATGGTGACCAGGCCGCTCTCGGCGCTGACGGTGAACTCGCCGCCGAACGAGCCGTACAGGTTCGTGGTGCGCCCGGCCGGCAGGTCGCCGGCGGCGGTTTTCGATGGGAAGCCATAGTTCGATGGCGGCGTGACCACCAGGCGGTACAGGCTCGGTGCGACCAGCGGGAAGTGGTACATGCCGCCTTCGTCGGTGACAACCGTGCTCGGCCGCGGGGTGACGCCGTCGACGTCGAACACGATTGCCGCGCCGCCCGGGGCGCCGCCATTGCCTGCGCCGGTGACGTCGATCAGGCTCACGGTGGCGCCCTGCAGCGGCAGGTTGCTGCGGCTGTCGTACACGATACCGATCGGGTCGACCAGGATCGAGGTCTGGATCTGGTTGCTGCCGCAGCCATTCACGCTCGCCATCAGGGTGTCATTGACCATCACTTCGATGTTGCCGTCGGCAGTGTCGTCGTCGTGGTCTTCATCGGCTTCGTGATTCGAGGCGTTGGCGGTGAAGCGGTAGACGCCGGTGTCCGGACCGGTCTCCTGCGCCATATAGGCCTGGCTGTCGCCGGTCAGCTTCGAGGTGAGCATGACGCTGATCTGCTCGGCGATGCTGTTGTCGGCGTTGCAGTCGCTGGCATCGACCTGCAGGAACAGGGCGCCGTCGAGATTGGTGGCGCGTGCCACGCGGCTGTACGCGGCCGACGTGAAATAGGTGATCGAATTCGGGCGCGTGGCGCTCACGGTGTTCGACACGATGGTGGTGCTGCCGCCGGCCGGGTTGGCGAAGCTCGCGCTGGCGCGGTTGGTGATGGCGGCGCCCGCGTCGCCGGACAACAGCAGGACGAAGCTCATGCAG
>Ga0265780_10009653_pt1 | contig 11549 bp, 11 predicted proteins | sample P1T30metagenome_FD_192432 | JGI IMG/M metagenome (GOLD analysis project Ga0265780, IMG submission 192432) | Plant litter microbial communities from East Loma Ridge, Irvine, California - P1 T30 | ecosystem: Environmental > Terrestrial > Plant litter > Unclassified | place: USA: California... | reverse complement strand
ATCAATGCGCTGCGCCGTGACGCCGTCGCCGCTCACGAAGCGGCGCGCCTGGCCGCCTGGGAACGTCCGCAGCGCAAGGCGCCCGCCGAGCCGCCCGCGGTCTACCCGGAGCAGCAGCTGAGCTACCTGGCCAACGTCTACAACGCACCGGCGCGCGCCTTCTACCACAAGCACGGCGTGCAGCTGATCGACGCCGCCTACGAGGCGCACGAAGAACCGGGCGAGGTGTCGCTGATGATCACCAAGCACTGTTTGCGCTTTTCCTTCAACCTGTGCCCGAAGCAGGCCAAGGGCGTGCAGGGTGTGCAGGGCCAGGTGCGCGCGGAACCGATGACCCTGGTGAGCGGAGACGAACGCTACACCCTGCGCTTCGACTGCAAGCCCTGCGAGATGCACGTGGTCGGCGCCATGAAGGACAACATCCTGAAGTCGCCGCCACCGTCGGCGGTGCAGTACACCCCGCTGACCTTCCACCGCCAGCGTCCGCGCGCCTGACGATATCGACATAAAAAAACGCCGCCCGGTCTCCCGTGGCGGCGTTTTTTTATTAAAGCGCAGCGATCAGTCGACCGTTGCGCCACTCTGCTTGACGACCTTCGACCAGCGCGCGTGTTCGGCCGCGACGAACTTGCCGAAGTTTTCCGGCGTGTCGCCGACGTAGTCCGAACCGGTATCGGCCAGCACCTTCTGGAACTCCGGCGCCTTCATGACCTTCTGCGCCTCGGCGTTGATCTTGTCGAGCACGGCTTTCGGGGTCTTGGCCGGGGCGAAGAAGCCGTACCAGGCGTAGGACTCGATCTGCGGCAGGCCGGCTTCGGCGAAGGTCGGCACATCCGGCAGCAGCGGCGAACGCTTGGCGCTCGAGATCGCGATCGGCTTCACTTTGCCGCTCTTGATGTGCGGCATGATCGCGATGGTGCTGTCGAACATCACCGGGATGTGACCACCCAGCAGGTCGGAGATCGCCGGCGCCGAGCCTTTATATGGCACGTGGGTCATCTCGAGCTTGGTGACGCTGGCGAACAGTTCGCTGGTCAAGTGCTGCGGCGTGCCGTTGCCCGAGGAGCCGTAGGAGAACTGGCCCTTCTTCGACTGGATATACGCCATCAGTTCCTTCAGGTTCTTGGCCGGCACCGAGGGGTGGGCGACCAGCACCAGCGGCACGCGCAGCAGGTTGGTCACCGGCGCCAGGTCCTTGAGCGGGTCGAAATTCATGTTCTTGTACAAGCTCGGATTGATCACGATCGGTGCGCTCGATGTGATCAGGAGCGTGTCGCCGTCCGGCTTGGCGCGCGTCACGGCCGAGGTGCCGATGTTGCCGCCGCCGCCGGCGCGGTTATCGATCACGAAGGGCTGGCCAAGCGCCTGGGTCAGGCCCTTGGCGAGCGGACGCGCCGCGATATCCGACGGGCCGCCCGGCGGCCATGGCACCACCACGGTGACCGTGGAACTGGGCCAGCCCTGCGCGAGCGCGCTGAACGACACCACCGACGCCGCAATGGCGAAACCCAGTTTCTTACCGGAGCCGAAGAGTAAACGCATAGTCCCCATCCTTGTATTGATGAATTGGCATGAGAAGACAGTGTAGCGTATTCGGAGCCCGGCGACACGGAATGAATACAGGTGGAAACAAGCAACACATCAGCAAATTTTCCTGCAGAAACATTAACCGCGCTGAAGTGTGGCGCATCGGCCACCAAATTCGTCATTTTCCATAAGGAATATAGATTTATTAATGGAAATACTCTATTCTGTAGGAAATCTCCTACCGGATATGATCATGGACCGCAGCTATCCCTACTCCCGGCGCCTCACACGGCGTACGCAGCTTCAGAAGCGCCTGGCGGCCGTGGCTGCGCTCGGAGTCGCCGGCTGCGCGGCTCTGTATGCGCTGACGATGCCCTCGCCCACCGTGGCGCCGGACAGCCTGCCTCTGGCATTCGCCGGAGCGGGTATCAGTGCACAGGCCGGCCCCGCGCCGGCGCAGACGCTCCAGGCAGGCGCGCGTCGAATCTATCCGTATTCGATCGTGCCCGGCGGCGTGACGAACGCACGTGAACTAGGCCGCGTGATCCGCGAAGACAAGGTAGTCGCCGCCCACTACGCCGAGTTCGACATGAGCAAGGCCCACGAAAAGACCGTCGCCACGCCGCGCGCGGTGCACGTGTCCTACCGCAAGGGCGACAAGGTTTACTGGACCGCGAAAAAGGTGATGCTGCACGAGGGCGAGACCCTGCTGTCCGACGGCACCCACGAGGCCCGCGCCCGCTGCGCCAACCAGATTTCCGATACGCCGCGCCTGCCGGTCGAGGCCCATGGTCCATCGGCCGAGGAACTCGATTCGTCGATCGTCGACGGCGCTTCCGCCGAAGGCGGCATGCAGAACGTTTCCGCCGGCATGCTGGATGGCCAGGGCGCCCCGGGCGGCTTCCTTTATGCACCGGGCAGCGGCACGGCAGGTGGCATCCTGGCCGGCGGCGCCGGCGCCGGCCTCGGCGCGGGTTCGCTATTCGCCAGCGCGGCCTCGGCGCCTGGCGCACCTGGCGGCGCCTACCGCTTCGCAGCCCCGGGCAGTGACGGCAGCGGTAGCGACAGCGGCGGTAGCGGCACTGGCGGCACTGGCAGTAGCGGCACTGGCGGCACTGGCAGTAGCGGCACTGGTGGCACAGGCACTGGCGGTACGGGCAGTGGCGGCAGCAACGATGGCGGCACCGGGAGTACCGGCGGCGCCACACCCGGCACGCCAGGCACGTCAGCCCCTGACAGCGGCACGCCGGGTAGCGGCACGCCTGACACGCCGCAAATCAGCCCGTCGCAGCCGTCCACCCCGGCGATCCCGCCTGCGACTCCAGGGAATCCATCCGGCGGCGCCACCCCGGGCACGCCATCGACGCCGTCCAACCCCGGCCAGCCGCAGCCATCGAATCCGGGCGGCGGGCAAGCGGACGGTGGACAGGAAGGCGGCGGCGGAATCACCGTGCCGGGCGTTCCGCCGACCGACAGCGGCGCCAACCCGGCCCCGGGCGCCAACCCGGCCCCGGGCGGCAACCCCACCACGGGTGGCAACCCGGCTCCCGGCGGCACGCCGGCCAATCCCGGCATCCCCGAAGGCGGTCCCGACAGCTCTCCGTTGCCTCAGCCGCCCCTCGGCGGCGACCCGCAGGAACCGATCAAGCCGGTCGAGGAGCCGGCCAAGCCGGTCGAAGTCCCGGAACCCGGTTCGATCTGGCTGGTCGGCGCCGCGCTCGGCCTGATGCTGCTGCAGCGTCGCTTCGCGCGCCGCAGCTAGCGCGGTTCAGCCGGGAATTTTCAGCCCGGCCGCCACCGCCGGGCGCGCGCGGAACGCGTCGAGCGCCGCCTGCACCCGCGGGAAGTCCTGGAAACCGACCAGTTCGGCGGCATCGTAGAATCCCACCAGGTTGTTCACCCAGGGGAAGGTCGCGATGTCGGCGATCGTGTAGTCGTCCCCGGCAATCCAGGCATGCTTGCCCAGCTGCCCCTCCAGCACCGCCAGCAGGCGTTTCGATTCGGTCGCATAGCGTTCGCGCGGGCGCTTGTCCTCATATTCGCGGCCGGCGAACTTGTGGAAGAAGCCGAGCTGGCCGAACATCGGCCCGATGCCGCCCATCTGGAACATCAGCCACTGAATGGCCGTGTAGCGCCCGGCCGGGTCCGCCAGCAGGAACTTGCCGGTCTTCTCGGCCAGGTAAAGCAGGATGGCGCCGGATTCGAACAGCGCCAGCGGCTTGCCGCCGGGCCCGTTCGGGTCGATGATGGCCGGGATCTTGTTGTTCGGGTTCAACGACAGGAAGGCCGGCGACAGCTGGTCGTTGCTGGCGAAGTCGACCTTGTGGACCTCGTAGGGCAAGCCGGTCTCTTCCAGCATGATCGACACCTTCACCCCATTCGGTGTCGGCAGCGAATACAGCTGGAGGCGGTCGGGATAGTGCGCCGGCCACTTGGCGGCGATCGGGAAATCGGCAGGGTCGAACATGGCAGTCCTCGTCAGGGTTGCAGGACTGCCAACGATAGCAAACTTCGCCGCCCGCTGCCGGCAACGGCCTATTCTTCAGCCGAACAGCTTGGCCGCGGTGCGCGCCACCAGCTCGCCCTGGTGGCGGGCGCCGCCCAGTTCGATCTCGCTCGGCTGGCGCTGGCCCTGGCCACCGGCGATGGTCGAGGCGCCGTAAGGGCTGCCGCCGACGATCTCGTCGAGCGACATCTGGCCCGCGTAGCTGTACGGCAGTCCGACGATCGTCATGCCGAAGTGCAGCAGATTGGTGATGATCGAGAACAGCGTGGTTTCCTGGCCGCCATGCTGGGTCGCGGTCGAGGTGAAGGCGGCGCCGACCTTGCCATTGAGCGCACCGCGCGCCCACAGGCCGCCGGTCTGGTCGAGGAAGGCCGCCATCTGGGACGGGATGCGGCCGTAGCGGGTCGGCGCGCCGATGATGATGGCGTCATAGCCGGGCAGCTCGTCCACGGTGGCAAGCGGCGCATCCTGCTGCAGCTTGAAGTGGCCTTTTTGCGCCACCTCCTCGGGCACGGTTTCCGGAACCCGCTTCACCTCCACCGTCGCGCCCGCCGCGCGCGCGCCTTCGGCGACGGCATTCGCCATCTGTTCGATATGACCATAGGTCGAGTAATACAGCACCAGGACTTTTGCCATGTTATTGCTCCCGCGTTGATGGTAAGAAGCCTATTGTGCTGCCGCTGGGGTTTTGGCGGCACCCGCAAGAAGATAGGCAGGCATGAGCAAGTTCATGCACGACGTGTGGAAGCGCGGCGGCGTCCGCCCTACAATCTGGCAACTTGACCAGCGCCGGTGAGACGATGGAACAACGTGAACATCCTTGCGCCGCGCCAGCGGTCCCTGCCAGCCTGGCCGCCCGCCTCGACGGCTACCGGTGGGCGCGCGACGCGGTCGGCGAATCGGGCGGCGCTGTCTACCGCCTGCACGACAAGGCCGTGCGCCGGATCTTTACCTCAAACATGGCGGTGAAGGCGTCGTGCACGATATCGGCAGCGAAATGGTCCGCCTGCGTTGGCTGGCCGATCATGTGCCCGTGCCGCGCATAGTGGAATTTGTCGACAGCGGCGATGCGGCCTGGCTGTTGATGAGCGCCATGCCCGGCATGACCGCCTGGCAGCTGATGGAGGCACAGCCCGCACTGCGGCTGGCTGTGGTCGACGCCCTCGCCGGCTTCCTGCGCCGCCTGCACGCGATTCCCGTCGACAGCTGTCCCTATACCAGCGAGCACGCCGTCCGGCTGCGCGCGGCGCGGGCGCGCATCGACGCCGGCCTGGTCGAGACCGACGAATTCGATGAGGAGCGCGCAGGCTGGACGGCGGAGCAGGTGTGGGAGGCTCTGCAGAGACGGCTGCCGCTGGCGCCGGACCCGGTTGTGACCCACGGCGACTATTCGCTTGACAATTTGCTGCTGGAGGGTGGCGCCGTAGTGGGCTGCATCGATGTGGGGCGGGTCGGTATCGCCGACCGCTACCAGGATCTGGCGATCATGTGGAACTGCCCTGGGTGAATTTAACACAGCCTGCCAGCAGCGCTTCCTGGCCGCCTATGGCATCGAGAACCTGGATGAGGAAAAACTGGCGTTTCACCTGATGCTGGACGAGCTGTTCTGATCGATTGCGCCCGTATTCGGTTTGCATGAAATGGCTGAACCGAATGTCTGTTGGTTGGTTACATACAACGACTTTGTCTCAAAATTGTATAATTTCCATCAAGCAAGTGCAGCTGCACGTTAACTTCGGTATCGTTCCGGTCTTTGTAAGTTTAATCCTACATCTTGACTGGTGAGACGATGAAAAATTGGACGTTGCGTGCCCGGCTGGTCGGCACGATGTTATTCCTGGGCTTCCTGATTGTGGCGGTCGGCGTGATGGGCATCAGCGGCATGCGCGCAACTCATGCCGGGCTGGAGCAGGTCTATTCCGACCAGCTCACGGCAAGCATAGCGGTCAACGAATCGCGCAATCTGCTGAGCCGCGCCCGCTTCACCCTCGACCGCGCGGTATTCCACCCGGAAGCGCCGGACATCGCCAAGACCCTCGATCGTGCCCGCGACTTCATCGCACAATCCAGCGCCGCATGGCAACGCTACCTGACTCTGCCGCACGAGGAGGGAGAAGCGCGCCTGGCACAGGCACTGGACGCCGAACGCCAGAAATACATCAAGGACGGGCTGCTGGCCCTGGCCGACGCGGTGCAGCAGGCCGACGCCGAGAAAATCGACATGCTGTCGATGAAATCGCTGACCACCCTGTTCGGAAACTTCGACAAGGCCGCGCATGCGCTCGACGAGCACTTGCTGGAGTCGGCGAAATCGACCTATGACATCAGCCAGAAACGCTTCACGCTCCTGATGAGTCTGAGTATCGGCGCCGTGATCGTAGGCGTGCTGCTGGCGGCGCTCTCCGCGATCCTGCTGCTGCGCGCCATCATGCGTCCGCTCGCGCAGGCGCTGGGGCAGTTCCAGGCCATGGCCGCCGGCGACCTGTCGCAGCCGGTCGTGGTCGATCGCCAGGACGAGATGGGCAAGCTGCTACAGGGCTTGTCCGACATGCAGCGCCAGCTGGCCACCACCGTGCGCAGCGTGCGCGACAGCAGCAGCCTGATCGCCGACGCCAGCGGAGAAATCGCGGCCGGCAACCTGAACCTGTCGACCCGCACCGAGCAGCAGGCCGGCAGCATCGAGGAAACCGCTTCCTCGCTGGAAGAGCTGACCACCACCGTGCAGCACAACGTCGACAATGTGCGCCAGGCCAGCCAGATGGCGAACTCAGCGGCCGCAGTGGCCACCCGCGGCGGCCAGATCGTGTCCCAGGTCGTGGAAACGATGGGCGCGATCGACGCCTCCTCGAAGCGCATCGTCGACATCATTACCGTGATCGACGGCATCGCCTTCCAGACCAATATCCTGGCGCTGAACGCGGCGGTGGAAGCGGCGCGTGCCGGCGAACAGGGCCGCGGCTTCGCGGTCGTGGCCGGCGAAGTGCGCAACCTGGCGCAGCGCTCGGCCGCGGCGGCGAAGGAAATCAAGGACCTGATCAACACCTCGGTGGCCAATGTCGATGCCGGCGCCGAGCTGGTCGGCAAGGCCGGCGTGACCATGGGCGAGATCGTCGACAGCGTGACGCGCATGACCGACATCATGAGCGAAGTGCTGGCCGCGGGCGCCGAGCAGAGCGCCGGCATCCAGCAGATCAACGCAGCGGTCGGTCAGATGGACCAGGTGACGCAGCAGAATGCGGCCCTGGTCGAGGAAGCGGCGGCGGCCACCGCGGCGTTACAGGACCAGGCCGCATCGCTGCACGACCTGGTGCATACCTTCAAGCTGGAGGAGCGCAGCGGCCGACAGCTGGAAAGCGCACCGCAGCGCCAGTCGGCCGGACGTCTCGCGCTGGCTTGACGTGTAGGATGGGCGGCGTCAGATCCACCAGATGAAAGCGGCCAGCGCCACCACCAGCAGCACCCGGGTGATGTTGTAGGCCGTCCTGTTCCACGCCTTGAAGCGGCGGCGGTACTGGCCCATGGTGAAGGAAATGCGGAACAGCTTGCTCACCAGGCCGACCTGGTCGCCCGTTTCGTTGGGCGAGGCGGCGGCGGTCATCACGGTGCGGCCGAACCAGCGGTTGAACGCCCCCATCCAGCGGTAGCGCATCGGGCGCTCTACGTCGCAGAACAGGATGATGCGGTCGCTCTCGCTGCCGTTGATCGCCCAGTGGATATAGGTTTCGTCGAAGATGACGCCCTGGCCGTCGCGCCAGCTGTGGCGCTCGCCGTCGACTTCGATGAAGCAGCGGTCGTCGTTTGGCGTGGCCAGGCCCAGGTGGTAGCGCATCGAGCCGGCGAAGGGATCGCGGTGCGGGTTCAGCTTGCCGCCCGGCGGCAGCTCGGCGAACATCGCGGCCTTCACCGAGGGAATCGACTGCAGCAACGCATAGGTCTGCGGGCACAGGCGCTCGGCCGACGGGTGGCTGGCGTCGTACCATTTCAGGTAGAAGCGCTTCCAGCCATTCTTGAAAAAGGAATTGAAGCCGGCGTCGTCGTTCTGCTCGGCCGCCTTGATTTTCTTCAGCGCCAGCAGGTTCTCGGCTTCGGCGCGGATGATCGGCCAGTTCTCTTGCAGGCGGCTCAGTTCCGGGAACTCGCTCACCGGAATATAGGGCGTGCTCGGCACACGCGAGAACTTGTGCATGAAGATGTTGATGGGGGCCATGAACGACGAATGGTCGAACAACTGGCGCCGCAGCGGCAGGCGGACCCGCCCGCGGAAGTGAATGTGCAGGATCGAGAGAATATAAAAACCGACCACAACCCACTTCATCGCATCCTCCATCCCGGCCCAAGGGGCCATTTGACAAGGACGCAGGATACCATAACGGCTGCTCGGCCGTCGGAGGGAGGGGTCTCATTGCTAAGACCCCAGGGCGCGCCGGCAAGGGCGCCGGCGCGGTCAGGACAGCCCGGCAGGCTGCCGTGGAAACTCAATGCTGGATCGAGGTGATCGCGTAGCCCTTTTCGCCGATCTGGCTGGACACGTTTTCCAGGTCGTATTCGCTTACCTGGTTGGCATCGTCGTCCACCTCGTAGGCACGGGCTTCGATTTCCCAATCGGTATTGGTAGCTTCTTCAGGGATGTTGCGAGATTCCGGGACTGCCAGATACGACAGCTTGCCATCGGTATCTGCTCTACGGTAAATATCCAAGCGCATAGTTGTTTCCTCAAAGTCAAAGCCTGCTTTCACAATGAAAGCGGGCAGTTCCACAGTAGAAGATCATAGCGCTGTCGTCTGTTAACTGACCCACACTCAGCAGGCATGCTCAGCGGCCGGGCGAATTTCCCAGTATACGTGCCGGCAACATCACAATGGCGCGCAAGAGCTCGAAGACCGCCTCGACACCGATGCCGAGCAGCCGGAATGGCAGCAACACGAGCCAGACCAGCGGATACAGCAGCAGCGCCAGCAAGGCGATGGGCCAGCACAGGAACAGCAGCAACAACCATAGCAGGAAACCTAACATTGTCCACGCTCCTTTGAGTTTGACGGGGCATGGGCACTGTAGAGCGGCGTGGCGGTATTGACAATCCGCGTGCGACAGACGGGGCAAAACGGGGGATAAGCGGGCGCTGCGATGGGTGGGCGGTCGTCCCGCCCACCCCTGTAATCAGGCGTACGCGGGAACTTGCTCGGTGACCTTCTGGTTGATCACCTGCGCCTGGATCGACGCCTGCAGCGACGGGATCGAACCGCCGGCACGGTACTGGAAGGCAACGTGTAGCATGTCGCCCGCCGCGACCTGCATCGGATTGGCCAGCGGCAGGGTCATGTAATGGTTCAGCCAGTCGATCGTGGTCGATTGCTCCTGCACGATGGCCAGCACGTTCTTGGTGATGAAGCGCATCGCGTTCAGCAGGCCGCCCTTCTCGATCATGATCGCGCCTTCCCAGGCGAACACGCTGTCCACCGGCTGGCTGAAGTCGATTACGCTGTAGACAGCCGGCTGACCGAGCTCGACGGTGCCCGGCCAGATCACTTCGGTGTCCTGGAACTGCACGATCGGCGCGTGGAAGCCTTCGAAATCGTATTCCTGCGACATCGGCTGGGCCGCCATGATCACGGCTTCCGGCAGGAACACCGGCAGCGGGCCGCCGAACTTCGCCAGGTAGCGCCGCTTGAAGGATTCGATGACCTCGACCTGCTTCTCACGCAGCATGGCCACGTGGATCATTTCGCAGATCACGACATCGACCGGCTCCGGCGGCAGGTACTCGAAGGCGTCGGCATGGACCACCTCGACCTTGTGGCCGTTCGGGTTCAGCGCCAGGAACTTGCGCGCCTCGCGCACCATGTCCGGGTTGTATTCGACGCAGTAGACCTTGGACGCCGCCTGGGCCGCGAAAAAGGACAGTACGCCGGTGCCGCCGCCCAGTTCCAGCACTTTCATGCCCGGCTTGACGGCGTAGTGGATGGCGGACTTGAAGCTGTGCATCCGGTTCTGGTCCATCAACATATTGTGATGGTAATGGACTGGGATGAACTGCCCCAGATAGCAGCTTTCGATTTCGCGTTCGTTCAGCATGGTCTTCCTTCTCGCACGATGTGCACGCCGCGCGCACATTTCTATTTCGTGGGAGCATTATGGAGAAGGAAACATCGACCCCATGCGTGGAGCTGGAGGGGTTTTACCGCTTAGTTCCGGGAGGGAATGTTAAAACCTCAGCGTCCCGCGCCGACAATCGCCCTGACAATATCGGCGCGCTCGGCACGCTCGGCGATCTGGACAGCAGTGAGACCTTCGCCGTTCTTCAGACGCGGATTGGCGCCCTGCCCCAGCAGCAAGCGCACCATCGCCTCATGGCCTTCGCGCGCCGCCATCATCAGCGGCGTGTAAGAGCCGCTCGCCTTTGGCGACATCGCATCCAGCTTCGCCTTCTTCGCAATCAGCAGGCGCGCGATGTCCTCGTCGCCGCTCGCGGCGGCGTAGTGCAGCGCCGTCCAGCCGCTCCGGTTAACCTGCGCGCCGCGCGCCAGCAGCGCCTCGGCGGCCGGCTTGTTGCGCTTGTAGGCGGCCATCATGAGGGCCGTGTTGCCGTTCATCGCAGTGGCCTCGAGATCGGTGCCCGGATGCGCGAGCAGGGACTGGAACACGCCCATCGACCCTTCGCGCACCGCCAGCACCAGCGCTGGCTCGCCGCCCAGTGGGTTGAGCTCGTTGGCGTTGACGACCTTGCCGACCATCTCCTCTACCTTCTTGCTGTCGTTGAGTTGCACTGCGCGGAAGAAGGCGGTGAGCTCCTCAGGCGTGGCGGCCGCAGCAAAGCTCGCATGTAGGCTGGCAGCAAACAGCACGGCGGATAGATACAAGCGGCGCATGGGTCAGGCCTTCGCGGTATTGAACAGGGTGAAGAAATTCTCGCTGGTCTGCTGCGCCACCTCGCGCAGCGAGACGCCCTTCAGGTTGGCGATGAATTCGCCCACGTGGGCCACGTAGCCCGGTTCGTTCACCCGGCCGCGGAACGGCACCGGCGCCAGGTAGGGCGAATCGGTCTCGATCAGCATGCGCTCGAGCGGCACCGCCTTCGCCACTTCCTGCAAGTCCTTGGCGCTCTTGAACGTCACGATGCCGGAGAACGAGATATAGAAGCCCTGCTCCATCGCCGCCTGGGCAACCTCCAGCGACTCGGTGAAGCAATGCATCACGCCGGCCACGCCGCCGGCATCCGTACCGGCGCCCTCTTCCTTCATCAGGCGGATCGTATCCAGACTGGCCGCGCGGGTGTGGATGATGAGCGGTTTGCGGGTCGCGCGCGAGGCGCGGATATGCGTGCGGAAGCGCTCGCGCTGCCACTCGAGGTCGCCCTCCAGGCGGTAGTAGTCGAGGCCGGTCTCGCCGATGGCGACGATCTTCGGGTGATTCGCCAGCTCGACCAGTTGCTCGACGCTCGGCTCGGGCGTGTCCTCGTAGTCGGGGTGCACGCCGACCGAGGCGTAGATGTGCGGGTGCTGCTCGGCGAGGGCCAGTA
>Ga0265780_10009652_pt1 | contig 11549 bp, 10 predicted proteins | sample P1T30metagenome_FD_192432 | JGI IMG/M metagenome (GOLD analysis project Ga0265780, IMG submission 192432) | Plant litter microbial communities from East Loma Ridge, Irvine, California - P1 T30 | ecosystem: Environmental > Terrestrial > Plant litter > Unclassified | place: USA: California... | reverse complement strand
GGCGCTATCGTCGTCGCCCTGGGTGGTCGGGTTGTGCTGGGCGTGGGCGATGCCGCAAACAATACCGGATACTGCCACCACCAGCAGCCTGGCTGCCGGGCGGACCTGCTCTGCTTTCATGTCAACGACTCCCTGTCTAGATGCTTACCCGTCCTGGGCAACGCATCCCCCTGTTGTTCTTTTTAGCAATTAAAATTGCGGCAGAGGATGCAAAGTCCGTCAGTTTATCAGGTGATTACTAGAGGCAATAGCTTCCCACAAAGTTATTGAACAAAACGCGGTTCAAATGCAACGGCGGCCCACCGACTTCATGCAATCAGGCTAACAACACCTGGCTGCGCCTCTTGCCATTTTCATCTTGGCCACCGGACGCGAGCCGGAAAGTGCCGACCACGGCCGCGAGCTGACCGGCCTGGTCGCGCATTGCGTCGGCGGCAGCGGCCGCTTCCTCGACCAGCGCCGCATTCTGCTGGGTCACGCGGTCCATCTCGACGATGGCGGTATTGACCTGCTCAATGCCGGCGCTCTGCTCCTGGCTGGCTGCGGCAATCTCGGCCATGATGGTGGTGACCTGGTCGATGCTGCGCACGATCTGCTCCATCGTGGCGCCGGCGCGCGCCACTTGCTGCGTGCCTTGCTGGACCTGGCCGACCGAGTCGTCGATCAGCCCCTTGATTTCCTTGGCCGCCGCTGCCGAGCGGTGAGCCAGGGTGCGCACCTCACCGGCCACGACCGCGAAGCCGCGGCCCTGTTCGCCGGCGCGCGCGGCTTCCACCGCCGCGTTCAGGGCCAGGATATTGGTCTGGAACGCGATGCCGTCGATGACGGCGATGATGTCGACGATGCGCTGCGAGGCAGCGTCAATGCGGCCCATCGTGCCGACCACTTCGGCCACCATGCGGCCGCCTTCGCCGGCCACGCTGGCGGCGCTGTCGGCCAACTGATTGGCGCGCTGCGCATGCTCGGTGTTCTGGCGCACGGTGGAGGTGAGTTCTTCCATCGAGGCCGCGGTTTCCTCGAGCGAGCCGGCCTGCTGTTCGGTGCGGCTCGACAGGTCCTGGTTGCCGCTGGCGATTTCGCCGGAGGCGGTGGCGATGGTGGCGGTACCGTCCCGCACCTGGCCGACGATGGCCGCCAGGCTGGCGTTCATGCGCGACAGCGCCGCCATCAACTGGCCGACTTCGTCGCCGCGGTCGAGAACAAAGCGGCTGGTAAGGTCGCCGTTGGCCACCCGTTCGGCGACATCGACCGCCTGGCGCAGCGGCGCCGTGATCGAGCGGCTGATGAACCAGGCGCAGGCGGCGCCCAGCAGCAGCGCTGCGCCGCCCAGCACGAACAGGATCACGCGGGTGCTGGCATACGAATCGAGGATCGACTGGGCCACGGCGTCGGCGGCGGTGATCTGCATGGTGGCCAGCTTGTCCACGGTGGCCAGGTAGGAGACCGTGCGCGGGGTGAGCCGGTCGCGGTAGATGGCGTCGAGCTGGGCCTGATTGCCGTCACGCTTGGCCTGGAACAGGGCGTCGCGGGCGGCCATGTAGCCGACCCGTTCTTCCTTGACCAGTTTGAACTGATCGCGCACGCCCGGATTGCGCAGCGACTCCTCGATTTCTTTCTGCAGCACGTTGGAGCGGCTGGTGATCGCCTGGCGACGCGGGCCGATGACATCGAAGATGCCGGCGTCTGCAGCGTAGAACACGGTCTCGTTGATGGCGCTGTTGACCTCGATATTGCGGCGCCATTCGGCCAGCGTGCGCTGGTTCTTGATGCTGGTGTTGACCAGGCGGTAGGTCAGGTCGCCTGCCGATTGCATGCGCGTGAGCGCGGTGGCGCACAAGGTCACAAGAAGCAGGAGAACAATGGCAAAGCCAAGCGCCAGGCGGGCGCCGATATTCAGTTTTTTCACGGAGTTGGATTCCAGGCTGCATGGACGACCGCGGACGCGGCCGGACAGGGATGGCGCGCCTCAGAGCGGATCCCTGGCGGGAAGGCTGCGACACGACACGTCGGATACACCCAGTATAACCGGCAAATCCGAAAATTTCATTTCCATGCGGCAAATTTGCAACACAGTGCCACCCGAATGTTGCAATTGACCATGCTGGTCGCATTAGCCCTGCTCCTACAGCGAACGGAGTCAAGCGCCGATTTGCTCTCGCGGCGGGGCGGTTAAGATGGAGCTCACCTTTACCGCTTACGAGGAGAATGCCATGTCGACGGATGACCAGAGCAAGGACACCAAAGGCCGCAGCTGGGACCAGATCACGGGCGGCACGACAAGCGCCGCTACCATGGGCGCGGGTTCGACCGGGGAGGTCGGCGCCAGCGCTGAACGCAAGGATCAGGCCCAGCGCCAGCAGCCGGGCTCGCAGCAGGAGGGTAGCCAGGGATCGGCTGGCCGCACTGACGACCTGCTGGCCGGTGGTTCGGACGACGAGCAGTCGGACCAGGGCTTCAAGGGGGCGGGCAATCGCCAGTCGGGATCGGAAGCCAGTCGCCAGGGAGACCCGGGTGCCGCCAGCACTGACGACGAGCAATATGATCAGGGCACGGCACGTCGCCAAAGGAAATAGCGCATCGACTTCACCAGCCCGGCGTCCACACCGCGGCGCCAGGGGCTGGGACCACGTGCCCGATAGGCTGATTGGGCCACGCAAGTACTGACATTTAACGACGTATGATAACCATCGGCAAGTTTGTGTCAGAATGTGGCAATGAACCAAGAGCTTTCCACTACGCGCTCATACCGCGGACAGTCGCAGGAGCAGCGCCGCGCCGAGCGCCGCGACCGGCTGATCGCGGGCGCGATTGCCGTGTACGGCGAACGCGGCTACCACCAGGCCACCGTCAAGGCGGTCTGCGAGGCGGCCGGCCTGACCGAACGTTACTTCTACGAGTCGTTCACCAATAGCGAAGCACTGCTGATCGACTGCTATTACGCCGTCGCCCATGGGGTGCTGGGCGAGATCCTGCGCGCGGGCGAGGCGGCTGGCCGCGGCCAGGTCGCCCGTTCGCGGGCCATGCTCAAGGCCTATTTTGCTGCCCTGCAGCGCGAGCCGCGTTCGGCGCGCGTGTTCCTGGTCGAGATCCGCGGCGTGAGCCGGGCCGTGGACCAGGCCTTCGATGCCTCGCTGCGCTTGATTGGCCGCGAGGTCGCGCGCCTGCTGTCGCCGGAAAGCGTGGATGACGAATTGCTGCAGGCCGGGGTGATCGGGGGCGTGATCCACATCGCGCTGCGCTGGATCGAGGATGGCTACGAGCCGCCGATCGACACTGCGGTCGACACCGCGCTGCGTCTCGGGATGGCGCTGGGCATGCCACCGCGTGCGCGTGGACCTGGCCAGAAGATGATGTAGGCGTTGTACCCGTTAGCTATGGATGAGCATTGAACTGCTGAGCTGATCGACGGTCCAACTCCTATCGATATCGACAGGAGCGCGTCATCAAAGCGCCCGGGTTTGCAACGCTGCTCACCCATTCCTATCCCGGTTTCGCGCGGCTCCGCGGTATCGCCCACCAGGCCGTCAATCTCAGTAATGCAGGCGACAGCGCTGTCCCGGGCGGGACGGCGCTGTCGCATGGCTGCTGCCTAGATGTGCAGGGCGTGGCCGAGCGCGCGCAGCGCGGCCTCCTGCACCGCCTCGCCCAGGGTCGGGTGGGCGTGGATGGTACCGGCCACGTCTTCCAGCTGGGCCCCCAGCTCGATCGACTGCGTGAAGCCGCCCGCCAGTTCCGACACGCCGACACCGACCGCCTGCCAGCCCAGGATCAGGTGGTTGTCCTTGCGCGCGACCACGCGCACGAAGCCATCCACGCTTTCGATCGTCATCGCGCGGCCGTTGGCGCTGAACGGGAAGCTTGCTTGAATAGCGTCGATGCCGGCGGCAGCGGCCTCGGATGGCGACATCCCGGCCACCACGATCTCGGGATCGGTGTAGCACACCGCCGGAATCGCCGCCGGATGGAAGTAGCGGCGCTTGCCGGCGATGATCTCGGCCACCATCTCGCCCTGGGCCATGGCGCGGTGCGCCAGCATCGGCTCGCCCGTGAGGTCGCCGATGGCCCACACATTGCGCATCGAGGTGCGGCACTGCTCATCGACCTTGACCGCGCGGCCGGCCATGTCGAGCATCAGGTTCTCGAGGCCCCAGCCGGTGGTTGCCGGTTTGCGGCCGACGGCCACCAGTACCTTGTCGGCTTCCAGATAGGCTTCGACGCCGGATGCGTCGCGCAGCTTGACCTGGCCGTTTTCCATGCCCAGCACCGAGGTCGCCAGGCGCAGCTCGACGCCAAGGCGTTCGAGCGACTTGGCCACCGGCTTTACCAGTTCTGCGTCATACGCCGGCAGGATACGGTCGGCCGCTTCGACCACCGTCACCTGGCTGCCCAGTTTGCGGTAGGCGGTGCCCAGTTCGAGGCCGATATAGCCGGCGCCGACCACCACCAGGCGCCGTGGCACGCTGTCCTGCGACAGCGCCTCGGTCGACGAGATGACATTCTCGCCGAACGGCATGAAGGGCAGTTCGACCGCCTGCGAGCCGCTCGCCAGCAGCAGGTGCTCGCAGCGGATGCGCACCGTCTCCTGGCCCTCGGCCTCGACTTCGACCGTCTTGCCGTCCAGGACCCGGGCCCAGCCGTGCACCACGCGCACGCCCTGTTTTTTCAAGAGCGCGCCGACGCCGCCGGTCAGGCGCTTGACGATGCCGTCCTTCCAGGCCACGGTGCGCGCAAGGTCGATCTTTGCTCCCTCGACGCTGATGCCGAGCGGCGATTCCTGGGCCGCGTAAGTGGTGGCCTTGTGGTATTCGTCGGCCGCATGGATCAGCGCCTTCGAGGGGATGCAGCCGATGTTCAGGCAGGTGCCGCCCGGGTTGGCGCCCTCGACCACGATGGCCGGGATGCCGAGCTGGCCGGCGCGGATGCCGGCCACGTAGCCGCCAGGGCCGCCGCCGATGATGAGCAGGGTAGTGTTAATCGTCTCCATCGGCTCACTCCACGAACAGGGTTGCAGGGAATTCGAGGTAGCCGCGGATCGCCTGCACGAACTGGGCCGCCACCATGCCGTCGATCACGCGGTGGTCGAACGAGGACGACAGGTTCATCATCTTGCGCGCCACCATGGCGCCGTCGCGGATCACCGGACGGTCGACGATGCGGTTCACGCCCACGATTGCGACCTCGGGACGGTTGATCACCGGGGTAGTGACGATGCCGCCCAGCGCGCCCAGGCTGGTGATGGTGATGGTCGAACCAGTGAGCTCGTCGCGGGTGGCCTTGCCATTGCGGGCCGCATCGGCCAGGCGCGAGATCTCGGCTGCGCTCGACCACGGATCGCGCGATTCGGCGTGGCGCACCACCGGCACCATCAGGCCGTTGTCGGTCTGGGCCGCGATGCCGATATGGGCCGCATCATAGGTGGTGAGCAGGTTCTTGTCGTCGTCGTAGCGCGCGCTCATCATCGGATAACTGCGCAGCGCCAGCACCACGGCGCGCATCAGCAGCGGCAGCAGGGTGAGTTTGCCTCTTTCTGCGCCATAACGGGCGTTGAGCTGGATGCGCAGCGCTTCGAGTTCGGTGACGTCGACTTCCTCGACATAGGTGAAGTGCGGGATGTTGCGTTTCGCCTCTTGCATCTTCTCGGCGATCTTGCGCCGCAGGCCGATGATCTGGGTCGCGTGTTCGCCATGCTGCTCGGCATAGCGTTCATCCATGCCGCCATTGGCCGCGCCGCCGCGGCGGCCGGCCACGTGTTCATCCAGGTCGGCGTGGGTGATGCGTCCCAGCGGGCCGCTGCCCGATACGAACTGCAGCTCGACACCCAGGTCCCAGGCACGCTGGCGTACGGCCGGCGGCGCCAGCGGTTTTTCGCCTTCGGCGCGCAGCGATGGCGCACCTTTCGATGGCTGGTTTGGACGCGTGGCTGGCACTGGCCTGGCTTGAGGGGCCGGCGCTTGCGCACGGGCCGGCGCTTCGTGCGCGGCGACAGCTTCGAGCTGTGGCTCGGCCACTTCCTCGGCCGGCGCGGTGGCGGCCGCCGATTTCACCGGCTCCTGTTTCGCCTTGTCGCCGCTGTAGTTGCCGGCGCCTTCGACTTCGAGGCGGATCAGTTCTGCGCCCACGGCCAGCGCCTGGCCGATCGCGCCGCCCAGGCTCGTAATGGTGCCGGCGACCGGCGACGGAATCTCGACCGTCGCCTTGTCGGTCATGACATCGGCCAGCACCTGGTCTTCCTTGACCGTATCGCCCGGCTGCACATGCCAGGCCACGACTTCGACTTCGGCGATGCCTTCGCCGAGATCCGGCATCTTGATAACGTGAATACCCATTGAATCAACCCTCCATCACGCGTTTCAGGGCCGCGCCGACGCGGTCTGGCCCCGGGAAATAAGCCCACTCCTGCGCATGCGGATACGGGGTGTCCCAGCCGGCGACGCGCCCGATCGGCGCCTCGAGCTGGTAGAAGCAGTGTTCTTGCACCAGCGCCGACAATTCGGCGCCGAAGCCGCTGGTTTGCGTTGCCTCGTGCACGATCACGCAGCGGCCGGTCTTCTTGACCGAGTTGACGATGGTGTCGAGGTCGAGCGGCCAGATGCTGCGCAGGTCGATCACCTCGGCGTCGACACCCGATTCGCGCGCCGCCGCTTCGGCGACCCACACCATGGTGCCGTAGGCCAGTACGGTGACGTCGTTGCCAGGGCGGACGATGGCGGCTTTATCGAGATCGACGGTGTAGTAACCGGTCGGGACGTCCCCTTTCGGATGGCCCGACCATGGCACCACCGGACGGTCGTGGTGACCATCGAACGGGCCGTTGTACAGGCGCTTGGGTTCCAGGAAGATCACCGGATCGTCGTTCTCGATGGAGGCGATCAGCAAGCCCTTGGCGTCGTACGGGTTCGACGGCATCACGGTGCGCAGGCCGCACACGTGGGTAAAGAATGCCTCGGGGCTCTGGCTGTGGGTCTGGCCGCCGTAGATGCCACCGCCGCAAGGCATGCGGATCACCATCGATGAAGTAAACTCGCCGGCCGAGCGGTAGCGCAGGCGCGCCGCCTCGGACACGATCTGGTCGGTCGCCGGATAAAAATAGTCGGCGAACTGGATCTCGACTACGGGGCGCAGGCCATAGGCGGCCATGCCGACCGCGGTGCCGACGATGCCGCCTTCGGAGATCGGCGCGTCGAACACGCGCGACTTGCCGTATTTCGCCTGCAGCCCGTCGGTGACGCGGAACACGCCGCCGAAGTAGCCGACGTCCTGGCCATACACCACGACGTCGCCGTCGCGTTCCATCATCACGTCCATGGCCGAGCGCAGGGCCTGGATCATGGTCATCGGCATGGTTGCCGTCTCTTTTGCTTGATCGTCACGTGCCATGCTCATACTCCCAACTGCTGACGCTGACGGCGCAGGTGCTCCGGCATGTCTTTATAAACGTCCTCGAACATGGTCGCGGCGCTCGGTGCGCGTTCGTCGCCCAGGATGCCGAAGCTTTCGGCTTCCTTCTGGGCGGCCAGCACCTCGGCTTCCAGTTCGGTTTGTACGGCTTCGTGCTCGGCGTCCGACCACCAGCCCAGATTGGTCAGGTGCTGGCGCAGCCGGGCGATCGGGTCGCCCAGCGGGAAGCGGGCGTAATCGTCGGCCGGGCGGTAGCGGGCCGGATCGTCCGAGGTCGAGTGCGGGCCGGCGCGGTAGGTGACCCATTCGATCAGGGTCGGGCCGAGGTTGCTGCGCGCCCGTTCGGCGGCCCAGCGCGAGGCCGACAGCACCGCCAAGAAGTCATTGCCGTCCACGCGCAGCGAGGCGATGCCGCTGCCGACGCCACGGGTGGCGAAGGTTACGCTTTCGCCGCCGGCGATCGCCTGGAAGCTCGAGATCGCCCACTGGTTGTTGACCACGTTGAGGATGACCGGCGCGCGGTACACGTGGGCGAAGGTGAGGGCGGTCGAGAAATCGGATTCGGCGGTGGCGCCGTCGCCGATCCAGGCCGACGCGATTTTTGTGTCGCCCTTGATGGCCGAGGCCATGGCCCAGCCAACGGCTTGCGGATACTGGGTGGCGAGGTTGCCCGAAATCGTGAAGAAACCAGCTTCGCGCACCGAATACATCACCGGTAACTGGCGGCCCTTGAGGGGATCGCGCTCGTTCGACAGCAGCTGGCAGATCATGTCGACCATCGGCACCTGGCGCGCCATCAACAGGCTCTGCTGGCGATAGGTCGGGAAATTCATGTCGCCATCTTGCAGGGCGAGGGCGTGGGCGGTGCCGATCGCTTCCTCGCCGAGCGAGATCATGTAGAACGACATTTTCTTCTGGCGCTGGGCGATCACCATGCGGGCGTCGAAGATACGGGTCTTCATCATGGTGCGCAGGCCGAAGCGCAGCAGGTCGCGGTCGGGCTCCTCGGCCCAGGGGCCGACGGCATTGCCGTGCTCGTCGAGCACGCGGATCAGTTGTTGGGCGATATCGCTTGTCTCCAACGGAGCGACATCGATCGGTGGACGCCGGACGGAACCGGCAGGACTCACCTGGAGGAATGAAAAATCGGTCTTGCAGCCCGGGCGGCCGGTAGGCTCCGGTACGTGCAGCGACAGAGGATTGCTCTGGCTCATAATATGCTTTCCCTTTTGAGGTGTTTTGCAGCAAGGAGCATCATAGCCGCTTACTTGACGTTTACGTCAACTGCGGAGAACTATTTTCATATTGCTTTGCAACATAGTGCTGAGGCTGAGTAAGTTATGGCTCATCGCCCAGCATGGGACAGGCGCCGAATAAGGCCTTGGGCTTGACTAAAAAAGCGTAGATATCCTGGACGATGCGTTCGCCAGAGATGAAGCTCATCGCCGGCAGGATAGACGGCGAGCGCGGACGGCCAGTCGCATGTCGGATGGTGTCGCGGCATCCGCGATGTCGATCGTGTGGCAAAAAGCCGCAAGCCCATCATCCGGGCCAGTGAGATGTAGCAAGGCAATGTTCATGGCAGATGAGTGCGGATGCCGCAGCTTGTCAGCCGCGAGGATCCGCCCGCGCGCGGTACCGCCGGACGTACTCAGTTCGCAGTGCGTCGCTCGCGCCACCAGAATCCGCAACCCAGCACCGCCAGCCATACCGGAATCAGGAACACCGAAATGCGCAGCCCGGGCGTGAGCAGCATCACGATCAGCAGCAGGGCGACGAAGCCCAGGCAAACATAGTTCGACAGCGGGAACCATGGGCTGCGAAAGCTCGCGTGCTCTCCCAGCCGGTCCTTGTGCTGCCGGAAGCGCAGGTGGCTCCACGAGATCATGCCCCAGTTGATGACCAGGGCTGCCACGGCCAGGCTCATCACCATGCCCAGCGCTTCGCGTGGGAGAAAATAATTGATCAGGATCGCCGACCCGGTGGCGACCGCCGAGACGCCGAGGGCGACCAGCGGCACGCCGCGCTGGTTGGTGTATTTCAGCGCGGCCGGCGCATTGCCCTGTTCGGCCAGGCCGAACAGCATGCGGCTGTTGGCGTACACGCAGCCGTTGTAGACCGACAGCGCGGCGGTCAGCACGACAAGATTGAGGACGTTGGCGACCCAGCCGCTGTCGAGCGCCTGGAAGATCAGCACGAAGGGGCTGCCGCCAGTAACCACCTTCTGCCACGGATACAGCATCAGCAGCACGGCCAGCGCGCCGATATAGAAGATCAGGATCCGGTACAGCGCGTTATTGGTGGCGCGCGGGATGGTGCGCGCCGGGTCGTCGGCTTCGGCGGCGGTGATGCCGATCAGTTCCAGGCCGCCGAACGAGAACATGATCACCGCCATCGCCATCGCCAGGCCGGCCACGCCGTGGGGGAAGAAGCCGCCATGCTGCCACAGGTTGGCCACGCCGGCCTCGGGGCCGGCACCGCCGCCGATCAAGAGGTACAGGCCGAACACGATCATGCCGACCACCGCCACCACCTTGATCACGGCGAACCAGAATTCCATCTCGCCGAAGGCTTTTACATTCAGCAAGCTCAGACAGTTGACCAGCACGAAGAAGCCGAGCGCCGAGACCCAGGTCGGCAGTTCCGGGAACCAGTACTGCATATAGATGCCGAGCGCGGTCAATTCGGCCAGGCTGACCAGGATATACATCACCCAGTAGTTCCAGCCCGAGACGAAGCCGGCCCAGCGCCCGCAGTACTTGTCGGCGAAGTGGCTGAACGAGCCAGCGACCGGTTCGTCGACGATCATCTCGCCCAGCTGGCGCATGATCAGGAAGGCGACCGCACCGGCGATCGCATAACCCAGCAGCACCGAGGGACCAGCCATCTGGATGGTCGAGGCGATGCCGAGGAACAGTCCGGTGCCGATCGCGCCACCGAGGGCGATCAGCTGGATATGGCGGTTCTTGAGCCCGCGCTTGAGTTGGTTGTGCCCGTCGGCCATGGTGGGTGGGTTGCTCTTGCCAGAAAGACAGGATTCTACTTCATCCTTTCGAAGTGGCAAACAAGCGCCGCCTGTCGCCGCCCTCGGTTATGCTGGAAGTGACGGCATGTCGCCGAATACCATCCAGGAGAAATTATGCGCAAGATGATCATGATGGCCCTCGCAGGGCTGATCTGGAAACAGTTTCAAACCAGGGTCTTGAAACGTCCGCCGGTGCCCAAGCGTACCTGGCGTTATTAATCGCATCACACGCTGTGCGGCAAACCGAGGTTGCGGTTCGCCGGCACCGCCACATCCATCATGCGCGGCCGCGGCAGGTCGAGCGCCGCCATCAGCGCGACGAAATCCTCGCGGCTGCGGTTCGCAAGGCGCGCATTATGCCGTCTTTCCCAGCCGATGCTCGATACCGACTGCCCCTTGTAGTCGTGGCCCGGCCACACCAGAACATGGTCATCGAGCGCAAACAGCTTGCGCGTGACGCTGTCGTAGAGCGCTTCCGAACTGCCGCTCTGGAAGTCGGTGCGTCCGCAAGCATCGATCAACAGGGTATCGCCGGTGAACAGGTTGCCGCGCCACAGGTAGCACATGCTGCCCGCCGTATGGCCGGGCGTGTGGATCACCGCGATCTGCTCGTGCAGGCCGAAGCGGATGCGGTCGCCGTCCTGCAGCTGCACCTCGGCCGGCGGGATATCGCAGCCGCTCGGCACGCAGGCCTTGGCGCCGGTATGCTCGCGCAGGCGGCCAGCCGAGGTCACGTGGTCGGCATGGGCATGGGTTTCCAGCACATGGGTCAGGGTCAGGCCCAGGCGTTCGATATGGGCCAGGTCGCGTGTGAAGTGGCGGTCGACCGGGTCGATGATGACGGCATCGTAGCTGCCAGGTGCGGCCAGGATGTACGTATAGGTCGACGATTCGGCGTCGAACAGCTGGATAGGATTGACCTGCATAGACATCTCCTCGGTTGCGGCGATGTTTTACCACAAGTTGCTGGCGCGCGGTAGCCGGCAAGCGTCCTTGCATTGGGCTTCAGGGCCGCAGCGTCGCCAGTTTTTCCCGCAGCGTCGCTTCCGACAATTCGCCCACGTGGCGCAGCTGCAGCTTGCCCTTCGCATCGTAGAACAGGGTGGTCGGATAGCCGGCCGCGCCG
>Ga0265780_10009651_pt1 | contig 11550 bp, 10 predicted proteins | sample P1T30metagenome_FD_192432 | JGI IMG/M metagenome (GOLD analysis project Ga0265780, IMG submission 192432) | Plant litter microbial communities from East Loma Ridge, Irvine, California - P1 T30 | ecosystem: Environmental > Terrestrial > Plant litter > Unclassified | place: USA: California... | reverse complement strand
CACTCGCGCTTCCGGCGCTGCATCTTCGGCAAGCGCATGCCTCACACCGGCGGCATAACAGCAGACGGACCAGGCGACTCTTCCTCAGCGGGCAGCGGACTGAAGAAAGGCCTCTTCTGGCGACCGAGCGAGCTCAACTGGAAGTTCCTGGCCTGGGAGTTCAACGAGGAGGGCAAGACTGCGGATGCGGACAGTGGCTTCAAGGAGACACTCCATGCATAAACGCGTGCATCACGCTTGACCTGCATTGGATACAAAGCATAGACACGGCGTATTGGATTAACACTGTCGGTGGTAATGGGATTATAGGGGATGATTATACCGACATGAATTACATGAATACGGGGTTAGGAAGGCAGCATCTGTACGATAGCAAATGAAATGAGATGAAATGATCGCGTTCATCTCCTCTTCTGCGCTTGTTATGGCCCTGTAAACATCGAACAAGCACTGCCCTTTCCATAGCATCCTCAAATACTCATGCGACGCGTATGCACATACACAAGTCTCACGGCCTGATTATACCGACTCCTCAAATAGTCCTTCTGTGGACACTGCTGGCCGCACACAATCGTAAGCGCAGTCTGACCAGCTTTAGTCCGAGCAATGGCGTTAGCACCGTGGCGCAGGTACAAAGCCACAAAGTCAACAGCGTGCCTCTGCGCGGCAAAGAACAAGGGTGTCCGTCCCTCTTTATCGCGATGGTTGACATCGGCTCCAGCTTTGAGTAACAATTTTGCAACCTCTACGCCCTGATGCACTTCCGGGTCGATGTGGAAAAGAGCAGTTTGTCCACGCGCGTCTTGCTTGTTCACGTCTACACCTTTTTCCAGGAGCAGTTTTATGGTTTCCAGGTCCAGCCAGGATGAGCTGCAGGCTTCGATGAGGGGAGTACGGCCGCGCCTGTTCCTGGCTTCGGTGTTGGCGTTGTTGGCCAGGTAGAGCGCGACGAGTTTGGGGTTGCCCCATTGGCAGGCAACGTGTAGTGGTGTGTTACCCTTTTTTGACACGGCGTCTAGCTCAGCGCCGCAGTTGATGAGGTGCTGTGCGACGGTTGGTTGGTAGTGGGGCTCTATGTCGAGGATCGTGAATGCATTGTTCTCGCGTTCGAAGTTGACGAGCGCGTCTGGGCGGAGGGAGAGGTCTGTTGCGCCTTGCTTCTCGGCGGAAACAGTTAGTGTGATCAGGCCAGAAGTGTCTGTGTCATGTGTGGTCTTGATTGTGGCTTTCACTTGTTCTGCCGAGTCCACGGGCGTCAAACATGCCCCGGCGGAGAGGAGGCATTCTGCAATCGTCGCGTATGGCTTAGCTGTATCTCCGATCGACGGAAGATTATCGAGACTTGGTGATTCGCTAGGGGGGTCTGAAAGCTTCGTTGCTATGTCTCGATAGTGACGGTCGCGCTGGCTCAGAGCAGTCCATCGTTTCACAGCTTCGGTCAAAGGGTTGCGACGGGGAGGCGTCGGGCAAGTTACGTCTGCTCCGTAGAGAATCAATAGCTCTATGAGGGGAACCCAACCCTCGACAGCTGCTCTGGATAGAACGGTGTGTCCATGCTCATCCATAGAGTCCATGTTCTCACCAAAGCCGCGGACTGTCATTATGAAAGGTGGGATCTTGAGAGGGGGGGCTTCGGTGAAACGTTTAGACCCTTCGTTGTCGTCGAGTTTGGTTTCAGCAACATTGTCTAGTATCAGTCGAGCAATATCATCCCTGCCTTTGGTCGCAGCGAACATGAGCGCATCGTTCTTGTCGGATTCCCTTAACCGAAGACCTAATGAAGAGCTAGCAAGGGTATCAGGTGTCGGTATACGCAGAGGTTCATCGACCGAATAGTCGCCATAGTGGTGCAACTTCATGGTCCTCGTTCTGGCGTCTGCTTCGAGTATAATCTCAACGATAGACAGATGACCAAACCAGGCGGCGGCGATCAAAGATGCGCCAGCATCACCGGGCGTGATCCTGTAATTCGCCTCCCCGGATATGAAAAGCTCGACAACAGCTGTGTGGCCCTTGAAAGCAGCCACAAGCAGTGGCGATTCCCTTATATGCCTCAGCTCGCGGATATCGCCGTAGCTTGCAAGAAACCATTCGGTATGGTCACTAACAAGAATAACCTCCTCGACATATGCGTCTTGTGGTCCCCAATTGGCTCCATTTTTGATCAGAAATCGAACAATCTCAGTATCGCCATAGTGGCTTGCATACAGAAGTACGCTGTTCCCACCTTCGCTCACATAGTTGACATCAGCATTCCGTCTCAAAAGTATTTCCATGATATTCTTTTGGCGATGCCTTGCAGCGACTAAAAGTGGTGTCACCCTGTCCGTAGGACTATCGTCACGGATGCTCATCTTGGGATAAAGATCGACGATGTCAGGGTTTCGATGTTCATCGAGAAGCGCAGTCAAAGGGATGACTAGGCCGTACTGAGCTGCGACGTGGATGCCTTGGGTTCCCAGTGGAATTTTGTGCCCCCTGGTATCACGATACGGATTCTTACGATCTTCGTATGACCATTGCAACTTGTGTAACGCCAATATGTTGAACGGTAGGCTGAGAAATCGTGACACCTGCTCACAGGCTTCAGGGGCTAGACTCGCATGATGACCCCAGTGTCTAGCAGCGTACCAGTAGAGATGTTTCGCCCGTACAAGAACATCTGCATCGTTATCGAGATACCATTCGTTTGGTTGGCCAAATGCGTCGAATGAGAGGTATGTAGCGCAGACATCGGTGATCATGTCATGTGCCCTTGGAAACCACCGATGTTGCGTCCGTGCCAGGTACTCCTGCGTCGTATAATGGACTAATCGGAGGAAACCGGTCCCACTATCAACGATGACAAGCCCAAGACATGCGGCAACAGCGTCTTCGATGTCTGGAAAGTTGTCGGAATCCAACTCCGGCTCACCAACCTCCACACCAAGCGCCTCTTGTAGCTCGTCAGTCCCGAGACGGCTACGTGCGCATGAAAGAAACGCCAGAGTCTGTTTAGCTAGATCGGCCTGATCGGCAACCTGACCGTCAATCCTTTCCATTGCAGCTTCGTACGCACGATCGTAAGCGTCAGATCCAGTGGCAAGTTGATTCAGGGCATTCCGAAGGGCTTTTACTGACTTCTTCCCGGCAAGAGAGTCAAGATGGAGTTTGGCTAAGAGAAACCTGTGAGCCACTCAGCGACACCGACAACATCCATTTGTGGATACATACATCCCAGAGACTGCATCTACAACCTTAGTAATGAGCTCTTGTTGCAACTCGCCGTTCTTTTGCACAAAATTTGGTAGGCGAATGATGTTCTCCGAAAGATACGTTCGTACGTCGATTTCATTGGCTTGTATGTTCAAAGTCTCAAATCCTTTGAATCTTTCAATGACGTCTGGCATGAATCGCGAAGTTGCGAGAAGATTGATGTTGAGCTGTTTCTTTACTCGTAGACCGTCGATGGCTGATAGCAGCTTTGCACGGCAATGATCTATCGTAGAACATTCGTCCAGCGCGTCCAGGACGATGAAGACCTTCGAGAAGAGTGCGACCACTGAGCTCAGGACGCCCATAATGGCAGACGCTCTGTCGAATCTGGTGGCGCCTTTCTTCGCACTCTCTGCAGAGTCATACAGATTCTTGACGGTTTCTGGTAATGGCGTTCTCTGATCGGCAAGCTGCTTCAGCAAAATCGCTAGCAGGTTATCCAATGTTTGCTCCCTTTGAGACTTGTAGCTGCAGAATAGATACGCTAGCCCGACTTCATCGTTCTGGTCGTACTTTTCCCAGAGATCATCGTTGATGATCGCAGCGAATACCGTTTTGCCTGCCCCAGGTATACCTGGGCAGAATAAGGTACGACCAGGTTCGTCGATCCAGGTTTGGTATGCTTGCGAGTGCAAGAGCCACCCGCCAGTACCAGCTTGGCGTGTATTTATGGCAGCCTTCTGCTGCGCCGAATGATCAATGGGCGTGAGCCAATCGAGGATATACTGACGCTTTCGCAAAGTCTCATCAGTGTCGTGTCGCTTTTGTAGATTCTCGACTCTTTCCAGAACTCCCTCCTGCGCCATTTGTATCGTTTGCAGCTCGCTATCCAAGCCTCGCAGTGCAGCATGGGTTTCCTCGATGCTTGATTCTAGGATGTTTTTCACGTCGATGAGATGCTGTTCGTTGCGCTTGGAACCCGCGTTGATTGCAATGAGTAGTGATGTCGAGTTATTTTGAAGAGCGAAAGTCACCATGTCCATCTCAGACTTGATCGCCTCGATCATCTTCTCCACATCCTTCTCTTTAAACGGCCATCCCAATTTCTCGGCAATGCCATCTCGGGCGTTCAACGCGACAGCTGCCAGACTCAATGCCTCTTGAAGGCGTGCAAGTGGAGTAGAGAGTACTTTCAGAGTCTTAGACCACTCCTCTACTTCGTCCGAGTCTGCTACGTCGTCTCGCAATTGCAGGAGCAGATGATGGCAACTTCGAACCTGGGAGCGAAGGCGGTACTTCTCATGCTTGGCTCCAGATACTGCGACGATGTATTTAACGACCTTTTCGCATAGCTGGGCGACTGCTATGATGCTTGCGGTCGTCTCCATGTGTGCCTTGGTGATGGTGTCATGTTATGGTGAGATGGCACGAGACGCGGGGTTGGTGAGAGCCCCAATCAAGCTCATGCATGATGGGAGGCTGTGCCACATTGCTGCGGCAGACAACGAATGCGCGATCGTCAATAAGTGACGACATGCAGCCAATATGTGGCATCGGTGGCGCTGCCACCAGAATTTCGCACCGCGATGGTTGGGGCTGGAGCTTGGGTTCGCGCAGTCGCGCGAGACGACTAGCTAAGGCGTAGCTGCCCAGATGGGCAGGCACCCGACCATTTTATTATCACGTGATGTATGGAAACCGTCTTGCCCAGCCGCCCCGACTTGTCGAATCTCACAGCTTTGATTCTGAGGGAATGCGTACATTGTGGTGACCGTGAAGCCTGGTCCAGATGATCGGGGTAATCCAGGACGAAACAGTCGTTCAAACAACGATGTCACAGACTGACCAATGAACCCACTCCACCATCTAATTGCCCTCTCCTCCCTTGTATATATCCATAATGGGCCATCCGAGGGAAAACTGGCTCCACATGAACACTCATGCCGTAGAGTGCGCACTGACAGATCCTAATCTGTTATTTGACACAAACTCCTCCCAGGTACGATTGACACTGCTCGGGAAACAGCGTAAATCACGTTCTCGTTGGCGATGTGTGATGGTTTTTTCCCTATCTTCCTTAAGACGACCTGGAGACCTAAGATACCGACGTAGCTTCTCTATACAACGGACTCGTACTTCATAGTCCGAAATAATGCTCACTTTCGCGCCGAAAATGATGAGTATGGGTATTAGGTAATATTTATCCTCAGAGCTTGCCCAATGGAGTATCGACCGTCCTCGATTATCGCATATGTTGGTATCGGGCCCTGCGCGGAGGAAACTCAAGAGATATGTGTCGTCGATATCGCCATGATAGAGAGAAAGTAGCGGGGTTCTGCCTTTGCGATTTTGTTGGTTGATACTGAAGCCCTTGCTGAGAAGATAATGGACCTGGGAGGTTTTGTGCTTATCCGCAGCGCTGTGCAGTATAGTATCACCATACCTGTTCCAACAATGGATGTCGGCTCCAGCTTCCAGCAACATGTCAAGAATTTCTCGGTTGTCGTTCTGTGCAGCTGACTCCAACGGACTCGGGTCGCGTTCCGGCCAGTCTTTTACAATTTCCGGCAAGTTTACGTCTAGGCCGTGATTGATTAAGAGTCGGGTAATACTCACATACCCATGACTCACCGCGATGTCTAACGAAGAGAAACGAGACGACCGTCGCATGGCATTTTCACTGTGCGGAACCGCATGCATCGAACTTTGAACAGCTTTGTCCGCGATGACGAGCTGAACAATTTCGATGTTTCCACTATAGACTGCGCATTGGAGTAATGAGTAATCGCACTTGTTTCTCGGTTCCATCTTTGCACCGTGATGGAGAAGTATTTTGACTGCATCGAGATGGCCGCGTTGTGCAGCTAGCATTAGTGCGGTATGTCCTAATCGATCTTGTGCGTTTACATCGTATCCTTGCTGGAGTAATGCGGCAAGTGTATCGCGAAGTCCGAAGTGAGCGGACAGATGAATACCTGAAGTCGAATCCTCCTCTGGCCGCGACGAGCGAGCCCATCCACGGCGATGAACACGGCGATTTTTCGTGGTGAACAATGGAACAGTTAGCATCAATGCAGCGCATCGAAGATTCCAGGATAGCTCAAAGAAACCGATAATCGTCTGATGCACTCCAGACGCTTCACGAGCATGAAGTCCCCAATTGCATGCAGCATAATCATAGAATGGGTCCATGTATCCTGCGTAACCTTTTTCCTGAAAACACTCGGAGTTCACCCGAATCCAGCCCGAATACTGTTTCGGACTTCCAAATTCCTCCATGGAGAGATACGCAATGCAAGCTTCTGTGATCATTGTTTCTGCCTTCGGGAACCAGTGACGTTGTGTCCGATCAAGATATTCCTGGGTGGTATAATGTACCAAACGGATAAGGTTGCTTTCTTCATCGATAGTCACCAGGCCAGCACAAGCGGAAACCATGTCAATGATGTCGGGACAGTCATCTTCATCGAATGCAGACTGCCCCACTCGTATACCGAGCGCTTTGCGAAGCTCTGAAGCTTTGAAGGGTTGCCTCAAGCTCGTAATCCAAGCCAACACCTCTTTGCCAAGCTCTGCTCGGTCGGGAGGTTGCTCTTCGATACGCTGCATTGTAAGTCGATACGCATAGTCATATGCTTCGGTCTCGGTCGTGGCCTTCTGACCACTTGCTTCCGTCGTTATCTCTTTCAACGCATTGCGTACCGCGTTTGCTGATCGCTTGTCGTATAGGCTTTGTAGGTAGAGCTTCGCGAGAAGAAACCTAGCTTGTGTCAGTGGCTGGCATCTCCATTGCACAGTTCGAGCTTGATGATGCTCTGAACCTTGCTTTGTACTACTTACATGCCATCCACCGATTCGACGATTTTCAGCTTGATTAGTTCCTGGAGTTCGACATTGCGCTGAACAAACTGTGGCATGTTGTTGAGGTTGCCGACCACATATTTGCGAACATCATCGCTACTAGCACGTACTTCGAGAGGCTTCTCTGCGCCGAATTCTGCAAGCACTTCTGGGACGGTCCTTGATGTCGCTAGCAGACTTGTTCTGGAGTTTGCTTGTAGATTCAACAATTCGGATAAGAATATCCTCCTGCAGCCATCAGATACTTGACATTCGTCTAGTGCATCGATCACAACGTAAAGTCTCTGGAACAGCGCAGCCACGTCCTGGAGGCATTGAGCGAGGGTCCTCCACGAAGGGCGTCTGACGCCCTTCCCATGGTCGGAATAGAGCTGTTCGATGGGTATCGGCAAAGTTTCCTGGCTTTCTGCCAGTACCTTCAACAGACTGCAAAGCATAAAATCCAGGGTTTGCTCATCGCGAGTCTTGTAATCACAATAGAAGTAGGCGACTGCTACGCCGGCGTTGGTCTGAAATCGGGTTTGTAGATCGTCGATAATGATGGAGGCGAGCATCGTCTTGCCAGCCCCAGGCAGGCCAGTACAGAGGAGCTTGCTCGCACTAGAGTTGTCGAGCCAAGTGTCGTAGGCTTTCGACTCTAGAAACCAGTTGCCGGTACCATCTTGTCGCTTGCTCAATATATCATGATGCTTGGATGCATGATCGAAAGTAGATAGCCATTGGAGCACCGCGTCGCGTTTCTTGGAAGACTCCCGGTGGTGGTCGGTGCTTTGAAGACGTTCGACGTCGTGGTGCAAACCGGCCTGGCGCGTTTGAATTTGCGACATATGATCATTAAGCTTACAGAACTCCTCCCCGATCTTGCTCGCACTCATGTCCATCGATTGCAGTAGAAGCGCAAGATCTCGATTGTTTTGCTCCGCGCATTCCTTGATCTCCCGAAGCAGCTTCCGAGAATCTCGCGATAGGGCCAAGTTTATCAGGATTTTCTCGCGTTCGATCGACTGGATGAGCTTCTGTACATCCTTCTCTTGAAATGGCCACTTCAATGAGCCCCTCAGAGTATTGTCGTGTCTCAGTCGGTTCTCCACTTGCAGTAGGATAGTCTGAAGTCGGGGTAGTGGTCCATCAGGTCGTTCGAGCACATTGATCGTGTCGACCAAGCTTTCGCCCTCTTCAATATCTTCGGCATCATCCTTCAGCTCTTGTAGTATACGTTTGCAGGCGCGAACTTCTCCGCGCAGTCTCTTACGGTCTTCTGAGGCGTCTTTTACTTTACCGACGTAGTCGACAATCTTGCCCGATAGTTGAAGTACGGCGATGACACTTGCCAATTCGCCCAGACCTGACATGACGAGTGAAGCATGCGGGCTTCGAAATGCCTTTCTCGGGGTTTATGTAGCCTTTGGGCAAGTTGAGGAGTCGAGCTGCACAAGAGCAGGCCTCTTAAGAGTGGGCACGTCATGGCTCGCATCATCTAGTGCGGGGCGAAGCTGCTGTCCTGCGTCCATCCCATGTACGATCATCATGCAGTCCGACGGCACAGTTCGCGTGTGCAACCACCAGAATGAACCTAATAGGCTGAAAGCAGGGCGCAGTCGGAGAGACTCCGACATGGCGGCTGCTGCCATGATTACGGCGATAAACAGGGTGACTGTCCATTTGGATCTGGGGTCTTCGTTGCGATGGAGAGTGGATTCATAGTTGCTGTGACATGTAAGAGTGACGGGGAAAGCGCGAAGGGATGCGCACGTGCGCTCGCGTTCGGCGCCAAGCCAGCGCGACATCCTCATCCTTCGACCACGCAACAACACTGTCGCACACATTCTAAACAACATCGCGACAATGCTGCCCGACGAGATCATCGCGCAGCTAACTGCTGAGTTCCAATGTCGCGATCAGCAGATACACCACCTGGCAGCCCTTTATAGCGTTCGTATGCCTGCCAGAATTCAGGGCCATTGTACTAACAGCAACCTAGGCGCATCTCCCATCCCCACCCTTTCTGAACATCCATGGGCTTACCGCGACGGGAAAATCCTCGATATTGCGCTCCTTCTTCCATCTCTCCCGTATACAGCACACGATTATCAACGTTCGCGAATGCATAACTGCGCGGCATCTCCTGGAGCGCATCGTCGCAGCTAGTCTGGATGCGCTGGATGATTTCAACGATGAGAAGATTGATAGGAGACCGTACGCGCGCACGGAGAATCTAAGCGCGCTATGCGTCAACATGGAGAAGCTGTTGGCGGGCAGGGGGAAGTTTGTGTTGGTACTCGATGCGGTGGACAAGTTAAGGGAAGGGGGTGGAACTCTGATTGCAGCGCTGGGGAGACTCGGAGAGATGGTATGTCATACCATACGCAAATTGAGATGCTGAATGCTAACAGTACGAGCAGATACCAACCCTCTCGCTCATCCTCACCACGATCCTCCCCCTCACACCCTCCGTCCTACACTCATCCTCAGCCTCCTTCCTCCACTTCCCATCCTACGCGCGCAGTGAACTCCTCACAATCCTCGGCGCCAACCCACCAAAGATCTTCCTCGAACCGCCCTCCCTCGAACAATTCCCAGACTACACACCCGATCTCGCAGCCGAAGACGACCAGTGGCTCTGGGGCCGCTTCATCCAAGCCGTCTACGACTCCCTCGCAAAGCACACCGGACGAGATCTGATTAGCTTCAAGAGTTGCGCAATGCGCCTCTGGCGACCGTTCGTCGAGCCAGTGACATCAGGACAGTTTGGCACGCGCGACTTCTCGCGCTTGATGGTGAATAGGCGGCACCTGTTCCAGCTTGAAGACTCAGTTTTGGATCGAATCATCTCAGACACCACCGAACCTGTCAAAGAAGCAGCGCCGGCAGGCCCCACACCAGCAACGCCCAGCAAGAAGAAGCCCGCGAACATGACAGCCCACACCCTTCCATACTTCACGACCCACATCCTCCTCGCCGCATACCTCGCGTCCTACAACCCCTCGCGAACCGACGTCACATACTTCATGAAGCACACCGATAAGCGGAAGAACAAGCGACGCGCACCCAGTGCTGCATCTTTCAGCGTCACGGGCAAGCGCACAGGAGCTAAGCATCGGAAGATTAGTCGGCATCTGTTGACGCCCAGCCCGTTCACTCTGGACAGGTTGTTGGCGATCTTCAGGGCGCTACTCGAGGGAACGGTACCGCAGGTAGCGGATCTATACACCCAGATAGCTACACTGACGAGCATGAGGCTGCTCGTAAGAGCCGGAGGAGCAGGAAGCAACGACGCACTAGAAGGCGGAGGACGATGGCGCGTAAACTTTGGTTGGGAGTATGCGCGTGCACTGGGCAGAAGCGTGAATCTGGAAGTAGGCGAATATCTTGTTGGTGGTGTAGACTAGGTCTTCAATTCATTTTGTACACTCCAACACCTTGCCAAGTGAATGCAGAGGACGTCTAAGAACTACAGCTACACTGCAACATACCCTTATACTTCGGCACATCACCACAGAACCTCTCTTCCTCCTCTGCATTCCACTCCCAACTCTCTTGGAAAGGGTTAAGCGCAAGTTTCATGATCTGAGGAAGGATCTCGCGTTCGTGTTTCTTTTCGACGCGCTCGATGAGTTCGTCTAGGATCCAGGAGCGGGGGATGAACTGTCGTATCGTTAGCACCTCCTATCTCATAGACCGAATAACTGATAAAGGGAAAACTTACGTTAGGATTAACCTTATCCATAGCAACCTTCCTCTCCGTATCCATCCCCTCCCCCCAATCCTCCTTCACCCTCTGCGACCATTTCTCCAACCACTTCCCAATCCGCTCCCTTCCATCGCTCTCCTGCCTCGGCGCGTCGTTGTTACGGAAAAACCTGCCCGCAACATCTTTCCTCTGATCCTCCGTCTCCACTTCCTCCAATTTCACATTACCCAACCGCCTAAACGCGTGATGGAAATCCAACTCATACATCTGCAGCGTATCCAACAACTCCGACATCAGGTCCTCGAAATCACTGTCCTTCTGCGTTTTGAGTCCGAGACGAAGCGTCATGAGACGGCGGTACTCGGCGAGGAAAACGGCTTTGTACTCTTCGCCTGCGCGGTCGATGGCGGATTCTCCGCATTTGACTATGCCGTCTGCTTCTTCTTCTGTTACACCCTTTTCGACGAATTGCGCTTCGTCGACTTTGCTGCCCGCGCCCATGAGCTCGCCGAGGGCTTCACCGAGACGGACGAGGTTCCACCAGATGATGGTGGGTTGGTTGCGGTAGCTGTAGCGCAGCATGTGATCGTCGTGGTTGGGGGTGTAGGTAGGATCGAAAGTATCGAGAAAGGCAAAGGGGCCGAAGTCGATGGATAGACCGAGGATGGAGGTGTTATCTGTGTTTAGCACGCCGTTCATGAAGCCGTAGGCTTGCCATTTTGCGACGGTTTCGGCGTTGCGGCGGAGGATGGCGCGGTAGAGGCGGACGTAGCGGTTTTCTTCGCCTTCGTTCTCGCCTTCGA
>Ga0265780_10009649_pt1 | contig 11552 bp, 10 predicted proteins | sample P1T30metagenome_FD_192432 | JGI IMG/M metagenome (GOLD analysis project Ga0265780, IMG submission 192432) | Plant litter microbial communities from East Loma Ridge, Irvine, California - P1 T30 | ecosystem: Environmental > Terrestrial > Plant litter > Unclassified | place: USA: California... | reverse complement strand
TACTTAAAAATTTTGATGCGGTTACGCTCACTACCGAGCAAATGATTACCAAATATCCGCGCCCGTTCCAGGTAACAAAGATGATGATCCGCGATAGTGTGGTGAATAAAGACTCTATTAAAAGTGACAGGAAAGAATACAAAGATTTGATCAACAGCTACATGCAGCAGCATGGTATGGCCCCTGAGCAAGACCTTTACCGGCAATTTATCAATCAAAAAGTACTGCGGTCGGCCTATACCCAAAACCAGTTGCAGGAAATAATGACCGATTTCTGGTTTAATCACTTCAATGTATCTATTACTAAAAACCAGTGCGCCATATTTATACCTTCTTATGAGCGCAATGTAATACGGCCTAACGTGTTCGGTAAGTTTGGTAACCTGCTGCTGGCTACGGCAAAATCGCCGGCTATGCTAACTTACCTCGATAATTTTTCGAGCGCAGGCGATAATGCTGCACCTCCAAAATCTGCTGCTAAAGCTCCTGCGAAGCCTAAAGCTGATGCACAAGGAATGGCTATGGAAGGCTCTTCTATGATGATGGGTAGTACTATGGCTATGACGGCACCAAAGCCCCAACCTAAAAAGCAGGGGGCTGGTCTTAACGAAAATTATGCTCGCGAAGTAATGGAGCTGCACACCCTTGGCGTTGATGGTGGTTACACGCAGAACGATGTTACCCAGGCCGCGCGCGTGCTTACCGGCTGGACTATTTACCCCATGGGCGACGAAGGCTATGGCTACATGCGTAAACTGCAGGAACGCTTCAGCGAAGACAGGCTCAAAGAGCAAGGCTATGTACACGACGGCGAATTTCTATTCACGGCCAATCGTCATGATAGGGGCACGAAAACTGTTTTAGGTAAACAATTTGGACCCGATGGTGGCTACCAGGAAGGTGTTGACCTGTTAAATATGCTGGCTCATCATCAGTCTACCGCTAAATTTATTACCCGTAAATTGGCTGTGCGTTTTGTGAGCGATAATCCGCCGCAATCGCTGCTCAATAAAATGGTAAAAACCTTTAACGAGCAAGACGGCGATATTAAAGAAGTGCTCATTACCATGGTATCGGCGCCGGAGTTTTGGAGTTCGGCATCGGTTCGTGAAAAAACCAAATCACCCTTTGAACTGGCTATTGGCGCAGTACGCAGCTTACATGCCGAAATAAAGCAGCCATACCAGTTATATACCTGGATAAACCGCATGGGCGAAAAGAAATATTATTACCAGGCACCAACCGGTTTCCCCGATAAAGGCCAGTATTGGATCAATACCGGCGCTTTGCTCAACCGCATGAACTTTGGTTTGGCGCTGGCTTCGGGGCGTATTCCAGGGGTAAGCGTTAATTTGATTGCACTTAATCAAAATCATGAGCCCGAAAGTGCACAAGCGGCATTAACTACTTACAGCAAACTAATTATGCCTGAGCGTAATTTGAACGAAACCATTAAGCGGTTAACCCCGATGCTTAACGATCCGCAATTGATGGATAAGGTTGCAGCAGCCAGTGCGCAAAATAAGCCGGTTGCAAACCCTTTCACAACATCTAATAATGCCATGATGAACGGCAGTACTCCTGATACAGTACGCGATAAAGCCTTAAAAAACAACAGCTACATGGCTATGCAGGCTAAGGGTGTTAATAAAAATATGTTATCGCAGGTTGTGGGTGTTATTATAGGTTCGCCCGAGTTTCAAAGGCGGTAAATAAACAAGATTAAACTTTTAATCATGGTAAGCAGAAGAGGATTTTTAAGATCGGGAGGTTTGGCCTTAATGGGCGTAGGCCTCATGGGCGGTATCCCCGGATTTTTAGCCGAAGCCGTAGCCGGCGAGCAGCTCATTAAACCTTATGGTAAACGCAAGGTGCTGGTATGCATATTTCAGCGCGGCGCTATGGATGGTTTAATGGCAGTAACTCCGTTTACCGATGAATATTTAAAAGCCGCCCGGCCAAACCTGTTTATGTCTGCCGCAAAAACCGGCACTACTGGTGCACCACTAATAGATTTGGATGGGCATTATGGTTTGCACCCTTCTATGCAGGCCTTTAAGCCTATGTTTCGCGAAAAGCGTTTAGGCATAGTACATGGTATTGGTTCGCCCAATACTACGCGCTCACATTTTGATGCACAGGATTATATGGAATCGGGTACGCCTTTTAACAAGGGTACAGCCAGCGGTTGGCTTAACAGGGCCGTAGGTTTATTGGGTCATGATGCCATTACGCCTTTCACTGCTGTAAGCCTGACCTCGGCTATGCCCCGTTCTTTTTATGGTGATAATCCAACCGTATCCATCAATAACCTGCAAGATTTTGCCATACAAATGGGCGGCAACAAAAGCGGTGCTAATATGGCTGCTAAAAGTTTTGAAGATTTGTACGATAAAGCCTCGACCGGCTTATTACACGATACGGGCAAAGAAAGCTTTGATGCTGTTAAAATGCTGCAAAAAGCTGATGTCAGGAATTATAAGCCAGCTAATAATGTGGTTTATCCAACGTCGGCTTTAGGTAATTCGTTAAAGCAAATTGCCCAGTTAATTAAGATGGATGTAGGCATGGAAGTAGCCTTTACCGAATCGAACGGTTGGGATACCCATTACTCTCAGGGCACTGATACCGGTATATTTGCCCGCAACGTTGGCGATTTAAGCAGCAGTATGATGGCTTTTTGGAACGATCTTGCCGCTTATCAGGATGATGTAACCGTAATGACCATGACAGAGTTTGGGCGCACCGTGCACCAAAATGGCACCGGTGGTACCGACCACGGCCGTGCCTCGTGTAACTTCATCTTAGGTAACAACGTCAACGGTGGTCTGGTACACGGTAAAATGCAGCCCTTAGCTGTAGAAAATTTGGAAGACGGCCGCGATTTGGCAGTGACTACAGACTTTAGAAGCGTTTTTAGTGAAGTAGCCGATCGCCAACTCCAGGTAAAAAATGATAGAGTACTATTTCCTGATTGGAAAGGGGAAAAGATTGGGGTAATGCGTGCCTAAAACTTATCTGACACCTTAGTGAGAAGAAGATTTAAAATAAAAATAAGTCCTTTCTCCCGAGGTGATTAGAAGCGTCTTTTGCTATTTTAGCTGTATGAACGCTAACGAGATCCAAAAGTGGAAAGTGCTTGAAGAGCAGGATGTATCGCCCAGTCCCTGGTTTCCAATATTACAGCATACAGTTCAGTTAGCTAACGGGCAAATTATCGACGACTATTTTTTTTCGCCGTTGGGCGATGTGGTGCAGGTATTAGCCTTAACACCAACGCACGAAGTAATATTAGTAAGGCAGTATAAACACGGCCTGGGCGAAATTTTGCTCGAACTTCCGGTAGGCATGCGCCAAAACGGAAAGTCGCTTATACAATCAGCATTAAACGAGCTGGAGGAAGAGGTAGGCGTTAAGGCTAATGCCGATCAATTAATATCTCTAGGCCAAATTGCCAATAATCCTACCAAAACACGGCAAATTACTTATGGTTATATCATGTTTGATGCCGAATTTAACTCGGTGCAAAAGCTTGACGAAACCGAAAATATTGAAGTGTTGACCATGCCTGCCCCGCAGGTTTTACAATACGTAAAAGACGGCAAAATATGGGTGACGGATTCTATGAACTTCATTTTAAAAGCCGCACTGCAATACCCTGATATATTTGGCCTGTAATTATATAGTTGTGTTACCCCATTCCATTAGTTCCATCGTCCGCATAAACTCGGGTTGCAGTGGTGCGTTAATGCACACTTGCTCGTTACTTACCGGATGACTAAAGGTAAGTGTATGGGCATGCAGCAGCATAGTATTCATTGCCCAGGTTTCGGTAAATAGCTTGTTTTGTTTATTGCAGCCATGCGTACGATCACCTATAATAGGATGAAATATATGGCTGAAATGTTTACGCAACTGGTGCATACGCCCGGTGGTTGGCTTGGCTTCTACCAGCGAATACCGCGATGTTGGGTGTTTGCCCAACGCAACGGGCAACTCGGCGCGGGCCAGTGTTGTGTAGGCTGTAAAGGCATCCTGAAGGGTACCGTTCTCTTTTCTTAATGGGTAATCTATCTCACCCTCATCAGGCGTATGGCCGCGAAGTATAGCTAAATAGGTTTTAAGTACCAGGTTAGCGGCAAATCGCTGTTGCATTGCTTTTTCTGCAGTTTTATTCAAGGCAAATAGCAGCACACCCCCCGTTTTACGGTCAATACGATGTGCCGGAAACACATGCTGATCTATTTGGTCGCGCAATAACTGCAGGGCAAATTCTTCAACATCGGCCGCAATTGGCGAGCGGTGTACTAATAAACCATGAGGCTTATTAATAGCGATCAGATCATGATCTTGGTATAAAATAGACAACATTGTGCCGGCTAATTTACGGTTTCTAATTTTATAGCCTGCAAAAGGTGTTGTAACACTATTTATTATATTATTTATAAATTATATAATAAATTATTTACTTTACCATATATTATTTTATTTACTTTGTTTTTAAAACCTGGGTTATAAACCCACCGTATACAACAAACTCTTACTAATTAATTATGAACGAAACGGTTACAGGCCATAATTCTGATGTGATGTCATTATTAAGCAGCGCCTATGCTTGCCGTGTTCATAACCTAAAGCAAAGCGTTGTTTTGGCCAAGCAGGCCTTAAGCATAAGCAGAAAAATTGATGATTTATCGCTTATAGGCAAAAGCCTTAATCAATTATCGCTGTTTTACATGATCAGGGGCGAATATAAGCGCTCAGTTACTACCGCTAAGGAGGCTTTAAGGTATTTTGAAAAACTTGGTGACGAACGGGGTATAGCTAACGCACAATATAATATTGCCGGTGTTTATTATAAAACCGACAATTATCACCTGGGTTTAATAAATCTAATTGATAGTTTAGCTATATACCGAAAGTTTGACGACTACCATAACCAGGCACGTACGCTAAAATCTCTCGGTACCATCTATGAATATTTTGGCGACCGTAAAAATGCCATAAAATCTTATGAGGCTTCTATTGAAGCAGCTAAAAAGGTAAAAGATCATGATTTAATTGCCAACGCTTACAATCCGCTGTCGGGCATATATCTTAAGCAAAAGAGAATAAAGAAAGCTTGGGATATGATACAGCGATCAGTATCTATAAAAACCAAAAGTGGGGATATAAGGGGGCTGGCGTTTTCGCTGTATGGTCGTGGTAAGGCATACGTGGCTTTAGAGCAATGGGCCGAGGCCGAACAGGATTTTCAGCGTGCTATGGAAATTCATAAAGAAATGGGCGAACGGCTGGGGCTGGGTATGGCTTATTGTAAGCTGGGTTCATTGTATATTAAAACTAATCAATTAAACAAGGCCAAACACATCCTTGAAAAAGCACTGCAGTTTAGTACTACCCACAATATTATATACATTAAATTTAAGTCAAATTACCAGCTTTATCGCATTTACAAAATCGAGCAAAACACCGTAAAATCGTTAGAATACCTTGAGCATTACTTAAATGAAAAGGAAACAGTAATTAACACACAAACACTCAAAATAATTGAGAACTACGAGCTAATCACCAAAATGAAGTCGTTTGAAAAAGCGGCCCAGCTAGAAAAAGAGCGTACGCATATTATGCAAAACCAGGCCAGGGCAGAGCATACGGCCCAGGTAAAGCAAAATTTTTTGTCTACCATGAGCCATGAAATTCGTACGCCGCTCAATGCTGTAATTACGATTACCTCTTTACTAAATGAACGGGTTGAGCCTGAAGAGAAGCAACTGCTCGATTCATTAAAGTTTGCCTCCAATAACTTGTTAATGATCATTAACGATATATTGGATTTTTCAAAGCTCGAAACTGGCCGGGTACAACTTGAATGCCAACCTTGCAACCTGGTAATACTCATAAAAAACCTGAGCGCAACTTATAATAATATGGCAAGGGCCAAAGGTTTGCAGGCAGAGCTTAACATTGATGAACAAGTAGCCGGTGCTTATGAAGTTGATGAAACCAAGCTTTCTCAAATATTAAATAACCTTATTAGTAACGCTATTAAGTTTACTGAAAAGGGCAAAGTCACTGTGAGTTTGAAGCACATAGAAAACCATGATGACCATGATACCTTGCGCTTTATCATTACCGATACCGGGGTGGGTATACCCGAAGACTTTGTTGAGGAGATGTTTGATAGTTTTTCGCAGCCAAAAGCCATTACTACGCGTAAACAGGGCGGCTCGGGGTTAGGCCTGGCTATCGTGAAAAAGCTGGTAGAGTTACATCAAAGCCGTATAAACTTTAAAAGTATAATAGGTAAAGGTTCTGAATTTCATTTTGATATTACGTTTAAAAAGTCAGTTTCAGTTCAAAAAGAAGTAAAACAAAATTTAAACCAGCTGCAAAATAAAGTTGCCCTGCTGGCCGATGACAATATGATAAATGCGATGGTAGCACGCAAATTGCTATCCAAGTGGGGCATACTGACCGAACATGCCGTTAACGGGCTTGATGCTATTGAAAAATCAAAAAGTAAATTGTTCGATTTTATTTTAATGGACATTCATATGCCCGAGATGAATGGTTTTGATGCAACAATACATATTCGTAACCATTGCATTTTTAATAATAACACCCCAATTTTTGCACTTACGGCCGATGTTACCGCAGAAAGCAATGCAGAATACAGCACTTATTTTAATGGGTTTTTACGTAAACCTATCGAAATTGAAAAGCTATATCAAGCACTGCTCAATGTGTCGGGGCCACTAATAAGTGTGTAAAATAAATTATCCTCAACGAATTTTACAAAAATACAGGCAAATCAAAAATAATTTGTTTCTTTATGCAACCGATTGCAAAACCATAAAAACCATAATTATATGCTAAAGATCACCCATCTATCTGCTATTGCTTTGTTCAGCGTAAGTTTGCTGTCTGTTGCCTGCAAAGGCAGCGGTTCAGGTAATACCACAGCAGCTAATAAAGATAGTGCAGAGGCTAAAAAAGACACAATTCCTAAGCCAAAATTTATATCGCAGCCACTGGTAACTACCATTTACACAGCCGATCCATCGGCGCACGTGTTTAACGGTAAAATATATGTGTATCCATCGCACGATATAGACACCGGTACTCCTGAGAACGATAACGGCGATCATTTCAACATGAAAGATTTCCACATACTGTCTATGGACAGTGTAGGGGCACCAACTATTGATAATGGTGAGGCTTTGAACATCAAAAATATTCCATGGGCAGGCCGTCAGCTTTGGGCACCCGATGCAGCTTATGAAAAAGGTACTTATTATTTATACTTCCCGGTAAAAGACAAAAGCGATGTTTTCCGCATTGGCGTAGCCACCAGCAAATCGCCGGTAGGGCCTTTTAAAGCCGAACCTAAACCTATAGAGGGCAGCTTTAGTATAGATCCATGTGTGTTTAAAGATACTGATGGTAGCTATTACATGTATTTCGGTGGTATTTGGGGAGGCCAGTTACAGCGCTGGGCCACCGGCAAATATTCGGGACCTAACGGCTCTAAAACAGATTTGCAAAAAGATGATGCACCGGCTCTTACTGCTAAAGTGGCTAAGTTAAGCCCTAACATGCTGGGCTTTACCGAAACGGCCAAAGATGTGGTGATATTGGATGAGAATGGCAAACCTTTGTTGGGTAAAGATCATGACCGTCGCTTTTTTGAAGGTTCATGGATGTATAAGTATAATAACAAATACTACTTCACCTATTCTACCGGCGATACCCATATGCTTTGCTACGCCACCGGAACCAGTCCTTACGGTCCTTTCACCTACAAAGGTGTTATCTTGAAACCTGTTCAAGGCTGGACCACCCATCACTCTATTATTGAGAGCAAAGGCAAGTGGTACCTGTTCTATCATGATACCGAGTTATCTGGCAAAACACATTTGCGCAATGTAAAAGTAACCGAGTTAAAATATCGTCCGGATGGCTCTATTGAGACGATAGACGAGTTTGTGAAATAACATTAATTATACTGCTGTTAAAAGCGGATGCCCAAAGCATCCGCTTTTTTATTTTAATAGTTACCTTTTAGTCAAAAACAACTAAAGCAAGAACCACTTAGCTGCTTCTTTGTATGTATAATCAAACTTGTTGTAATATTATGGAACCTACACAAAAAGATGCCGCAGAAGGATTAAACCACTTAATTATTATTGCAAACGATGGTAAAGAAGGGTATGCCCAGGCGGCCGACATCGTTGCTGATCCTATGTTGAAGGCCATGTTTTCACGCTTAGCTGCCGAGCGCGCCGAGTTTGCAAGTCAGTTGCGTACCTTAGTGGTAGTAACAGGGATCGAACCTGAAACCGGAACAGGACCCTTAGGTGCTTTACACCGGGTTTGGGTTGATATTAAAAGCTCGATAGTAACAAACGATGATCAGTCGGTATTAAAGGAGTGCATTAGGGGAGATGAAACCGCCATATCTGCCTATGAAACCGTTTTAAAAGATTATCTGCTTACCGGCGAACAAGCAAACATTGTGAAGCAGCAAGTTAGATTAACCCGCGATGCCCTGTTTTCATTGTCACAGGAATTAAAGCAGCACAATGATTAAGTGAGCAACATGACAACTCTATCTATGCAAGCCGGGCAGCCGCATAAATTTAAATGGCTGCATTTAATTATTAGCATTCTTATTACCGAGGGTATTGCGGTAACCGCATCCATATTTACTATATCGCAAATTCCGGTATGGTACGTTACCTTAAACAAGCCATCTTTTAATCCGCCTAATTGGCTTTTTGGCCCGGTTTGGACAATTTTGTACATACTTATTGCCATAGCCGCATACCTGGTTTGGCAGCGCCGCAACGGGAGCGAACTTTATAAAAAGGCCAGGGCAGCGTATATTATTCAATTGATTTTAAATTTTTCCTGGTCGGCGGTATTTTTTGGCATGCATGAGGTGCTGGGTGCCTTGGTAGTTATTGGGCTTTTATGGCTGAGCATTATAGCCATTATGTACTATTTTAGTAAGTTTAATAGAGTAGCTGCCTGGCTGCTGGTGCCCTATTTATTATGGGTAAGCTTTGCCGGTGTGTTAAATCTGTATATTTACCTGCTCAACAGGTAGCTGTTTAAACAGCGGCCTTGTCATAATTATTAAGAAGAATGAAAAATATCTTATTCACTATATCGGTATTCATACTAACGGCGCACATGGCCCTGGCCGATACTGTTAGCATCAAACACTTCATCGTTAAAGAAAATCCTTTTGCACAGCACGAGATGGCCATTGTGGCGGCCGATACGTCCGATCAAATTCAGGACCGGGTAAATGGCAAATTTGCGTTCACCATTAACGGTTTTGAAAACGAACTTTATTTTCAACGCGGCGTAGCATATTATCCGCACAAAATTGAAAAATCGGCCTTTATGTATGTAAAGCATAAAAATGAAAGCGGTACCCATTCTTCACTATACTATATTTACAAGCATGGCGATAAATTGAGTCCGCTGCATGTAAGCTGGATGTGGCTGGTAGCCATACCGCTCATCATCATCTTTGCCGACTACCTGTTTAAGCGCTTCATCATTATTGCGGTAGTGATACTCATTATCTTTATTTACTTCAATCACCAAAATGGTTTAAGCATTCCAACTTTCTTCGAAAGCATTTTTGATGGGTTAAAGCATGCGGTAACAGGATAGATGTTGGTCATGCTTTCAGATTTTGTTATTGCTACGTCTCTGTATTAACATAACTTGGTGTTTGAAACTCCTTTATAACCCTCAGAAGGCGGTAACCGAAGAAAGAAGATAATTGAAAAAGGTAGTTTGCGCAGCAAGCTACAGCTCAAAGAAGCGTGGGCTTGCCAGCGCACCCGGCCGGTAGTTGCCTTGTTTGCAAAGGCAGGGATTGCGATGGCTTGACTTTTTTGCTACTTTTTATGTCAAGACAAAAAGCAATGGGCCTCTCGCGGCCAAGAGCGAGACGAAGTAAGTTCACCGGCAGTAACCGCTGTTAAAAACGCATAAGCGTCTTGAACAAGATACTATCGGAATGACAAGTAGTTTATAACTCACTCACAAACCCAGCCAACGCTATCCCAACCCCTAACAGCACGGCCAGTAACTTCCTGCGATTAAACTTATGATCGGGCCCGGCCTCAAACAATATGGTAGTTGATATATGCAGAAAGATGCCTATCACCACACCCATAATACGGTTAAAATACTGTTGCAAGTTACCAATACCACCATTGCTCAGGGCATTGCTAAAAAAGTAACCTGCAGGAGCCATCACCGCAAATAAAGCAATGAAAAATATGGTTTTGCCTTTAGTTTGATGATTTGCTAAAAGAACCGTACCCAAGGCGAATGCCGCAGGAATGTGGTGCAGAGCAATGCCAAACACCAGTTGAGTTTGGTAGCCGCTGGCTAAAGGCATACCTTCTAAAAAGCCATGCAAGCAAAGGCTCACCATTATGCCTAACGGAAAAACTGCCTTGTCATGCTCATGTACATGCATGTGCCCATGCTCAATTCCTTCCGAAAACTGTTCAAGCACAATTTGGAATAAAAATCCACCCAAAATAAAAACGCCTACCAAATGGTCCTGCCCGTGGTAAGCATCGGGTATTAAATGCAGCACTGTAATGCCAAATAGGTAGGCACCACTAAACGAAAGTACCAGTTTTAACTGTTTATGATTGCCACCCTTAAACAGGAACACCGCCATACCACCTAAAAAGGCACAGAAAAATAATAAGAGTAAATACCAAGTCATTAAAACTGAGGTTGAAATTTTTTAAATAATTGGGAGAATATAAAGCCAACAACAGCACCAAAAATAGCACCGCCGGTAACATCTATCGGGAAATGCACACCTACATATACCTGTGCAAAGCATACCAGGGTAGCCCACAAAATAACCCATAACCAAATCCACCGCCATTTGCGCTGATAAACCAATCCCAGGAATACCGACATGGCAAAATGGTCGCTGGCATGGGTAGAAGGGAAGCTAAAACCTGTACCACAGGGCACCCGGCTGGTAATGGTTTTAGCCAGTACCGCATCACGGCAGGGGCGAGCACGCTGCACTTGGTTTTTAATAAGCGTGGCGCTTGCAAAATCTGCTATGCCAACGGTAATGAGCAGGAACAAAATTAAGTACACACCTGCCTTTTTGTATTTCCAAATACTAAAGCCGATGATGAATACATAAACTGGAATCCAAAATTTAGGATTGCGCAGCCAGGGCATTAACCAATCGAACAAAGGATTGGTTAAGGTGTGGTTTATAAAATAAAACACCTGTCGGTCGAGTTGCAATAAAAAATCAGGCATTAGTGGTGCAGCCAATCAATTATATGAGTCAATAAAGCCGGGCAAATATAGCCAATAAACCATGTCATAAATAGCCGGCGGTTTTTATACGCATATCCATTAATAAAATTTTTATTTTTGTGGCTTAATATTTACAGTTTGACGCTCATAAAATCTATATCAGGCATACGGGGTACCATAGGTGGTGCTGCAGGAAACGGCTTAACACCGTTGGATGTTGT
>Ga0265780_10009648_pt1 | contig 11553 bp, 10 predicted proteins | sample P1T30metagenome_FD_192432 | JGI IMG/M metagenome (GOLD analysis project Ga0265780, IMG submission 192432) | Plant litter microbial communities from East Loma Ridge, Irvine, California - P1 T30 | ecosystem: Environmental > Terrestrial > Plant litter > Unclassified | place: USA: California... | reverse complement strand
GCGTCGCGGCGGCATCAGAGCGACGCTGGCCGAACTCGGTCGCAAAGCCATGATCCTCGCCGGGATAATCGTGGAGCGTCACCTTCGGATGATCGTCGAGCCCGGCGTGCATCGCTGCCTGAGTCTCCCTGTCGACGAAGCCATCATCGCCGGCGATGTGGAGCAGCAGCGGCTTGGCGATCGCATGCTTCTCGCCGAGCAGTCCGTCGACGCCGACTGCGTAATAGCCGACGCTGGCATCGATATCGGTGCGCGTCGCCGTCATGAATGCCAAGCGCCCGCCGAGGCAGTAGCCGACCGCACCGACCTTTGCGGTCCCGGCGCTGCGCGCAAAGCGGATTGCGGCTTCGATATCGCGAATACCTTGGTCCTGATCGAATTGCCCCATCAGCGCCAGCGCACGTTGCATTTCCGGAGCGATATCGGGATCGAGCGAGATGCCCGGTTCGATGCGCCAGAAGAGGTCGGGCGCGATCGCGAGATAGCCGGCTTCGGCGAGCGTGTCGCACTTGCGCCGGATGCCGGCATTGAGCCCGAAAATTTCCTGGATGACGATGATCGCGGCCTTCGGGCTGTCCGCCGGTGCGGCGCGATAGGCCGGCATCGTCGCGGCGTCGAGAGTCGGGATCGAGATCATATCGGTCATCTGCTGCGTCTCCGTGCCAGTGCGACCTCATAAACCATGGCAGCGTACAAAGTGCCACGGTCCGGACATTGCGGCGCAGGACCGTTCGCGCGCATAGATCGGGAATAATCCAGCGCCCGGCGGGCGGCGCGAGCGAGGAGCGCAGCCATGAAGGTCACGATCGAGGTTGATTGCACACCGGAGGAAGCACGGCGGATGATGGGCCTGCCCGACCTCACCCCGCTCCACGATCACTTCCTGTCCCGAATGCGCGAGACGATCGACGGCCAAGGCCCCTCCCCCGAGTTGATCAGCGCGATGTTCCGCAGCTGGGCGCCGGTCGGTGACGCGGGAATGGACTTTTGGCGGCAATTGTTCGCGAGCGGCACCAAGCCGGGCGCATGATCGACACGATCTTCGCGCTCTCCAGTGGTCGCCCGCCCGCCGCGATTGCCGTGGTGCGGGTCAGCGGCCCAAACGCCCGCGCTGCGGGCGAAGCGCTGGCCGGTACCTTGCCCCCGCCACGGATCGCCGGACTGCGGCGGCTGCAGGACGTTGATGGCGGGACGCTCGATCAGGCGCTTACGCTTTTCTTTCCGGGTCCGGCGACCGCGACCGGGGAAGATTTGCTCGAACTCCATTTGCACGGCGGACGGGCGGTCGTCGCGGCAGTAGAGGCGGCGCTCGCCAGCCAAGTCGGGCTGCGGCGTGCCGAACCGGGCGAATTTACACGTCGGGCGCTGATCAACGGCCGGCTCGATCTGGCGCAGGCGGAGGGGCTGGCGGACCTGCTTGAAGCCGAAACCGACATGCAACGCCGCGCCGCGCTCGCAATGGCGGAAGGCGGGATGAGCCGGACCATTACCGACTGGCTCGACCGGCTGAGCATGGCTGCGGCGCGGGTGGAGGCGGAGCTCGACTTCGGCGATGAGGATGAGGTGACGCAGGCCACAGGGCTGGACCTGCCACCCTTGCTCGCGCCCGTGATCCTCGAAATGGCCGCAATGCTGACCCGACCGCCGGTCGAGCGGCTGCGTGATGGCGTGATGGTGGTGCTTGCCGGACCGCGCAATGCGGGCAAGTCGTCGCTGTTCAATGCTCTGTTGGGACGTCCCGCGGCGATCGTCACCGATATTGCGGGTACGACCCGTGACGTCCTTGAGGCTGGCGTCATTCGCGCCGGCCTTCCCTATCGCCTCGTCGATACCGCCGGACTGACAAACCAGACGGCGGACCCCATTGAGGCCATCGGCATCACGCGTGCCAAAGCGCAGCTCGACGCTGCCGACCTGATCCTGTGGTTGGGGGAGCCCGACGCGGCGCCGGCGAACGCATTGAAGATCGGGGCACGCGGCGACGAACTAGAACACGATCGCGCGACCATCGATCATGTCACCTCGGTCCATGACCAAGCGTCGATTGATGCGCTTTGGGCGATTATTTCACAACGCTCGCAGCAGCTTATCGGTGACCTCACTGGTGGCGCGCTGCACGCACGGCATCGCTCGCTGCTGAGCGAAGCACTGTCGGCTTTGCAGGCTGTCGATGGCCATGATCTCCTACTTGATGCGGAACATCTGCGCATTGCCAATCGGGCATTGGCGGCGATATTGGGGCGCGATGCGACAGAGGCGATGCTCGACGCCCTTTTTGGTCGCTTCTGCCTGGGCAAGTGAGTGTTCCACGTGAAACAGTTCGACGTTGTGGTGGTGGGCGGCGGCCATGCCGGTACAGAAGCGGCGGCCGCCGCTGCGCGGCGCGGCGCGTCGGTCGCGCTGGTCAGCCAGTCGCTTGCGCAGATCGGAACGATGTCCTGCAACCCATCGATCGGTGGCTTGGGCAAGGGGCATCTCGTCCGCGAGGTCGACGCGCTTGACGGCTTGATGGCGCGTGCCGCAGACGACGCCGCGATCCATCATCGGATGCTGAACCGCTCCAAGGGTCTGGCGGTCCAGGGGCCACGAGTGCAGGCCGATCGTCGCCTTTATCGCGCGTCAATCCAGCACCAGCTTGCCAGCTATGCCAAGATTACGTTGATCGAAGGTGAGGCGTCTGCGCTGAATCTTACGAGTGGATCGGTCGCCAGCGTTGCGCTGGCGGATGGCAGCATTATCGGCGCGACCGCCGTGGTGCTGGCGACCGGGACCTTCCTCGGCGGCAAGATTTTCCGTGGACTTGAGCGAGCCGCCGGGGGGCGTATCGACGAGCGTCCGGCAAATCGACTTGGCGAGCAGCTCCGCGCGTTACGACTGCCAATGGGTCGCCTCAAGACCGGGACGCCGCCGCGGCTGGACGGGCGGACGATCGACTGGGGCGCGTTGGAGCCACAGCCTTCCGATACTGACGAGTGGCGCATGTCGCCGATGACCCGCACGCCCCGGCTGCCGCAACTTGCCTGCGCGATCACCCGCACCTCGGCAGCGACACACGACATTATCCGCAACGGTCTGACGACGTCGCCGCTGTTCGGTGGGGACATTGAGGGAGGCGGGCCGCGTTATTGTCCGTCGATCGAGGATAAGGTCCATCGCTTCGGCGACCGCGACGGTCACCAGATCTTTCTGGAACCGGAAGGCCTGGACGATCCATGGATCTACCCGAACGGCATCTCGACATCGTTGAGCGCCGATGTGCAGGACGCTCTGGTGCGATCGGTCGCAGGATTGGAGCGCGCGCAGATCGTCCAATACGGCTATGCGGTTGAATATGATTACATCGACTCCCGGGCACTCGATCATCGTCTCGCCTTGGCGGCGATCCACGGATTGTTTTGCGCCGGCCAGCTTAATGGTACGACCGGCTATGAAGAGGCCGCCGCGCAAGGCGTCATCGCGGGCTGCAATGCGGCGGCGCTGGCCCGTGATCTTGCGCCGACGACCGTCGACCGCGCGCGCGGCTATATCGGCGTGATGATCGATGACCTGGTTCTTCAGGGGGTCAGCGAGCCGTACCGGATGCTCACTGCGCGCGCCGAGTATCGGCTGGCTTTGCGGGCCGACAATGCCGAAGCTCGTTTATCCGGATGGGCGGATACGCTGGGGGTACTCACCCCAGCGCGGCAGGCGCATCTCCGGCAGCGTCACGCGATGCGGGACGCGGCCCGCGACGGCGTACAGGACGGTGTCGATGCCGACATCCTGCGCGAGATCGAGGAGGATCGCCGTTATGCACCCTATCTCGAGCGGCAGAGCGAAGAGATCGCTCGTATGCGGCGCGACGGCGATGTTGCGATTTCCTCCGACACTCTGTCGCTTCGCTCGGTGCCCGGCCTGTCGACCGAGATGATCGAGCGACTGGAGCGCGCCTCGCCAAAGACGCTTGATGAAGCCTCACGCGTGCGTGGCGTGACGCCGGCAGCCGTCGCAGCGCTCTGGCTCCATTCGCGGAAGCGCACATGACCGAAGATGAAGCGCTGGCCTGGTGCAAGGCAACGTTCGGTGATGCCGCGGCCGACAAGCTCGATCGTTTTCGCGCAATGGTGCTCGAAGAAAACGGGCGGCAGAACTTGATTTCGCCGGCGTCGCGAGAGACGATCTGGAACCGCCACATCGTCGATTCAGCGCAGCTTATCACCTACTTGCCGGATCGCGCTCGCACCTGGTTCGACATCGGCTCCGGGCCGGGATTCCCTGGTATGGTGGTGGCCATGTTGACGGATGTGCAGGTAACGCTCGTCGAGCCGCGTGGCCGACGGGTAGAATTTCTCGAATACGTCGCGCATCAATTGCAGCTTGCCCATGTCACCGTCGCAAAGAGGAAAGCGGAAGCGGTGACCGGACGCGCGGACGTAATCAGCGCGCGTGCCGTGGCCAGCATCCCCGATCTCGTCACCATCACGGGCCACCTTCGTCATGATGGGACGCGATTGATCCTTCCTCGTGGGAAGAATGGTGATAGTGAGGTAGCGATGCTGCCAGCCAAATGGCGCAGCATGTTTCACGTGGAACAAAGTGTCACTGATCCCGCTTCGGTGATCGTGATCGCCGATGGAGTGAGAACCTGATGTTCTGCATCGCGGTGGCCAATCAAAAAGGCGGCGTTGGAAAGACCACCAGCGCGATCAATCTCGCGACGGCGCTCGCCGCGTCTGGCAATCGCGTGCTGCTGGTCGATATGGATCCGCAAGGCAACGCCTCGACGGGACTGGGGATCAACCAGGCGCAACGACAGCGTTCGAGCTATGACATCCTGATCGACTGCGACGGCGTTGCCGAAGCGGCGGTCGCTACCGAGATTCCGTTGCTCGACGTGCTTCCTGCAACGGTCGACCTATCGGGTGCCGAAATCGAGTTGATCGAGTTTGAAGAGCGCACCCATCGCCTGCGTCGCGCCTTTCAGAAGGCAACACGGGTGTGGGACATCGTGTTGATCGATTGTCCGCCGTCGCTCGGTCTGCTGACCGTCAATGCGATGGTGGCGGCAGACGCACTGTTCGTCCCGCTGCAATGCGAGTTTTTCGCGCTCGAGGGACTCAGCCAGTTGCTCAACACCGTCGAGCGGATCCGCTCGCGCTTCAACCCGTCGTTGGCGATCCTCGGTGTGGCGCTGACGATGTACGACCGCCGCAACCGGCTGACCGAACAGGTGTCGACCGATGTGCGTGCGGTGCTGGGCAATGTCGTGTTCGACACGGTGATCCCGCGCAACGTGCGGCTGTCCGAAGCGCCGAGCCACGGTCTACCTGCGCTGATCTACGACCACAAATGCAGTGGGTCGGAAGCCTATATTGCGCTGGCGCGTGAATTGATCCGACGTCTGCCGCAGATGGAGAATGAAGCCGCGTGAGTGATTTTTCTTCCCGCCGTGGCAAGGGGGGCCTCGGCCGTGGTCTCAACGCGTTGCTGGGCGACGTGGCACAGGACGAACGCGACACCGGCGAGAAGGGCGCAGCGCGTGGCGCGGTACGGATGATCCCGGTCTCCTCGATCGCACCCCACCCCGAGCAGCCGCGCCGCCACTTCGACGAAGCGGCGCTCGACGAACTCGCCGCGTCGATCGCGCAACGCGGCGTCATCCAGCCGATCATCGTTCGACCGCACGGGCACGATTTCCAGATCGTCGCCGGCGAGCGGCGCTGGCGCGCCGCGCAACGCGCGCGGCTCCATGAAGTGCCGGTCGTCGTTCGCGACTATTCCGACAGCGAGACGCTGCAGATCGCGCTGCTCGAGAATATTCAGCGCCAAGACCTGAACGCGATCGAAGAAGCACGCGCCTATCAACGACTTCTCGACGAGTTCGGCCATACGCAGGAGGAGCTGGCGCGCGCAGTCCACAAGTCGCGCAGCCATGTCGCCAATCTTCTTCGGCTGCTCGATCTGCCGCCCGAGGTGCAGGCGCAGGTCTTCGAAGGCAAATTGGCGATGGGCCATGCGCGCGCGCTGGTCGGCGCCGCCGATCCGGTGGCGCTCGCCGATCAAGTGCTGTCGCAAGGACTGTCGGTGCGGCAGACCGAGAAGCTCGCCAGCCACGACAAACATGGTGCGCCGACGACCCGCGGCGGATCGCCGCGTCCCGCGCAGGCCGCTCCGGCGGGCGCAGGCAGTGCCGACATCGAGGCGCTCGAACGCCAGCTCGCCGATCTGCTCGGGCTGAGGGTCTCGATCGTGTTCAACGACGATGGCCGCGGGTCGCTTACGCTCGATTACAGTTCGCTGGAGCAACTCGACATGGTGTGCCAGCGACTGAGCGGCGAGCGGATCTAACGCGCGGCGCGCGTCATCCGCAGCAGGAAATGGTCGGCGACGATGCGCCCGGCGGGACCGGCGGCGATAACCTCGCGCTCGGCGCGGCGTGCCGACTCCTGTGCGCTGGCGAGCATCGGCAGCGTCCAGCGGCGCAGCGCAGCGGCGGTCGCAGCCTCTTCGCGCCAGAAGACACGGTGACGCTTCATCACCTGCTCGGCCCCCTCGCCCGCCTCGACCGCCGCGCGCATCTCCGCGAGCGTGACCAGCCGGCGCCCCAAAGCGCGCAGGATCGGGATCGGTGAGGCGTCCGGCCCGTTCATCCGCCGTAGCCCATCGATCAGAACGTCGACCTGCCCCGCGGTGATCGCGAGCACGACTTCGCCGATCTCGCCCTCGGCGATTTCCGCGCCGATCGCCGCCAGCGCGCCGTCATCCGCGTCAACCGGGCGATCGGGGGCAGCGTCGAGATAAAGCGCGAGCTTCTCGACCTCGCGCATCATCACCGCCCGGTCACCATCGCTGCCCCGGATGATGCGCTGCACCGCCGCCGGCGAGAGCCGCAGCCCCGCCGCGCGAGCAAGATCGGCGACGATCGCCGCCGCATCGCGCGCGCCGGGCGGATAGCAAGCAAACGCCAGCGCCCGGTCCGATTCGATCGCCGTCTTCACCAGCTTGCCCGTCGCCTTGACGGTCGGCGCGAGGACGATCGCGGGGTTGCCGGCCTGCTCGGCGGCGAGCAAGGCGGAGACCGCTTCCAGCAACTCCTCACCCGCGCCGGTCACCCGGACGAAGCGCGCACCACCGAACAGCGACAGCGCCGCCGCTTCATCCGCCAGTCGCGCCGGATCACCGCGCAACGTCGGCCCGTCGAGATCGACACGCTCCGCACCCTCGCCCATCGCCTTCGCCAACCGCGCGACAAACGCCTGCGCGACCGCCTCGTCCGGGCCATGCAGGAGATAGAGGCGGATGTCGGCGGGAGGCCGGTCGAGCGCCGCCGTCAGCCGCGCTTCGGTCGCCTTCATGACGTCGGCGGCTGGGTCCGCCGCGCATAGAGCGCCAGTCGCGCGACGATCTGGTCGGCGATCGTCTCCGACAACCGTTCGAGCGCGGTGCTCTCCGCCGCGATCGTCGCATATTCAGAGCCGACGACATCGATCCCGGCGTCGGACCCCGCGGTTGCGTCGAGCACCACCGCGCCACTCGCCACGTCGATGAGCTGATAGCGCGCGCGCAGCGTCCGGCGTTCCCGCGCGACCGAGTCATCGCTGCGCGCGCCGAGGCCGACGATCTTGTCGTCGAGCCGCACGTTGAGCCGGTAGCGCGCCGCACCGCCGCCGATCGCCTTCAGCCGCTCGTTGAGCGCGCCGCCAACCAGCCAGCCGGCCTTGCCGTCGATCGGCGCGACCTCCACCTCGCCAAGCGTCGCGGCGATCGGGCCGCCTCCCCCACCGGTGTAGAGCGGGGTCAGCCCGCAGCCGCCGAGCGGCACCGCCACCAGCAGCGCCACGATCAGGCCAGCACGCGCGGTCACGCGACGAGGTTCACGAGACGGTCGGGCACCACGATCACCTTGCGCGGCGTCTTGCCGTCGAGCGCACGGATGATCTTGTCAGAGGCGAGCGCCGCCGCCTCGGCGTCCTCCTTCGCCAGTCCCTTGGGGAGCGTCAGCGTGTCGCGCAACTTGCCGTTGATCTGCACCGCGATGGTGACCTCGTCCTCGACGAGCAGCGCCGCATCGACCACCGGCCAGGCCGCGTCGGCGATCAGACCACCGGCGCCATGCGTCGCCCATGCCTCTTCGGCGATGTGCGGCGCCATCGGTGCGACCAGCCGCATCAGCGTCGCGATCGCGGTGTCGCGCGAGGCGGACGGCGCGGCCTTCTCGATCGCGGCGACCAGCTCATAGAGTTTGGCGACCGCCTTGTTGAACGACAGTGCCTCGATCGCGGCGGCGACATCGGCGATCGTGCGGTGCAGCTTGCGATCGAGCGCGACATCGCTCCCCTCGCCGGCCTTCTCGCTCTCGAACAGCCGCCACAGCCGCTGGACGAACCGCCACGCGCCCTCGATGCCGTTCTCGCTCCACTCAAGGTCGCGCTCGGGCGGTGAGTCGGAGAGCATGAACCAGCGCACCGCGTCCGCACCATATTGATCGACGATCGGCTCGGGATCGATCGTGTTCTTCTTGGATTTGGACATCTTCTCGACGCGACCGCGGATGATCGGGATCGCCCCGCCTTCCTCGGTCTGGAAGAACAATGCTCCGCCCTCGCCGACGCTGAGGTCGGCGGGCGATACCCAGAGCGCACCCGGCGGCCCGTCGTGATCCGGGATGTCGAGCCTGTAGGTCTCGTGCGTCACCATCCCTTGCGTGAACAGCCCGGTGAACGGCTCGGCAAGGTCGATCAGCCCGACATGGCGCAGCGCGCGCGTCCAGAAGCGTGCGTAGAGCAGGTGGAGGATCGCATGTTCGACCCCGCCGATATACTGGCCGACCGGCAGCCAGCTCTCCGCTACCGCCCGATCGAACGGCCGGTCGTCGGGCTGGCTGGCGAAGCGGATGAAGTACCACGACGAATCCGCAAAGGTATCGAGTGTGTCGGTATCACGCAGCGCATCGGCCCCGCACCCCGGGCACGCGACATGCTTCCACGTCGGATGGCGATCGAGCGGATTGCCGGGGACATCGAAGGTGACGTCCTCGGGCAGCTTCACCGGCAGTTGCTCGCGCGGCACCGGCACTTCGCCGCAGGTCGCGCAATGGATCACCGGGATCGGTGTCCCCCAATAACGCTGGCGGCTGACGCCCCAGTCGCGCAGGCGATAGACGGTCGAGCCCTGCCCCCAGCCGCCAGCCTCGGCGCGCACGATCACCTCGCTTTTGGCGGCGTCGATGTCGAGTCCGTCGAGGAAATGCGAATTTACCAGCCGGCCGGGGCCGCTATAGGCCGCGTCCTCGTCGAACGCCGGGTCGGTCATGTCGCCATCGGCGACCACCCGGCGGATCGGCAAGCGGTATTTGGTCGCGAAGTCGAAGTCGCGCTGGTCGTGCGCCGGCACGCCGAACACCGCGCCGGTGCCATAGTCCATCAGCACGAAATTGGCGATATAGACCGGCAGCTCGCCCGCCCCGAACGGATGCGTCGCGGTCAGCCCGGTGTCGTAGCCGAGCTTCTCCTGCGTCTCCAGCTCGGCGGCGGTGGTGCCGCCCTGCTTGCAGCGCTCGACGAACGCCGCGGCGTCCGCGTCACGCGCGGCCAGCGCCTGCGCGATCGGGTGATCCGCCGCGACAGCGACGAAGCTCGCGCCGAACATCGTGTCGGGCCGCGTCGTGAACACCTCGACAGATCCGCCGTCCGACAGCGCGAATCGGAATTGCAGCCCCTGACTCTTGCCGATCCAGTTTTCCTGCATCAGCCGGACCTTGTCGGGCCATTGGTCGAGCGACCCCAGCCCCTCGATCAGCTCGTCGGCGAACTGCGTGATTTTGAGGAACCACTGGCTCAGCTTGCGCTTCTCGACCAGCGCGCCAGAGCGCCAGCCGCGGCCGTCGATCACCTGCTCGTTGGCGAGCACGGTCATGTCGACCGGATCCCAGTTGACCGCCGACTCCTTGCGATAGACCAGCCCGGCCTTGTAGAAATCGAGAAACAGCGCCTGTTCGTGGCCGTAATAATCGGGCTCGCAGGTCGCCAGCTCGCGCGTCCAGTCCAGCGCGAAACCGAGCCGCTTCAGCTGCGCCTTCATCGATGCGATATTGGCGCGCGTCCAGTTACCCGGATGCACGCCCTTTTCCATCGCGGCATTCTCGGCGGGCATCCCGAACGCATCCCACCCCATCGGGTGCAGCACCTCATGCCCGGTCATGCGGCGATAGCGCGCCAGCACGTCGCCCATCGTGTAGTTGCGGACGTGCCCCATGTGGATCTTCCCCGACGGATAGGGGAACATCTCCAGCACATAGCTTTTCGGCTTGGGACTGTCGTCACGCGCGGCGAAGGTGGTGCGTTCGTCCCAGACGCGCTGCCAGTGCGCGTCGGCCTTCAGGGCATTGAAGCGGGTGGTCATTTCGGTCGTCGTCGCCTCAGCCGGTCACCGCGCCGCGGCGCAGGTCGCGCGCGCGCGTCAGGATGATGTCTTCCAGCTTCTGCGTCGTCGCCGCCTCGACCGGCGACGCCACCCACTGGCCGCCGCGGTTCACCTCGCGCAGCGCGGCGACGCGCACCGCGTCGGCGCGCAGGTCCTGGTCGAGGATCGAGACGGTCACCTTCATCCGCTCGGTCGGGGTCTGCGGGTTGACGTACCAGTCGGTGACGATCACGCCGCCGTTGGAGTCGGTCTGGAGCAGCGGCATGAAGCTGAGCGTGTCGAGCGTCGCGCGCCACAGATAGCTGTTGACGCCGATCGTCGTCACCTTCGACGCGGCGAGATCGCCGGCCGGCTTTCCGCCACGGCCGCCGCACGCCGACAGGCTCAACGACAGGGCAACAGCGGCCGACAGGCCAGCCGCGAGGCGCAAGGGGCGGAACATCGGCATCGTCCTTACAGGCAATTCGGGTAATCCTGCCCGCTCTACCCGCACCCTTTGCCCCCGGCAAGCGCGCCACAATGTGGACATGATGCAACAGGTCGCCGATAAAGCGCCGGGGCGGTCATGGACACGGAACGGATTCCTGTTAGGCCCGCTCCATTGGTCGGACAGATTCGTCCGGCACAAAGGGGATGGATAAGATCGTGGCCGCAACGCGCCGCATCGCTGCATTGATCGGGGGGGGCCTGCTGGCCGCCGCCGTTGCAGCCGTGCCGGTGCTCGGCGCGACCGATCCGGCACAGCGACCGGCGCGCAAATTGGTGTCGGCACCGCGGGTTGCTGGTTCTTTCACCCCCTCGGCCGCCGATCCCAAGCTGGCGGCGCTTTTCGCGCGCGGCGGGCTCGACGCCAGCGGCTTCCGCTTCACGCCGTCCGAGTCGCGGATCGGCAACCGTGCGGTCACCGTGGCAGTGCGCGCACGGTCCAGCATCGCGGCGCGCGACAATGCACGGTACGCTTCGGCGGCGCCCGCGACGGTCGGATTGGCGCCGATCGCCTACAACCTCGGCGTGTCGGTGGGCTGGAAGCGCTTCGCGATCTCGGGTGACGTCGCCAAGGTCGATCTCGCCGGGCTGCCGGGCAGCCGCGAGGCGGCGGATGTTGCGGTCAGCTATTCGGGGTCGAAGTGGAGCGGCCGGGTCGGCGCCAGC
>Ga0265780_10009647_pt1 | contig 11553 bp, 14 predicted proteins | sample P1T30metagenome_FD_192432 | JGI IMG/M metagenome (GOLD analysis project Ga0265780, IMG submission 192432) | Plant litter microbial communities from East Loma Ridge, Irvine, California - P1 T30 | ecosystem: Environmental > Terrestrial > Plant litter > Unclassified | place: USA: California... | reverse complement strand
TCGCCCGATCGCGCAGCAGGTGCCATCCACCAACCGCGGCGACGACCAGGGCCGTCGTCAGGAATGCGGCAATGACCGTGTGAGTAAGCCGGTAAGGGAAACTGGGGTTGAAGATGATCGGCAGCCAAGATCCTGCAGGGACGAACTGCCCTTGCGCATTGATCGCGAAGCCGGTCGGAGTGTGCATCCAGCTGTTGACGCTCAAGATCCAGGTCGCCGATATCAGAGTGCCAAGCGCCACCATGCAGGTAGCGAAGAAATGCAGTCCGCGCCCGACCTTCGTGATGCCGAACAGCATGACGCCGAGGAACCCTGCCTCCAGGAAGAAGGCGGTCAGCACCTCATAGGCCATCAGCGGACCGATCACAGGGCCGGCTCGGTCGGAGAACACTGACCAGTTCGTGCCGAACTGGTAGGACATGACGATGCCGGAGACGACGCCCATACCGAACACGATCGCGAAGATCTTGAGCCAGTAGCGGTAGAGGTTGGCGTACACGCCGCGCCCGGTCCTGAGCCAAAGGCCCTCGAGCGTCATGAGGAAGCTGGCGAGCCCGATCGAAAACGCGGGGAACAGAAAGTGGAAGGATACAGTGAAGGCGAACTGTATCCGTGCGAGAAGAAGAGCATAATCTGTCATTGGAAGCCTGTTCGTCGTGTCCGGACTTGGCCGGCCACGGTGCGATGCCAAGCGACCAGCGCTTGGCATCAAGATCATCCTGCCGTGCTCGTGGCTGATTGCGGCTCAGCCGCGCGCGCCTGCTCGTCCGCAGTGCGTTCCAGCATGATGAGCATCGCGGTGACGGCGACGAGCAGGACGACGAAGATATCGAGTTTTCGGCGGAAACGCTGTTCACCGGGGGTCAGCATTTCGGTGCCCTTCTGGTTAGCAAAAGGGAGCTTTGGAGCCGGGCGCACAACACCCTCGCCCTAATGGACGATAATTTTAACATGGATGATCCTGTTCCACCTGCGATCAACGCAGGTATTTTCAACGAAACGGGCGCCACGCATCGGCTCAGCTGGGTGAGATCGAGCGAGCGGTCGTTCAGACGCTTGAGCGACTGTTCAGAACGGAAAGGGTGGACCTCGAGGCCAAGGCAGCAGCGCGTACCGCGGCGTTTCGACCGATGTCGATCTGGGTCGCAGGCCGCTGGTCGTTGTAAAGGCTAAAGCGACTATCAGTAGTTCTAGCTGTACGGCATTCAGTGCCGCCATCGTCAGGCCGGCAAAGACGCAGAGCATTTCGGCCTTGCCATGATCTTTAGACTTGCCGGGATCGCCCATGTCGCCGTGCATCTCTGGCATGTCCACCGTCATGGCGGCAGGCGTGACGCCCGAGCAGATAGTGATGGTCATGCGGCCGAAGTCGTTGCCGATCATATATCCGGCCGGAACCAGCAGCTTCATGAGCAGCGTCGCCGCGCAGATCAGCATGGTCAGGTGGCGTTGCGCGAGAAGATGCCGGACGGCCTGCATGCAAGGCGCCTATCGCTGGCGGCGCGGCGTGCCGCATGGACATTCCGCCTTGGCGTTTGGCTGATGTGCGCCGGCAGAGCGATCAGACCGGTTGCGTTGCAACCAGTGAAGAAGGCCGGTCGCAAACAGCAGCGTCGGCACGAAGCCCGACAGGACTGCGAGGATACGTGTCGCCATTCCTCCGATCGTGCCGTCGTGCAGCGTGCGTATCCAGCCTACCAGGAAGGTCCCGGTGCCGGCGTGCCGATCATCATGCACCGCCAGCACCCGGCCCGACGGCTGATCGATGAAGACGTAGCTGCCAGGGAAGCGCTGGTGAGGATCGCCAGCCACCTGAAGTCGCACCCTGATCGGAGTATCGCGCGCGCTGGGTACATCCACGAAGACGATCCGGCCGTCTGGCAATGCCCGGTGCGCGATCCTGAACGCGCGAACGATCGTGGTTCGGCCCACTCCATCATCGATCGACTTCGGCGCGGGTATCGCCGCGGGTCGAAAGAGGGTTTGCGTGACGGCAGGCAGAGCCAGCAGCACGCCGGTCGCGACAAGCACGAACAGCAGCGCCATGCTCCACAGACCGAACAGCTTGTGGAGGTCATGCAGGCGTCGGATCGGAGCTGCGTCGTGCTTGAAGGCAAGTGCCTTGCGCCAGCTTCCGCGGGGCCACCAGGCCATCACCCCGCTGACTAGGAGCAGCAACATCGCGACACCAGACCAGCCTACCACCTGACCGCCGGTATCCCCAGCGAGGAGTGCCATATGAAGCTGGTAGATCCAGCTCATGAGGTAACCACCCCAAGCTTCGGCACGAACGATCCGCGTGCCATCGGTCGAGAACCAGACCATCGTCCGATCGCCGTGGCGGCCTGGGCCCGGATAATAGCGTGCCGGGATCACACCGCCCTCGCCCGTTACTTCAAGCGTCCACTTGCCGCCCGTGTCATGCCAGCGTGCTCTCCCGGTTGCTAATGCTCGGTCCCAGACAGGCGAGGCCAGACCAGGCGCGCGAAGATCTTGCCCGGCCTGAATTGCAGGGTGAAGCGTAGCGTCGATGCCGGTGTAGAAGACCAGTGCCGATCCTGTGACACCGAGCACCGAAAACAGCAGCCCGAGGGACAGTCCCACCCAAAGATGGGTTCTACGGATAGCGATACGCCACGACCGTGCCCGCGCCGACATTTCTAGAACCGTGCTCGCACGGCACCGAAAATGCTGCGTGGATCGGCAGGAGCGTGGAGACGCTGCGTGCCGTCGTACCAGACATATTCATAGCGATCTTTCGTCAGGTTGCGCACCTGAGCGGAGATTTCGATCGCTTTCGTAATCTGATACGCCAGCTCGGCGGTGACCTGAAAATAGCTGCCGTACCGCCCCTGATCGTTAATCGTATTCAGTTCGTAGGACGACTGGCCGTTGCCCCAGATCGACGCGCGCCATGGGATCACGCGTGGTGCCCATTCGATCCCGGCGGTATAGACGTTGCGCGGAACGTGATCGATTTCATTGCCAACGGTCAGCGGGGCCGCAGGATCTGCCTTGCGTATCACAGCTTTCTGGTGCGACCAACTCGCCCAGGCTGATACCCCTGATACTGGCTGTACCGTTGCCTCCAGATCAAAGCCGCGGCGTCGGGTTTCGCCCAGATTGTCGAATTCGCCATTGGGGTCGTTGAGGCGCCGCTTGAGCTCGCCGTTTGCAGTCTGCTGCCACACCGCGGCGCGCGCGCTTAGCCAGCGTCCCTGCGTCAGCTTGATCCCACCCTCGAACCCTTCGTTGATCGAAGCGGTAACGTCGCGAACGCGGGGCGGGACAACGAACGCCCCCGAGCCCGCCCCGATCTGAAAAGTTCGGCCATAATTGCCGTAGGCGGTTAGACCCGTGATCGGTGTTACCGCCACGGACAGCTTGGGCTGGTTGATCGTACCGTAATCATTGACCGGGTAACTGCGCCCGTCCAACCGATTGGTGAAGTCACCGTTCACCCGATCTATGCGCCACGCAGGAGTGACAGTCAGCCAGCTGACAGGCGAGACGATTGCCTGCACATAAGCCCCCCCGATAGCCATGTCGAAGTCCTGGTCACGGGTCGCGGCGGTGATGATGCGACGATCGGTCGTCCAGCGACGACTGAGGTTATGCTGCCACTGCACGTCGACGCCCGTTTCTGCCATCAACCAGTCGGCGACGTGCCAGTGAAGGCCGGTGATGACACCATATTGCTGCTCGTTGCCGAGCCGTTGCTGTTGCGCGACATTGGCGGAATAGCGGAGATAGCGATTGTCATCGATCGAGTTGGCATAGGCGACGCTGGTGAATGACAGGCGTGTCGCCAGATCGGCATCGAGGTGCAGGCTGTACTGTGACAACTCGCGCGTGCCGCCATCCGTGGCGGACAATGGATAGGACGTCCGGCGGTTGGTGTAGGCGTCGGCGTCAGTCAGATATCCCGCCTCGTCCGCCGCAATGCGGCTGTGGCGTACGATCAACCCGAGTTTCGCCGCGCCGAAATCATAGAACCACTTGCCTGCAAAGTTGATGCGATCAAGATCACCGTTGTCACGGTAGCCATCGGTCTGGCGATAGGCGATCAGGTAGTTCTGGCTCAGTCGTCCGGTTTCAACACCGGCGGATAGTTGCGCGTCATAGGTACCGAACGCGCCGACGATCGCGCGTGTATCCAGATAGGTGCCGCCAGTGCGTGTAAGCACATTGGCACTCCCCGCGATCGCGTGGAGTCCCCAGCGGGGATCGGAGGTGCCGCGCACCAGTTCGACCGAGGCAATGTCCAGCGCGGTGATCATGTCCATGAAGTCCATGCGACCAGAATTGTCGTTGGACGGCACCCCGTCGATCAGCAGCTTGACGGCGTTGATCTCTCCTTCGCCGTTGAATCCACGGATTGAGAAGCGCCCAGGTGTCGTGCCCTGCCCAAAATCAGTGAGGACGACGCCCGGCAGGCGACCGAACAACTCTAACGCGGAATTGACGTTCTGGCGCTGCGCGATGTCGCCCGACAGCACATCCACCGAGGTAAGAACGTTGGCGGTAGAGCGTGCCATCGACTTGGCGGTGACCACGATATCTTCACCGCCGATCATGACCTGCGTATTGAGCTGGGTGCGATCAGTCGGATTCTCGTCCTGATCTTGAGCAAATGCAGGTGTTGCCAAGCAGAGAACAGCGAGGAGGCTGAGGCTCGGATAAGCGAGCATATACCGACCGATCATACCCCAATCCCCGGTCGCATCAACGTGTCGCTGGAGTCACGGTCGGAGACTGAAATTGCCTGCGGCGTGGACAGGATCGGCGAGACGGGTTTGATCGCGGCGCTGGTGTGGGTGGCGCTCCTAGGATTGGTGCTTTGTGCTAGTGCCGGCGAGCCCGCCACAGCGCCGGCGAGCAGCGACAGCAGAATAAGGTTTTTCATTTCCCCCCCAGGCTTTTCAGATATCTCTCATGATCTGCGGCCGTCCCAACGAAGCGCTTCATGCGGGCGAGCCGTTCGGGCGGCAGCGTGGCCTCTGCGGCGGCGAGCCGCTCGGCGATCCATCCCGCGTTGAAGTCGGGCACTCCTGCCCGCCTCAGGTTCTCGGCTCGACGGATGGAATCGCCGCTGCACAGCACCAGCGACCAGCCGTAGGTGCCGCGCTCGAACAGCGCCCGGCCACCGAAGTCGCCTTGGGTCCAGTCGGCGATCGCGTGATCGCTACTGATGACGATAGGTCCGATCTCGATTGGAAAGCGTGGGCTGCCAAAGTGCGCCTCAGTCACTTCGCGGATGCGGCCTTTTTCAACGACGGTGTTCTGAATGCCGCAGCCAGCGAGCGCAATTGCGCCCGCCAATGCCAGCCACTTATGCATTGATGAGCCGGCTCAGGCGTTTGACTGCCTGATCTTCCGGTTCCTTGGCGTCCATCGTATCTGCGAATTGCCCGTCGCGATCGAAGAGCAGAATGCGGGCTGTATGATCGATCGTGTAATCGCCATTGGGTAGCGGAACACGTTCGACATAGATCTTGAAGCTTTTCTCCATACGCTTCAGCTCTGCCGGATCGCCCGTGAGGCCAATGACCGGCGCATCGAACATCGACAGGAAGCTCGCGATGTCTTCGCGCTTGTCGTGCTCGGGATCGACCGAGACAAAAACGACGTTCATCTTGGCTGCTTGCGTGCCAAGCTTCTTATAGAGCAACTCCATGCGTGCCATCGTGGTGGGGCATACGTCGGGGCAGCGGGTGAAGCCGAAAAAAATCGCATACGGTTTTCCCTTCAGCGTCTGATCGGTGACGGTCTGGCCCTTGGTATCGACGAGCTTGAAGGGCCCCCCGGGGCCGGCGTGCTCTGCTGCTGAGGTCCGATTGCTGGTATCGGGACTTGCAGAACAGCCGGCGATGCCGACTGCCAGTCCGCATGCCAGCAAAGCCCCGATTGCTACTCCACGCGGCTGCGTGCGTGCGTTGAATACGCTCATCATTGGTGCCCCCCCTGGCGAACGCCAGCGACGGTCGAGCCTGCACCGACGACCTTGAACGCGATCCTGACATCTCCGGCGCGCGCGAAGCGCAGCGTTGCAGGAATGCGTTCTCCCGGCTTGAGCGGTGACTTAAGCCCGATTAGCATAATGTGATTACCACCGGGTGCAAGCGATGCCTCGCCACCCGCCGGTATCTCAAGGCCATTGGGAAGGGGTCTCATTCGCATGATGCCGTCGTCGAGCGACATGGTGTGGATCTCGACCTTCGCAGCACGAGGTGATGTGGCGGAGACGAGCCGATCCGGCTGCGTGCTTGTGTTCCGTACCGTCACATAGCCCGCACCGATGTTTGCGCGGGGCGACGTCGCACGAGACCAGGGATCCGCAGCGGTGATCGAACCTTTACGTGCGATCTGCGCAGACAAAGGCGAAGCAAGCGCGGCGATAAGCGCCAACGCGATACGAGGTGTCATGGGAATTCCTAGAGCGACACGGCGCACCCCCCTCGATCGAGATCCATTATTGCAAGGAGGCGCGGGCGCCCGGAAGGCTGCACTGCACGCTCGACAAAGTCAGGATGCGACCGCGAGGCACGCCGGAAGACGGGCTTTGCCCGTCGGGAGAACATACCTGAGTTGGTTCAGGCAGTCGGCGTACTCGGATCAGACGCCGTGAGGTGGTCCGCGTAGGTGGGGGCGCAGGTAGGGCGCCGAGCGGACGATCGTTGGAGACAAACCGTACAGCGCGAGCGCGGCGACAAAGGCGAGCGCTGCAACGAGTAGAGAGGGGTCGACGGCACTTAGAGCCTGGGCAGACAGGCTGGAGAACGCGCACGGTATCTCTGCCTTGCCATGCTCCTTCGATTTCTCATGCTCCGCCATGGTGTGATCCATGCCGGCCATGTCCATCGCCATCGATGGCTGCTGTTGTGCAACGCCGGAGCACAAGGTCACGGCGATCCGTCCATGATTGACGGAGATCATGTACCCGGTGGGAATCAGAATGCGCAGGGCCAACGCAGCGACGCAGATCAGCGCGGTTAATTGGGTATGAGCCAAGACGAGACGGCGGAGTGCTTGCACGCAGTGGCACTACGTAGGACGCTCCACACTGTCACTGGGGCATTTCGTCTCACGTCCCTTCGTCGATCAAGCCATTAGCCGCGGGTTCTTGGGACCAACTCAGTCGCGCAGAGACACATTGTTGGCGATGGCAAAATTATGCCTGCCATCGGCAATTGGTATGGCTGAAAACCAGTGATCCACGTCCTTTACGCCATGATGCTACTCTCAGACAGGTGTCCAACACATCAAGACACAGGGGTGCCAATGCGTACTATCAATCGAAGAACGGCCATCGTCTCTGCAGCAGTAACCCTTGGTGGAGCGGCATTAGGTAGCAGAGCTATCGCCGGGCAGGCCGAGACGGTCTCTGGGGTCTTTGACGCTTCCAAAAACGCCAGCGTGGAGAAGATCGCGCCTTACCAGGCGCGCTTTGACCGCACCAAGCCTCTCGTTGCTATCGTCGGCCTGAATGAGGGCACGATTATCAGTGACTTCTGCATCCCGTTCGGTGTGATGGCACGCTCCGGCGTCGCCGATGTCATGTCGGTTTCGATCAAGCCCGGTCCTGTGAAGATGCAGCCGCTCACCTTCCAGCTCCAAGCCACGGTCGACGAGTTCGACCAGCGACATCCAGAAGGTGCCGACTACATCTTCGTGCCAGCGGTCGAAAACGATAGCGATCCTGAACTGCTAGGCTGGATCAAGGCGCAAGCCGCCAAGGGCTGCACCGTAATCAGCATCTGCTACGGCGCAATGGCTGTTGCCAATACGGGCTTGTTCGATGGCCACCGGGCCACGTCCCACTACAGCAATGAAGGGTTCCGGGCTAAGCGGTTCCCCAAGGTCAAGTGGCAGAAGAACATACGCTACGTCGCTGACGGTAAAGTCGCTTCCAGCGCCGGGGTCAGTGCATCAATGCCGACGTCTATCGCATTGGTCGAAGCGATCGCAGGTCCGGCCAAAGCCGCTCAGGTTGCTCGCGACGTGGGCATCAATAACTGGAGCTCGAGGCACAACAGCGATGCATTCCAGTCTGACCCTGGCAATGCAAACATGCCTGCCCGCGATGCCCGGCCGGACGTCACGCTGGGCATCCCAGTGAAAGCCGGCGACGATGAGATCGCACTCGCGCTGACGGCAGAGGCTTACAGCCGGACGGGTAATACGTTTGGCTATGCCGTTGCATCGAGCAAGGCACCGGTGCGGCTGGCTCACGGCCTTATCGTGCTGCCTGACATGGTTGCCGGCAGCGCGAAGGTCAGCCGCATGCTAGCCCCGCTCGAGGCGCATGAGGCAACACGCGCCCTCGATATCGCGCTGACCGACATCGCAAAAACGTATGGCCCGAAAGCCGCACGCAACGTTGCCCTGTTCATGGAATATCCGGGCAAGATCGGGTGACTGCGGTAGCGACCTGACCCTGACCACACCAAAGGCGTGGCCAGTGGTTGGCGGGTACAAGCGAGAGCGCTGATAGATCAGCGCTCTCAAGGCGTGCGTGCCTACAGCATTCGCGGCAGAACGTCGCTACCTGGGCGCTTGTCGAAATACCGGCGCTTCACCACGCCCGCGACGTGAAGGACGATCATCGCCAATAACGTGTAGGCCATGATTTTGTGAAGGAGCTGGAATGCCGCGAAACGCGCGTCGTCCTTGGTAAGGAGTTCGGCAACGGGGAAGCCGAAAAAGGTAACCCCATCGCTGCGGCTGTAGCTGCTCGACATCGCATACCCCATCAGCGGCACCGCCACGAGCAACACGTACATGGCTGCGTGGACCAGCTTCGACAGCCGCGCTTCCCATACACCCATGCCGGGGGCGGAAGCCGGAAGCGTCGCTCGCAACCGGATCACGATTTGGATCACGACGAGCCCGAAAATCAGTAGCCCAAACGATTTGTGAGTTGGATAAAGCGTGCCGTACTTCCAGTGTGTCGCGTCATCGAGGCTCGTCATCAACCACCCCGCCGCGATCATCCCGATGACTAGCACGGCACGAGTCCAGTGTAGCATTCGCAAGGAAAGCGGATAGCGCAGGCCGTCCCACCCAGTCACCGGAAGCGCGGGGGGGTGCTGTTGCGCAGGCGGGACGGTGGCCACCTTACTTGCTCACCGAGAAGCCGCCATGGATAGGCGTGCTTTTCAGCGGCGTGCCTCGCAGCATGCGCGCGAGTGCCTGCCCAGGCGTCAGGCGTCCTTTGGTCGCTGCGGTCTTCATGGTTCGGGTAGGTCGGCTCCTTACCTGATCCGTATCGATAGACACCGGACAGCGCGTGATGCTGGTGAACTTTGCGAGAGCCTTGTCGAGCCTCATTGGCGCGATCGCGATCCGAATGCGATCATTTTGACAGTCGTAAAAGCTGGCATCTTGCGCGGTGGCGGGATGTGGCATGAGGGCAGCGATGGAAAAGGTAGCTGAGAGCAGGAACGTGCGCATGAAAATCTCCGTGTTTGGGGGTCGCTGGTGCGGCTTAGAATGGTTCGCGTGGACGGCCGGGGAGATCATCAGCCGTACTGAACGATCGCTCGGCCGATCTACGCCTCCCCCGGCATTTGCCTGTAGGGCATTAATCCCTCGATTTCGGCCATAGGCCGCTTTTGCCGATGCGTCCGGAAGCAACTTGCCTAGGAGGTGGTTTGGCTTGGTTCATGAGGAGGTACGATGTCAGCGCCGTTCGCTTTCTACCTGTGCGAAGGCTTTCAACTTCTGGATTTGGCCGGGCCAACGGCGGCTCTGACTGCGGCAAACCGTTTGCTTGGTGCAGAGTATTACCGGATCGAACTCATCTCCAAAGACGGCGATACTGTTTTGGGTGATGCGGGGCTCAGTCTGACGGCACGTCTCGCGGGGTCGTCCCCGGTCGAGACGGTCGTGGTGGTGGGTGGCATGATCGAACCGATGCTGGAACCGGACAACATTGCAGGTATTCAGCGTGCATCTGCCGAAGCCTCGAGCATCGCAAGCATTTGCACCGGTGCGTTCCTGCTTGCCGCTGCGGGCTATCTGGACGGCAAACGAGCGACAACGCACTGGCAGTTCGCGCAAAGACTGCAGGATCGATATCCTAGAGTGACGGTCGATGCAGACCGGATTTTCATCAACGATGGTGCGATCTGGACGTCAGCGGGCATGACCGCTGGTATTGACCTGATGCTGGCACGCATTGAAGTCGATCACGGCGCAGAAATAGCCAAATCGGTATCACGCGAGCTCGTCGTGTATCACCGGCGACCAGGTGGACAATCGCAGTACGCGGCAATCTCCCAGATGGAGCCGCGGACCGACCGCATCCGCAAGGCGCTAACCTACGCACGCGACCACCTCTCAGAACCGTTATCAGTCGATCGGCTTGCTGAGGCTTCCTGCCTTAGTGTTCGTCAATTCACTCGCCTGTTTCGGAAGGAGACGGGTGAATCACCTGCACGTGCGATCGAACGTCTGCGCTGCGAAGCCGCACGCATCCGTCTCCGCGACGGGAATGAACCGGTCGGAACCGTCGCGCTGCTTGTCGGGTTCGCAGATGCGGAGCGCATGCGGTGCGCATTCCTACGCAACTTTGGTCATCCGCCGCAGACGCAGCGTCGGCTTGACCAGCCATTTGCAGTAAACGTTAGTGGCCTTACCTGCTGGCCTCCAGCATAACGGTGCTGACACATCAGATCCTGTAATTCCTCATCTTCGTTGCTATTTCTCATTCGGGAAGCGCTAGCAGCAATAGATTTTGGGACCGTCGCGCGGAGGTGGCGGGGCCTTGTGCCTGTCCCATCTGGGCGGCTTGGTTGACCCTCTCAGTCGGGAATGCAGACCGCTAAGCGCGGTGGGGTCCAAAGAAGATTACGCCGGCACCTAGAATGCAGAGTGCGGTGCCAGCCAAATCCCAGCGGTCAGGCCTGACACCTTCCGCTCCCCAGAGCCATAAAACTGCAAAGGTGATGTAGATGCCGCCATAGGCGGCATAGGAACGTCCCGCAGCAGCGCTATCGACGCGGGTCAGAAGATAGGCAAAAATCACCAACGAGAGGCAGCCGGGAATAAGCCAGAACGGTGACTTCGACATGCGAAGCCACGCCCAAAAGGCGAAGCAACCGGCAATTTCCGCGATAGCTGCACCGCCGTAGATAAAGATCGAGAGCATTTTTAAAGCCTAGCAACCCGGCGCGATGATGTCAGTAAGGTTTTCATGCTTTACTGATCATCTAATCCAATGGGGGAGCTGAACCGGGAATAAAGCCTTTTTAAAGATCTTCTTAAGAATTATAAAGTGACGGCTACTCTATATCACTGCGAGGTTCGTCACGCTGAAAATTGGGTATTAGAACCATTCCGGAGTTTCCGGTTTTAGTATTGATGGCGCTGACGTAAATCTGCGTCGGGGTGGACGATGGTACGTCGATTGAGCCGGTGAATACGCCGGGAGATTCCGTAAACGGCAGCGATGTTGTCACCAGTTTCTTGCCGGCCGACCAGACGGATGCTGTTACCACATACTCCGATGCATCCCATTCTCCCCCCGGGGTGATTGGGCATCCGCACATC
>Ga0265780_10009646_pt1 | contig 11553 bp, 7 predicted proteins | sample P1T30metagenome_FD_192432 | JGI IMG/M metagenome (GOLD analysis project Ga0265780, IMG submission 192432) | Plant litter microbial communities from East Loma Ridge, Irvine, California - P1 T30 | ecosystem: Environmental > Terrestrial > Plant litter > Unclassified | place: USA: California... | reverse complement strand
GGTGATTACTCGAGCGCCAAACAATCCACGCACACCGCAAAGAGGTGCAATATTTGTCAGACGACCTCGCCGGGCGAGGCCACAGAGAAATGCGGAGAATGCGGAGGTCATGGGTGATAGGACTGAGGACGAGGAAGAGGAAGATGAAGAGTATGTTGAAGAAGAGCACCAAGGGATTGATCATGAAGGTGAAGCTCGCTGAGATGAGATTGTTCTGTAGTCGCATGACAGTCGATCGCGCTTGTGAATTGATTATGTGTTGTCGCGGTCCCTACATTATTAGCTAGTGCAAGATGTTCATCGAGAAAAGTACGTACAGATGCTGCTAGGCTTTGCCCTTCTACACAATGTGAAATGTGCGAAGATTAGATGCGGTACTTTGACTATTAGATTTGACAAGCTCAGGTACCCAGCAGTCACCGACGACCGTCATAGCCGGATACTGAGATGGTCCAATGTCTCCATGTATCGGCTTGATATCTTGCTCAACTTCGACCGGACGTAGTGCCATCATGGAGTCGCACCCTGGCATGCTCACAAGGCAATCGCCAACTTGTATTGAGTCGGGTCCCAAGCCGAACTGCCCTGCGTCGGTAAAGAAGCATGATCGGCCTCTCCTTGTGTAAATGAGTCCCATATTTCTTGCTTTCGTTCGCAAAACTTCCTCATCAAGTCTTTGCGTACTGTATGTTCCCCAGCGGCGGATTATCTTTTCACTGAGTAATGGCCGCTCTTGTACATGGGCAGAGGGTTGAGAGTTCGCCAGATCTTCAATAAGTATCGCTCTCAGAGTACAACACAAGACCACTTCATCCATCAATGTCAGCTCCGACATCGCGATCTTGTGATGTTGGGCGAAAAAATTACCCCACCTGTACAGGGTCTCGTCTTCTCGTTCGTATCTGAAACCTGGGTTGCCTGGCAAATCTACAACCCTGCTGATGACGCCGCCAAAGGTGGCTTGTATCGTGAGCAAACTTTTTGTAACGCTAACCAATACCCCTTCTCCTGGCAACGTCGGGCATTGCATCTTGAGAGAAGACTGAAAAGGGCTGTGTCGCATGGGCAATCTCCAGTCCGGGATCCAAGAGGCTGCTAAGATACCGAAGGCCCCAGCACAGCTCATGATGCCCATTGGATATCGGACCACTTCGTTCTGGCTCAAACGAGAATATAGCTCATTCGTTGATACTTCATAGTCAACTGGAATTGAGGTCGAACTGAGACTTCTCAGTGCGTATATCCTGTCGCGGCCATCTGCACATTCGGTAACAGAGTACCGTGTCAAGAGTGTCGCCATACTCTCCGCATGAGCTACGGTATCATCCGTTCGAAGACCGGTAGTATTTTCGTTGCCCGGAGACGAGTCCTCTGAGTCTGTGTTTCGTGCTGCGGTGAGATTGCTCAAGTGGCGCAACATTGCAATAATGTGCGGCGTCAACGCTTTGTAGACAGTTGCTTTCTCGAGGATCTTGATAAGGGAACTTAATTGATGCCATTGCGTGGTACCATTACCGGAGATAATGTAAGCTTCGCGTGCATGCATAACCTCTTGGACTACCCAGCGCCTAGTAAACCATCCAGTCTCGAGGAACTTCATTGCACGAGTGATGTCGTCGTCCTCCCCAGTGAAGAAGTATTTATTTGGAGGCCCGACCTTGAACGCTTGCAAATCGTGTCCGGGTTCTCCGGTCCAGATCAGCACATTCGTAGCACATGCGTAGATTTTCCCCATCATGGTAACCTGCTTTCCTTTCTCGTCATTATCCGCTTGATTGATGCATATAGCATCTATCCACAGGGTCCGGGTAGTACATCCTGGGGCAATACCGTCCCTCAGATACCTCAAGATCTGGGTAACATTGCGACGGACAAGCAAGCGAGAATCTTGCGCAACAAAGATGTAAGCCGAATCCAGATCTGTGCCCCACGTATAGGACAAAGCTTCGTAGCCGGTCGGGCCATCGGTATTCGAGGCATCGTACGCCCGCTCGACGAGATCTACGTGTATGGGATCGTCGAACTGCGCCGCTGGATACAACTGTATGAAGCGCGAGTTGTCATCTTCCACGAGTGGTCGGTACTGATAGTCCTGAATAGCCGTCATGTCGCAGGCTCTGCGTCGTTGTCGAGGCAATGCTGTCGCGATTGCTCGAGAGAATCAGGCTGGCCTGAGACTGTCGTTCCCTGGTGGAGGGGCTGTGCAAGACACATGATTGGCGAACGCCTGCAGCCGAGCTGCTTCCTTTAGGCGGCCAGACTTATGCGGCGTGGCATTCGTCCGCGCAAGACTCCAGCGGAATGACGAGCGCAACGAGCATTGCGTGGCATTTGATTTGGTAGGGGGAAACTCGCATGACGAGAAGTCGGGGCGCGTTCTAAACCTGGATCCGACGTATGGATTCGGTGTACGTATCATACATGTGGATCCTTTGTAACTATTCTATGTAAGGTGTCTATGTACAGAATCTACATGCGTAGCCTTTTTGTTGTTTCGATGCTTTGAGCTATCTCTAGATAGGTGAACGTGCGTGCACGTTTACCTCTACTATTTGCAAATAACGCAGCCTATACACATAAGTTACCTGGTGCGTAATGTAGTGTCACAACACGTCGAAGCTGACGTTTCGCGTCGCTCGATGTTTCATTGTCCTGTAGTCGCGTTGTTTTGATTTTCGCACCGGCCCGTAAGCCTCCCTACCTCACACAGCAGACGCGCTGCGTTTGCATTAGATATCCTAGAGCTACATTCGTCACCCTTCCTTTTGACGCGTCTTCCATGCGCGGAATTGTTGACCGCGGATGTGGAGATGGGCGCCCGGGCCATAGCCACACGCGCTAACCGAATCTGTAGATGACATCACCACACACTTCGGCGCTCGCGCTTTAACGTCTATCCAGCTCGGACACATCATGTCAGCGATCGGACTTCGGTGCATACTCAGCTTGCCCTGTATGGATCTGGAGGCCTGAACAAGGATCCAGCAGTGTTGCCAGTCGACATTGTGTGTATTGGCTCATCGAGCTACACTGGTTGCAGCATAGGAGCACCTCCTTGTCTATGCATGGGCGGAGTTAGAAGGTTACGACCGAATACCGACCGCATGCCTCCCAAACATCGATGTTTCCTAATGTACCTCAAGGGGTGCATAGGAGGAAGTCACTCCCAAGTATTTAAGTGACAATATGACACGCTTCTGTGTTCCTCACTCTACCTAGGTACCAATAACCACAAGATCCTCATCGCCCTCACACTTAGCGATATGTCATTGCTATCCAAACTCAAGAACATCGCCGTAGTCGGTGCCAACGGCAACGTCGGTTCATACATTACCTCCGCCCTCCTTGCGAAGAACCATTTTAACGTCACCGCCGTCACGCGTACGGAGTCCAAGGCCACTTTCCCATCCGGCGTCCACGTCGCACGCATCGACTACGACAGCCCGGATACCATTGTCAAAGCTTTGACTGGACAAGATGCGCTCATCATCACAATGAGCGTGTTCGGTGGTAATGCGCAGGAGAAGCTCATCCGCGGAGCAGCTCAAGCCGGCGTACCATGGATTTTACCAAACGAGTTCGGCATGTACAACACGGAGGAGATCCAAAACGAAACCATCGGGCCTGGCAAGACGATCGCTCGCAAGCTCATCGAGTCGCTCGGAGTTTCTTCTTGGATAGGCGTGACCTCTGGCTTCTGGTATGAGTACTCTCTCAGCGGCGCTTACTTCGGCATCGATATTCCGAAACGAGAGGTCGTGTACTTTGACGATGGAAAGCAGCGGCTGAACACTGCCACATGGCCTCAGACCGGGCTGGCTGTGGCAAACTTGCTATCTTTGCCAGTATCAGTCTCTGATGGCAACGGGCCGACACTGGAGCAGTACCGCAACCGGATGACTTTCGTATCCTCGTTCGCCCTCAACCAGCGCGAGATGTTCGAGGCGGTACAGAAGGTTACTGGCACCACGGAGAAAGACTGGAAGATTACGTCGGAGCCGTTGAAGCAGCGCTTGGCCACTGCTAGGGAGAAGATGATGATGGGTGATCGCATGTCGTTTGCGACAGCTTTGTACACGAAGTACTTTATCGATGAGGCAGGTCTGTTCGAAAGGGATCATAAGCTGAACAATGATGAATTGGGACTGCCAAAGGAGGACCTCATTGAGGCTACGAAGCGGGCCGTGGATCTGGCGAATACCAATTTTCACAAGCAGATGTACTCATGAATAGTCATAGCTTTAGTAGCGCTACGCCAATGTATGTCAGCATCTTGTCCATACCGCTTAGAGACATCTCGTTTGTTAGACTTTGCAATTTTTTATCTATTCTCTTACTACTACGTCCGTATTAGTCGAACACAATGGCAGCCTTGACAACCTCTTGTTTCCTCACCGCATCCAGGCACTCTTCCCACTGCTCGATTCGATACGTCTTGTTCGCAATGCCGCCCAACTTCAACCTCCCAGCATTCACATACTCCAAGACATGCGGTATGTGACTCATGCTGCAGAAGCTAGCCAGAATCGTGATCTCGTTCTCCCAAATCCGGAAGGGCGACCATGCAATCTTGACGCTCTCGTCGTATACACCGTAAACAACTAGCTTGCCGCCTTTCCGTACGTACTCGATGGCCTTTTCGAGTACAGTGGGTGCGCCGGTGGCCTCCACGACGATGTCGAAGCCGTAGGGGTTATCGGTCGAGAGCGCGGCCATGTCATCTCCGGGATTATCGTCAGATATGGTGATGTAGGAGTCAGCAATGTTGAGTTCGCGCGCGAGATCGAGTTTCGGGCCGCCTTTTGAAGCGATGGCCAACTAGGCCGTGTCAGTAGTTACGCGCAACCTTTGGATGTGCTGCATACATGAGCAGCGCCATTCATCTTGATTAACTGAGCCAGTAACATGCCCGTGGGTCCGCATCCGAAAAGCAGTACTCTGCTGCCGACCTCCATCTGCATTCGCTCAATACCATGGGCTGCGCATGCGGCGGGTTCGAGCAAGACGGCCTCTAGATCCGGTAGGTTACCAATAGGGAAGACCATACGGGCTGGGTATCTGCAGTACTCTGCGAAACCACCCGGAACATTACCGCCATACCCGATGACGTTCTCACAGAGTTGGGTCTTTCTACGCGTGCAGTAGAAACAGTTCAGGCATGGCTGTAAGGCATCGGCTGCTACGCGGTCACCGACCGCGACGTTATGAACGTTCTTGCCGATAGCGGCGACAGTGCCTGCTGCTTCGTGACCTGGGAAGGTGAGTGAGGTGTATGAGAAAGTAAACGATCGCTCGTACCGGGTATCAAAGGATACTTCAAGAACATCAGCTTTGCCCAATACATAATTTCCCAATGATCTCACCTTTGCTAGAAACTCGCCTTTGCTGCAGATGTGAACATGCCGAGTCAGTGCATGCGTCGCAAGCTTTTCGGATCCGGAGCTTACTGGTAATGCAAATCCTTCAAGGTGGTCAGTATGATGTATACCCAAAGACTTTCTCCAATTCTTCTACTTACTGTTCCGCATACACCGCAGGCTGAGATCTTGACCTTTCGTGTGTTAGTGCAGCAAATACCGCGGGGTGATGAATAGTGTGTCGTACAAGAACATCGTCATCACCGATTGTTGGAACATCGATAGTCTCGACTGCGAATTTCTCGGGGCCAGAGTATCTTGATTATCTTAGCAATGAGACATCGTAGGTCACGCGCCGAGCATGCCTACTGTAATGCCTTCATCTTGGCAGGCACGTCGAAGCGTTGACGCTTGCTCAGTTCCGCATGGCCGTTCATGATGGAGATTTGTAAGAAGATGGATTCTGGTCAACTGTCTGAAAGAACATCGTAACTTATCGCTGCTTATAACCAAGTTCAATTGCTCGTTGAAATGGTCTCGACGCGAGCGCTGGCTAGACGCGTGTGTGTACACGGTAATGCGGGGTTCGGCAAACCTTCCCTAGAATTACACACCATGGACTACTGCATCGGGAAAAGTTGAGAACGACTACACATTATGCTTGCCCGGCCGTCTAACTTTTGTTGTGAGCATTGCATTCCTTGCCGATCGATGATTTCGCGTTAATTGCGAGTGTTTAAAACTCAACACGACGGCACTACAAAGTATGCGTCACACTCCCGCCTCCGTTGTTACTGGCTTGTGGGGCTGGGACAGTGCGCCCGCAAGTTTCTCATGGATGATGTGACCGCAGTCACAATTACGAAGCAGGAAAGGTGGTATTCATTAGAGCGCAGTATTATTCAGTGGAAAATAACACGAGAATACATTCCACATCTTCAAGATGGCGCGCGGACGCTGAATCCACTTAGTGACAATCGTGATCTTTCGCTGCCAGCATGTTTGTTTGTTCATCAAACAGCCGGTGGACTGAACACTCTGGCACCGGAGAGAAAGGGGTTAGTACTCATCTGAATCCCGATGGATGGAACAGGAGGATAAATCCATCTCTCCTCATCTTTCTCTTACCTCGCTGCTATTTCAGGTCACTGGTGCATTCTCCAGCATCGGCGTTAACGCTGACGCGGGTCTGGTATACTTCATAAGTAGAAAAAGCGATCGAGAATCTGCGAAAGTCTCGTGGCGACCAAACGTACCACGATCGAGAGACCTACCGGTTTTGCGAAGTAACGCTGACTTTGCATGGGGCTTCTGGAATCGATTGCCTCACGATACTCCAATCAAAGCTTTTTTTTTGGAGTCTGAGTGTCGACAATGAGCAGACTTTGGGCATTCTGAACCTCGCCGTCAAGACCTATAGGCCGCCACCGTGGCACACGAAAGTGGACAGTATCCAGGAATGGCCAGGTACTGACTTCGACATCACCTCTGTCGAAGCCGTCGCTATCTTAGGTATGTCCAGTGTGTTCGGCATGAAAGCTATTGCCATACCCCTGTTATTGATGGGGAAAGCTGTAGGGATACAGCGCTGGCAGACTGTACTGCAGGTTCTCCGAGCGGTGTAGCAGTCGGCTTCTTCCTTGCCCAGCACAAACAGCAACGAGGAGGTGACAAGATGATCTCCAAGATCACAGTCTTCAAAGCGCGGCAACCCGTTACGGATGACGATTATCCGACCCTGATCTTTTGGGTGAGAGATGCACCCAATCTTTATGGAGAGGTCGGTGGCGCGCGACTGGCGGACGTCTCGAATCTGGGTGCAATCGGCGTTGTTGAAGGATTGGAGGAGAAGAAGGTACTGAGAAGGGGCGTGGATGGACGGAGTGTGCTTAGAGAGCATGTGATTCGTGTATGACTGTAAATGTAAACGGTGTCATAGCAGAAGTCCAACAGCGCAGAGACGCGGATCGGAGATGGAGCGGCGAAAGGGTCGACGAAGGGTAGGATAGGCTGTAGTTAAAGGCTGTTCGCATGCACATGTGCGTGATATCTAGGTACAGAATGGAATATATCTCGACAGGATACCGTGCACATAAAGCATCTGCTGATAAGTGTATAGAAGCTGTTGACAATGTTGACGCGTGCTGCATTAACCGCTCGGCTTACCTGCCCGACATTTCCCGCTAACTAATCTGTCATTCCGCCTCAGGCTAGACCAAACGACGCGTCGACGCGTTTGACTTCACTATCTACACCCAAAATAACAGTTATAGATTACGCCGCTCCTAACATTATTTAATAGCTACTTCTGTCTTAGTTCTAGCTATATTGTTATGCTTATAGCTACACCTTATCTAACTATTAGATTTTTGTAGGTAACTATAGACTTGTTATAATCTAACCTAAGAGAGTACTCTAGAGAGTTAGCGTAATTACTTTAAAGAATTATATAGTATAGTTATAGAAGTATAGTATAGAAACTACGCTATAGTTATATAACTACTTATCTATAAGTAGAACAGCGCTAGTTCTATATAAGCGCTTATCTATAAGTATAAGTAGTTAGACTAATAACTAGTAAGATATATTACTACTTATCTATAATTACTTATATGCTTATTTATAAGTATAATACTTATTAAGTATATAGCTTAGGTACTAAACTCTTATAGCTTAGTGTATTTAACTTTATATAAGACTCTAGTATTTAATCTAAAAATTATACTTCTTTCTTAACCTCTTATAATATTATATTATTCTACTAAATATACTATTATACTCTTATACTATTATATTAATCTACTAATTATACTAGTATACTAACCTATTCTATCTTACTTACTTACTCTCTAAGAACTAACTCTTAGATTATCTTTAGATAACCTTTATAAGTAGTTTCTTCTCTTTAAGCTATATAATAGATGTATTAATATAATCTATATACTCTAGAGCTAGAGAAGATAAAGCGTTAAGAACTTAGGCTAACTATCTAGAAACTAGTTTATTTATTAAGTTATATTATAGAATAATAAACTAGAGCTAGTTTAGAACTAATAGTATATAGTTAGTAGTCTATTCTATTCTTCTCTATTATTAGTAAGTTCTTACTAGTAAGTATAAAATATAGAATAAAATATCTAGATCTTATAATTAGTATATTCTCTAGATATATTAGTACTATCTTTAAAAGATCTATAAAGAGGTTCTAACTAGACTCTTTTTCTCTAAACTCTTTTATTTCTTATTTACTTAATAGTTAACTTAGTATAAACTATAACTTAAAGCTAGATACTACTAATACATACGTTTTATTAAGTATATCTATATAGTAGCTAGAAGCTATACCTCTTTTACTAAAGAGTATAAATCTAAGATATAACTCTAAGTTAATATATTATAGATCTAATATTAGATAGAACGTAAGATACTCTTTTTCTAGTACTTTTAAACTATAGTAATAGTTAGTATAGACTCTATTAATAGCGCAACCTAGTAAATAAAAGTTAAGATTATTAAGTACTAGTAGCTAATAATAAAATTTAAGCTTAGATTCTAAAATATTAAGAAAATTATATAGTAGAAAGCCTACTATAGAAAGATACTAAGTAGATATAGTATTACGTTTCTAGTCTAGGCGAGCGTAAAAGTCTTTAATAAATATATAACCTAATACTTTATATTTCTTCTAGCTACTAATCTAGTAGAGTTTATCTCTTATATAACTTAAAAATTACTAATACTTTAATTTTATATACGTCTATTCTTAGAGCTCTTTAATAAAATTCTCTATAGTTCTTTATACTACCTACTCTTCTTTAGATATATATATATATAGAGAATATTAGAAAGACTAATACTACTTCTTATTACTAGTTAGAGCTAGTCTATAGAAGTATATAGAACTTATATAGTAGTGCTATTATATAAGTATTTAAGCTCTATATTATCTAGAAGATTAAATCTATATTACTCTTAAAAATAGTCTTTTCTAAAGATAGCTATTAGTGTATAGAATTTATTATAACTATTATAATAGTTATAAATATAAAGATACTCTTTATAGTATTATAGTAATAAACTAAACTTCTCTAATATTCTAGAAAAAGCTTTAATAACCTTAAGAATCTTATTTATAAGCTAAGAGATATAGAACGTATAGTCTAAGTAAAGAGTATTACTAAGCGTTTACCTAGTAGTGTTAGAGCTACTATCTATATTATTCTCTATACTACCTACTATACTTATTTTCTTAATATTCTAATAGCTTAAACTATACTTTTCTTAGCTAATAGATTACTAGAGACTTGCGCTATTTAGGTTATACTTAATTAAAGATATATAGAAAGCCTTATATATTACTATTAGTATATCTAGAGAGGCTATAGTTATTAGATTTAGTTTCTTTAGGTAGAAGAGGTAGCTACTTATATTTATTTCTATCTAGGTCTACTCTTAGAAGATAGTAAAACCTATTAGTCTTCTTAACTCTTTTATACTTAGTATAATATACTCTTTTTAATAAAAGGTTTTTAATATATATTCTCTAGATTACCTAGCCTTTTTTACCTCTTTTTCTATCTCTCTCTATATACTACTCGCACTACTACTTTCTCTTACTTTTAATATATTTACTATTATAACTATAATAAAGTAGATCTTTATAGATATTATATATATTTATAGTAATATAGGTAACCTCTTATCTATAGTAAGAATAGTGTAATATAGCTAAGAGTAGAGGTAAGCGTATAGTAAGCTAAGATATAGTTACGTAGATGCGTTGCGTACGTAATCTATTACTTAATAATAGAATAGATAAAAGTAACTTATAGATAATTATATAGTAAGTAGATAGACGTGTACTAATAAGAGAGATAAGCGCGCGCTAATAAAATAGGCGTATACTAATAAGATAGGCGCGTGCTAATATAATAGGCGTATACTAATAAAAGAGTTAGGCGCGCGCTAATAAGATAGGTAGACGCGCTTTAATAAAATAGGCGCGTACTAATAAGATAGATAGGCCTACTAATACTATAAGATATAATAAAGCTAATAAGAGCTAGTAAAAGAATATAGCTTATAATCTAGCATACTTATAGACTTTAGAAACTACTTACGTATAAGAAGTTAAGATTATTATAAAGTAAAGTTAAGATTATTATAAGATAAAGTTATAGTTAGATTAGATAAACTTAAAACGTATACTACGCTATTCTGCTTAGCTTACTATAACACTATAAGAAAGAACTCTAAAGTTATTAAATAGTCTATAGAAGTTTTAGAGAAGGTAGTAAAGTACTATATTCTTTATAGATACTAGTAATATAGATATATACTTCGCGGTCTAGCATACTTTGTAGTCTATCTATACTAAAACTCTACTAAAACTACTTCTACTCTATAATACCTAATTAACTATACTAGATAGAACTATTAAAGAAAGCTAGAATATAGACTACGCTTTAGGCTATTAAATAAAACGTAACTTTCTTATTATAACGCGCTGTAGCTACCTATAATATCTTTTATATAACTTTACGCTATTAATATACTAGATAACTCTTATAGGTAGATTATAGGCTAATAATAATAAGTTTATATAAGACTAAGAAGAGCGTAATTATTTAGTATATACTTAACCTAGTTAAGTAAGAATTCTCTTCTCGCCTTATAGATATAGCTAATATAGCTAATTTCTTGCGCGCTAAGCGTAATCTAGCCTAGATTAGCCTAAGATAGCCTAGTACGTTTGTTAAGCGCTAACTAGAGCTCTAAGTAAAGTTTAATTATAAGTATAACTATAAAAGAGCCCTCTATAAAGACTCTATAGCTATCTAAGCCTAGTTCTAGCTAGTAGCTAATATAAAAGCTAAGTATAGTATATAGAATAAGAATACTTATAACTTTAATAAGACTAGCTTTATAATAGATATAATATTAACTAGAACTATAGTTATAGCTTTAGAGAAGCGAGGATAACTAAAGTTTATCTAGCTAGGTAATTATAAGTAGACTATAGTTATTTAGAGTATTAATATAATAGAATAGGCTATTCTATCTTATATTATCTTTAAAAAGTAATATTACCTCTCTACCTAGTATAAAGAGGACGCTATACTTTAGAATTAGTTAATCTTAGTCTCTAAGAATAGTTAGACTATAAATAAGATTAGTTTCTAGTAGTTAGAGCACT
>Ga0265780_10009645_pt1 | contig 11554 bp, 12 predicted proteins | sample P1T30metagenome_FD_192432 | JGI IMG/M metagenome (GOLD analysis project Ga0265780, IMG submission 192432) | Plant litter microbial communities from East Loma Ridge, Irvine, California - P1 T30 | ecosystem: Environmental > Terrestrial > Plant litter > Unclassified | place: USA: California... | reverse complement strand
GGCCTGGACCGTCCCGCTCGGGATCGTCGTCAGCCTGGCCTATGGCATGCTGCTGCATCGCTGGACCGACGCCTATGCGCCGTTCGCCGATTCCGCGGTGCTGGTCTTCAGCGTCATCGCCCAGCTGTTGCTGATGGGGCGCCGCATCGAGAACTGGGCCTTCTGGCTGCTGGTGAATTCGATCGCCGTGCCGCTGTACGCCAGCCGGGGACTCTATCTGACCGCTGTCCTCTATTGCGTCTACTGGGTCAATGCCTGCATCGCCTGGCGCTGGTGGCACCGGCTGGCCGAACAGGAGCGCACCCGCCTGGCCGGCGCATGAAACGCTACCGCCAGGGGCTGGTGGTAGGCAAATTCTGCCCGCTGCACCACGGTCACATGCACCTGATCCGCGCTGCTGTCGAAGCGTGCGACGAAGTCCTCGTCGTCAGCTATACGAAGCCGGAGTTCGAGCGCTGCGGCCCGGATGCCCGCGAGGCCTGGCTGGCCGCGCTGTTCCCGCAGGTGCGACGGCTGGTGGTCGACGATGCGCGGCTGCTGGCCCTTGGCGTCGCGCCCGCGATGCAGGTGCCCGACAACGACGCCGGGGACGCGGCCCACCGCGAATTCACGGCCTGGCTTTGCTGGGCACTGGCAGGCGTCGTCGTCGACGCAGTGTTCACCAGCGAGTCGTACGGCGAAGGTTTCGCGGCGGCGCTGTCGACTTATTATTCTGACCGTACCGGCGCGCGGCACGACGTCACGCACGTCAGCGTCGATCCTGCCAGGTGCGCCATGCCGGTGTCCGGCACCCGGATCCGCAGCGATCCGTACGCCTGGCGGCGCTTCCTGGACCCAGTCGTCTACGCGGCCTTCGTCGATCGCATCTGCATCCTGGGCGGCGAATCGAGCGGCAAGACCACGCTCGTCAATGCCCTGGCCGCGGCCCTGGACACCAGGGCGGTGCCGGAAGTGGGGCGCCTGCACTGGGAGGCGCGGGGCGGAATCTTCACCTATGAAGACATGCGCCTGATCGCCGAAGGGCAGATCGCGCTGGAAGACAGCCTGGCGCAGGAAGCGCGCCGCTGGCTGGTGTGTGACGGCAGCGCACTAACGACCGTGTTCTACAGCGAAGACGGATACGGAAAAGTAGAGCCCGCAGTACAGGCTCTTGCGGCGCGCCCGTACGCAATCACCCTGGTCTGCGCGCCGGACTTTCCCTTCGTGCAGGATGGCACCCGGCGTGATGCGGCGTTCCGCCAGCGCCAGCATGCGTGGTATCTCGCCACGCTCGAACGAAACGGTATCGATCATCACGTCGTGGCGGGAAGCGTGGCGCAGCGGGTCGAAGCGGTACTGAAACTGCTGGCTACCGCAGGATTCAAAGGGGACGCACCCACACATTGCGGAAGCTGACGGCGTCGCCATGGTCCTGCAGCCGGATGGGCAGGGCGCCGTGCTGGCGGTAAGTCGGCTTGCCCACGTGCAGGGATTCGCCCTGCAGCACCACGTGGTTCTGCACCAGTACGCCATTGTGCAGCGCCGTCACGTAAGCGGGCGAGACCAGCTTGCCGTCGGCGCCGAAGCGTGGCGCGGTCCAGATCACGTCGAAGCGCTGCCATTCGCCTGTTGCGGCGCAGGCATTGACCAGCGGGGTGTGCTGCTTGTAGATGCTGGCAGCCTGGCCGTTGATATAGGTTTTGTTATCGACGCAATCGAGGATCTGGAGCTCATAGCCGCTGCCGTTGCCGGTCGAGGCCAGGAAGACGCCGCTGTTGCCGCGACCCTGGCCGCTGCCGCTCGAGGAGGCGGGTGCGCGCCATTCGATATGCAGCTGGTAATCGGTAAAGCTGCGTCGGGTCTGAATGTCGCCGCTGCCGCCGCGCACGGTGAATGCGCCGTCCTCCACGGTCCAGCCGGCCGGCTTGCCGGAATCGTTACTGGACACCCATTCAGCGAGATCCTTGCCGCCGAACAGCACGACCGCATCCGACGGCGCCGCATCGCTGGCGCCGGGCGCGACCCGCGCCGGTTCCGGGGCCCACACCTCGGTGTCCTTCGGTTCCGGCCGCTGCTGGGCCAGGGTCATCGATAAGGGCAGCAGCGCCAGTCCAGCCACCGCTATCCGCAAAATCGCCATCTTCGCTATCGCCATCTTCGCTCGCTCTATCGTATAGTGGCGATGAGCATAGCATGGCTAACAACATTTCATGTTCTAATGGCCGGGTTCCCCACGGAGGAATCCCATGCGCGACGCGATCATCATCGGTGGCGGCCACAACGGCCTGGTATGCGCCTTCTACCTGGCCCGTGCGGGTCTGAAGGTCACGGTGCTGGAGCGGCGCGGCGTGGTCGGCGGGGCCGCCGTTACCGAGGAATTCCACCCGGGTTTCCGCAATTCCGTCGCCTCCTATACGGTATCCCTGCTCAATCCCAAGGTCATCCATGACATGGCCCTGGCGGCCCACGGCCTGCGCATCGTCGAGCGCCCCTTGTCGAACTTCCTGCCTCTCGACGACGGCCGCTACCTGAAGCTCGGCGCCGGCAAGACCGTGAGCGAAGTCGCGAAATTCTCGCAGCGCGACGCCGACCGCCTTGCCGACTACTCCCGCCACCTCGACGGCGCCGCCGACCTGTTGCGCGCGCTGGTGTTGCAGACGCCGCCGAACCGGGTCGAGGGCGGGTGGCTGGCCGCGCTGCCGGAACTGATCAAGGCGGGCCGGCTCGGCAACCGGGTGCGCGGCATGACGCTGTCCGCCCAGCGCGAGCTGCTCGACCTGTTCACCAAATCCGCCGGCGACTATCTTGATGGCTGGTTCAAGAGCACCCCGATCAAGGCCGCCTACGGCTTCGACAGCGTGGTCGGCAACTTCGCCAGTCCCTACGCGCCCGGTTCCGCCTATGTGCTGCTGCACCACGTGTTCGGCGAGGTGAATGGGAAGAAGGGCGCCTGGGGCCACGCCGTCGGCGGCATGGGCGCGATCACGCAAGCGATGGCGAAGGCGGCGCAAAAGCTGGGCGTGGAAATCCGCACGGATTCCGCGGTGGCGGAAGTCCTGCTCGACCAGGGACGCGCACGCGGCGTGGTCACCGCCCAGGGCGAGCGCCTGGACGCGCGCGTGGTGGTCTCGAACCTCAACCCGCGCCTGCTGTATACGAAGCTGATCGACCAAGCCGCGCTGCCGGCGGACTTCCTGCGCCGCATGCAGGCCTGGCGCTGCGGTTCCGGCACCTTCCGCATGAACGTCGCCCTGTCCGAGCTGCCGAGCTTCAGCTGCCTGCCCGGCAGGAAAGCGGCCGAGCATCACGGCAGCGGCATCATCATCGCGCCCAGCCTGCAGTACATGGAGCGCGCCTGGATGGATGCGCGCACGCACGGCTGGTCGCGCGAACCGATCGTCGAGATGCTGCTCCCGTCCACGCTCGACCCCAGCCTGGCCCCGCCCGGCCAGCACGTCGCCAGCCTGTTCTGCCAGCACGTGGCGCCGACCCTGCCCGATGGCGCCAGCTGGGACGATCACCGCGAGACCGTGGCCGACCTGATGATCGACACGGTCGAACGCCACGCGCCTGGGTTCAAAAGCTCGGTGCTGGGCCGGCAGATCATGAGCCCACTGGACCTGGAGCGCACCTTCGGCCTGGTCGGCGGCGACATCTTCCACGGCGCGCTCGGCCTCGACCAGCTGTTTTCCGCACGCCCGATGCTGGGCCATGCCGACTACCGCGGACCCGTACCCGGCCTGTACACTTGCGGCTCGGGCGCCCACCCCGGCGGCGGCGTTACCGGCGCCCCGGGCCACAATGCCGCGCGCGAAATCCTGCGCGACGTGGCGCGCGGGCGCCGTTTGCCTGGCTTGCGATGACAACTCTCACCTATACGATCCGCGACGCCGAAGCCGCCGACGAGGCCTTCTTCTCCGCGCTGTACCGCTCGACGCGGCCGGACCTGCTGGCGATGCTGGCCGATCCGCGCTACGTCGACGGCATCATCGCGATGCAGCGCCAGACGCAGGTGCTTGGGTATCGCACGCGCTATCCCGATGCGCGCTACCAAGTGCTGGAACTCGATGGCCAGCCCGCCGGCCGCCTGGTGACCGCCGACGTCGATGACGCGCTGCGGGTGGTCGACATCGCCGTCATGCCCTGGGCGCGCGGCCGCGGGGTGGCGAGCGACACCCTGCGCCGGCTGCAGGGGACCGCAGCGCGCCAAGGACGCGCCGTGACGCTGGCGGTGCGGGCCGACAACCTGGACGCGCGCCGGCTGTATGCCGCTTTGGGCTTCTCGATCGAGGAAGAGGAAACTGGCGTCGTCCTCCAGATGCGCTGGCGCGCCGCCTGATGCGGCAGGCGGTACAATCCGCGCTTTCTCTTTCGGCAAACGGAAAGCCTCATGACGACGTGCTACACCAGCGAACCAATCTGCATCTGGGACGCAGGCGCCCAACTGGGCGAGGGCGCGCTCTGGCATGCGGCAACCCGCTCGGTGTACTTCGTCGACATCAAGGGCCGCCGCATCCACCGCTGCGCTCCGGATGGCAGCGACCGGCGCAGCTGGGACGCGCCCGGCCAGCCCGGCTTTGTGGTGCCGGATGCGGATGGCGACCTGGTATGCGCGCTGGAGGATGGCCTGTACGGCTTCAATCCGGCCAGCGGCGCGTTCACGGTCCTGAAGAAGGTCGAAGATGACGTGCCGGGCAACCGCTTCAACGACGGCTACGTGGACGCCGGCGGCAACCTGTGGTTCGGGTCGATGGACGATGGCCAGGCGCAGCCGAGCGGGGCGCTGTACCGGCTTGGCCGCGACGGGGTGCTCGCGCGCGCCGACGACAGTTATATCATTACCAACGGTCCGGCGATCAGCCCGGACGGCCGCACCCTGTACCACACCGACACTCCGCTGCGCCGGATTTACGCCTTCGACCTGCGCGAGGATGGCCGCCTGGCGGACAAGCGCGTGTTCCTGCAGCTGCCCGAGGGCAGCCGGCCGGACGGTATGGCGGTCGATTGCGACGGGCACCTGTGGATCGCATTGTTCGGGGCAGGGCGCATCGAACGCTATACGGCGGCGGGCGTGCTGGTGGGGACAGTGAAGTTCCCTTGTACGAATATTACCAAGCTGGCGTTTGGCGGGGACGACCTGCGTACTGCATACGTGACCACAGCCTGGAAGGGTTTGTCGGAAGAGCAGCGGCGCGCGCAGCCGCTGGCGGGGGCGCTGTTCGCCTTCCGCGTCGACACGCCGGGCTTGCCGCATTACCTGTTCGGGCTACAGTGATATTCGCATCGGTGATATCCGATGGCGATTCTTGGGTACTCAGTTATTCGAAATAATTATCGGTGAGATCGGAAATCGCAATTGGATTAATGTCTGGCGTTTCGCTAGACTGTGTTCATCGCTCACCGCTTCACACATTTTCGAGGAACCAGCATGAACACTGCAACCATCGCTTTCGCCCGTCCCGCTGCTCCAAGTAACTTCTTCGCCAACCTGCTGTCGATGCTGGGCGCGCACCTGCGCCGTTCGATGGAAGTGTCGGGCGACGCGGTCCTGGTCAAGGGCGCGCGTTACCTGTAAGACGTCCGCATCACCATGTGCAGCGACAGCGCACATGGGAGCCGACCACCCACTAAAGCCTCCGATCCGGGGGCTTTTGTTATTTCCGGGCCTGATCGAGCAGGCCGCGCTCGCGCAGCCATTCTTCGGCGCGGCGCGGCCAGGTCGACGCGGTCCCGAGGCCGTCTCGCATGCCCATGCCGTGGGCGCCGTGCTCGTACAGGACCATCTCGGCCGGCACCTTGGCGCGCGTGAGGGCCTGGTAGAACAGGATGCTGTTCTCGACCGGCACCGAGGTGTCGGCCTGGGTGTGGATCAGCAGCGTCGGCGGCGTGCGCGCCGTGACCTGGCGCGCCACCGACATCAATTCCACATCTTCCGGACGCGGCGCCGCGCCCAGCAGGGCCTTGCGCGAGCCGGCGTGCGCCGCCGCGCCGTCCATCGCGATCACCGGATACATCAGCAGCAGGAAGTCGGGCCGCGCGCCGACCGCGTCCAGCGCCGCGCCGGTGCGTCCCAGCGGATGGTCGAACAGGGTGCCGGCGCTGGCGGCCAGGTGGCCGCCGGCCGAACTGCCCATCACCCCGATCCGTCCAGCGTCGACCTGATACTGCGCCGCCTGCGCACGCACCAGGCGCACCGCGCGCAGCACGTCCTGCAGCGGCGCCGGGTGGCCGAACTCCACTTGCCGGTAAGTGAGCACGAAGCTCGTGATGCCGAGGGTGGACAGCCAGTGCGCATACTGCTCGCCTTCGCGCCGTGTCGACTGGCGCACGTAGCCGCCGCCGGGGCAGATGATGACGGCGGTGCCGTTGGCGCGGTCGACCGCCGCCGGATACACGGTGAGCGTGGGTTCGGTGATGTTGGTGCTGCGGCCATCCTGGTCGACCCGGTTCGGCCCCAATTCGGGCTTGGCACCGGGCACTCCTTCCGGCCACAATGGCAACACGCGCGGGCCGGTGGGCTCTGTCGCCAGCCCCAATGGGGCGGCGGCGGTGAGTGCCAGTCCGGCGGCAAGCTGCGTCATCGTGCGTCTCCTGACTTCATTCATTGGCGATCCATTCATGTTAAAGCGTTTTCAACCCGGCAGTATTCTCGCATGCTGCGTCTTGCTGGCCGGCTGCGCCTCCCAGCCCTTCGATCGTGAGAACGATCTCGAACTGGTGACAACGCCCGCCGGCGTGCTGTCGGAGGTGTGGTCGCGTGGGCCGGATGGCGTGATCCGCGTCGCCGGCGCACCCTCCGGTTACATCGCCACCCGTGCGAGCTATACCAACTATCGGCTGCACGTCGAATGGCGCTGGCCGGGCAAACCGGGCAACGCCGGCGTGCTGCTGCACGTGGCCTCGGGCCCGAAGGACCGCGTGTGGCCGCTCAGCGTGCAGGTCCAGACCAAGCACGGCGTCGCGGGCGACCTGCTGCCGATGGCCGGCGCCAGCTTCCTCGAGCCGCTCACCAGCAAGCCAGGCGCCACGCCCGTCAAGGGCCATACCGCAGCGGATAGCGAACGCCCGGCCGGCGGGTGGAACAGCGCCGACATCCTGTGCCGCGACGGCGTGATCGAGGTGACGGTCAACGGCGTGGCGCAGAACCGCATCAGCGGCAGCACCCCGAAGGCAGGGCGGATCGGCTTCCAGCTGGAGGGCGCGCCCTACGAGCTGCGCAACATCCGCATCACGCCGATCGGCTGACCATGATCATCTCCTCCGCCACCGACTATCGCGAAGCGGCGCGCCGGCGCCTGCCGCCCTTTCTCTTCCACTACCTCGACGGCGGCGCCGGCGCCGAGCAGACCTTGCGCAGCAATGTGGACGACCTGCAGACGGTGCGCCTGCGCCAGCGCGTATTGCGCGGCTCCGAGCAGCAGGACCTGTCGGTGTCCTGGTTCGGCCGCGACTACGACCTGCCGGTGGCGCTGGCGCCGGTCGGGCTGGGCGGCATGTATGCGCGGCGCGGCGAGGTGCAGGCGGTGCGCGCGGCCGGGCGCCGCAACATCCCCTTCATCCAGTCCACCGTGTCGGTGTGTCCGCTGGCGGAAGTGGCGGCGCAGGCGGAGCAGCCGATCTGGTTCCAGCTCTACGTACTGAAAGACCGCGCCTTCATGCGCGACGTGATGCGGCGCGCCTGGGAACTCGGCGCGACCACGCTGGTGTTCACGGTCGACATGCCGGTGCCGGGCGCGCGCTACCGCGATGCGCACAGCGGCATGAGCGGCGCCAACGGCCCGTTGCGGCGCATGATGCAGGCGATGCTACACCCGCGCTGGGCCTGGGACGTGGGCCTGTTCGGGCGCCCGCACGACCTCGGGAACATCTCGGCCTTTCGCGGCAGCGCGACGGGCCTGGCCGACTACATCGGCTGGCTGGGCGCGAACTTCGACCCCGGCATCGCCTGGCGCGACCTGCAATGGATCCGCGACGAGTGGCAGGGTGAACTCGTCATCAAGGGCATCCTCGATCCGGAGGATGCGCGTGACGCATTGGCCTTCGGCGCGGACGGCATCGTGGTTTCGAACCACGGTGGCCGCCAGCTGGACGGCGCGCCGTCCACTGCGCACGCCTTGCCGGCGATCGCGGCCGAAGTGAAAGGGAAGATGACGATCTTCGCCGACGGCGGCGTGCGCACGGGGCTCGACGTGTTCCGCATGCTGGCGCTGGGCGCGGACGGCGTGCTGCTCGGCCGCGCCTTCATCTATGCGCTGGCGGTGCACGGCCAGGCCGGGGTGGAGCGGCTGCTTGCGATCATGGAAAAGGACTTGCGGACGACCATGGTCCTGACCGGCGTGCGGTCGGTGGCCGAGATCGGGCCGCAGGTGCTGGCGCGCCAGCCGTGACAGGCACGCACGGCCGGTGACATATGCATTTGCGGTTGCTGCCATCGAGGAGTATGCTGACCTCACATAAAAGCCATATACCGGAGACACACCATGAAACTTCGCCTGGCCTCGTCGCATCTCTCGGAACGCTTCCATAAACCCCTGCGCTTCGGCCGCCGCTGGCGCGGCCACGAACTGGCGCTGCGCCTCGTCCAGCTGGCCATCCTGGTGGTGATCGCGGCGGTCGGCGCGCGGCTGATCGCCGGCGCCGTGACGGTGGCTACTCGCAGCATTGCGAGCCTCATCGGTTCGTAGTCACGCAGGTTCAGAAGGAGGGTGGGCGTCTGCAAGGTGGGCGCACACCGGTTATCATCGAGCTTTCGATTCTTTCAACACAGGGACCGACGCTCCATGACGACTTCCAGCTACCCCGACACCCGCCTCCTGATCGCCAACGAATGGGTCGACGCGACCGGCGGCAAGACCATTCCCGTGCTGAACCCGGCCACTGGCCAGGAAATCGGCACCGTGGCCCACGCCGCCATCGCCGACCTCGACCGCGCACTGGCCGCCGCCCAGAAGGGTTTTGACACCTGGCGTGCCGTGCCGGCCGCCGAGCGCGCCGCCACCATGCGCCGCGCCGCCAACCTGCTGCGCGAACGCGCCGGCGACATCGCGCGCCTGCTCACGCAAGAGCAGGGCAAGCCGCTGGTCGAAGCCAAGGGCGAAGCCCTGGCCGGCGCCGAGATCATCGACTGGTTCGCCGCCGAAGGCATGCGCGTCTACGGCCGTATCGTCCCGTCGCGCAATCCTGCGGCCCAGCAGCTGGTGCTGAAGGAGCCGGTCGGCCCGGTGGCGGCCTTCACGCCGTGGAACTTCCCGATCAACCAGATCGTGCGCAAGCTGTCGGCCGCCCTGGCCACCGGCTGCTCCTTCCTGTGCAAGGCGCCGGAAGAGACCCCGGCCTCGCCCGCGGCGCTGCTGCAATGCTTCGTCGACGCCGGCGTGCCGCCGGGCGTGGTCGGCCTGGTGTTCGGCGATCCGGCCGAGATCTCCGGCTACCTGATCCCGCACCCGGTCATCCGCAAGGTCACCTTCACCGGCTCGACTCCGGTCGGCAAGCAACTGGCCGCGCTGGCCGGCGCCCACATGAAGCGCGCCACCATGGAACTGGGAGGCCACGCGCCGGTCATCATCGCCGAGGATGCGGACGTCAACCTGGCGGTGAAGGCGGCCGGCGCCGCCAAGTTCCGCAATGCCGGCCAGGTGTGCATCTCGCCGACCCGCTTCCTGGTTCACAAGGACATCAAAGACGAGTTCACGCGCGCGCTGGTCGCTCACGCCGAGGGCCTGAAGCTGGGTGACGGCCTGCAGGAAGGCACGACCCTGGGCCCGCTGGCCAACGCACGCCGCCTGAGCGCCATGAAACAGGTGGTCGAGGATGCGCAGGCCAAGGGCGCGATCGTCGCCACCGGCGGCGCCCGCGTGGGCGATTCGGGCAACTTCTTCGCACCGACCATCCTGTCCGACGTCCCGCTGGGCGCCAGCGTGTTCAACGACGAGCCGTTCGGCCCGATCGCGGCGATCCGCGGCTTCGAAAGCCTGGAGGAAGCGATTGCGGAGGCGAACCGCCTGCCGTACGGCCTGGCCGGCTATGCCTTCACCCGCTCGATCAAGAACGCCCAGCTGCTGATGAACCGTGTCGAGGTCGGCATGCTGTGGATCAACCAGCCGGCCACCCCGAGCGCCGAGCTGCCGTTCGGCGGCATCAAGGATTCGGGCTACGGTTCGGAAGGTGGCCCGGAGGCGCTGGAGTCCTACCTGAACACCAAGGCGGTGTCGATGGTCGGCGTGTAAGCGTTGTTATGTGAGGTCTGCTTGAGAAAGAGCCGCCGCGCCTGGCACGGCGGCTCTTTCCATTGGTGGTGTCGAGGATTTTTACACGCTGGCCCTGGTGTGCCGGAAAAATGATTCGAAATCAAGGGCTTGCGTTTAAGGCGTGATTATTGCTAGCAGACGGCGCATGTTCGGATCACTTCTGGGTGCCCCATGCTGAAGAAATTCGTTTTTGCCGCAGTTATATTGTTTGCCGGTGCTTTCCAATCCGCCGCCGCGATCGAACTCAAGGTTTACAGCTATACCGGCAGCTCCATTACTTTCTCCCTGTCGGGCGCGATGCCCGGGACAAATCCAGGCACCCTGGACGATGGGCCGGCCCAGATCGATCTGCTCTACACGGGCAACCTCTGGTCCGGCGGGAACTTCATTGGAACAAATAGCCTGAGCGCCACGCCATTCATTGGCTCGGGCCCGCTGGCGGACGGATTCACCGGGGGATATGCCGCTGTCGAGCAAGACTACTCGTGGCTATTGTTCGAGAACGATCTCACTGGGCTGCAGGGCAGCGGCCAGGCCGTGACCCTCAACTTCGGCAGCGGCGCACTGCTCGACATCCTTGGCACCGGCACCATCGATCTGTATTGGGGCAACCTGCGCATCGGTCCGGACGCCAGCGGCCGCAACAACATCCTGCTGAGTTCAGTGAGCATCGTGGACGGTCGCATCGTGGTCGATGACGGCGAGGTGCCGGAGCCGGTCACGCTCGCGATGTTCGGCATCGGGGCCGCGAGCCTGGCGGCCGCGCGACGCCGCAAACCGGCCTGAGCCCGCGCCTGGCGCACTCCGCAGCCCGCCTTGGCGGGCTTTCTTGCGTACACTGGCGCCGTGCAACCATCGCAAAGGAAAAGCATGTCGAATGCAAGTGCAAGCGTGGAGCAGGGGATCCGGACCGCCGGCGTGGGCCGCTTCCAGTATCGCCTGTTCGCGATCTTCGGCCTGGTCTGGATGGCCGACGCCATGCAGGTGCTGTCGATCGGCTTCACCGCGCCGTCGATCGCGGCGACCTTCGGCGTCACCTTACCGCAGGCGCTGCAGACGGGGACCTGGTTCTTTGTCGGCATGCTGGTGGGCGCCTTCGCCTTCGGACGGCTGGCGGACCGGATCGGACGGCGGCCGGTGCTGATGCTGGCGGTGGTGGTGGATGCCTGCTTTGGCGTGGCGTCCGCCTTCGCGCCCGATTTGACCTGGCTGCTGGCGCTGCGCTTCCTCACCGGCATCGGCGTGGGCGGCACGCTGCCGGTCGACTACACCATGATGGCCGAGTTCCTGCCGAGCGACCGGCGCGGGCGCTGGCTGGTGCTGCTCGA
>Ga0265780_10009643_pt1 | contig 11556 bp, 7 predicted proteins | sample P1T30metagenome_FD_192432 | JGI IMG/M metagenome (GOLD analysis project Ga0265780, IMG submission 192432) | Plant litter microbial communities from East Loma Ridge, Irvine, California - P1 T30 | ecosystem: Environmental > Terrestrial > Plant litter > Unclassified | place: USA: California... | reverse complement strand
AGAAGCAGAGCACGCACAAAACCGTCGTTCAGAGTTTATTGTTGTAAAGAAATAATACCGGAACGGACTTAACAAACCAACCTATACAACAAAAAGCCCCCTGTGAAAACAGGGGGCTTTTTTATTTGGTTTGTTCTTTTGCCTTGACGCAAAAGAATCAAAAAATCGAGGGTGCAACTCCTTACAAAGACATCTCAGTCAATTATTGGTTTTTTAGCACGGGGGATTTCTCCATTCCGCTTCGCTTCAGTCAAAATGGAAGACTAAGCATTGCGGTTAAAATAAATTCTTCTTTTTAAACAGGAGCACGCCGGCTACAGAGATTATGATAGATAAGAGTGCTATTATCCAGAGGCCGTGCGTGTTTTCCTGCAGGCCGTTGGGCACATTCATACCATAAAAGCTGGCAATAAGCGTGGGGATCATGAGTATGATGGAAATGGATGTGAGCCGTTTCATGATAACATTGAGGTTGTTTGATATTACCGAAGCATAGGCATCCATGGTGCCGGTAAGGATATCGCTGTAAATATTGGTCATGTCCTGGGCCTGGCGCAGCTCTATCTCTACGTCTTCTACCAGGTCAGGATCAAAGGTATCGCGGATGGGCTTTAGGTTTTTAAGGCGGCTAAAGAGCATTTCGTTACCCTTAAGCGAGGTTATAAAAAACACGAGGCACTTTTCTATTTGCAGCAGCGCCTGCAGGTCTTCGTTACGGATGGATTTCTCGAGGCTGTCTTCGGCAGCTTTGATGAGCAGGTTTATTTGCTTGATGTATTTTTGAAACCAGATGCCACTGCTTAGCAGCAGGCGCAGCACCAGGTGGTAGTGGTCCTGGGGTGCAATGTTTTTGCGCTGGGTATAGGCCACAAAATCGGGCAGGAGGTCGTTTTCGGCAAAGCAAATGGATATGAATATATCATCTTTAAACACAATACCCAGCGGTGCGGTGTTATAGGGCAGGCGGTCATCGTTGCTTTTGTAGGGAATGCGTAATATGATAAGTTGCCAGCCGTCTTCGTGCTCCATGCGTGGGCGCTCGTCCATATCTTCAATATCGTTATAAAACGCTTCGGGGACTTTTAACTCGTTGAGCAGAAATTGCTTTTCTGTTTCGGTGGGATTAACAGCGCTTATCCATTTGGCGTCTGTTAACGCTGTTACAGGGGTTAAACCGGCATGTGTGGTGAAGTAGTTTACCATTTGCTTTCCGTGTGTTTTTAAGACAGGGAAATGCATATGGCAATGCCCCGGCTTAGGTTAATTGTATGTCCGTATGACTGTCGTCCATATCAGGCTTTAAATTTTTTTGCAAAGGTAGGTAAAAAGAATGCCTGGGGATTTATTTGGCGAGGTAATTTATTGCGATAAAAAAAGCGCCCTAAGGCGCTTACATACTATTCAGGGATATCTACATACCGCGCATCGGCAGGCAGTACATGCCCACATTTATCGCATGTCCTTAATGTTTCCGAATTGTAAAAATGCTGATAATGTGGCAGGAAATCCTTTTCAATGTTATGAAGCTCAAAGAATACTTCGTATAATTTGTGGTTGCAGTTGTCGCAAAACCACAGCAGGCCATCGGTAAAGCCACGGCCGGCACGCACACGTTCTATCACTAAACCAATAGAACCCTCGCTGCGCACTGGGCTATGGGGCACTTTGCCGGGATGCAGGTACATATCGCCGGCGTTCAGTTCCATTTCCTTACGCTGGCCATCTTCCTGCACTATAACCTTTATACTGCCTTCCAGCTGGTAAAAAAGCTCTTCGGTTTCGTTATAATGGTAGTCTTTACGGGCATTGGGGCCGGCCACCACCATAACTATATAATCGTTTGATGCGGGATAGATGTTTTTGTTGCCCACCGGTGGTTTAAGCAGGTGGCGGTTTTCGTCTATCCACTTGTTCAGGTTAAAGGGCTTCATGAGTGCCATGGGATATATTTTTTAATTTAGATTAAAGGTAAGGGTTTTTTGTGAGGCTGTGATGGTAGTGATGTTTTTTGCCCTGATGCAAGAGAACAGTAAGATCAGGAAATGTGGTTTGGCCATCCCTTACCCTCCTAAAGCTATTCCTTGGAAACATTTATAGTTTAACCACTAAGGCCACTAGGTTTACACGAGGTTCACGAAGTTTATTTAATACCAATAAATATCCATTAAAGAACACAAAGCTTTGCGGACTTCCACCTTAGGTGGTTAGAAGAAGGGATAATTATGAATCATGTTCACCCGTGTGTAACGTACTCGTGTGTGAGACGCAAGCATTGCGTCTCAACGGGGAATGATGGATATAAAAAAACCGCGCTATAGGCGCGGTTAAGTTTATGTTATTTTTGTTCCTTAATAAGGTACAGGTATACCGGGAAGTGGTCGCTAAAGCCAACATCGCCATTTGAGTTGCGCAGTGGGTAGCCTTTAAACTGTCCGCCGGGCTGCATCATAAAGGTTTTGTTGTATACGCCTGCTTTCCAAAAACGGTAAGAAGTATAGTCTTTTTTAATAAGCGGCTCCGTAACAATCATCTGGTCAAAAAGGTCCCACGCATCGCGGTAGGCAAGTGTGCCTATGCCTTTGTTGCTCATTTCTTCCATGGGGTTAAACATGCCTTTTTCTTTAACCTCTTCTTTATGAGCTTTAGCGCCCAATACCTTTTTAACGCTGTTGTTATACGGGCCATCGTTAAGGTCGCCCATGGTAATAAGCTTAAGGTTAGGGTTTATGGCATACAGTGAGTCGATGGTTTTTTTGTTAAGTGCAGCGGCGGCCTCGCGGTTGGGGCTGCTCTTTTTTTCGCCACCCGAGCGCGATGGCCAGTGGTTAACAATAAAGCTTACTTCTTCGCCATCTAAAAGGCCTGTAACCAGCAGCTGATCGCGGGTAAAAATGCGGCCCATATCGTCTACAATGGTTTTATCTTCTTTATCGTCGGCCGTTTCTGCCTCATTTTTTTTAGCGGCAGCCAGCTTGTCTTTATCATATATATAAAGCGGTATGTTTTTATAGCTTGTAGGCTTAAAGTGCTTGGTTTGATACAGCAGGCCCACATCTATACCCCTTTTATCGGGGCTGTCAAAATGGATAATCCCATAGCCTTTATCGGCCAGCAGCGGCTGTTTGATAAGGTCTTCCAGCACCTGGCGGTTTTCTACCTCGGCCACACCCAGTATGGTAGGGGCCTGTCCGGGGTTATCTGCACTGCCCAGCTGTGATATTACTTTAGCCAGGTTAGCCAGTTTTTTCTTGTACTTGGCGCCTGTCCAGTGCTGTTTGCCATCAGCAAGCCACTCTTCATCATTGCTGTGCGGGTCGTTTATGGTGTCGAACAGGTTTTCTACATTATAGAAGGCAATTGTGTGCACCTTAAACTTCTTATCCTGTGCTTTTGCAGTAAACACTACCAGCATCAGGATGAACAGAATACGAAAACGATTTATCATTATATAACAAATATTAATTTAACGTGAAGTTTTATAACAAAACAGGTGCCAAAGGTAAATATTATTTTTAAATGCTTTACATTTGCCGCCGTTAAGAAATATTTAACTTAGCAACAAACGGAATAATCTTTAATTTTATTTATGAAAAAGTTAGTACTCAGTCTTTTATTCGTAGTACAGGCCGTGTGTGCATGGGCACAGGAAGCGGCATCAGTGCAGGGTAAGGTAGTAGACTCCAAGACGCAAAAGCCCATCGAAAACGTGGTGGCTACGCTGGAGGGGACCGCGCAAACCGCACTAACCAATGCCGAAGGTATTTTTGTTTTTAATGATGTTAAAGCAGGTAGCCTTCAGCTTGTGGTAACCACTACAGGCTATGTGCCGCAAACTTTTACCCTTGAGGTAGAGGCGGGCCAAAAGCTTGACCTGGGTGTTGTAGCCCTGGAAGATGACATTACCAGCGAGCAGCAGCTTAGCCTTATTACTATTACTGATAACGACCTGGGAGATGACAACTCGGGATCTGAAAACACGGCGGGCCTTTTGCAGGCAAGCCGCGATAACTTTCAGCAGGCAGCGGCTTTTAACTGGGGCCTTGCACGTTTCAGGATACGTGGTTTAGATAACGAGTACAGTACCACCATGATAAACGGTGTGGTAATGAACAAAATATATGATGGCAGGCCACAATGGAGCAACTGGGGCGGCCTTAACGATGCCACCCGTAACCAGGAGTTTACTATGGGCAGCGCACCATCTGACTATACCTTTGGTAACATATTAGGTACACAGGAAATTAATACCCGCGCCAGCATATACAGGCCGGGTGCAAGGGTATCTTTTAGCGGTGCCAATACCAGCTATGACTGGAGGGCCATGGCTACTTATGCCAGCGGTTTACAGGCTAACGGATGGGCCTATACGGTATCTGCTTCGCGCAGGTGGGCCCAGGAAGGTTACTTTGAAGGTACAGACTACAGCGCAAACTCATTTTTTGCTGCTATAGAAAAAAAGATAAACGACAAGCACAGCATTAACTTTACCGGTATATATGCACAAAACAGCAGGGGTAAAAACTCGCCAAACACTAAAGAGGTAAACGACCTTATGGGTACAGATTACAACTCTTACTGGGGATGGCAGGATGGCCAAAAACGCAACAGCCGCGACAAGGATGTTGAGGAGCCTATATTAATGCTGAGCCATTTTTGGCAAATAAGCGATGCTACATCGCTTAACACTAACATTGCTTACCAGTTTGGTAAAATAGGCAACAGCCGCCTTGATTACCAGGATGTTAAAAATCCTGACCCTACGTATTATGGCAACCTGCCAAGCTTTTATACATCTTTTTATGATGATGCAAGGCCGCAAGACCTTATACCGGGTGGACTGGGTGGCCAGTATGTGGGCGACAGGGCAGATAACGTAGGCCTTGCGCAAAGCAACCTTAACTCGTTTACAGCTAACAGCCAGCTTAACTGGAATGCTTTATACCAGGCCAACACGGTGCCTGTTACTGATGCTAACAACCAGGAGATAGGCCGTGCACCGGGCGTGAGCAAGTATGTACTGTATGAAGACAGGACCGATGATAATACATTTACTGCCAATGCTATTGTACGTTCTCAAATAGCTGACAATATTACCTTTAACGGAGGTGTTACTTTTAAAAACCTTAAAAGCCACAACTTCCAGAATATGTTAGACCTTTTAGGCGGCGCATATTATAATGACATTGACCCTTTTTATGCAGGCAACCAGGGCCAGGCCGACCTTAACAACCCTAACCGCCAGGTGGGTGTGGGCGACACCTTTGGCTACAACTACAACCTGCTTGCAAATACGTTAGATGCTTTTGCACAGGTTAAGTTTTCTTACAGCAAGGTAGATTTTTATGCTGCACTAAACTTTAGCCACAGCGACTACCAGAGAGACGGCCTTTACCGCAACGGTATATACCCAACTAAATCTTTTGGCAAAAGCGAAAAGATATCATTTGAAAACCCGGGTGCAAAAGCAGGCTTTACTTATAAGATTGACGGCCGCAACTCTATCGTGGCCAACGCAATATACATGAGCAAGGCGCCTACGCTTAGAAACACGTTTCCAAATGCAAGGCTTAACAACAACATTGTATCTAACATAGACAGCGAAGATATTATGGGTGGCGATTTAAGCTATGTGGTGCGTGCGCCAAGGTTTAAGGCAAGGCTTACCGGTTTTTATAACCTGATACAAAACGCTACCGAAACTTCGTTCTTTTTTGCTGAAGGTGTTGTAGATGGCGATACTACCAGCGACACTAATGCCTTTGTGGCCGAAACCGTTACCGGTATAGACAAGAAAATGATGGGTGGAGAGCTTGGCCTTGAGTACCAGGTTACCAGCACCATTAAAGTAATGGCATCTGCTTCTTACGGGCAGTATACGTATGATAATAACCCTACGGTATACATTAATAATGATGCCCGTGCCAGCGAAGACCTGGGTGTGGGTGGTACTGCAGCGGTACAAAACTTTGGCCCTGCAGCACTTAAAAATTATAAGCTTCCGGGTATGCCACAACAGGCTTACTCTGTAGGTATTGAGTACCGCGACCCTAAATACTGGTGGGTAGGTGCCAATGCTAACTACCTTGCCAATAATTATATAGATGTATCTGCACTGTTAAGAACAAGCAATTTCCTTACAGATAATACTACAGGCCTTGGTTTTCCTGAGGCTACTGCAGCCCGCACAAGGGAGCTGCTTAAGCAGGAACAGTTTAACGATTTTTACCTTGTTAACATACAGGGTGGCAAATCATGGAGGATAGGCCAGAACACGGTGGGCTTTTTTGCCAGTGTAAACAACGTGTTTGATGTAGAATATAAAACCGGCGGCTTTGAGCAGGCCCGTAATGCCAACTACCGCAGTCTTAACCAGGATGTAAGCAGTGGCACACCGGCTTTTGGCGCCAAGTATTTTTATGGCTACGGCAGGACTTATTTTGTTAACGTTTATATCAACTTCTAAAAAAAATAAAATTATATACTATGAAAGCAATATTTAAAACAACCGTATATGTGGCGCTTGCAGCAGGTTTGCTTAGCTCTTGCGTTAATGATGATGATTATGGTGTACCGGTGCTTGACTGTGTAGACACGCCACTTGTAGCAAACATGCAGCCACAGGCAGTGCCTGCAACGGCTACTGCAACACAATATACAGGCGATGGCATTATAGAAGCTTATGTAACCAGCAGCGATGCCGGTGGTAACTTTTATAAATCGATCTCTTTCCAGACGCTGGATGGCTCTTTTGGCTTTAGCGTACCGGTAGATAACGCATCTTATGCTGCGAGTTATGATGTGGGCCGCAAGGTGCTTATTAAACTTGACGGTACGTATACTGACAAGTACATGAGCAGCGTAAGGATAGGGGCATTGTATAACGGCGCTGTGGGCAGGCTTACTAACGATCAGGCTGCAACGGTACTTAACCGTTCTTGTACTGTAGTTAGCGAAGATGAGCTTGTAAGAGACATGTCTATTGCAAATGCTAAAAACGATGCTAACATCAACACACTTATAGAGCTTCAAAACGTAGAGTTTGTGGCCGACGCAGTGGGCAGCACGTATTATGATGCCGGTAATGTACTGGGTGGTTCTACCAACCTTCTTTTAGAAGATGCAGCGGGTAACACCATTATCTTCCGTACAAGCGAGTTTGCAAGCTATGCAGGCAGCGTTGCACCGGGCGGTAGCGGTACAGTGCGTGGTGTACTTACTAAATTTAATAACGATTACCAGTTTGTGGCCCGTTATGAGAGCGACATTACGCTGGACCAGCCACGTTTTGGCGAAGAGCCGGAGCAACCGGGTACAGGTACAAGCGCAAGCGCCCTTGGTGGTACTGCCATTGCTTACTCTGGTGCGGTTACCGAAGGTTTTGAAAGCTATGCAGTAGCTGCTACCACATTTGCACCGTATGTTAATGATTATACAGAAGGCGATAGGTACTGGGCTGTTAAGCAGTTTCCTACAGGAACAGGTAACAAATATATAGAGATGACCGCTTATAACGGCGCTTCTAACCCGGGTGAGGCAGGTAATACCTTCTTTTTTGTACCGGTAGACTTTACTGCTGCAAGCAACTTTTCTTTTGATAAAGAAATACGTTACAGCAATGGCGTGTGCTTAAGGGTATACTATGCTACCAGCGCTAACTATACACCGGGTAACACTTTTAACCCTGCAACGTTTACAGATATTACAGCATCATTTACACAGCTTACGTATCCTGCTAACGGCCAGAGCCAAAGCAGCTTTACCACAGCGGGTACTTATGCTATACCATCTGCGCTAACAGGTAACGGTTTCTTTGTGTTTGAATACTACAGCACAGGTACAGTAACCACTACAGTGCAGCTTGACAACATTACTATAAACTAAGTTTATAAGTATAGATTATAAAATTAAAACGGGGCCTCAGGGCCCCGTTTTTTTATGTCTTGTTTTTGCAGAAAATATTTGTGCCAAATTTTAGCTGTTGTGCTTTTTTACGATATATCGTAAAAAAACCGGAAAAGATTTTAAAATCCAAAAGTGAAAAATTATATTTTGGGTTTAGCGTTTCGCTCTATATTTTGAGGTTCGGTTTTTAATTAAAAAAGATTCTCTTTGGCGTAAATCTTTAGCCCGATTTCAAACTCCGAAAGTGAAAAATTACACGTTTTTAAGATCTGAAATGTAAGATATTACTTAGTTTCTTCCCTTCTCTTCCGGGTACAATTCATGTACCGGATCGCTCTGCCAAAACTGCTTGGTATCGGCATCAATAAGAGTCAGCGGACCTTTAAAAGCGGCTCCGGTATCTACATTCCATATATTCGCTTTCTGCACGGGAGTGGTTGATTCTATGCGGGTTACGGGCGTATGGCCTATAAAAATCTCTTTATAATGGTTGAGGCGTTTGGGGTAAAAAGGGCTATCTACAGGTAGTTCAGGGTTTAGTGCCAGTGCGGTTTCCCATAACGTCCTGTCCCAGTAAAACATACGCGGAAAATACTCGTGTTTAACCCCATTGAGGTTGGTAAAACCGGCATGTACAAACAGGCGGTTATTATCGCTAAGGTGGTAATCTTCAAGGCTTTCCATAAATAAGATGTGCAGTTGCCGCTTGTCTGAGTGCATGGCGGTATAGCAGTCCATGGTAATGCGGCCACCGTGGTTAAACCATTCTTCGCTGTACTGCCCTGTTTTGAGCCAGTTCATTAGCAGGTCGTCGTGGTTGCCTCTCATAAACAGGCAGTTATGCGTACTTTTAAGCTGAATCAGGTGGTCTATAACCTCAGGCGACTGCCCCCAGCCATCTACGTAATCGCCTAAAAAGATAAGGAGGTCTTGGGGCGTTACCGCTGCACGCTCAAGTAGTTGTATAAGAGCCTTATAGGCCCCGTGGATATCTCCAATTACAAGGGTTCTCCCCATAAAAATGCAGTGTTTTAGTTAAAAATGTAAGGTAAATATACTTTTTTTAGCACAAAAAGGAGGATATATGGTATCCGAATTAAAAAAATATTAACTTTAGTAGCTCAAAATCAATAGGCTATGAAAAAAACTTTACTCACTATCTTATTAATGCTGCCCTGGCTTGCCCTGGCGCAAAGCCCGGGAAGCTGTGCACCGCCTACTAATATTATTGTAACCGACATTACCACGACATCGGCTACCGTTAGCTGGGTTAGCCCGCCGGAAGTTACCAGTTGGGAAATAGAAATAATTCCTGCAACGGCATTACCCACAGGCGTTGGCATTGTTGCAACCACCAACCCTTTTACCTTTACAGGGCTTGTTCCGGGTGCTTATAAGGTGTATATCAAGTCGATATGTCCTGAAGGTGGCGGCAGCGCGTGGCCGGCTCCCTGCATATTTACTGTGCCGGTTTGCCCGGTTACAGACCAGTGTAATTATACTTTTAACCTTACAGATAGCTATAATGACGGGTGGAACGGCAACAGTATGAATGTTGTACAAAACGGTACCGTTGTGGCGGTGCTTACACTTAGCAACGGAAACTCATCAACGGTTATGGTACCTTTGTGCGATGCGATGCCGTTTCAGCTATTATGGAATGCAGGAGGAACTTTTCCTCAGGAAGTTGGCGTACAGGTTGTTAACGCTAATTTGCAAACGGTTTATTCCAAACCGGCTGGTACAGGAGCGCAAAATACGCAACTGTTTCAAGGGCAGGCGCAATGTATGCAGGATGCCTGTTACCCGCCTTATAACGTGGTGGTTACCACACTTGGCACTACTGCTACTGTAAGCTGGGCAGAGGCGCCGACGGGTGTATGGCAATACTACATGGTTGCCAGCCCCGGGCAGGAACCCGATGCAAATACGGTACCTTCGGGTACTACAACCGTAAACCCGTTGATAATCAATGATATTGAGCCGGGTGCCGATTATACAGTGTACGTAAGGTCGGTTTGCCCTGCCATGTTAGGCGGAACATTTAACAGTGAGTGGTCTCAGCCTGCCTATTTTACCATTGGCAGCGGTAACTACCTAACAGGCAACGTTTCTGTGGATGTTAACGGCGATGGCCTATGCAATACTAACGATGTTGCGGTGCCCGGCATTGAGCTTGTGGCTACCATAGGCACAAATGAGCCGATCTCAGTATATGCTGATAATGAAGGCCATTATATTATAGATAATATTGCCGCCGGCGCTAATGTGCCGGTATCCATAAACCCTGTAGCTCCGGCGGGTTTTGATGTATTAGATCCCATTCTAAATACCTTTACCTTTCCGGCGAATGTAGCACCTGAGGTTAACTTTTGCCTGTCGGCGCCCGCTACTATAGTTAATGACATAGCAGTTATACAGGTGCCTTTAAATAATGCTCAGGCGGGGTTTTATGCCCATTATGCGCTTATAGTGCAAAACAACAGTGTGCTGCAGGCTAATAATGTAACGGTAACCCTTGATTATAATAACAATGTTGTAGAAGTTTACTCTATTGATGATGCTTTTGTACAGACCGCTGTAAATGTAGTAACCATTACTGTAGGGAACATTGCGCCACTGCAAACCGCTACTACCGATGTGTGGTTTTATATTTTGCCGCCTCCGGCAAACGTGGGTGGCGAAGCGGTTATATTTAACAGCTATGCTGCAATGAGCGTTACCGATGCCGTAGTTGGAAATAATTATTACACCTTAAATCAAACCGTTGTTAATGCCTTAGACCCTAATGACATAACGGTGCACGAAGGCGATATGATTCCGATAGAAGATGCAGATAAATACCTGCATTACACCATACGCTTTCAAAATACCGGTACGGCACCTGCGGTTAACATAAGGATTGAGAATGAACTGGATGCTAACCTGGACTGGGCAACATTTGACCCTATAGCGGCAAGCCATAATTTTACCACCACCCGTACCGATGGCAATATGGTAGACTTTGCCTTTAACAATATCTTCCTGGCAGACAGTACCACTAACGAGGCGGCGAGCCACGGGTATGTAACCTACAGGATAAAGCCCAAGGCAGATATAGCCGAGGGTGATATGGTAAACAATACAGCCGGTATCTTTTTTGATTTTAACGAACCGGTAATTACAAATACTGCTACTTCAGCATTCTATCAGGTGCTTTTGGCTGAAAACTATGTTCTGGGCAGCGTAGTGTTGTATCCTAACCCGGTTAAAGATGCGCTGTATATCAACACGCTGCAAAGCAACTTGCAGTCGGTTGATATATATGATATCAACGGCAGGCTCTGTATTACATCAGGCTCTGTAGCCACAATAGACACTCATATGCTTAGTGCCGGGATGTACCTGGTTAAAGCCACTACGGACAAGGGCATATCAACGTATAAATTGATAAAGCAGTAATAAAAAGCAGGACCTCGTGGTAAAAGCTATAAGAAAAACCATACTTTTAAGCGCTTTAAACCACAATGCAATGAATAAATTACTACTTAACATATTATGCATGCTCCCTTTGCTGGGCTTTGCGCAAACATCTGAAACCTTTGACGGCACTTGGACAACGCCCACAGGCAATTCAGGAGCCGGAGGCCCCACAGGATGGGCCATTGCAAATGT
>Ga0265780_10009642_pt1 | contig 11558 bp, 18 predicted proteins | sample P1T30metagenome_FD_192432 | JGI IMG/M metagenome (GOLD analysis project Ga0265780, IMG submission 192432) | Plant litter microbial communities from East Loma Ridge, Irvine, California - P1 T30 | ecosystem: Environmental > Terrestrial > Plant litter > Unclassified | place: USA: California... | reverse complement strand
TCTAGCTCTACGCCTCCAGCCGGAGCTCCTGGAGGAGGGAAGAGACCTAGGATGGGATTAAGTTTGAGTAGTGGATCTCAGAATGAGGAGGTGGTCGATAGGCCGCCGGTTTCTCCTGTTATGAGCCAGGTTACTAGTGAGAAATCTAGGTCTTAGGTAGAGTTTGAGTTTAACGAATGTCTATAGAGTTTTAGTATTGTCTATAAAAGGTACTCGATGAATCAATGATTACTTATGCTACTAAGGTGTGACTTGCCATCGCAAAGAGAGATAGCGACTGCATACCATTCTAAGATCTACGATCTAATTGATCTATTTGATCTTTTTAGGATCTAAACTCCAATCCATCCTCCTCAATACCATCACCAACAAGAACACACCTCCGACGACAGAAGCTATAGCTAGTGGTTTTTGGAAATGAGCAGAGAGAGGGTATGTGTATGTTACCTATTTGATCAGCTCCATGACGGACAAAGTGATGAAGGAAACATACGTAAACGGGTTGAGCGTGATGTTCTGTGCATTTCGATTTCGTTAATTTGATGGTATGTCTGCCTGTTGTGTCGAGGTATGTCTTGTGGATCGAGTGGGTTGTTGAATCGACAGGGAAGGGGGTGTGGACTTCAATATCCCTACTGATCAGCAACTTTAACAAGAAGGGGCTATTTTCACAGGTTTGGAGATAGTTAGTCGAGGAAGGGAAATAGAGGTCAGGAATAGTGGAGCAAGACAGGAGGACATACCTAGCGCCCTCGGGCAAGACGATCGTCAACTCAACCTCCTCAGCCGCCAAATCCTTATACCCAGTCAAGAACGGTACACTCAATACCTTCCTCTCTCCATCATTCTTCAACATATCAGAAAGAGGAACATCATATCCAATGACGAAACTATAATTCCAACCGCCTAAAATCGGATAACGGGGTTTCAATTCCAATTGACTATCAACAATCCTAGCTGCAGTCCTTGACTTTGATTTCGCCTGAGTTGCGGGTGTTTGACCGGGTCTAAATCGAGAAGTGGAGACGTTTCCTATTGTGTCGTAGTAGTATGTCGTATGGGCTGTTGGGGGTAGTCGGAGGGTTAGGTCTGTGAAGACCTGAGCGGGGGATGATGCGTGGAATTTAGACTGTTGGTGGGCCAATCTTGAAAAGTGTCCTTTGAGCCTACTCATCAGCCTGCTAGTCCAACGTTTAGAAGGGGGATACGCACTTGGGTCCCATGTTGACTAGATCAATCTCATCCTGAATATTCAGATTATTTCCCCAGTGCGATACCTCCGCACTCCTCTTTAACGATCGGTAACCCATGATAGGAACGGTAGTCTCATAATGGATATGAAATGGGGATTGCTCTACTCCACTTGGGCCTAGAGTCGGGGGTAATGAATGGAATGGACCCAGAGTGACTGTTGATGATGCTTTAGTGAGGTCCGAGTCGCGGGTGTAGGTCTTGGGGACTGTTCCGGTAGATAGAATCTTGGGTGATGGAGACCTGTTTATCAGCTCTATTACTCGAGGCACAGGGAGATGTGACTTGCCTGATCTTGATACGTTCCACATCGGAGGGGTACCAACTATCCACATATGTTGAATTAGATTTCCAGATCAAATACTGAGCGTCCTTCTGTTCGATTCTAGCTGGAAGTGGGGCCGAGGCATGGATCAAGACATAAGTGAGCGAGAGAGTAACACTTCCATCCTTCTTGATATCTCCAAGATCAATAGCGACAGTAGGTGCTTCCCTATTCATCAGTCCTCATGTCAAGTGTTTCGCGTAAAAGACCTACGCTTTGATAGTCTTGCCAATAACTTCCTGACCACCTACTGTGATCTCATACCAAGCAGGCTCATCCTCTTCTACACCAGCCAATGCCAGGTAATACTCTCCAGGGGTATTTGATGTGGATTTGACATTGTACTGAGTCGTAATCTGGGTCGTGGATCCTACGAGCTCGATAGTCCTAGCTACTGCTGTATTGATGTAATTTGCCGGTGGAGATAGAGCTAGAGCTAGCGGAGCCCATAGGAGGGGCAAGAGGGCGAGACGCATGGTGGTATGGGTAGTGGACAAAGGTACTTGGTACTCGTGGTTGACCGCGGACGAGATGGTGTGGGGTAAGTGGAGGGAGTATTCATATTCCGGTCTAATACTTGCAATAAGCAGTCATCAGGACGTTGCATAGTACTAGTCCTTGACTTTCACGACTCAGAGTGGGCGGAGACCGGAGAAAGCGTGGTTGCAAATCGAGATGAAAGTACATGCATGAGAGAGTCCCTCCAGGATGATCTGTGGGTACGGCAATTTCCATTCAGGCAGTATACGCTATTTGTGCAATTTGCTTCTCGAGATATTGATCTGTAAAGAGTTGTCCTGAATTCGCAAAGCATTGAGCGGGGGTTGTTGAAGCAGAATGCGCCGTCTAGGTAAGGTTAGAGTACAATCCTCTTGCTTGAATGATTTTGACAAGGCTGCTGCTGATAAGAATACACAATTTGTAGACTCCCAGACGATGACTCATTCATCGTCCATCTCATCAACTTATTCAATTGTACAATTATACACCCACTCAGTAGTCATGCTAGACTACGACGACTTCTTTGATGGATCAGGACGTCGAAACAAAGTCAACTTGTCAACTAATACAGCTTCCTCTTCGTCCTCCCTATTATCTACAGTCAAAAAGGAGAGGTTGGCAAGAGAACAACGTCGTCGGGATGAACGAGCTGCTTTGATCATTCAGAAGGTGTGGAGGGGAAAGAGGGCTGCATTGGATATCAGGCAAGACACAATATCGAGCTTAGGGGAGGGCAGTGTGGCTAAGAGAGCTGGGCGCTTGGTGGGACTGTATAAGGTTGGAGTGTGGGCTGATGGGGATAAAGTGAGGGCGGCTTTGGGAGAATGGGTGGATAGTGCTGGGAGGGTTGATGGTATGTCTCTTTGTTATCTGGGAAGCGATACTGATGAATAGGGACTGAACCAGCGTTCCTCGAGGTCCTTAAGGAGGATAGGGGCTATCCAGGAGCAATTACCATTGGTATCCTGCTCTCACAGGTCATTAAGGCGGTCTCGGAAGCTCCTGCGTAAGTCACTATTTGCTCATCGCTCGTGGCTCTTAAAGTCGAGCTGATATACAGCACGGTGACGTCTGCGAAGCTATTAGCATTCACTGAACTCGTACTTGATCAAAAATCATATTCGACCTTGGGAGCTGAGGGGCGGGAAGACTTGAGCACGATCGTCGCGGTCATCGTGGGAAGGCGATGGATTGAGAATCTGAGTATCGCTATTGAAAAGCTTATAGCTGCTAGTGTAAGTCCTTGCCACTACCATAAAAGCTGACGAATAGTTGCCAAAGAAGAAACACCCTCACCTTCAACCCATCACTCGACTATTGACCGCCCCGTTCGATCTCTCCTCTTCAACAACTACAGATGCCTTGATCCCGCCTCTACTCAATCACCTACTAGCTATACCAGCTTTACCACAATCCCTACCCATACCCTCTTTAACGCACCTCTCGCAGAGATTACCCCTCTTCACATCCCTATTACCTGCAGCAGCTGCCGACCCCACCCTTCTGAGTCAAGGTAGATTATCGACAGAACTGGGCAGAACGTACTTCCTAGCGAATATCACTACATTCGGAATCACCGGTGGAATGTTGGCGAAGTACGGGGTTGAAGGGGCCAACACCTGGGTTCAGGTCATTGCGACACTACTGAGCGGGGTCCAGGAAGGATGGGGCAAATGGGCCGAAGGAGTTGTGGAACCAGAATCCGAGTCGGAAGATGAACCGATGGACATCGATAGCGATACTGAAAACGGATCCCCGACCAAACCCCTAGTGATCACCACAAAACAAAGAAAACTCCGTCGTACCCCACTCCCAAAGAATGTGTCGTCAAAACTCCTCCTATTAGGCTCGTCATCACATATATCGACTCTTGCCGATCTACTCGTTTCCTCCCAAGGGGCTCTGAGCGAATTTGCGAATTTCACTCTTGGTCTACTGACCGCTTTCAAGGGGTCGCCTAGGTGGGAAGCTATCTTGGATGGATTGTTGGAAGGCAGGAGAGGAGTTGCGTTGGCTAGGAGGATGTGGAGGGAGGGAGTGAGGGGGAAATGGGGTATTGATAGAGATCAATCGAGTTGGCAAAATTTTACTTCTAGTACGTCCTTCATTCCACCTTGATACTATGACTGATCCCAGACCCGTCGATGCCATGTTTAATCCTAATGACCCATCTATACTGCCATTACCTCCTTCTCACCCCCGACGACGAATTCTTTGCCCAAACGAATCGCACCAACCCCTTATCTTCCGATGAGATACTGGAATTAGGAGCGATTTGGAGGGATCTAGCATTCTGGGGATACATGCTTGGAGTATCTCCTAATTCGGACTATACGAGGGTCGGGGATGAGGATACAAGAGCACTATTCACCAAGGGAGTGACTAGGATGGCTGCTAGGAAGTGAGTTCTATCTAGGGGTACGAAGCTGATGATAGTGCTCGTAGGAAGTTTGCTCCCGATGATTATTGGGTCATGTCCTCCCAGATGGATTTACAAGGATTCGTTGAAGCAGCTGTGTAAGTCCACGTTTCGCAATAAATGCAAACTGAACTGACGTTCAGCCTCGAAGATATGGAATTAGCCCAGACTGAAGTTTTCAACGGAGGCGACGATGGATCACATATCCTCACTTCTACCAATCTACCATCCAGGATGCAAGCACGTCAATGGTACACAAAGCGACAACTGGCAAGATTATCACCTCGATTAGGTCTCCTCAACAATTTGCCTATGGCGGTACCATTCCGAACTCGCCTGGAAGTGTTTCGGCAGTTTGTTGCGTGAGTACCCATCCAGCTCGAGGTAGTAAGGAGGCTGATGAATAGGGCTGATAGGATGGGTAGTCGAGATGATCGATATTCCCACAATCAAAGGTCTTGTCGAGCAACTATTCGCCGAGAGACATTGGCAGAAGATGGATTTAGACAATTGAATAATGAAGGACCGAGATTGAGGGGTCGGATCCAGATTACTTTTATTGATCAGTGCGTTCAGCTACTCTCTTCTTTCTGAAGTCAGTGACTGATGATAGATTCGGACAAGAGGAATCGGGTATAGATGGCGGTGGACTATTCAAAGAATTCCTGACGAGTTTATCTAAAGAAGCATTCGATACGAATAGGGGATTGTGGCTAGTGACCGATGAGAATCAATTATACCCAAATCCCCATTCTTATGCTAAAGAAGGTAAGTTACATTCCTACTAGATAGACGAAGCTGACGATAGCCCATCAATTGAGCTGGTTTGGTTTCGTAAGTCCCCAACAATCTAACATTGGGTCGTGCTGATTAAAGCTCGGACGAATACTTGGGAAAGCATTATACGATGGTATCCTGGTTGATGTCTCTTTTGCGAGGTTCTTCCGTATGTCCACCTATCAAAAATCTAGGCTAGGCTGATTAGTAGTGGCCAAGTGGTTAGGAAGATCCTCTTACCTCGACGATCTAGCTTCACTAGATAGCAGTCTTTATAATGGGCTAACCAGTTCGTCACCCGGTCATCTGTAGTACGCGCTAATATCAGAACTCAAATCGCTCCCGGATGCAGAAATAGAAAATCTATCACTCTCTTTCACTGTCACAGAACAAGGTACTTTACTCTTATCCTGTATGATGAGGTACTGATGATAGAATTCGGAGTTGCTCGATCTATCGACCTTATTCCCGGTGGAAGTGATATTGCAGTTACTGCTGAGAATCGACAAGAATACATTCAATTGATGTGCAAGTATAAACTTGATAAACAGATTGCCGCACAGTCCAGAGCTTTCTTCCATGGTCTTTCCGATCTGATTGATTCAAAGTGTACGTATTCACCTCCTCACTTGGCCTCTGTCATCTTATTCCTCAACTAGGAAACAGGTAGTAGATAGATGGCTGATGTAAGGGCTCCGAATGTTTGATCAAGCCGAACTAGCCCAACTTATCGGAGGAGAAGACAAGTTGATCGATATGGACGATCTCGAGAAATTCGCCCATGTTAGCGGTTACGCCAATGATAGAACAATCACAGCATTCTGGAAAGTCGTCAAGTCGTTTAACCAGGAACAGAGGAGGGGTTTGGTCAAATTCGTGACTAGTTGTGCTCGGCCGCCATTGTATGTCATTTTCTTCTTCATTCCCTCCTTTCCCACTCTATCGAGGCGACCATGGATTAATGGATGGACGCTGATGTTAGACTTGGCTTTGCTCATTTGAATCCTCAATTTGGTATTAGGTTTGGAGGGAATGACAAGACTAGATTACCTTCTGCTTGTAAGTTGTTTCGTACATTTCATTCTCGAGCAAAGCTGATCATCAGCGTCGTGTGCCAATTTGCTGAAACTGTATGTTGGCGCTCACTGCCATGAATGAATATAAGCTAATGAGTAGACCGGATTATCAAGATGAAGCACTCTTGAGAGAGAAGCTCCTGCAGTCTATTGACTCTGGCGCTGGATTTGATCTCTCCTAATCTCCCCGACTACGCGCTGCGACTCGCAGCTGGCTAAAACACGACATCAACATCATGCTCAGAAATGTGTAATCCGACCTGAAGTGTATATCTGTATCTGTATATTTTTATCGTAGCTCATGCTTGACGATGTATATATGTTGCATGACTCCATCCCATTCTCCAATCCCAATTCCCAAAGCGTAATCGTAACAACGTACCAGTACGCCACTGTGGCTGAGGAACTTGGTGCACCGCGTCGGATGGATCAACTTTTGATTTCTCATTCACCATTTCCTATTTCTATCTACCCTTCACACTACACTACAGATGACGAGATAGCAGAAGATTACAAACGATAGATCATGGATATAGGAGCTCCCCCATCACTTGAAGAATCAGTACCCCAAGCTGGTATTCACCATCTACACGGATTAGGTTCACATAATGGTCACACCCACCTACTCGAATTACCTCCCCTCTCCGCATCATTCCCCCTGCCATTCCGAGTCCTCACTTTAATCGGTCTAGCGATATTCCTATGGGCGACAAATCTACATATCCTACATCTATTAGGGATAAATGTACCGAAAGCCCTAGACTTTCGTGAAGAGAATGAAGATGATGTTTTTACGGTTACGGAACTAGGAGTAGGAGATAAAGAGGAGGTTGGGGATTTAAAAACTACTTATATGACTATATATAAATTGGGATTAGGATATGCTGGATTTGTAGGATCTGGATGGGTTTTGTTTTGGGTGATCACCGGAGGGGAAGTTGAGGTGATGGAGCAATGGAGAGGGTTGGTAGGGGTTGTTTTGGTTGGTGTGGGTGCTGGGGCATTGGTACCCTGGAGAGGGATTGGTGAGAGGGAAAGAAGGGGATTTAGACGGTATGTCTGCTTTTGAGCAACTCATGGAAGTATGAGGTAAGAAGAAAACTGATATATAGGGCATTAAAACGAATCCTCCTACCATCCCTCTCATCCCCTATCTTCTTCTGCGATGTCATCCTAGCGGATATCCTCACTTCATTCGCTAAGGTTCTTGGAGATCTATGGGTATCTGCATGTCAGATTTGGTTTGGGGGGATTACACATGGACGAGTCAGTCAGAGTGGTTGGAGTCGGTGGGTTACGCTCGGGATGGTCTGGTATGTAATTCTTGATTATCATATCGTTTATCTCACATTCGGCGTAGCTCTTCCGCTGACTAGCAGCCTTCCCTACGCTCTCCGATTCCGACAATGTATTTTCGAATACCACCAATCAACCTACACCTCTCCCCGTCCTCTCTTCAATTCCCTAAAGTACTTCTCCGCATTCCCCGTAATCCTCCTCTCCGCCCTTCAAAAACAAGTCTTCTCGGACTTAGCTCTCGAAAAAGGAATATCAGTTCAAGAACTACGTGAAACGCACGAAAGGTGGTTTGGTGAACATCGATTATTCAGATTATGGTTACTTGCCGTTATTGTCAATTCCGTCTTCTCATTCTGGTGGGATGTAGAAATGGATTGGGGATTAAGGTTATGTGAGATTGATACTTGGTTACCATCTACCGATAAATCTATTGAATCGCCTAGATTCAGGGAGGACCTGGGGATCTGGAAAAAGGCTGTTGGGTGTTTGAAGAGGGATAGAGGGATTTCTCATCAACGTTCCCCTTGTCCTACTCCTGCCATTGGTCCTAGTCCTGCTCATAATCATGGTCGAACTCAATCACATTCCCGAAATAGATCATTGTCGTCTTTATCAACACCCAACAAATCGATTTTCCGCCATGGATTACGCCAGGTATTATTATTACCAGATCCAATAGTCTATCATATCTTTGCAATCATCGACCTTATACTCCGCTTCACTTGGTCATTAAAATTATCATCACACCTTCATACCATAGCCGAAATTGAAAGTGGAGTATTCATGATGGAAGCATTAGAATTAGTACGGAGGTGGATGTGGGTTTTCGTAAGGATAGAATGGGAGGCTGTTAAACAGGCTGAAGTGAGGGGATTCACAGAAACGAGAGGATTAGGAGTAATCAACCAGGTCGTATTCGATGATGGGGATGAAAAGGATCGTGTATAGATAGTTCATATATAGGCATGAAAAATACATTGAAAGCAGATTCTATCTATATACGAGTCTTTACTCTACTGTTTTTAGTGATCAGGATGTGGATCTATTTATCTAATGAACGGACTTGAATGAAGTGAAGCAAATGAAATGATTTGATGATGGTATTGACCAGACAATGAGTCGTGGTATGAAAGAATGAGAAGCTTGTCGTGGATCGTAAGATGCGTGAGGGCGTAAAGTCGTAGGAGGAGGTGTAGAAGGGAATGTTATATTGGTTTTGATGATGATGATGTGGTTGAAAATAGTATAAGCAGATCATAGCAATGACGAAATATTATCGGTATCGTTGATCCCGTGTCGTGGGAAGTAGATGTCTATACAATAGAAAGAGAAAGAGAATCAAGGGCTTGTAATTTGAATTTGGGTGTGGATTTGGTTGAGGGTGTCGACAGTCGAATGAATCGTATTCGGAAGGTTAGGTAGAAGAGTAAAGTAGGGATTTGACAAAAGAGTGTGATTGTGTTGATGATTTGATTTTATCGACACTGCAATCCGACCTAACAGCCAGTAGATTGTTCAGGCCAAATACACCTTACATGCTCCATATCCAATCTCTCATGAGATCCTCGATGTCCGAGTCGGGAATTGGAAGAGTGAGAGTGAGAATGAGAGACACCGAAGTACTGAGAAGTCGGAGTTGAAGGTTCACCTGCATTCCATTGATTATCGGTTCGGCTTGACCAGGGTGAATTTCCGAACGAGAGATTGGAAGGTTGTCGGACTCGAGAGACTTGAGGGGTTCGAGGCATTGAAGTGGTTCGGAGGGAGGAGTAGCTGGATTCCCTAGATGGGTTGGCGAACCAATTGGATTCGGATGATTGGGTTTGTCTAATCATCAGCTTGATACAAGTGAAATGAGAAGGGGACTGACCCGTAACTATTGTTCCTCATGTTGGGCATGGAAGACCTTCCGTCAAGTTGGCTCGAATTGAGTTTCTTGTACTGCTTCTGAGCCTTATCATTAGCTCGGTCTCGGGATGCGCGAAACTGAGCTCACCTCTGAATCAGCAATCCTGATCTCGAGAGCTTGACCAGTCATTGGATGAATCCATCGACCGTGGAGCTACTCATCAGCATTGATCAGACTGCAAGCAAAGAGACGTACCCTCTCAATGACCTCATCAGCTTGAGGTCGACTTTGAACTCTGTTCATCAGCTTGGATCAAGTGATGCAATGGTACATACCGAGCCATGACGATTCCTCGGATGTTGTTACTATCATCCCTAGGTCGACTATGAGATACGATCTTGCCAGGGTACAAGACGCTTTGAATGTACTAATCGTTAGCTGCGCTCCACCGGGTCGCTGCAGCTTACCTCCATACTATCTTCAGCGGTGAAACCTTGGATGTAGAGATTGGAAGACGTCTTGTCTTCGAGAGACTTGTAGATCACCCCGTAATCCTCCTGTTCATGAGCTTCACTCATGGTACTTGTGTTACAACTTACCTTGGCGAGTTCACAAGTCCATCCCGGCCTTTGCCTCTTGAGGTAGGTATAATACTCGTGGGTATCGTATACATTCTTGAACCTGGTCATAAGCTGATGTCTACCAGGGCATGGTAAGCTTACATGACATAAGCCCTGCTAGTAGCTGAAGGACTGGAGTCAAGCTTGACACTCATGGTCTCTCCAAACTGTTCGGCATCTCGGAAGAGGTGTTCGTAAGTGACATGAGCGGGTAGTGATGAGATATAGACTGTACATCAGCTTGGCTTGAAAGATGAGAGAGGCAGAAGCTTACTGTTTCGAGACTGAGTAGGTTGGCCGGTGGAAGACAAACAAACAGCGATAGCACCAGAGGCGAGTGCGGGTACACTCCTTGAGTTGGCCAAAGTGTGACCTTGATCTTGTCGAATGTGGGTATCATATCGACCAAGAGTCGTATGATGTTCAACTTCCGAGTCTTCGGGGATGTTATCCCTCCAAGAAGTAACAAGACTAGACCTCCTATACTCTTGACCGTATCCACCCACAAGATCAGGGTTGGAAGAGACATGACCAAGAGTTTGATGGTGATTGTAGGAATGACCATTTACCGGATCGTACCTTGATACCCTTTGACCATCCGTAACGGGAATTTGGAGGTGTTTGTATCGATCTCGTGATTGGAATGGAACGATTGGATCAGATTCCCCAAGGATATTCAAAGAAGAGATATCGGGCATGGAAGGTGATCGAGTTCGAATAGGTTGTCGGTCTGGTTTCAATTCCGACATGGACGCGTTATGCTTGACTACAGAAGGGGCGGTATAGATATTGGTAGTTTTCCATCCTTGACCAAATTGCTTGACCTCGTTACCGCTACCATTACCATTGGAAGTAGCTTGATAGGTGGGGAAAGGAGTTGAGAGGGCGTCTGGAGATCGAGAATGATGAGTCGACCATGAACTTGCCATTGAAGGGGGCGAGTTGGTAGTAGGATTAGAGTTGGAGTTGGAGGTGGAGAGGGTTTTGGGAGGGGCGATGGGAGAGGGGATGTAGGCCGGGAAGGGCTTTACGTTGGGATTGAGGGTAGATTGCATTACTGGGCATTAGTTGGTGTTGCGAAGGAAGAAGAGAGAGAAGGGAAATGAAAAGAAAGGGAAAAGAAATACTCACTTGATGTTTCCTTGATCGTTCTGGACGGGGTATTATTGATGGAAAGTAGATGACTGGTATCAGCAATCACCCTGACAGTGAGGAAGAAGAGAAGTATCTCGATCATGATAAAGTAGGCAAGGAGGGGAGAAAAGGAATAAGGGAGAGAATATAATGTGTACTCACCTAAGTGTCAAGCTCGATCACAGATCAGCAAGACTGCGTAAAATAAAGTGTGAAGTGTGTAAAGTTTGAAGTGTGAAATTGGGAAGTAGTGGTGAGGGAAGAAGATAGTTGTTCAACAAAGTGACTAGACTATATAGTTTTTTAA
>Ga0265780_10009641_pt1 | contig 11558 bp, 7 predicted proteins | sample P1T30metagenome_FD_192432 | JGI IMG/M metagenome (GOLD analysis project Ga0265780, IMG submission 192432) | Plant litter microbial communities from East Loma Ridge, Irvine, California - P1 T30 | ecosystem: Environmental > Terrestrial > Plant litter > Unclassified | place: USA: California... | reverse complement strand
ATCCATATGATTTTTCTTATTATGTTATATAACTATTAAACCATTCTATTTATAAGAAATAATATGTAAATGATAAAAAGGGTTATATATTTTCATAACCATTCACTCGGGTTTTGGAGTATACCCATTACATTACTATTAAATTCTATATAATCCATATGATTTTATTATTTTTTATAAAAATAACTATTAAACCACTATATCTAATGCACTAGTATTAAATTATATACTTATCATAGCTATTGTACATTACTATAAAATGAATAATATTATATTCATTTTCTACGTTTAATTAATATTAACAATTATGGATGGAAGTTTGTCCCTTATCTTTTGGCAAGAAGATGATCCATCTAGACTCCGGATCGCCGAATGTAATGAGTCATAGATAAGGATAGGCCAAGAAGATCACCCATCTAGACTCCGGATCGCCGAATGTAATGAGTCATAGATATGATTCCACCAATAGATCGATCCGCCTTATCTTTTATTGTCCAGCTGACAGGTTCTCGACCCATACTTCCGTACTGTTGCCTGCTTGGCACTGCAGTTGCCTAGTCTTGGCGGATGGTTGCCTGCTTAGCATAGCGGTTACCTGCTTGCAAGGGCGATAACCGTTTCGTCCCATGAGATGCCTTACGGGTGTTCTCAAGTATAAGTAGTAGCCCTTTCTCCCATCACATCTTATCCTCACCAACTCACCAAATCATCGGTCCACCAAACCATCCATACATCCAACCATCACTTTACCAAGCCACCTTTCATCCATCCTCACCAACCAACCTTTCACCCATTCACCTCAGTTATTTTTTTTTCTTTTGTTTAAATCTAATCTGTTTGGTCCCCCCCCCCTCTCTCTTATTTTTTTAATCTACGAATTACGGATTTGACTAGTCAAATCGTAGATTCCGTAATTAAAAAAAAAAGGGAGAGAGAGGGGGGGGGACCTAAAAACAATAACAAAAGAAAAAAAAATAACACCAATCCACTTATCCTTTCACCAAATCACCCTGCTACTCCAAACCACCTCTACACCAAGCTGTCTCTACATCAACCACCATTCAGCCCAACAAGCATGGATTCTCCAGCGTCTTCTCCTATATATGACTATGAGACTACACAATATTTCGAGAAAGAGAGATTTAAGGCCGCCCGTTGGTGGCAGAGACAGAACAACCAGTCTGAGCAGGACCGCGCTACAGCCAGATCTGAGCATCACGTCGCAAGATATGTGATGCTCATTATCCTGAGGGTTTTCGATATCCTGGAATGGAATATCGTTCCACAATTCTACACCCTCGCTCGAATGTGGCCAGACCTTGTATTGGAATCATTCGAATACCAACCTGGAAGAAAACGGAGCCTCTTATTTGTCCCCCGAGTGTACATCGAGCTGAAACACGAAAACAACTCAAAGGATCCGATACAGCAACTTCTGGATTCTATTGCATACAATAAGTCATATATCTTGAGCAGCAAGGGATACCTTATCGGAATAACAGGAACAAACTTGATGATAATGGACTTTCAACGTGTCATTACCTATAATCCGAATGAAACTATAACACTATTGCACAACTTCTACGAAAACCCGTACAATATGGGTAGAGGAGGACGACCTATACCTTCGAAGGCATACACTGAGAGGGAAGGAATAGACATTTCAACTAAGGAAGGATTTGAAGATATGCTCCAAGCCTTGCGTTGGATTACGAAAAATAAAGAGTCCAGGAATTTTGCCAATCATAATGGACATGTAAATAGACTTCCGGAGTCACTTACAGTTCCAACTCTGGCTGGAATGGAAGAGGGAGATGAGCTTGATTTAAAGGAGTTTGAGCACATGAGTGACCTTTTTTCCTCCCCCGCAAGCTTGCGGTTATTTGTTTTTCTTTTGCTTAAATCCACTCGAAGCATGGCAAAAGAAAAAAAAATAACTGAGTCGCTCTTTTACTTTTTTTTTTCTTTTGCTCGTGTCTAGTTACAAGTTTTAGCAAAAGAAAAAAAAAAAAAGTTCCCCTTGTCTTCTTTTTTTTTTATATGATATTATATATTGAAAAAAAAAATGAAAAAAGAAGACTGGGGCTGTAATTTTTTTTGGCATTTTTTCTTGAAGAAAAAATGCCAAAAAAAAATAACTGAGGGAGAGAGTTTTAGAGGAATAACTCTTGTTATGGTATAACGGTTCTGTTTAGGGTGGGTGGAGATTTTTCGGTACTATCTCTTTATTTTGAACAAATTGTGAACTTTTCCTTTATAGTTATGGACTTTTTTGTTGTAGACTTTCATCCCTATACTCTCGCTGTACACCAGATAGCTCATTAAACCACAAAGCAAATGAAGAAAAATGAAGCGCAAATGCCATTGAAATAGTGAACGTCTTTGTCATAGACTTATTAGGTTTAAGAGTCTGGATAGTGACAGGGTTATTTTTTTTTTCTTTTGCTCTTTTTTTTTGCATTTTTTCTTTTAACCGCCAGTTTTTTTTAAGAGAAAAATGAAAAAAAAAACAAAATATACCGGTAAATACAAGCAAAAGAAAAAAAAATAAGACGCGGCCACGTATTGTAAAACTCATCATTCCCCCATTAAATACAAATCTGAAGCCAAGTGTCTAGACGGGCTTTATAAATACAAGTGTCTAGTTTGATATCTGAGCATTCATTGTATAAAAATATAAATCAATAGATGTATGACAAGAAATAAGTGATTCGAATACTTGATCTCCGCCTTTTCTTTATAATATTAAAAAAGAAAACCGAATGCTCCACTATTGAGCTAACCTTTTTTATTGTATTATAAACTTACATTAAATTTTACCATACACATTTATATATGTAGTATACCATATGTAGCTAATGAAGACAGGGATGGGTCGAACGGAGACAAAGATAAGGCATAGATTATAGGAAAATTTTAGGTAAGGTTGAAGGAAAATACTAGGTGGGATACGTTGTTTCGTTTGAGCTCTGCCTTGGATTAAAGGTAAGGGTGATGCGTTGCTCCATGGCTGCTCTACTCGGTTAATTGTACCTTCGCACAAACCTCCACCCTTTTATCCACCGACCTTGGTGGTAAGGGGTATAGTTGTGTGAGAGGTATGAAAAACAAATTTAGAAGAAATTCTACGCTAGCTATGCGTTTAAACTTAGCTTTATTTGCTACTTTTGGTCGTTCGATATTTTTACTTCGTCGTTCTTCACTTCTACGTTCTTTAATTGGTAGTTCTTTAGTTGGTATTTCTTTACTTGGTAGTTCTTTACTTGGTAGTTCTTTAGTTGGGTTTTCAACTGCTGACCTGCAGAATGCTTTTCTAAAAAGTAGAAAATCACATAAACATTTTTCGAGAAGACTATATTCTACCATTAATGTGAATAATCCCCTTTTTGCTCATCTAGCATTTTCTTTACTTGGTAGTTCTTTTATTATTAAAAGATATAATCATTCTTTACCTCTTTTGAGCTGAAATCCGGATAAAATTAAAGAAGGTAATTTTGGTTACACAAAAGACATCTTATTACCTTCAAATATAAGGTGAGATAAGGGAAAGAATATCGTCAATAAATTAGGAAATATTGACAAATATTTCTTTTCTGAGGATTATGACATAGGGAGATATAAAAATTTTAATGAGAATGTTAAACGTGCTCAAGAAATTTTTAACTTGTTCAGCCCTTTAAATTCATATTCTTTAGCTGTTGTGGTAACACAAAATAGGGGAGACATGGTTGTCGTTAAAACTATAGATATGCATTATCTTGTGAATAATACCACCAATGTTTTATCTCTTATGAAACACATTTACTCAAGAATTGAATTATTGAGTATTAAATATAGATTTTCTATGCAAGATAATATCATTTTTAGATACAAAGCTCTTTATTTAAAAGTTAAGGATCCTGAATTATCTTATAGCGGAGGGCGAATTAATAACACAGTGTATAAGCCCGATTCTCGTAAATTAGACATGAATAGTAGACTTTTATCGCCTAATTGATTACCTCAAACTATGAATTTATTATTTTACGGTGTTGCTTTAAGTTATAAAGAGAATACTATATCTTATTTATACAATGATAAGTTTATTATAAATGTTAAAATTGTTATCTACAATGAGCATCATGTTCTTACTATTTACAGAAAAAAAGAAGATGGTTTGATTTTTCTTGTTAACGTGGAAGATGTTATGCATGATAATACTTTAATTCGTAGTTTTGAAAGCGGTAAAAATGCTAACATACGCACAATACGGGGAAAACAATAAGTTGATTAACTTGGAATATAAAAAAGATGTTAAATTCATAGATAAAAAAGTAAAAGAATTTAAAAAAAAAGATAAATTCTTAACTTTTGACATAGAGGCATACACAAATGAAAAAAAAGAATTTGTACCTTATGCTTGTGGGTTTTATGATGGTAGAAAAAAATATTTATACTATGTAACAGACTTTAACAGTTGAGAGGAAATGTTAGTTAAGTTTATTCGTGATATGATGGACATTAAATACAACAACTACACAGCTTATGCACATAACCTGGGTGGATTTGACATTGCATTTATATTCACTATATTAGATAAATTATATAACATAAGTAATTTACTTTCTAAAGTAAATAGTATTATATCTTTCAAAGCTTCATACAAAAAAGACAATAAGACAGTCTGTCTTCGTTTTGCCGATTCTTACGCAATATTGCCCAGTTCATTGTTACATTTAGGGCACAGTTATCAAGTTAAAGTAAAAAAGAGTGTTTTCCCTTATAAGTTTGTTAATGTAAATAATTTAAACTATAAAGGTTGTCTTCCAGATATAAAATACTTTGAAGAGAGTGTAGATAATATAATCGTTTATGATGGATTTTTTAAATATTACGAAAATAAAGTTTGAGATTTAAAAAAAGAAACTTTAGAATATCTAAGTAACGATGTAATATCCCTCTACCAAATTTTACAGAAAGCTGACAATTACTATTTTAGTAACTACAGACTTAATATTACAACTTATCCTACATTACCTTCTATATCCATGGGAATTCTTAGAAGTAATTTTTTAAATAAAAACATATTACTGCCCAGATGTAGAGGTGATTTAGAGTATGCGGTTAGAAATTCATTTGAGGAAGAACTGAAGTATTTAAACCCATAGGTTACGGATTATTTTGCTATGACATTAATAGTCTTTACCCCTATGCAATGCTTAAAGATATGCCAGTTGGAACGCCGATTTATAGTTTACAAAAAGATATTACAAAAATATTTGGTTTTGTCAAAGTTAAAATTAATACACCTTCATACATAGACAAACCTGTATTACCTTGCCGTATTATCGATGATACTGGGGAAAGTAAAATCATATTTTCCTCTGGGTAGTTGAGAAGGATGATACTTTTCAGAAGAAATCAAATTAGCTATGCATTATGGTTATCATATAGAAGTCGTAGAAAGTTTTATATTTGACCGTGGTGTAAATACATTTAAAGATTTTATTATGGATTTTTATAACCAAAAAATGGTTGCCGCATCAGCTGCTGAACGTCATTCAGCAAAGCTTACAATGAATTCAATATTTGGTAGATTTGGTATGAGTAATGAGCGTGACAAAATTAAGATTGTTGATTTAGAAGAATACAATAAAATTGAGTTATTGTTTGATATTAAGAGCTATATTCAGTTGGATAAAAAAATATTAGTTCGTTATAGTAAACTACCTAGTAGAATAAAATGTGAGCAAAATGGAAAAGATTACGACCTTGAATTGCTAAAATATTCGGATAGTGAGGATAGTATCATAAATTCATCCCCAATAGCTGCTGCTACAGCTAGCTGGGCACGTATTATAATGTACCCTTACTTAGCCAATGCATATTATTCAGACACAGACTCTGTTTTTTTAGATCATCCACTAAATAATGATTTAATAGGGAGTGGGATTGGTCAATTTAAATTAGAGTATGGGGGCATGATTAAGAAAGCTATATTTCCAGCATCTAAACTATATCTTCTGGATACTAATTGTGGAATAGTTAGTAAATCTAAGGGGTATAGTGGAAAATTGTCTTTATCTGATTATATCTCTTTATACAAGGCTGACTTGATTAAAGTTACTGACACACGTTGACATAAAGATATTGTGAATAAAACTGTTAAAGTAGTTGACGACCAAGAGTTAGTTATTACAGGTGAATACAATAAACGTAATAAAATTTACTCAAAAGGTAGGTGAATTTGTACTTCACCTTTAGTGGTTAATTCTTTATTACAAATTCTACCGACAGCCCTAACAATATTTGAAAAGGGTAGACACAGCTTGGTTTTAAATACTTTTCATATTTGTTCATTATCCCTTATACCTTTCACACAACTACAAGTGAACTTGACAAAACCTTTAACACCGTTATCAATAGATCTGAAACATAAACATGTAAAGGTAAATACGAAAAATCATCTTAAATACTCTCACATGAGTGTGGATGAATTCTGTAAACATGCAGAATATATTTCATATGAGAGTAATATGCTAGCAGGTAACGAAGCTTGCATTACGCTATATAGACACACTGGGCTGTTATTCGATGGTAAGGGAGGTATTTATTACTTTAAAGGAAAAAAAGGTGAAGCACCTAGAAAAATTTATATAAGAAAAAAATTTATGTAAGAAAAAAGTAAAATTTGTAGTGAATATTATAATTTTTTTTATTAAAATCTAATTTTACCCTTAGTGAATTATTCTTAAAATATTTAGATGAAGTACTATATAGCAGGATTACAATAATTGAAGCGGAGAATTTGTTACACGATAGTTTAAGTAAATACAATAAGATTTACATCGCAGTATTTTACTTTAACATTCTACGCAGTTATTTAAATTACGACAAAGTTTCATTAAATGAAATTATTATTTTTATTTCATTCCTAAAATAAACCAGTTTAACTTAAGAGGTTAACTTAATAAATAAATTGGTTTTTTTACACCATAAATTGTTGAGCACCATTCAACATATTGTGGTGTTTTTTTTTATTCTATTATTTTAGTGTAAATAACACTAATACTATACACAAACCTCGAAATTATTTCTGCTGGGTGTAATAAAAAAAAAGTCTGATAATACTATAAGACTAAAAAAACTTTTTTTTTATTAAAGCTACATAATTGTTGGTTTAAGCGAGTTAATAATCAATATACTACTTGAACTAGTTATACCAACTGTAATATATTATAACTAATTAATGAAATATTTTGATTCTAACAACTGGGCTCTCAGATCCATTTCACCTAAAACAGGTTTTTGAGGTATACTAAACGTATTACCTTTTCCATCTATCACTACACCATCGCAAACCGTATACACGGCTTTCATGTTTTCTAACATATGTGCGTGAAATTTATCTATACTATCTTTGTTACCATATATACCGATAAAACTTTCTTTAACAAGATAACTTAATAAGTCTACATTATTAGCATGTACTCCAAAACAATCATGGATTGTAACTACGTCAAATTTAAATTCATTATTCACTCTTTTAATCAAGAGAACAATATTTGTAGCATCCATTGAGTGAATAAAATTAGGAATGAATGAGTTAATTTGTTTATCTTTATTAATAAGTGGTATGTTATCAGGATCGACTTCGTATTTTTTCAGTGTAATTTTTTTACGAGTACCTTGCATTACACTAGTTATATCATATTTTGTAAATTTACAATATTTTTGATTAAGAACTAATCCATATGGAGTTACTCATTGAACAGCTAAATTTAAATTATTTATTAATTCAACCATGCTTTGGAAATATTCCATGATGTTGTTTAAGATAGGATGTGATCTAAATAACGTGTTATAAATAATATCACTTAACGCGTATAAATCCTTAAACGTTAAACAAACATCACCAAATTCATCATCTTTAGGTCTGTATACATAATGTTTATCCACTAAACCAAATCTGTAGAAATATTCACTAAGTAGTTGATCTAATATACCTTTAACGGTCACACCGTAAGTTATAGTCATAATACCTCTTTTTATAAGTTTTCTTTGAACATTTAATTTTAAAAGGTTATAATGTTGTGGTTTTATTTCAACTAAACTTTTTATAGAATCTCTAATCGGTTGGACTAAATCAGAGTAAATATCATTAGGTGCATTATCATCCGTAGAAGGTGAAATGTTAACTCTTTCAGCCAAGTTTAAGTCATGGGCTATTCCACTTAGATGTTGAAGACCGTTGCATGTAGCATCTAAAAGAATTGGTAATGTTGAAATATAGTTGTGGTTTTTATTATATTTCTGTAATTCTAAACAGCAAGCTAAAAACAACACAGGTTCATCCGCAGACAATCAAATATTATTATTAGGCACATCCATGATATCATTAAAATTTTTATCGACTCAATTTATTCTATCCTTTTTAGATTTTTTATCTAAACCATAAGCATTCGCTGTATAAACCTTCAAAGCACGCAATCCAATATCATTTAATATTTCACCTTTTGAAAACACAATCAATCCTCTAGCTAATTCACCCCCTTGCATATTTAAAACAGAACGTGATGTATACATTCTCCCTCTTCAATCCGCGAAAACTGTTAAAAAAAACTCATCTACATTTATCATTAATCTAGCTAAGTTTAAAATGGAAGTGTCGTAAAGATATTTACTATTAAATGAAACGATTTCATTGGTTTTAGCATAGTTTTTTAAGTTTAAGTAACTACTTAAACGACTAGTTTCTTCATGTGGTTTAAAAAAACTAACTTTTTATTAGCCTTTGTAAAATACTCTTTTTTAGTTATTATGTCAAATACCTCTCTATTTATTTTAAACCCGGTAGAGGCTAGTTTGTTGATAGTATTTATGTAATCCTCATTAAATTTAGTATCCTTTGCTAAAGGGTTTTTATAAGTATTGGATATTAAAGGTTCCATTTTATATTTATTATTAGTATATGTACCACCATATTCAACAATATCACCTTCATTGTTAATTTTTCAAGGTAAAGGCTTAACTAACATAGGAATTTCTTCACTATCTATAAAAGTAAACTTTTCAAAAAAATTTATTAAATCATCTTTAGGTATAATATAACGTTTAAATAAGTCCTTTTTAACACGCACCTCTTTAAGTTCTACTAAATTAGATCTACTACTAAAATAATTAATAAAATCTAACCCCATTTTAATTAAATCTTCATCATTCATTTTTAAATCATGAGCAAGCATATAATCCTTAATACTAACATTTTCTTTTATAACTTTATTTTTCAAATCTTTACTATACATCTCATATACAAGTTGTTTAAATATTGTTTCAGCCACATTCATAATAAATTTAGTTGTAGGTTGTTTATCCAAATCACTATACCTAATAGAAAAAGGAATAAGTTTACCCATAACAATAGAAACTATTAAACTAGGATCCATTTCTTTTATTGTTTTCATGTAATTTTTTTTTAGTGTAAAATACAGGTTTATTAAACAACTGTATAAAATCTTCATCTAGTAATTTTAATTGTCTAGAAATAACTTTCAACTCACCAGTATCAATACCTAAACTTCTTTTATTTCTTATGGTCTCATAAAATTCGTTTTTTCAGTATTCTCTAACTATTTTTTCAATATTTAATTGTTTTTCCAACAAACTAAGCTTAGACTTGGTTATGATGTCAACAATAGCATTATGGCTAGGGCTTAGTGTATTTAATAGTAAGTTTTCATTTCTGCAAACTGTAGTGGTATAAAAAAATTTATTAGGTGAAAGAAAACCAATTAAAGAACTACGAAGTGAAGAACGACGAAGTAAAAATATCGAACGACCAAAAGTAGCAAATAAATCTAAGTTTAAACGCATAGCTAGCGTAGAATTTCTTCTAAATTTGTTTTTCATGTTAAGTTTTAAAATATCCGGCGTCCGGGTTCACCCTATTTCTAGCGTGCTCGCGTCCTTTCTACAGAGATATGCCTATTACGGGAGTCAGGTTGGATTAGTATAATGACCAAGTATTACTCCGATAATACGTAGCGAAGGGGGACCGTAAGTTTAGAGACATTCGTTTGAATTGGTCTAGCAGAAGACATCTGTTTAGCTAAGTAACTAATTTATCATTTATCAGTGCAGAGTCACACCTATTCTAATTTTTGTCTCCCTAGAAGAGGTAAGAGGTGGGTTACCCTCTCGGATAAGCCCATACGACAGTCATACTATCTTAGGATAACTAAGATAACGCGACGATTTGTTTTATCTGGGGACGTCAGTCTAACACTGAATTTACAGCAGGAACCAGATTGGCTATATCCTAGCCAAGGAAGTGTTGTCTTATGGAAACACTGCAACGCGTCAATAGATAACGAATATCTATCAAGACGGTGGGGTCAACCATTCATAAGGAGAATGGCTCTAATTCCCACTTGTTAGGCTTGTAATTCCTAACCAATTTGTCCTTAAATAGAGCTCATACACCAAGTAATATCTCAATAATGTAGCTCATACACTATGAAACATTTAGATAAAATATAGCTCGTATTGTCTTTCCATACGCTCCACCGGAATCATGGTGTTATATCTTACTAAATATATTAATAAGTAATCCTCACCTTGAATTGTTAGTGATAGATTGTATGAATAAAGCTAACTCCAATAAGAGCTAACTCCATAATTAATAATGGGATAGTAGGTTTGTACTAATCCACTCCGAATATAACACCATAATAGAATGCATCTGATATATAATACTACAGATCAGATACATCCTATAATGGTGTTATATTCGGAAACCCTTCTTCATCCAGGATGGTTGCAGTGTTGTGTATTCGAATATTCCGACATGTGTACCTCTTTGCACATAGGCAAAAGTACTGTAGTCTTCAGATGATGTGTTATTTCCTTGTTGATCCATAGTCTCAACGATAGCTTCCCTGAACTGTCCTAGTGCCAAGGCTAGCCATCAGCCCATATGAGAAGGCAGCACAATAACAACACCATTATCACGAGCAGCAACATCTGTCACATCATACGCATGAGCGGTAAAAGCAGCAGCATGGCCAGCAAGAGCAGTAGCACTGCTACATGGTAATATAACATTTTTTTAGTTATTACATTTTTTTAGGTTGCTCTTACTACAGGGTCACTAAAAAAAAATAGTGTAGCTTTAACGAATATCTCCCTTACTTGCTTAGTTAGGGAGTAAAGTTATTGTTGCATTTTCTTTTTTTATTTTTTTCTTTTTTTCTTTTTATTCTGTAAAAAAAGAAAAAAATAAAAGAAAGATAAAAACATAGGTGACTCTCGTAAATTTATGAGGTTTTTACTATTGCTATTGTAAATTGGAATAAAATTAAACGGTTATCATTTTAAAAGATATACGCGATATTTATTACTATAACTCCAATAATAAGTGTAGTAAAATTAACTTTTTTAGCAATATATAATTTATATTATATATTATATATATTATATATACCTACACCTAATTTTTTTAGATAGTGTGACCCCTTGCTCCCCTTCTCTTAATAGCTTTTCTAGTAGCAAAGTTATATTATCTAAAAATGATGAATTTA